>Ga0315285_10006545_pt1 | contig 12011 bp, 10 predicted proteins | sample YL17G09_36_MG_FD_203698 | JGI IMG/M metagenome (GOLD analysis project Ga0315285, IMG submission 203698) | Sediment microbial communities from Yellowstone Lake, YNP, Wyoming, USA - YL17G09_36 | ecosystem: Environmental > Aquatic > Freshwater > Lake > Sediment | place: USA: Wyoming | collected... | reverse complement strand
AGGCACGTGGGTCGCCAGTAAGGTAACGCAGCCAGTCGTACGCTATATTCGCACTGATTTGGGCTCCATCGGCCAATAACTGATTAAACCCGAGATTGCCGTTGTATTCCAGTGTTTCGTCCGCATCGCCTCTGGTGTACGTGCCGTCAAAAGTACCAAGCCATTTTGTTGCGAAATCGTGTCGAACAAGTGTCAGGTCAAGCGTGCTGAGGTAAAGGTCTTCTTTCTGGGTTTGATAGTCCCGATTATGTGCGGTAGCCATAGCGGCTGCCTGCGCAAGACTTATAACTCCGGATGGCGGCACGGCTTTTTCAATCTGCACGTCATTTGGCGATGGCGGTACGTCACTGATTGTGTAATTTACCTTTTGGCCAAAGCTTTCCCGCCATTTGCTGTTGATAATCTTATATACTTCTTTATCGGCATCAGCTTTGTAGTGCTTAGGGCTGCATGCACCGGCCATACCGAAGATAACAGCGGCACACAACCCATAACATAACAGCGTAACCGGCCTAAAATTACAAAACATAAGACCCTTCTCCTGTACAATCCCCACTTATATGGCACCGTTGTTTGTATCTATATCATTATACCATAAAAGGTTATAAGAAAAAAGCCAAAAAGCCGGCTAATATATCTCCCGTAAGGGATGGCCAAGCCCACATCAGCAACAACAATTTTGTATATTTTTACACCAAGGGTTTCAATAAGACTCTTAAATTCAATAACTTACGTGCTAAAAGAGTCCAAAAAGGCGCACCGTCACCGTTAATTTTTCTATTAATATAGACGCTCATTAGGCTAAAAATGTTGCAAAAAAATCTCCTGATTCTCAGGGGTGTTTTTATTGTAAAATGTGGTGATTGCAGGTAAAATAAGCGAAGTTTTCAAGCTGGCGGCGTAGCCAAGCGGCCTAAGGCGACGGTTTGCAAAACCGTTATTCGTGGGTTCGAATCCCACCGCCGCCTGTTGGTTTTTTAGGGGGTTTCAAATCATAAAATGGTCTGAAAAGGGTCAACTGCGCTATTATAAGAGTATATGGTCAAAAGTTGTGGAAAAAGTGAGAAAAATTGCGAAAAATGTATAGAAACCGTCAAAAATTGTATGGAAACGGTCAAAAAATGTATGAACATATGCGAAAATTTATGGTAGGTAATGCAAACTATCCGCCGAAGGCGGGGTTTTAAGTTTTTAGCGTTGAGTTTTGAGTTGGTCGTTAGTCAGTTGAGTCCGGCAAAGCCGGGGGTGGTTTAGTTGGAGAGGGCAAATCCTTCGATTACACTCAGGACAAGTTTTCTGGATTGACAGGGATTGCGGGGCTGGGTAATGTATGAGCATAAACAAAGCTGCCGATTGTTCCCCCGCTGCGTAATATGATGACCACAATCAACCGCAACTGCTCTTGCTATCCTTGGCATTCTGTCATAATAACCTACCCAGCATATATGTCAACGAGAAATGGTGGCTGTCCCTAGTTTTGTCATGCAAAATAACTCGTGAGAAATTTATTCCGACTTCTGTTTTCTCGCAGTTTCAGCTTTCTTATTTACTTCTTCTGCTTTTTTGCATCCTTTGCTTTTTTTGCTTTTTCTATCTTTTCTGCTTCTTTTGTAATTCTGGCTTTTTCTTTTTCCTCTTCTTTCTTCTTTTCTACGGCCTCTGGAATTATCAGAAGAGGTCTTTGTGTGATTTCGTTGTACTTTTCCATTTCGACATCAGTTGGTTTTTCACCTTTATAAATATGCGGCGAGAGAATCACGAGCAGTTCAGAATTGTTCTGGATGGTTTCTGTAGCTCTGAAGAGAAAGCCTACTATCGGCAGGTCTCCAAGTATGGGAAGCTGATTGGTTTGTTTCTGAGTCTCTTTTCGTCGCAGGCCGCCGATGACAAGTATCTGGCCGTCTTCCATCAGCAGCGAGCTTTGTATTTCTCTGGTATCAACTATTGGCGTGCCGGTGACGCCGGCGACGACGCTTGTACCAGTTTGGACGTTCTGTGTGCCTTCGACATTCAAGAGGATGGAATTACCATCCGTCAATGTAGCTCCGACTTTAAGCGTTACACCAACATTTTTGAATTGTGTGCTTGTCATAGCTGAGGTTCCGCCTCCGCCCTGGCCCGTGTCAGTCTGTTCCCGATACGGTATTTCTTCAACGGCTTTAATAGTAGACTCCTTACCGCTTAAAACCATAACTCTCGGACTTGCAAGGATTTCAACATTGTTCTTTTCCTGCAGTAGGTGAACTACGTTTCTGATGTCGCCGGAGATAAGACTGAAGTCAGAACCAGTACCGATGGTATTCCATGCTGTAGCATCGAGTAGAGTGGTAGCAGCGTCTTTTTCAATTGAAGTGACTCTGTTTGTAAATCCGAGGCTCTGCCTGAAAGAAGTGCCGATTTCTGAATGAGTATCAAGCTTGTCATTGAACTTGGTAGTGAGCATATCCCAATTGACGCCGATTTCAGTGTCGTCATTGAGTTTTACGTCGAGAATAACGACCTCTATCATAATCTGCTCGGGTGTTTTGTCAGCTTTTCTAACCTGAGCGAGAATTTTTTCGAGATTTTCCTTTGTGTCGCAAATAATCAAAGAATTACTTTTCGCATCGATAGAAATACTGCCATTCTTAGAAGACATACTTGCAATTGCAGACTTAAGATTTCCGGCATCCAGAAATTTAAGGGTTACGGTTTCAACAAACAGCTCCGGATTTTCATCGACCGGCTGCGGAATTTGGGAAACTTTCTGTGCTGCGGGTTTTTCGTTACCGAAGGAATTTTCAAAAGGATTATCACGGCCACCCTCTGATGTGCTATTAGATTCAGAGTTTGCCGGCTGAGCTTGCGTCCAACCATACCAGAAGACGGCGGTCAAAATAATACCGAAGAAAATTATTTTTGCATACCGGTGTTTATTCATAGTGCAGCCCCTTTATCCTGAATTGTGTAAATTGTAATAGTCATATCACATTTAAGTTGAGCAGAACCGAAGTCGATAGTTTCCATCTTAAATGAGTTCATCCAAATCCTTTTGGCATGATTTTGCAGTTTTTCCACCAGTCTGATTATGCTGTTATACTGGCCTGAAACGGTCAACGTTGCACTGTTAGCAACAATACCTGAAGTATCTTCAGACTGCTTTTGCTTGTTTCCAGAAGATGGTCCATTGACAACCAGGTTAAGTGAATGAACTGTGCAGCCTGTTTCTTCGGAAACGGCCTGCAAATCACTGAAGAACGCTTTAGCCTCGTCAGGAGTAAACAGGGTGCTGCGGGACTCGGCAAGCTGCCGGTATAATTCTTCCAATCTTTTCGTTTTGGTCGCGACATCGCGAGCGACGGCTTCGTTTTTCTCCACCGCTTTACTGACAACCGAATCATACCGTTGCGATGCGGACAAACAGGTGACGTGCGGAGCGACTATCCAGTCATACATTGCTATTGTTGCTATTATAATCAACGCAGTAAAAACAATATTTCTTGTTGAGCGATTCAAGCTGGCAAGATTATCAATTAGCATCACTATTTTCCTTTCTTCGGAGCCAGAGTACAGTTGATTTCATAGCTGATGAATCCCTTGTTATCCCTCTCTGTCCCAGCTATAGAAGCCGAATTTATGCGCTCAGATTTGTTCAGCCTATCCGCAAACCGATAAACAGCTTCATTTGACATTGCCAGACCTTTCAGGAACATCCCAGAACTGGCTCCGCTGGACAGGTTGGTTATACATGCAGTTTTGGGTATTGCTTTTCCAATGTCATTCAGCAGGCCGGGCCAGTCCGTGTCATGATGAGAGTCCAAGATGGCTTTTATTTGGTCGATTTGATTACTTACGGCATCGATTTGTTTATTCACCGATGCTCGTTTTCCAAACAGAGTATGCGCGTCCTGAAATAGATTGACCTCTTTGGAACCGATGCTTTTGTTTAGGTTTTTAATCTTCCAGTCCGGCACAAGGATAGCCAAAATCATAAACAGCAGCACTGCTGCTGCAATATTAGCTGTTATGAGAGTTCCTTTTTGAGCAGCTCTAAGCCGGACTACTTCCGGGGGAAGCAGGTTCACGCCTAAATTATGCGCATCTGTATCCAAAAGCTTCATAGCCAGGCCGATTGCTATCGGTGAAGGTTTATCGGTTCGCCGGCAATTAGCGAGTCCGCGGGATTGATTAACGACAGCAGCCTGGCAAATATCTTCGTTGGTCATTATTTGTAAACTGGCATTGGCAACTTTAGCTCTCAGAGACCCTTCGGCGTTCTCAGGTAATGGTTCGACTAGCTCACCATCTGCAACCACAGTGATTTCCCACTTTCCACAACTGTCTGGGACCTCGACATCATAAAATTGGACAACCATATTTATTTGTTCGGCAAGCCATTGACAGAGCTTGTCCGGCTGTGCTTTTTCTCCGTAAGGAGTCCCTAGGACTTTGCTGATACTCTTGGTTCTGACAAAATCCATAGTCTGCCTTCTGAACACGCACAGAGTTAAGCTGTTTCCCTCCAATATAGCTATAAGCACGTTGCAATCAAATTTTCCTGCTATCTTCTTAACATAAAGCGCTCTGGTATAGGCAAGCAACGGCGGCTCAATCGCCTCAACAGTAAGACCGGCTTGGCTGCACACTTTGACAATCTCAGCTACCTTTCGGCCATCAGTAGCAACAACAAGAAGACGGCTTGCGGGGCTTGTTTCTGAACCGACTCCGCCGACCCCGCAAAAGTCCAAAGCAATTTTCTTGCCGGGTAAGACAGCAAAGTGTTTCACCTGCTCCTGAACAAATTGCCCTATATTGCTCGGAACCTGCCTGGGTATTCCCATAATTTGCGTAATAACCGGTTCGGTAAATAACGATACAGCAGCGCGGGTTGTCCGTATTCTGTTGTGGTTTTTCAAGTTTTTTATCGCATTAGCTAAAACTGTAGCGTTCTCGATGTTGCCATTTTTTATTGCTCCATCGGGAACAGGGGCACTGGCAGAGGCGAGTAATTCGACTCCGTTTCTGTCACCCTTAAGGAGCACCAGACTTATCCGCTTATCTGAGATATCTACTCCCAGGGCGGTTTTGGTTCTGAGCATCCTCAGTGGCTTAAGCCATCTTGACGATACACTGTTTGTCTTGAGCATCTCAAATGTAGTTTTCAGACTGAGCATTATTCGTTTATCCTTAAGTTATCTATTCTTATTTCGTAGGGACTACTGTTTCCCACTGTTACGTCGGCTCTCTCTCTGGCTGCAAAACCCTGCGATGTAGTGGCCGTGGAGGTAATTGTGCGATTCGGCAAGGTGCCCGTAACAGTTACGGTGTAGGTGCCGTAACCAGGAAATGATTTATTGGTGAACCCAGTCGTCCAGCTCGGATTCGTCCGTATTTGTGCGAAGGCGTCATTCAGACCAGCCTCGGCAACTGCAGTCGCCTGTGCGGCATAGACCTGATTTTGCATAAGCTGTATTTCTTCGGTATGCATCTCGAGTATGCCAATAGTGAGCACAGACAGCATCGCTACAGCGAATACTACTATCAGAAGGACCGAACCGTTATTTTTAGTCATTGTTTTCATAGCAGTTCCGCTCTAAGGTTGTATATAGTCTCCACAACAGTCATAACCGCTGTTACCAGCCGGGGCTATCGCTATCGTGAGCATTCGTGACGCACTCGACGAGGTAAGCGCAAAGTTCGAGGTCCCACTGTTACCGCTGCTTGCTTGCCTGACGTATCCTGCGCCGCCTGAGACCGTGCCGTCACCGGCTGGCTTGAGCGCGATGGTCATATGTCCGTCAACACTTGATGTTACCGTCGCCGTAGTCGAACCGGTACTTCCGGCAGTTGATTTGACGCCTGTTGCCACTCCCACGCCTCCACCGTTTCCTGATGTGGTTCCTTCGTCCGATCGCTCTGTGAGGCTTGAGAGATTTGCGTTCGTCCAATTTGACCATGCCGCTGCGGTTGAGTCGTTATCTCTTGATGCCGCAAGCACTATCAAGTCGTTATTGACGCTTGTGGTGACCGTTCCGAATGTCGTAGTGGTTGAGGCCGTTGCTTTCGTTCCACCTGCCGTCACGTCCCATGGGTTGCCAGTTGCGACAACGCTGCGGAAGGTGAGTATCCTTCCGTAGACGTGGTTTCCCGGGTCAGCCACGGTCGGCGAACTCATTGATGACGACGTCGCCCGGCACCAGAACACGGTGATACGCGTTCCGGCCGTTCCCGCTCCAGTTGCCTGCGGGCTGTTGGTTACATTCGCGAAACCTGCCGGTGTCGAAAGCGTTGCCGCCTGACCTCCGCATGACTCAACAAAAAGAAGCGCAATGTCGCCCGCCTGATGCGCCGGCCAGGGGACGGTAATCGCCCCTGTGCCAGACTGAGCAGTTCCGGCTGCTTGATAGGTTGGACTATCACTGCTGCCGCTGCTGTCCGCAGTAATTGTAGTATGACCTGAAAGAAGATTGGGGTTGTCTTGTGCAACAGAAGTATCATCAAACGCACCGAGACGAAGAATCAAACAATTGGGAACTGTTGTGGTTACCGCAGGACTGGTCGGAGTCATGCTGGTTTGGTTGGCAGTTGCCGGGGTACCATTAATTGGATTGGTAGAGTTATGGCCGGTAAAGCGCATTATCCAGCCGTAGGCCTTCTGACCGCCTGTCCAGGAGAAATTATAACTGGCCGGCTCTGAGGCACCTGCAATTTTCCGCCAGGCCCCCAGTGTTACCTCAGTGCCATTCACGCCGCAGTTGATTGATGTCCATCCGCTTGGTGGCGAAAGGGAGCCAGAAGTGTCCCCGTCTGTAGCGACTGCCGTAATGAGCAGGTCGTTTTGAGCGGTCCCGCTCGGTTTTTGAATAACGATAGTCGTATTGCTGTCGGAGGGGGCTTTTCCTTCGCTGAAACCCCTGTAAGTGAGGATATTAGCCAATGTAGCAATCTCAGCGACGCCAAGCGCACGGTTATAAACGCGAACGTCGTCTATTGTGCCGACGAGATAACGTTGGTCCGCTGTTCCAAAGATATCGCTGACCCAACGTCTCTCAGAGCCGATTGCTCTCAAATCAGTTGTTATTGCGCCTCCGGATTCTGCACCAGAATTTGTTCCCTGAGATACTCCATCTAAAAACAATTCTACTGTACCATCAGAACTTCTTACCGCTGCCATATGGTGCCATTGTCCGTCATTCACCGCCCCTCCTTTTACATTAGCATAACCACCACTGCCACCATCCTGTCTGACCAAAATCATTGCTTTACCAGGGTCATCAGCTCTACCTTCATATCCCACTGCCAGGTCTATCACAGGCCCACCGTCCGTTGAACTTCTGAAAGAGACGATCATTCCATAATTCTCTGTCGTCTTAACCCAAGCTGCTACTGTAAAAGGTTCAGAACTTCCAAAATTAAGTGATGAATCAGTCCCTAAATCGACATAATCATTCGTTCCATCAAAAGATAGCGCATTGCCGATTTGTCCTGGGATCCAGCAGCCTGGGGGGGTCATATTGACCAGTGTCCCATTGTGGCCTTTGCCTGATGAATCCGCCGCAGTTGTTCCGCTGGTCTCATCCAACTTCCAGCACCCCACAATCCCGCCATTATCCGCGTTCGTACGGAGGTAAATGGAGGCTGTGAACGTTTTGTCCGGGCCAAGCGCAGCAGGATTGGGCAAAATTGTTTGCACACTCACAAAGCGGATAGAATTTACATCTGTTATGGCATTTGTAAAATTATTGCTGTCATAGCAGGTGAACGTAAGCGAGCTGACGGGCCCCGCCAAATCCGAGGGAGTGTATCCGACTCGACCATACCTGACATAGCTGCCGGTCGAGTTAATATCATACCGGTATGTGTTACTGTCATTACCCAGAAACTGGATATATCCGTTGGTTTCGGTCGGGTTACTTACGGTGGTTATTTTGACGGCCTTTGAGAGGTTGCGGTTTAAGTGGTCTATGAGGACTCTGCCATTTTGAAGGACCTCGGTCCCTGCTTGTCTGGAGTCCCAGCCGTTCTGGATAACCCTGAATTGCGGCAGCACCGCTGCAAAGATAATAGTTATTATAGCCAAAGCTATAATTATCTCCAGAATGGTTAGAGCCGGACAACTTCGAAATTTTCTGTTTCGATACCGCATTTTGTCACCACATACTTTTAGCGCTATTGTTGATATTTTCGGCATAAGACAAAGCAGCCGTTACGCAAGTTTTAAATTATCAGCCATTAAAATGAAGACAGAAAAAAATGCAAAAAAATGGGGTTATCTGGTGTTAGAGTCTGCTTTTATCAGACATTAGTGATTAACACGAGAAAGGAATATCCAGGCCGGCGAGAATGTCCTATAAGTTTTGTCTGACGACTTAATCAATCCATCTTCTGGCAATAAGTGTCGCCAGAGTTATGTTGACTTCATCGGGTGAGAGGCCGTCGTCGCCATCTGAGTCAAAGCCGACTAAGACCGTTATTGTCTTGAGAGGGTCGCTGGAATTGTCTGTTACGTTACACAGGTATGAACCATCGAGAGATGTGCTGTTTTCCGCAAATGAAGCGCCTCCGTTAGTATAGTTGTATATCGAGCGAGCTCTTATCTGGTCAAGTTTGGCCTGGGCAAGAATGAGACTGCGGGTTTTATGCTCGATTTTTGTGGCGCTGGCGTGGGCAATGGTCAAACATTTCAGTATTGGAACCATCGCGACAATCAGTAATGCTGAAGCAATAACAACCTCGGTTAAAGTTAACCCCGCGAATCGTTTTGCGATTTGCGTTTTGCGATTTGCGATTTTCAGTTTTCGGTGCATTGTATCATACCCGTTGCTGGAGTAATACTCATCGTGAAGATTTTTCCCTCTGCAGAAACGGCTAATTGGGAATCACTTCCGGTTTTTAAATTTCCAAGCGGGCCGAATTGAAAGGTTGTTCCGCCTGAGCAGGTGATTTTCGAGTCGATTGAAAATGTGCCGTTTGGTATTGGTGTCCCATTGCCGTCTACTATTTGATAGGTTAAGCCGGTTCTGTTTAGTGCAAAGCCGTTGGGATTGGTTGCTGCGTTAGAAATAGCAAGCTGGCGTGTTCGACGAAGGTCGGTAACAATTTTTCTCGCAACCGTGTCAGCCTGTTGACGATATAGAGCAGCAAACCGAAGTCTTGGTATCGCTATAAAGGCCAATGCGCCCAAAATCACTACAATTACAATCAGTTCAACGAGTGTGTGAGCATTTCTTTTCTTTGTCATAATGCAAATCCGCAATGGACAAGCCCTTGATTAATGGCCGTGGGCGCTGCAAGAAACACGGTGAGTAGTACCGTCAATCGAATAGTTTCCACCAGCCGGGCAGGAAGGAGCACCCTTAGGGAAATAGTTAGGGTCGTTCGTGATATCCGTCAGGGCGGTCGGCCAGGAGCTATTTTCCGAATAGTACACTTCGATTTGTGTGTTCATCATAGCAACATTAGTTCGGCAGGCCCTGGTCCTGGCGGCAGCTGAATTTCGAGACATTCTTGGAATAGCAATTGCGGCTAAGGTCACTGCGGCCACAATCACTACAATTGCAATTAGTTCAACCTGTGTGTGAGCCTTCCTTTTCTTTGTCATAATGCAAATTCACAATTAACAAGCAAAAAAGGAACCGCCAAGGCGGTTCCCCTATATGCAAGCTATCCAGATTTTTTTGCCTTTTACACCCTGTAAACGTTTCGGTCCCTTGATTAGTGGCCGGAGGCATCGCAAGAAACACGGTGAGTAGTACCGCTCATCGTATAGGCTCCTTCACTTGGACATTCAGGAGCACCATCAGGGAAATAATTCGGGTCACCAGTGATAGTAGCCAGAGTGGCCGGCCAATCTTCATTTTCCGAATTGTACAATTCGATTTGTGTGTTCATCGTGGCTTTATTAGTTTGGCAGGCCCTCAGCTTGGCAGTAGCTGAATTCTGAGACATTCTTGGAATGGCAATTGCAGCTAACGCCCCTAAAATTATAACCACAATGAGCAATTCAATTAGTGTAAGGCCTTTTCTGCTTTTCGATAGTTTCATAATTTGTCCCTTCTCTATAAAAAAACGTTTTTTTAATTTAGTTAGTTAATCGTCACAAAAGATTACCTACTTTATAGAAAACAGATGAAAAAATTATCAGGCCGGGGCTTGCAAGTTAGTTCGGCAATCCATACACTCCCCTCGCGGGAAGCATTTTTATCGGATGTAATCGCCTTTTGTCTGCATTTGTTCCCTCTTTTAATAAATTATAAAGCAAAATCTGCTTTATCCAAATCTAATAGGAAAAATCCCCCGGATTTTATCAAAACTCATCCACCCAGAGAGCCGTGTTTTTCTTATGTGGTTTCGACTATTCCAAATGGCCCATGTAATCGAACATAGGCAAATAAGCCCCCATAAGAATCAAACCAACAACAGCACCCATAATAATCGTCAATGCGGGCTCCAATTTCAGAAGCAAAGCATTTATTGCCCTCTCGATGTCTTTATCAAGAAGGTCTGCGCCTTTGTTCAACATTTCCGGTAATTGCCCCACCTGTTCACCCGAGGCAGCCAACTGTATGATTATCGAAGGAAAAATTGCATAATTTTTAAATGATTTTGCAATAGGATTACCTGCCTTAATTTCCTGCTGCAATTCTTTGGTAATTTCGGTCAATTTGTGATTGTGAGCGACCACACTTGCTACATCCAAAGCCTTAATCAGCGAAACTCCAACTGAAGCCAGCATTGCGAAGGTCCGCGTAAACTGTGAGACCACAAGCATACGATTTAGTTTGCCAAAAACAGGCATATTCAGTTTGAAAGCATCCCACCATTCTTGTACTTGAGGTTTTTGCATCAGCCATCGTAATACCATTGCTCCTGCCGCTGCCACAATAAGGATTGCCCACCACTGTTGTGTTACCAGAGAGCTTAACCCTATAAGAACTCGGGTCGGGCCAGGCAACGGCACATGCGCCTGCTTGTATAATTTCATAAAGATTGGTATAACAAAAATCAAAAGAAAGGTAATAACTACAAAGCACATAATAGTCACTATAAGGGGATAAGCAAAAGCAGAAACGACCTTTCGTCTTATATCTGCCTGCTTCTCCAGATACACAGCACTCATATCGAGCGTTTTTCCCAGCTTGCCGCTGGCCTCACCTGCCTCAATCATTCCGAGGAAGAAAGCCGAGAATATGTTTCTGTATTTTTCGCAGGCGTTTTTTAGGCTTGAACCGGTCTGTATGCTTTGCTTGATATCAGCAATTACAGACTTGAAGGCCTGATTTTCGGTCTGCTCCTCCAAGGCCTCCAGGCAGCTCAGTATTGATAAACCTGCCGAATACATCTCTGCGAACCTATAGGCAAAAGTCGTCACTTCCGAACGCTTTATTCTCCTGCGTCTCATTGCTGAGCTCTTTTTCCGCCGAGCCTTTACGATGACACAACCTATCTTGCCCAGCTCCTCTCGCAGCCCCATAACATTATCAATATCGGTGTATATGCCGGAGAACTTCTTGCCCGTTTCATCTTTCGCCACGTATTGGTAGACTGCCATTACTCTATCCTCACATTGATGACTCGCATTATCTCATCTATTGTTGTCACGCCGGCGAGAACCTCATTGGCAGCGCTTCTATGAAGTGTTTTCATACCTTCTTTAATCGCCTGCTGCCTAATCACATCGTCGCTGCTTCTATCTGTGATCATTTTCCTTATTGTCGGAGAAATAGGCAGTATCTCAAAAATGCCCTTTCGCCCGTGATAGCCGGTATGGTAGCAATTGTTACATCCTGTCCCCTGATAAAATTCTATCTTCTTATCCCTGTGAGATTCGCCAAACAGGCGGTTCAGGTCGTCTTCAGACGGTTGATAGACCTGCCTGCACTTGGGGCAGGAATTCCTTATAAGTCTTTGGGCGACCGCTCCTAAAAGCGCTGAAGCAACAAGAAATGGTGCTATTCCGAGATTGATTAAACGTGATATCGCGCCTGCTGCGTCGTTGGTATGCAATGTGCTTAGTACCAGATGTCCCGTCT
>Ga0315285_10006543_pt1 | contig 12012 bp, 11 predicted proteins | sample YL17G09_36_MG_FD_203698 | JGI IMG/M metagenome (GOLD analysis project Ga0315285, IMG submission 203698) | Sediment microbial communities from Yellowstone Lake, YNP, Wyoming, USA - YL17G09_36 | ecosystem: Environmental > Aquatic > Freshwater > Lake > Sediment | place: USA: Wyoming | collected... | reverse complement strand
TTCCCTTCGCCACTATCATTGTGTCAACTAGCCCCTTGATGTATGACATTACCGTCTTATCTGTGGTCGAGGCATAGACCGCCGCGGTGTCTAAGGCCCCGCCTACTGAGGCAAGGAAGGCCGAGTCGGTCCCGCGCATTGCCGTAGTAGGAATGAGTTGGATTGCCGTCACTAACTGCTTGATGTAAGCCATTGCCGTGTCTACATCGGTTACTGCTCCAGCCGCAGCAGCGTCATCTAATGCGCCTCCAACAGCAGCTAAGAATGCGGAATCAGTACCTCTCATTGCCGTTACTGGGATTAATTGTATGGCAGTTACGAGTTGCTTGATGTATGCCATTTCTGTATCAGTATCTGTTACTGCACCAGTTGCGGCTGCATCATCAAGTTCACCCAGAACAGATGCTTTTGCCATATCAGCAGGAGCAGGGATAGCATCGAAGGTACTACCATCGAGAGCTAACACATCTTGAACACTTGCTTCTAATGCCATGCCAGCAGGAACTGCACCTACCCCAGCAGCAGCCGTAGCAGCGTCAGCAGCAGTCTGTACGATAGTGGCATTAGCTGTAACAGCAGTATCTACGTGGTCTTCAATACCATCCTCTAAAGCCATATTCGCTGGAGGTGTACCAACTCCTCCTGCGGCAGTAGAAGCATCTGCTGCTATCTGAACTATCGTAGCGTTAGCAGTAATCGCTGTGTCTACATGGTCTTCTATGCCGTCTTCAAGTGCCATATTAGCAGGTGGAGTACCCACACCTGCGGCGGCTGTGGAGGCATCGGCGGCAGTTTGAACTATCGTAGCGTTTGCCGTGATGTCGCTATCTATTGAAACGTCAGTAGGAAGTGCAGCTACGGAAATAATAAGCGCACCTGTGTCAGCTAAGATTAACCCTTGATTGGCAGCAGTAGCATCACCACCAGCAGCAAGATTGTCAGCGATGTACCGTATAAGCAAACCTGCCCTTACGTTGTCACCATCATCACCCTCAGTAGCATCTAGGCTGGAAGTTTCTATCTCAGCAGTAGAACCAACCGACAGGTTATCAGCTATATACCTGACTAATTCCCCAGAACGTGCATTGTCGGTAACTACACCCTCGCCAGCGTCAAGGGAAGATGCCTCTTGCTCAGTTATGATGGTCTCTACGTCAGTTCCTAAGTCCCCCGAACTGTCCCAGCGTGTACCAAGTATTGTAGCTAGTGGACGAGCTATGTCTCCTATCTTGTCTATGATAGCAGGGATGGTGTGGGCTACATTATAGAGATATGAACCAGCTGCAATGAGTATAGTATTTACTGTATCAGCGATAAAGCGAATGAGTAATCCGGCCCTGCTATTAGAGGCGATAGAGCCATCCCCATCATCTATGGAAGTAGTCTCAATCTCCGTTGTTATTGATGTGACATTCGCCTCTGTTGCGTCTCCAGGTATAGGTAGCAAACCTATTGCAGTATTGGCTGCTACCACATCAGTCGCTATACGCCCTAACTTAGCATGAGCTGAGGTTGAGTCTAGGTCTGAGAGGTCGGCGGCTGTAAGCGCATCATCCATTTCGCCGAGTTCAAGACTAATATCTCCCATTACAGCAGGGTGAATCATCAGCACTACATCGCCCGCCTCAAGCGGGTCACTGAAGGCGGCAACTGTAATATTTCCCGCGTCAGTAGAGGCTGTGCAAAGCAACTTTTCCCCTTGCGGAGGATCGCCGGCGCCGTCCGCGTCCCAAGCCACATAGACCCAATAATCTATGAAGAAATTATCACCATGCCCTGCCAGCTCCGCACTCTGGAAGTTCGGGGCTCCAGCAATGCCGTCGATCGTACCTCTGAAGGAAAGTCCCCAATCAAACTCGCCAGTCGCAAAATCTGCAAGTCCTCTCCAATCGGTAACATTTGCATCCACGATAACAATAGCAGCAGCAGGTACATAAACCTCAGCAATCAATGTCTTATCAGTAGGCACAGACGGAGGGATCGGCATGAAGGTAGCATTGCCTGTGTCCCCCGCCGGATCCGCCGTAGCGGGTGTCCCGGCTGTCACTATCAATGCCCCTGCCGCATTGATTGAGACAATATCCTTCCGGGGCAAGGTGGCATGGGCAGCAGTTATAGTAGCCGTTCCACCCGCATAGACTACACGCACGCCCGCGACATACACAACACCCGCCGCAATATCTACAGTCATGTCCGTCACGCCGCCGGTTGGGTCCATGCCTGATTCAACATAGTAACCCTTAAACATCTGATAAATATGCTGCGGTGTGTTGGCGAATACCACGTCCCCATTTGCCTGTCTGGTATCTATTGTCATGTTCAACTCCTAGAACAAAGGTTTAGACCTGCGGAATACCTGCGCGTTTACTGTGATGTGGAGATAACACCCATTTGTACCCGGCAACGTATGAAACTCCCAAGTGATTTTATGCTCAGTACCTAGTATCGGCGTGGTTAAATATGATGTAATATCCACATCTACCATTTTTATGTCGTGCCCGATTACACTTCCGTCAACTGTTACATCAAAATCTAAAGTTTCTGATCCGTGTAGCCAAGATGGGCCCGCGTCTTCCAAAAAAGTAAATCCGACTTTATTGCACCGGATAAACGTATCTGAAATCTCAAACTTAAAGTTCACCGGGTGATAACCAGCCTCATGATCGATAGGTATAGTAGCGTTATAGGGAATAACTGTAGAGGTGCCGGTGATACTCTGATTATTTATCGCATCAATGTTCTCCTGCTGCTGGGCCAGTCTAATCGCTATCGACGAGGGAAAATTGGAGAACGTGAAGTCAGTGTCACTTGGTTCTCTCAGGCTTCGTTTTTTTATGGCCAAAACAGGAACAGCCACATTAATGCTTATGCCTTCGTCAACCACATGGGCCAGTGAGCCAATATCGAGCCTCTCAGATGCCCGCCCGATGAGTTCCGATAAGTCAATAGCTCCTATAGTGTAGGCTACTTGGGGCACAGAGCGCCGGGGTAGTTCGGTCACTGCTGCAATCATAAGGTCATTGACTGAGACAATACCCTTGACTGTGTAATCCTTTGTAATCTGTCTATAAGTATCGTATGTATCGGCTATTAGATAGTAGGCATGTTGATAACTCACATCATACACGGCTCCGACATCATAATCGCCGATATCACATCTGAGTTGCCTGGCATCCGGGCCTTGTACCCAGTTGGACGTATCGTCTACAGTATCCTTGCGGATTGTAATATGAGACGGTAGAACCTCGCCTTCCGCCGTCCAATCCTTATAACATCGGTATAAGGTTCCCGCTGCTACTGTGCCGAGTTTAATATATCCGTAAGTATCATCGGGAATTAAATGGGTAGCCGTCTCATTTGCTACGTTCAGTAGTGTTAAATTGAGTTGGTCGTTGCCCTCGCCATCCCCCAGCGGCACCATGCGCGTACATAAGGCTGAGAAATCGGCAGCCTTCTTGATGGATTTTAGGTTCTTGCCGATACGCACTTCCTGCCCTAAATCATCCTCTAATTCCTCCAAATACAGGTAGCGCACATGGGGATCGGCTGGGTCGTGCCTGACCGTCAGATATCCGCCGATTATTTTTACTATATCCAATATACAGGCCAGGATTGTTTTATTGTTAAAGCTCATCTCTAGTGTTTTATTCAGCGCAGTATCTATCCCGCCGAATAGTAACGTACCCGCCACATGAGCTGAAGAATAATCCAAAAGTAATTCTATGATGCCCTCAACTGCCATGGGAGGGAGTTCCAACAGTCCGACAATCCTGTCATCATTCAAGACTGTCAGATAGCCTTCTATCTCTCCGCCTGTCGATATGCCCGTCCCTATTTCCTCAAACGAATATGGAACTGCTGCCGGATAGAAGACAACTACAGTGTTCCCCCCAAGTATTGCAAGGCTACCCGCTAATGACGGAGAGTCGGGAGTGGAAATATCTACAATAGAGAATCCCAGACCACTGATGTAACAGTAATTTCCATATTTAAAAACAAACATGGATACTCCCAACCCCGTCAATGAGCCTACTACTGCCGGATCAGTCGGGTCTATTACATCAACAACATCCAATTCACCAGAAGGGAGAGCAACATAACAGAAATTGCCATCTTTGATTATCCCGTAGGCTAGCCCAGCGAAGATATTATTATTACTTGAGAGAGCGATATTCTCCGGATCGGTTACATTCACAATGGGGAAAGAACCATCAAAGGTTGTTACACAGCAATGATCGCCATCTCTAGCACAATCAAGGGCGAGGCCTGTGGGATAAGCAAATGATAATGAATCTTTCAATACAAAGTTCTGGTCATAAATACATAGTATTGAATAACTTGGAATAGTTGGTGAATCAAGCTTTAGTACACACAGATAATCGCCGTATGCACTTATAGACATTAAACCAGGCAGACTAATTATGCCTTTACCGATGGGATTGGCTTTATTAGATATGTCTATTTTCAATAGTTGACCCATGAATGGCGGTGCTATAAGTTGTACTCCTGCTGCGACAAATAGCCAATTACCACTGATGCACATTTTTACAGCATTTATTAAATGACTGTCAGTGTGTGTGCCAACTATGGATATATTCTCTATATCGGAAATATCCAATACGTACAACTTGCCGTTCGTATTATCTATGACGTATAGATATCCGTCCTTTGCGATGACAGGAGAATTACTGCCAGCCAATGCGAGTCTGCTTTTAATAATAATGTCTGCGGGATCGGTGACATCAAGCACTATCAGTTCGCCAATATCATTAACCTGGAATCCATATAACTTGTCTATCATTTCCGAACCTGCGTTATGCCGCGTATGACATATATCTTCTGTAGTTGCCCTTGGTGATATAGCCAAACTTCGCGTCCGTATTGAATGGCTTGCCATGCCTTATCGTTAGGCGCAAGGGAGATATCCAGTCTGCCACAAGCTGAAGCTATGTCCTCAATCATGCCGTCCAGTAAATCCTTCGGCATGGAATACAAGACGGACCCTCCACCGGCAGAACGAATCTCTACGTGATATGCAGGCGTGCGATCATAGACTACAGGACCTTGACCTAATCGGAACCGCCCCAACCTGCAATGCCCCAGCCATGCGGGGTCACGAGCGGCGGTCATAGATACCTATTCCTGTAAACGATTGAGATTAAACCATTGGGAACGCCCGTCACCCTGATAAGATTAGTCACAGACGGAACCAATACAGGGAACACAGAACCGTGGTCTAGCGTTGCCATCGATACGATGCCATTGTATTTAACCAGCCACGTCGCGCAGTCGATGATTATTACATCAGTTGCTGCCAACTCAACAGGGGTTATCCACATCAAAGATCGATTCGCTGTGATATTGTAAATCTTGATTTCCGTGCCAATGGAGATAGTAGCGTTTGTAGTTATCGTAATCACTGGTTCAATATCCACATTGCCGCCCGGGGTCACACTCAAAAGCTGAGGGGAAATTGTTAGTACGGTAGGAAATGTGATCAGGGTAGTCGAGAACCAGAACGGGTCAACACACTTGAAGGTTATCTTGGCATCTGCCGCCACAAGCGACAGTTTCTTAGCATCGAAGTTACTGGATGCTATGGCCGTTAGATAGCGATTCGGATTATAATCAAATATCAACGGCTTCTGGCCGAGTTGAATATCGAGGATGGTATTTAAATTATCTATCGCCGTGTAGAACGCTGCTGCGTCAGCGTAACCCTTCAGAAGCATAGGCACTGGGATATCCCTGATTTGGTACTTTGAATTTAGCAGGTACCCGCCATGCCGTCCAACAACCTCAGAGGTGTTTAATTTCGGCGTGGGCATGGACGGAACGACAAAGTCCTTCAATAGATATGCCCCGTAGGTTGCAAGATTGTTTCCGTTAAAAGAAAGACTGTTCGCCATTACACGTTCCTCATCTTGCGAAGTATCAAAGTGTCGAGTTCTTCGGCTACCTTTTGCATGTCGGCTTCTTCCCGGATATAAAAGGTATTTCCAGTAATAGTGACACCCGCATACGCAGGTTGACCGTTTATAAATCCAGATGCTAATTGACCCGCCCTTAAAACGTATTCGTCAACCTCTGCTGCTAACCTTACGATAGTGCCGCCAGGCCTGCGCGGGACAAATGCGCCGGTGTCCAATGTCGGTATCTCTGCTACTCCTCCCGCTGTAGTCGCGGATGTTGCCGCCCCGGAAGCCGCGCTTATGCCAGCCTCAGCACCTTCGGGAGTTCCACCTTCCCCACCGACAGATTGAACTGCCCTGACTATGCCATAGATAGCTGCCCCTGCTGCCGCTATACCAGCAATGAAGGATAGCGTACCCAGTGGCCAGTTAGTAGCCCATGCCCACGCTTGGGCGATGATAACGGGAATAAGGCGAGCGACATAAACCGCAAACGAAGCCGCTGTTCGTAACATAGTGGCGGCCATGCCTATTAGAGCCCTGCCGACACCTATTGCCCCGCTTGCAAAACTACCTAAGAATGTGATACCTGTCGTGATACTATCGATTAGCATCGGCATTTTCTTTATTATTGTGCCGATACCACCAGCCAATAAGAGAAAACCGCCAACCGCAAGAGTTAATCCTGCTGTAATGTCCTTTAAAGGCTTGGGAATTAAATCCAAAACAGTCTTCACAACCTTGAAAATGGGAATAATAATAGTGTTAAATACAAAACTCAGAACGGGAGCTATAGTTGCGCCGAGTGTATTCGCAAAGTCCTTCATAACTGTCGTGAGATCATTCCAGGAGTCGTGCAAATCTTGAAGGCTTTGAAGTTTCTCCGGGGACATCTCGGCGTTCAAGTCCTGATATCTGTCTCGTAACCCTTGAATACCCTCTTGCCCTTGCGCTATCATCGGTAGAAGGTTCTGGCCAACCCTGGCGCCCCATATATCGGTAGCCGCAGCCGATTGCTCTTGCGCTGTGTTTAACCCGCTGATGGCATTAGCGATAGCAAAGAATTGCTCTTCGGGGTTCATACCCGCCAGAGATGAATATGATAACCCCAACTTGGATAGGCTCTCGACAGCAGCATCCGTCCCATTTGCTGCGTCCACCATGAGTTCGTTCTGTGTCCTGATGGCCATGCCCATTGAGGACATATCCAATGAGTTCTGCTTGGCGATATAGGACAACTCTTGCACAGCGCCAGTGGATATACCAAGCTTGACCGACCAATCGTTTATATCATCAGCCGAGGCCGCAGCAGCAATACCGGCCCCAGTTATCGCCGCCGTTATCGCAGCTCCGGCAATGGTCATGTTTTTAAACGACTTGGCCAGTGTTGCGTCAATATTGGCAGCAGACTTGGTGATGTTCTTCTCAAGTTGGTCAAAGTCACGATTAACCTGAGCGGTATTGGCGTCAAACTCAGAGGCCATCTTTTCGGAACTATCGGCCATTTTAGTTGTAGCTTTATCAACTTCTTCGGCCGTAGATTGTATGGCCTTTGCTACTTCCTCGGCGCCTTCAATCTTGATAGTGCCTTTTAATTCAAAAACTTCGCCCATAGTTGCACTCCGATATTGACTTTACCTTTTACATACAGTACATTAGTAATATGAGTAATAAATTAGCTTATACTGCTGGTATTTTTGATGGAGAAGGTTCAATTCTTATAAGCGTTAACAGACCGCATCCAAAACGTGAAACGATAAATCCACAACATTACCTTACTGCTTGTTTAGGGAATACCAACCGTCCCCTTATAGATTGGTTAAAATCTGAATTTGGTGGTCACATCGTAAAGGGAGGTAATAGACAGGCTAAAAGACAGCAAGAATATTGGATTTGGTCAATTTCTTCTTGCCAAGCAAGAGATTTTTTGACATTAATTTATCCCTATTTACGTATAAAGAAAGAGCAGGCAAGATTAGGAATTGAATTTCAAAATAGAAGACTTAAAAAGGGAAGTCCGGGTAAAAGATGTTGCCGATGGGGGCTAACATCCGAAGAACTTTCTAAGAGAGCATGGTATAAAGAACAAATAAGCTCACTTAACGGACTGACTGCTTCTTTAAGTAAAGCTATAGATATAAATCTTTAATGCTTCAGCCATTCTTAATTACCGCCCATTGCTTTATTCATCGCTTGAACGTGCAAGAATAGGTCGTGTTCCCGTAGTGCTTGACTCTTATGTGGTTCTACTTCTGGTTCCTGAAGGAACGGCAACCCGAAGTCGAAAGGAGTAAAAGGTTCGTCTCTTTTAAACTTCATACCCCACGATTGCGCTAGCGGTTTCAGTCCGTTCAATACCACCGCACTAATAACGCCAGACCTCAGATCAGCGAAGCTCTGCTCAACATTGTATCGTTCTACGAGGGCATTGAATTCGGATAACGAAAGTTTCCAGAACTCTTCGTCTGCAAGGCCGAGGGATATGCGCCCGAACGCCCAGCGCTTTAGCCACTCGTCGGGCTGTCCGCTAAAGGGAGATTTGTCACCTCTGTGATAGCCTTCATAATGTCGTTTAATTGACGCACATCTATTATTGCCAGCACAGCATCCAGTGTTAAGGTTGGCTCCTCCCATACAAGGCAAGCCCAGCACATCGCCCCGGCAACATCGTCAGGCGGTAACTTAGTCGCTTCCGATACCGGCACGCCCATTGCTTCCTTAAACCGCTTCATGCCGAGCATGGTCATCTTGAGGTGCCGTTCCTTGCCATCCCCTAGAGTTATTGTGACAACATCCATAAAAACCCCCCTTAAAAGATAAAGGGCGGAGTTATTCCCCGCCCTCGCCCTTCAATGCCCTTATTTTGCCAATCTTGATGCTATACAGGCTCGCCCACATGCAGCGTGTATATCTTGGCAACCTTGCCGGTTTCCTTCACACTGATGAAGATGGTGTGCATGCCGTTGGTTGGTGCGGTTATAGAAGTAGAATCGGCTCCCGATATAACCGTCTGCTCGGCTCCTGCTGAGTCGATAACCTTGATTACCGCTGTAGCAGCGGCAGCGATTGGTGTTACTTTGTAGGACGTGGCCCCAGCCACTAGGCTACAGTTATATTCTAAATTCGCCTGAGCTGGAGCAGGTGTAATTACTGCCAGTCCACCGGCGCCACCAACGCTGGTAATCGAGAAGAACGTGGTTGTGAGCCCGTCAGATTCGTCATACGCGAATACGGGTTCGCCGTCAATCAAGATACTGAACTCGATAGCGTCAATATCCTTCGGTGACTTACCGACGTGCTTGAATGACTTAACGTATCCGATGCCGCTCTGTGTCCATGATCCATCCGGTGCTCCACGTTTCCATGCCCGCGAGGTCGCTGAGGCATAGTCCGCCACGAGCTTGACCTGCCCGGGATCAGCGGGAAGCATGATACCCGCACATTTAATCTCGCCGCCCTTGCGAGTAGTGATGATCTGCTCCGGATAATGACCCGCCGTGTCGTGCAGCATCTTCTCTACGCTCTCCCACTCGTCTGGGATTTCCCCGATGTCCTCAAGCCCTGCGACGGGGGTGTCGTCCCATTTAAAGGTCATACCTGCTAATGCTTTGATTCTTGCTACCATTTTAACCTCCTAAAAATCATCGTGTAAGGGTTGACGATCTTCGTCGCCATTTAATACCCATATATTGAACTGCAAAGTGTAATGCCAGATACCTTGTGTCGATTCGGGTACAAACCCGTCTGTCTGTAACCATAACCTCGCATTATCGACCTCTGCCGTTGCGAACTTCAGCCCGTTCAATAATCGGCATACCTCTTTGCGGATAGCGAGGATTGAGTCTGCATTTGGGGAATAACTCCAAAGGTCAACGAGATACTTCCCGTTGCGTATTGGGGAATACTCATTTACCCATCCTGTGAAATCAATGCGATCCACTAAATAAGGGAACGCAGCATCAGGTTCCGCCCATACTGGATAGAGACGCACGGTCCCACCACACGCCGTTATTAAAGTAGCATCGGCGGTAAGTAGTGTGTATATATATCCGAGTAATGATTTCTGCACGTCTACTGTCATTGCAACCAATCCTGAGAAAAAATAGCCTCTATCTCATTGAGCTTATTGAAGAACGCCCTATCGAGCCACGGACGCGGGCGGATTGGCCCTTGTATGACCACCTTAGTGAACACCCTCTCCCCATCAACACCAAAAGCCAGAACTTTTTTATTTTTTGGAGTGATAATTGCGCCACCTTGTGTCCCGAATTGCAACATTAAGCCGTAGGGTACATCTGTTCCCACAACACCCTCATACCCATCATCCGATACATCGGTATCGATAGACCTCCCAAGGTCACCCGTAACCACTGCGGGCGGCTCTCCCGGGGAAGAGGCTGTGTACCAGGTATTTTTTGTGCCAGGTACTAGATATTGCCGACCTGTACCAGAACGGCTTAATACCGACTCCGCTTCTTTTTTAACCATCTGGACGGCAGTGTTCATGCGCTTTTTAATCTCATCGTCAATCCGTTGCACTATCTCATCGGGGGGAATTGCCCAAGTGCCTTTAAAATCCAGAACAATATCCATTTACAGTTCCTTTGCAGGTACAGTTAGCCAACCGTCTTTTGCGGTCATAGGGGCAAGAGGTTCGTAGTTTGTGGCACCGTGTAATATCAGATGCTTGCCGAGCAGGATCCCGGGCGCAGGCGTGTCGCGGAATAAGAACTCGTAAGTGGCCTCTGACTTCAGCTGCTGATATTTGGCCAGCCCCTGTGCACTCAGTTGCTTCATAGTGGCATAGCGAGTCTGGACGGGCTTCAGCACCACAGTGGGACCGGTAGCCGTGCGCGTGGACACCCGCTCGACGATGGTCACCCTAACAGGTCTGGTAATCATATGACGCTCACTCTGAGAGTATCGAGTAATCGCTTTGACGCGGCGGGTAAACCCTGCACCATCTCAGACATTCCGAGCCCCATTGGATGCAATCCCTGACGGTTATCCCACCACACGCTCACAGCTACTAAGACGGCCTGCACCGCGGCGGGGACTAGCGCCTGCACCTGCGCGAGCGTAGCGCCAGCGCCGTAATGGCCGGACAGGTAGACCACAACGTACTCGTATGCAGAACTGAAATCATGTCCAGTAAGTCGGCCAATCGCCGAATGGTCTTCATAGTCAATACCGAGGAATAGTTCGATACTATACTTAAATACCAGCTTTGTTGACAAGGCAGGAGCGACACCAAAGGTCACAACCTTACCAGTGAGAGTGTAGTTAGCGGGCGTGGCCTGTAGCACTCCATCTTTGTAAACAGTAAGTGTGCCGGTCATCGGCGTGTTGGCAAGTGTGAAGGCCACTGTTGAAGCATTGCCCGTCTTAGACTCGACTATCTTGTAAGCTACTGAGGTTATCGAAATAACAGGCTGTCGGTAGAGGTTCAATGTCTCTGTGTCTCTACCCCAGTGCGACTCTGTTAGCGTCTGCGGCATGAAGCAGCGCCCGCAATACTTCTCGGCCTCTGCTGTTGCCGAGTTGATTAAAATGTCGAGCAGGGCATCGTCGTAGTCCTCAAATGTGTCAGTGGCGGCGGCATAGTCATAAGAGGCGGTCACGATTGCGCCGTTGGCAGGCGTACTCGCAACAACGAAGGTTATCGTCACTGTTGAATAGGTATAGTTAGTAGGGTCAACTTGTAGCGCAGGTGTGCCGCCGGTATTAACCCACACCTTCAGCGATCCGGCCAGCGGTGTATGGTCTAGGGTGAAGGTTACGTTTGCGCCGTTGCCAGTGCCCACATACTCGGAGTCAATCTTCAAAGAGGCACTCTGATCCATTTGCAACATGGCCTTCGCTTGTTTTGCTGTGACTAATGCGTATGCTGATAATGTCATTTCGTTACCGCCTTCTTGCGATGCTTAATCTTGCGCCTGACTGGTTTATCATCCCCACTCGCTTCAGGGGCTTCCTTGCCCGATTCTGCGACGCCTGACGCCTTATTCTCGGCAGGGGGAGGCATTAGTTTGTTTTCTACTGGCGCTACCCAGCCGCCCTCTATCCATTCCTTAGCCAGGCAATCGGGTACGTTAATGAT
>Ga0315285_10006536_pt1 | contig 12018 bp, 12 predicted proteins | sample YL17G09_36_MG_FD_203698 | JGI IMG/M metagenome (GOLD analysis project Ga0315285, IMG submission 203698) | Sediment microbial communities from Yellowstone Lake, YNP, Wyoming, USA - YL17G09_36 | ecosystem: Environmental > Aquatic > Freshwater > Lake > Sediment | place: USA: Wyoming | collected... | reverse complement strand
CTTCTGAAGCTCTATGTCGAGAGAGTCGAACCAGTCCCTTCCCTGACCCTTTGATTTCGGAGACACGGCCATCACGAGTTGCGGAATATGAGTGGATGATAAAAGGCTTATGGATAATCGGATGTATTAATCGCCATCGCACGCCGCGGCGGTCAGGGCAGAGCCCGCTCGATGCCCAACCGGCCCCCATCGCTCGAGATGTTTGGAATCGACGATGATGCCGCCTGTCGCTCACCTTGTGCATCTCTCTGCGAGCACGGCAATGTTGCGGTGGCCCGGGGTGCTGTGGTACCTCGCCTCGCCTTTCTCCAGGACGGGGACGATCACGCCGAGTTTCTCCAGACTCTTCAGCGATTTCCTTAGGGAAGCGTCGCTCACTCCAGACAGCTTGATCGCGAGGCTCTTGACCGTGTCGCCTTCCTCGAATTTCTTCATGATCCTCACATCGTCCTCGCTGAAGGCGTCCTCGAATCTCACTCCTCTCATCACAGGGAGCTTGATTGTCGTCTCATCGCAGTGATACGCCTCGACTCCGTTCTGGAACGCCGCTAGGATTGCCGCGTCGGCGAGAATCTTCGTGCCCCCGCTGATGTTCAAGACGACCTCCCCTCCCGCCAAATGCTTCCTTATCGCTCCATTCATTCTATTGTAGCATTCGGCGAAGTCGAAAGGATCGACAGTCACCGTCTCGACCGTCCCGCCACCTTTCCCCTCAAGGGCGACCATGAGCTTGTACTCCTTCAGTTCCAGCACATCCTTGCCCGCCACGAGGACCAGACGGTTGTATCGGATGCTCCGCATCGCCGCGAAGATCTTCTTCTCGTTGAATCCGAAGGTGCAGATCAGGGTCCTGACGCTCACGGCGTTCACTCCAGGAGGAGTTCGACGGCAGGCTCCACCTTCACCACCTTCGCCCGCCTGTCTCCCTTCTTCGCGGTCAGGGTCACGACACCTTTCTCGACCAGCCTTGAGACGTGATGGTTGATCGTCGCCTTCTTGACCCCGACGGCGTCCGCGAGCTCCCTCTCGGTGAGTTCGCTCTCCTTGTGGTCGATCAGGTATCGGAGGATCTCCCTCTGCTTGGTCGTGAGGGTAGCGGAGTACTTGATGCGGAGGAGCGGGAGGTGGAACGGCTGCAGGGTGCGGTCGTGGACATAGGTGGCGGGGATCCCCTCCAGGATGCTGATCAACAGGGCGGCGCTGCTCATGAGCTTCGTGCCGCCGGCGATGTTGAAGCAGGCGATCTCCGTGCCCTCCTTGCGGTACTTGCGGACGTCCTGCTTCATCTTCTTGGCCAGCTGCAGGAAGTCGAATGCGTCGTCGACGGGGATGGGGACCGCCTTGATGCCGAGGGTCTCGCAGTAGGAACAGACCTCGGACTTCGCCTTGAGACTGGAATCGTGGTGGTCATGGTAGAAGACTACCTTCTCCACATCGGACGTTGCCTTGATTGCGGGCAGCAGCGCCTCGGAACGGAAGCCCAGTGTGCCGAACAGTACGGTCATGCTATCGCCTGTGTATTGGTTTGAGACATATTTGACAGATTTGTCAAACCGTATGTATATCTTTCATACCAATTCATCTTCGCGATGGTTTCATTCAGAATCACACAGTCTCGGTCAAAAGATAAACCGCTGGCCTCGCTTGGAGGACTGAGATGAGAACACGAGGAATTCGCATGACGACTGTCCGCAATGCGGTGCGATTGACAAGAGGCTATCCAGGATGACGACCTATGAGAAGCGCGCGATCTTCGGCCTCCCGTTCCAGCAATGGGGCTCCGGGGAGTGGACCGAGCTCTTCGGCGAGCTCCCGTCCGGATGGGAGTTCGCGGCCTGAGATCCAGACACATAAGGTCACTGCATCTGCTGGCGGGGGGATTGCCGGATGCTTGCCTCCCGCCATCTTTCTCTTTTTTGACCAATTGAGCAGAATGCCGCCACTCTTGAGTCTGACCCGAGGCGTTGTTTCAGCCCGCTTCTTCAGAATTCCCTTCATCTTTGCGGTGTCGAGCTGCTGGTGTATCTCAAGGCCGACATTGAGCCCGAGCGCAGGATAATCCGATTTCACCGCCAACTTCTACGGCTGCGGGGCGCTCGGCTTCTTCCGCCGCATCAGCAGGATGACGGCGATAAGGATGATCGCTATCACGATGACGATGCCCGCATAGAGCATGATTGACGTCTCCTCTTTCGGCTGCTCGGAGCCGGTGACGGAAGCGCTTGCGAAATTGTTCGTATCGCTTGCCTCGCGCACGAAGTTGCCGGGATCAACAGTCACATTCAAACGCTGCACACCGAGCAGAGCGTCCCACGAAGCATGGATGTAGGTCTGGTTGCCCGGTCCGAGCGTGATGCTCACGTTCAACAGAGTCCGGGTCGAGCCCCCGCCATCCAGGGTCACGACCACGCGGAACGTCGCGCCGAGCGTCCCCCAGTTCTCTATCTCGATATTCGCGGTGATGTTCTCGCCTACCTGCGGGTGCGGGTTCGAGAAGGATATGTCCTCGGGCTCTGCGACCAGGTCTGGCATAGGCTCCACCAGCACGAGCAGAGGAATTTCCGCCCACCCCGAGATCGATCTGTTTGTCACAGTCACATTGTAGTTGTAGGTCCCCACATCAGCGGGGGCGGTGATCTCGATCGTGCAATTGCCGTTCACATCAGTCGTCCCCATCCATTGTTCGGCACTGGACAGTCTCACGATTGTAACGCTCGAGAACTCGACTGGCGCGCTCGTGTTGTCGGAGTAGTACGCGCCGACTGTGAGGTTGAGGTTCTGCCCGGGGTAGGGATTTGCAACGTCCGCGGTCATCGTTGCGGTCATATTGAACGCGTACTGGACGTAGATCGGAGCGGTCTCGTTCAGATCGCTGTTCGTGTCCAACGCACGGAAGTAGTAGTCCATGCTTATCGAGCCCACCTCGAGGTCGACCGTCCAGTTGTACACCTGGTTCGCGTCCGGACCGAGCAGATCATGGAATTGGCATGTGCCGCCCAATGGAGGCGGGTAGTAGAAGCAATAAAGAACTTGGACTGTCTGGAGGGGGACCGCGCTCGTGATCCTCGCGGACATGTTCACGCGGTCGGTGAGCACGGGGAACCGGGGGAGGTGCCTCATCTGATCGATCACCGGCGCTGCCTTCACGCCGGGGGGCAGGATCGACACGAGGAGCAATCCTGTGACTAGCATTGCCATCATGGAAATCGACTTGCGGTTCATCGTTAGGCGATTCCCGCGACTCCCCCTTAAGCTTTCGCGTATGCTGGCAGGTGCGCGGATATCCTTATTAGACGAATTGCAGTGTCGAGGGGCATGCGCAAGGGAGAGCTCCTCCGGAAGCCCGTTAGGGACATAGAGCCGACGGACAGCGTCGAAGATCTGGTCTCGGCGATGGGGAAGGCTGGCGGGTTCACCGCCAAGAAGGTCGCGGAGGGCGTCGACATCCTCGAGCGGATGGAGCGCACTGAGTGCACCAAGTTCCTTTCCTTCCCCGCCGCGCTCATGGCGACAGGCACGCGCGGCATCCTGAGGACCATGGTCGAGAAGAGGCTTGTCGACGTCGTCATCACCACCTGCGGCACGGTCGATCACGACCTCGCGAGGACCTGGCGGGACTATTATCACGGGAGCTTCGAGATGGACGATGCGGCGCTACACCGCCTTGGAGTGAACCGTCTCGGCAATGTCCTCGTCCCCAACGAGAGCTACGGCATCGTCCTGGAGAAGAAGGTCCAGCCGATCCTCGAGGAACTCTGGGACTCCGGGAAGAGGTCGCTCTCGACGCGCGAGTTGCTATGGGAGTTCGGAGAACGCGCCGACAGCCGCAAGTCGTTCCTGTGGTGGTGCTGGAAGAACAAGATTCCCGTCTTCATCCCCGCCATCCTCGACGGATCGTTCGGCTACCAGCTCTGGTCGTTCTGGCAGGACCACAAGGAGTTCCGCATCGACGAGTTCAGAGACGAGTCGGACCTCTCGGACATCGTCTACACCGCCAAGAAGACAGGCGCCCTGATTGTCGGCGGCGGTGTCTCCAAGCATCACACGATCTGGTGGAACCAGTTCCGCGAGGGGCTCGACTACGCGGTGTACATTACGACCGCCCCGGAGTGGGACGGGTCGCTGAGCGGGGCGAGGATGCGAGAGGGGATTTCCTGGGGGAAGGTCAAGGAGCAGGCCGCCCAGGTCACGATCGAGGGCGACGCGAGCGTCCTGCTGCCGCTGATGTTGTCGGCACTGCAGCAGAGGCTCTCAAGAAAAGAGAAGAAGGCGAGAGCGAAGGCTCGCTCTTCCCGCCATAGATGAAACGAACAGGAGCAATCAGGACCCGTCGGGTCACTTTATGAGATAGTAGCCCGCCGCCTTCTCGCGGGCCTTCCGCTTCACGTAGCCCTTCGCCATGAGCTCCTGCAGGGCGTTGAGCACCATATTCTTCGGAAGTTTCGTCATATGAGTGATCTGGTCCGCGTCGCGCATCTTGTCCTCGACTGTCATGCCGGCTGACTTCATAACATCATAGACCTTGTTCGCCCTATCGGAAACGTCCGGAAGCGGTGGCATTGTGTTGCCTCCCTTTATAGGGGGGCAGTAGAACACGGCCATACAAAAGCGTTTCCATGAGGTTATGGCGGCGAACACCAGACCGGGCAATGGGAGGGGGAACCGGATTTGGGCGGTTCTTCCTGCCATCCCACGCCGCATCCTACTTAAAGACATCGGCAAGACTCTTCCTCAAGACACTTCCGCTGCACTAGATAGACACCCCGCTATATCTTGTCTCAGGTGAAAAACATGCAAACCCGCGGAAAGAACGGAGCGACGGGGATTGTATTCGTGGCGATCGTGGCTGCGGTGCTCGTGACTGCCGGCATGGTAGGATTGATTCTTCGGCAGAGGAGCAACGGCAGCCTGAACGGGAATCCCGAGTACCAGGGCATCATGAGTTTCCAGCCTGGGACCTCTGGCGATATGACCTCGGCGCAGGCCGAGGCAACTAGCCTCGACAGCGGCATGAGGGGAGAGGCGCGGGCGCAGAGCGTCCCCGCGGTGGCGGGAGAGCCGAGGCCGGTGCCTGAGAGCGATGTCGAGAAGGTCGAGGCGCCGGGGACTGAAGGCGCGGAAGCTCAGCCTCCAGAGACGGCGGACCCCACGGAGGAGTCCAGCAATCTGTTCGAGCAGCCCTCCGTTTCAGACAATGATGCGGTTGAGCAGTTCGAAAGCCTGAACCAGAGCATCGGGACGGACAACGCGGCCGACCCGGTTGCGGGAGTCGGCGGATGGTTCGACGCTCCGGCAGGCGCTCCTTCTTTGAACAACGGGTTCATCCAGGAGGTCACCCCGATCGACAACATCGGCTCGTCAGGCAGCGACAACTGCACGTGGACCTGGCAATTGATCGAGCAGCGGGACGCCAACAACGACCAGCACCCCGAGTACCTGCACGTCCAGGCGCTTGGTGTGTGCAGCTCGGACAGAGACCGGGACGGCAATCCGGAGTGGCGGCTGGCGATTGCGCTCGACGTCGAGCTCTGGGACGACGACAGCGACGGGGACATGAGCGCGCTGAAGGGCTCCGTCGGGATACACGAAACGATAGACCCGAACGACGATGGCAATGTCGAGGTCGAGGCGTACGGGGCCGGGACCCTGGAGATGCAGGACAGCAACGAGGACAAGGTGCCGGAGTACTTCGCCCTCAATTACGCGGCAGAGCAGAGCTTCGACATGAACTTCAACGGGATCAAGGAGTACGTGAGGGCGATTGCGCTGAAGGGCGTCTGCAACGACACCGATAGTGATGGGATCAAGGAAGACGCCTACTTCGGCATCGTCTTCTATCACACTTTCGACGTGAAGGACGACGGGACGAGGGAATATCAGGGCGTTGCGGGAGTCGAGGCATCGACAGTCGATGCGAACGATGACGGGAACAATGAATCGGCGGTGGTGCACATCGCAGCCTACGACGCCTACGACAACAACACCGACGGCATGCCTGAGGCCCAGAGGGGCTTCGCGCGGGCGATCGAACTGAAGGACGCGAACAGCAACGGGCATGCGGAGAGCATCGGTTTCCTGCAGTTCGCCTTCGCAGCCCTGGACTGGGACAGCAACGGGGTGCAGCAGTACGGGAAGGCCTACGCCATAGAGGCGTCAGCGACCGATGCGAGCGACGACGGCAACCCCGAGCTATTGACGGTTCATGCGAGGGGAATAGAAATCCTTGACGCGAACGAGGACGGCAACCCCGAGGCGGTCAGGGGCGTCGAGGGCTGGATCAACGCGACCGACAGCGACTCGAGCGGGGTCGCGGAGAAGGTCGAGGTATCGCTCGTCGCGGGTGCGGCGCTGGACCTTGACAGCGATGGAGTCCCACAGGCCCTCGCGGTCGCGGTGCTGCAGGCTCGCGCGGTCGACATGACCGAGGACGGTCACCCCGAAGAGGCAGTGCTCGAGGTCGCAGCCTATGCGATGCGCGACGACAACGAGGACGGCAACCCGGAGGAGCAGGCGGCGATCTGCGTGAGGGCGAGCGTCGTCGACTCGAACAGCAACGGCTTCTCCGAGGAGACGAACCTGACGCTCGTCGCGGTGCACACGGTGGACAACAGCTCCGATGGCGTCCCCGAGACTGTCGGCTTCTTCGCCGCGAGGTACCTCGCGACCGACTCGAACGACGACGGCAACCCCGAGATGAAGCTGCTGGAGGCTGTCGGTGTCGAGAGGAAGGACGCCGACCAGGACGGGAACTACGAGAGCAACAAGACGTTCGCGATGAGGATAGAGATGGTCGACGCGAACAGCAACGGCGTCGCGGAGGTCGTCAACATCGACGCTGCGTACCACGAGATAATCGACAGCAACGACGACGGGGTAGTCGACGGTCAGGCGTGGGCCGTGGTGCACTACCACGGCGAGGACACGGACGAGGACGGCCAGATGGAGATCGTGGACTTCTGGATCTGGGTGCACCGCGAGTGAAGCGGTGGCCCCTCCACCCTTTTTCTCTTTTTTCTTTTCATTGAACAACTGTGGCACCGCCGCAAAATGCACCCGGATGGGGCAATCGCGGGACAACCATTATGCGGTGGCGGGTGATAATTGAATTGTGATGGAGGAAACAAGGCGCCCGATTCGACCGTCGGACTTTGCCCCGCTTCTCTTCATAGTGCCCGTGCTCGGATTGACCTTCCTGTCTCTTGTCGCGTCCTTGCTGTACACCATCGGCGTCGAAGATATGCAATATTACCACAGGAACATCTATGAGTCGTGGCTGATCGGCTGGGTCGTCTGGGCGGTTGCCGCCGCCGCGCTAGTAATCATGTTCGTCGTCGAAATCGTGCTGCTCAAAATCGGCAGGGCGTACAAGTTCCCGTCCGTGGCGCTCGTCGCCGCGAGCACCTGGAACCTGCTCATCGGCGCAGTCACTTACTTCTCGGACCCTTTCGGTTGCGGCTTCCAATCTAGAGTGCCGCTAGACCGCATGTTCCCCAATTCATTGTATTATGCCGCCCTGACCTTCGGCCTGCTCCTTGCCGGGATTGCGGCAATCAAGTTCAACTCGATCGACGGCAGGTTCGTCAAATTGGCCAGGAGGATGTGCCTCCTGAACGGCATCCTCGCGCTGCTAGGCTTGGTTCTATTGAGTTTCTCGGGCTGCATGATCGACTGACCACGCTTGCTGTCTGAAGCTAGGGGTTTCGCGTGAATATTGGCGGACGGCTTGCCCCTATCCGGTCACAGGCTTGAACTTGTAACCGTACTGGAGTATTCCTGCCTCGCCTTCCTGCCCGAGCCTTCTGAACGTCGCCTCGACCTGCATTCCTATCTTCACGTCACCGGGCTCGACGTTGATTATCTGCGAGGTCAGCCTGGCCCCCTCCTTCAGTTCGATCACCGCGAGGACGTAGGGCTTCAGCAGTTCGTACGAGCTCGGCGCGTCGTAGACGATCGTGTACGAGATGATAGTTCCAATCCCGCTGAGCTTCTGCTTCATCATCTTCCCGACGCTCTTCCTCCCGCACTTGGGACACACCGCCCTCGGCGGGAAGTCCAAGGTGCCGCAGCTGCCGCACTTCGTCCCGAGGAGGTTGTACCTGCTCGGTATCTCCCGCCAGAACCTTGGCGTGGCCATGTCATCTCACTCTCCTGAAGATATGGACTACCGCAGTCGCTCCAGTCCCGCCAAGAGTATGCGTCAGCCCGACCTCCGCGTCGGTCACCTGCCTCTTGCCGCCCTCGCCCCTCAGCTGGCGGACGATCTCGATCGCCTGAGCGACTCCAGTCGCCCCGAGGGGCTGCCCCCTCGCCTTCAGACCGCCGGAGGTGTTGACGGAAATCTTCGAGTTGAGAGCGGTCACGCCTTGCTCCGTGGCAGGCCCGCCCTGACCCTTCTTGACGAACCTGAGATCCTCGATGGCCATGATCTCCGTAATCGTGAAGTTGTCATGCACCTCCGCGACATCGACGTCAGCGGGGGTGAGGCCAGCGCGGTGGAACGCCCTCTTTCCCGCCACGACTGTCGCGTCCATGGTCGTGAGGTCCCTCCTGTCGTGCAGAGCTATCGTGTCGCTCGCTTGCCCCGAGGCGATGAGCTCGACCGGGGTCTCGCAGAATTTCCTCGCCCTGTCGGCGGCGCACATCACTATCGCGGCGGCGCCGTCGCTCAGGGGCGCGCAGTCGAAGACACCGAGGGGGTCGGCGACCATGCCCGCGTTCATGACAGTCTCCAGGGTGATCTCCTTCTGGTACTGCGCCACGGGGTTCAGCGCGCCGTGCCTGTGGTTCTTCACCGCAACCGCCGCGAGCTGCTCTCTGGTCGTGCCGTACTCGTACATGTGCCGTCTGGCCATGATTGCGTAGAGAGCGGGGAATGTCGCTCCGAAGACCGTCTCCCATTCTTGGTCTGCGGTAGCGGACAATATCTCGGCGGCCTTCACCTCGCCCACGTCGGTCATCTTCTCGGCGCCTCCGACCACGACAATGTCGTGCAAGCCCGAAGCGATCGCCGCGTACGCCTGCAGAAGCGCTAGAGCCCCGCAGGCCCCGCCGCCCTCGACCCTCGTCGTCGGGAGGTGAGAGTCTGCGAGCCCGGCGTAGTCAGCGACTATCGCGGAGACATGCTCCTGCTCGATGAACTTCCCAGCCGACATGTTTCCGATGTACAGCGCGTCGATATCCTCCGCCCTGATGTGAGCGTCCTCTATCGCCTTCAGCCCTGCCTCGATCCCGAGGTCCCTGAACGACCTGTCCCAGAGCTCGCCGAACTGAGTCTCCCCGACGCCGATGATAGCGACGCCGCGCATCTTCAGTCCCCCCTCATGCGTATCTTCCCGCGGAACTTCGCGTAGGTCCCGTAGTCGAGGAACTTCGCGTCCTTCGTCATCTCCTCGATAGTCTGCGCGCGCTTGAGCTTCTTGATTCCAGACGTGACGGTGATGTCGAAGGCGTCGGAGCCGGCGCCAGAGCCGTAGCCGACCATGAATATCCTGTCCCCGGGCACGGCCCTGTCGAGTATCGAGCATAGGCCGAGGAGGACGGCTCCCGAGTATGTGTTGCCTATCGACCTGACTAGCATGCCCGCGTCGAGCTGCTTGTCGTCGAAGCCGAGGGTCCTGCCGACCTTCACGGGGAACTTGCCGTTGGGCTGGTGGAAGACCGCGTAGTTGTAGTCTTCAGGTTTTGAGCCTGCCTTGTCCATGAGGAGCTTCGCGCAGCTCATGACGTGCTTGAAGTACGCGGGCTCACCGGTGAACCTGCCGCCGTGACTTGGGTACTGCTGGCCCTCGCGCCGCCAGAAGTCGGGTGTGTCGGTTGTATAGGAGACGGTTTGATTGATCTCCGCGATGAGGTTCTCCTTGCCTATGAGGAGGGCCGCGCCGCCGGCGGATGCGCTGAACTCGAGAGCGTCTCCCGGCGCGCCCTGGGAAGTGTCGGAGCCTACCGCCATCCCGTACTTGATCATGTCAGAGAGTGTGAGGCCCATGCACGCCTGTATCGCCGCCGTGCCGGCCTTGCACGCGAACTCGAAGTCGGCCGCGGTCATCACGGGCGTGGAGCCTATCGCCTCGGCCACGACGGTGGCGGTGGGCTTCACCGCGTAGGGGTGGCTCTCCGAGCCGACGTAGATCGCCCCGATGTCGGTGGGCGCGACATCCACCTTCCTCAGGCACTCTCTCGCCGCTTCCACGGATATCGTGATCACGTCCTCGTCCGGCGAGGGGACGCTCTTAGCGTTTATCCCGAGGCTCCTTCCCATAGCCTCGCCGTCGACGCCCCAGACGTTCCCTATTTCCTTCGGCGTTATCCGATAGCGCGGCACGTAGCCACCGTAGCTCACAATTCCAGCGACCATGCTACAACCTCTCGAGTCTCCTGATAAGTTCGTCAGTGTCAAGCTCGGTCCTCGCGAGCGAGATGCTCGACAGCTCCGCGAGCTTCACGGCGAGCGCGTCGACGTTCTCCGGGCGCACGTAGACGACAAGGGCGGGCTTCAGCGGCTGCGCTCTGATCGCGACCATGGGCGACCTGCCGAATGTCACCCCTGTGAAAATCAGCGCTCTCTCGCTCGATGTGCCGAAGATGCGCAGGTAGTCGGAGGCGTCGAGTGTCGTGATCGCCTTGATGCTGTCTATGACCGTGTAACCGTAGAGCGACTTCGAGTGCGGGCCCGAGCGCGTCAGCAGCTTGCCCTCTATCGTCTTGAGGAAGGCCGACTGCCGGATTCCGGCTGGCAGCTCCCTGATGCTCGGTATGACCTCGGAGAAGGGCTCCTCGAACCGCCTTGAGAACCTGCGACCGGAGGACTGGTCTATCTCCAGCATCGCCTCGACGAGGCGCCTGATTGTCTTCGAGCCGGGGGAGCTCCTCCTGCCGGACTCGTAGTCGCTTATCACCGAGGGCGAGACCCTCAGGTGGCGGGCCATGTCCAGCTGTGAGATCTTGAACTCCTCCCGCCATTTCCTGAGGACGCTGCCCGGGTCGTCGGAGAGGACCACCTCGCCAGCGATCTTCTTCGTCAAGGAGGACTGCACGGGAGGCTGACTTGGTCAGTGGTATTTAATTTTGTCGAATGTGGAATCGGCAAATGACGAAATGAACTCTCAGCGGTCTCTCAGGGTCCAGCCGGTCAATAGCGCTTGACCTGCCACGAGGGCGTCTCCCTCTTCGCGAGCTCGATGAGCAGTGCCTTCTCCCTCCTGTAATCGGATGCGTCGTCCATCAAGAACAGCAGCTCGAAGAGGGGCAGTAGGCCCGTCGCGGCGACCATTCCCAGGCCGTAGAATACCATGAAGGACTCGTCACTGTACCAAGTCATGAAGTCCGGTGGTGCCATGATGAACATCAGCCTCATCGAGACCGCGTAGGTCAGAAAAATCGTCAGCCAGGTGAAGGTGAGGGCGATGGCATGGCTGAAGATACGGTGACGGAGGTGAGAGTTGTGAGCGATCCGCTCCAGTTCCGTTGCGAACTTCCTTCTCCTGAACATCATCCGCGGTGTCCCTCGTCGGCTCCTATCGCGGTAGGAGGCATATTGTGCATCGACGGAGGGACTATTTCTTGATAGCGTCTCCGGGTCACGGGGACGACTGCGTTAGGTTTATGTCGGGCTTGGCCTTGCGTGGTCTATCGGGTCTGTGGGGTAGCTTGGTCTATCCTAGGTGGTTCGGGACCGGACAGCCTGAGAACGGCTGGCGGCGAAGAACCACTTGACTCCGGTTCAAATCCGGACAGACCCACTCCTCGATTCTCGGCAGTTGGACGATTGGGACCGCTACACCCTTACTCAGTAACCGCCGGGCCAGACTGCAATGGTGAACAGGGTCGTCGAGGCATGCCTTCGTGGACGCAGTCACCGTAACCTACATGGGTGTCCTATCCCGGTCGATTCTCCATCCGCAATCCCTGACCTGAGCCTGCTCAGGACTCCTTCCTGCTGGGTCTCATACGCCTATCGATACCGGACGTATGGGATGCCGAAGATGTTGGACAGGTGGGCGACCCTGAGGTCGTCGTTCG
>Ga0315285_10006535_pt1 | contig 12018 bp, 5 predicted proteins | sample YL17G09_36_MG_FD_203698 | JGI IMG/M metagenome (GOLD analysis project Ga0315285, IMG submission 203698) | Sediment microbial communities from Yellowstone Lake, YNP, Wyoming, USA - YL17G09_36 | ecosystem: Environmental > Aquatic > Freshwater > Lake > Sediment | place: USA: Wyoming | collected... | reverse complement strand
GCCTTACGGGATAAATATCACCAACTACAGAACTCAACTCATCTTTATTTGTAATCTCAATTTTGAGTTTATTAACATCTTCGTTAAATTTCTCAATCTGTAAAAAGGGGATTAATAATTCCTGAGGAGTAATCCCCCCATGGGCAAATCCATAAGGACCGGGAGTCTTAAATGGATTTAAAGTAGTTGAAAAGTATATATATTCAAATTCTTCATATGGTTTTTTAAATCCTACAATATGAACAGGTAAATTATCTATTTTTTCCTTTGATAAACAATACCGCTCAAATTTTTCACCTTGCGGAACTCCAAACTCAATCTTATCCGCTTCTTCTAATAAACCGGATAACACAAACCCATGATCACTAATTAAAAATACCTTTTTACATCCACATTTAAACAAACAGTCTATCTTCTCCTGAATATTTTCGATAAATTTATCATAGTATTTTAAAGCATTCTGCCCCTCTTTTTCAGAAATACTATCCACGTCAGCCGCGTAAAAAACTGTATAATTCTCCGGTGCGTAACCGATAGAAAGTTCATCAAGATTATTAAATTTAATGTCTTGCTTTAGGTCCTTCAATAATATCTGCTCCCGCTCACCTCGAGTTTTAAGGATTCTCTCAGAAGTCGTGAACATTCTGCTCATATTATTTTCAGTAGTAGAAGGGTAGCCCCCGCATAAAATAGTATCTTTAATTTTATATTCCGTAGCCATTCCCTTGGCTATCTCTTTAGCTACTTCATAGGAAATTGCATCTCCTAAAATAATAGCTACGGGTGGTTTATTTTCTTTGATAATTCTTTTTAATAGACCAGTTTGGTTTTCTTGGTATTGTTCTTGAAAATAAGTAAACCACTTATCTAAAAATAATTGAAGTATTTTGCGATAATAATCCTGCAGGGGTTGTAATATTTTCTTTTCAGACAGAAATTGGGTATAAAGATGCCGGATAGATTGATCTATTTTATAAAACGTGTTCTTATAATGTTCAATGGCTTCATTTAAATTACAGATTTGAGTTAATTTTTCTGGATTATAATCAAATAATGTAAAAATACTTTGCCAATAATCAATACCAAGCATAGCAGTTATGGGTTGCGCTGCTCTTCCCTCGATAAAAGGTAATTTTTCCTCCAACCATCTTCTATTGTTTAAGTGTTGAATAATTTCTTCGAGCCATTTTCTATCAATGGCTTTAAAAGAATGATTTAAAGTAACCATCCAAATATCTAAATTCGATGGTAAAATGTATTGTTTAATATATATTTGTAATACCGATTCATATTTTTTAGAATCCACCCATTGCTTATATATTTGATCTAAAAAATTACTTTTCTTTTTATAAAGTAAATTTTCAAAAATTGCGAAAGCGATTTCCTTGGCTATAGTATCTGCTGGTTTATTTTCTAAAGAATATTCTATAAAATTAGACATAAATTCGATAAAGAATTTTTGAACTTCTATACCTGTTGAGGCAAAATATTCCTTTGGTTCAGCTAAGAAATTCAAAATGTCCTCTTCTGTAAAAGCTCCGCTCTTTGTCTTTATACGCTTCCAGTATTCCTTCCCTTTCCCTACGCTTAATTTCCCACAAGCGATTATCTCCTCCGCTGAAAGATTGATATCAAAATTCATTTTCTCCCGCACCTTGTTTTGGATATAACGATGTAAATATTTAATTTGTAAACATGCTCCGGTTTCTGCATATTCGCGCAGGAACTTCAACCTCTCTAAGGGGATATAAGTAATAACGAGTACTTTTTTACCAAGATATTTTTTTTCAATATCATATTTTGTTTTTAATTCTTCTATTTCGGTAGATACAGTAAATATTTTATCTGTTTTTCCTTTTTTTAAACTATCAAAAAGAAAATCAGCTTTTTTTTGTTCATCAATAATGACCAGGCGATCTGCCTGTTTTAATTTATTATTTACATCTTCTATAAACCATTTATCTAACATAATTACCCTCTTTGTATTTTATTACCAATCCGCCTTGAGATATTTTTTCAGTTCTTCTATCTTTAAAACATCATATTTCAATAAACCTTTTTCCTGTAAAGGTGCAATATTTTTTCCTACCCCGTCATCCAATGTCGGATCATAACCTGATTGTAAAATCTCATCAATTTTCTTTTTAAATATTTCTATTTCTTTTAATTGTTTGGTAATAAAATCTTTTTCTTTTTGGACTGCCAATGACATATCCTCGGTTAAGTCTGAAAGTCGATTTTTTAACGAAGATTCTCGTTTTTCTATATATACTGCTCGTAAACGAAAGAGATTGTCACGACTCCATTTATAAATTGAAATAAAAGCTTCAAAGCCTTGATTTTCTCCGCTGGATAAATGCCAGATGAAAGGAGTCTTAGGTAAATACATAAAAAGTTTAAGACGGTTGGCTAGATCTCGGAAAAAGTATTTTTCCAAATAAGTATTTATTTCGCACCCTAAAATTTCTTTAAAATTATCAATCTGCGCTGGAGTAAAACCTTTCTTAATCATTTTAGAATAGAGGAAATTTTGTATAGTATCTTCACCGCTAAATTTCATCAAGGGCATAATCCCATCCTGATCTTCTTCTAATATTTCCCTTACTAAATCAAAAAGTAAGTCCTGAATAATTTCCTGTGATCGTTTTTCGGGTAAAGAATGGCTTTCATTTATAATTTGGATAATACTAAGTGGATTTATTTGAACTTTATCACAAATTTCTTCTAAGATATAATTATACTGATATAATTCTAATATAGTTTTTTTTATTTTTTCTTCTTCTTCAGAATCAATAACTTTTATTTTTATTGTTTTTATATATTCTTTAACTTCAGATAATAATTGGTCATCTGTAAATGTGTAATTTTCAATTAAGGGCAAACTTCCGACGGGTAGGCCTTCTTTTTCCAAAATCATCTTTTTATCTTCTTCTGTTACCTGATAGACCTGAAAAATCAGTTCATCAATTAAGGCTTCATTAAGATAGACTTGAGTAAGAAGCTCATTTTCATAATCTAAATAAGCTTTAATTAATTTTTTTAAATCAGAAAATTCATACTTCTCCTTAGCCCAAAAAATTGGATTATACTTATAATTCATTTCAACAATAGAAAATTCGCAAAAATGCTTTTTTATTTGAATATTTTGTTTGGAAAGAAAACTAATTATATTTTCGACGTTTTTAGCAGGATAATTAAATGGAATTCTTTTCAAATCACCAACCTGTATATTTACGGTAGGATTTAAACATTTTGTAAAATAAAAAGATAATTTTGAATTTAAAAAGGCTATTAAATAATAAATATTATTAAATTTATTTATAGGGAAAATACTTGATCCCCCAACATCAAAAATGAAATTGTGAGGTAAATATCGAAAAGATATTCCTTTGGAACCACTTGCAGAATAAGTTATTCCTTCTTTAAAATAATATTCCTCATTATTTAATCCAGCAAATTTTGAGTCTCTTAATTCCTTGCCATTATTTAACCAATTTAGAACTAACCAAAAATTGCCATACCATTTATTAAACGGTCCACCTTTAGAATAAGTGACCCATTTCTTATTGTCCTTTTCAAAAAACTTTGAAATATTCTTCGAATCAATTTCCCACCAAAATCTTAAGTACCTAATATTATTAGAAGTTTTTAAACCAACTTCAATATCTGCATTTTTCCCAAGATTTTCTCCCTTAAATTTTTCTCTAAATTCATCTGAAATCCAATAAACAAAAGGATAAGATTCGATAATTTTAAATTTAGATTGATCTAATTTATATACTCTTTTATTTTCGTTGTCTAAAATATAATCTTTAAAGGCATTAATTATTTCTTGTTTTTTATATTTTTCTTGAAGATCAAATGTTACTGTTAAAAATATACTGGGTTTATTGTAATTACTCTTTTCAAATATATAAAAAACCGAGTCTAGCAAAATATTAGGTCCGAAAAGATTAACTCTATCTAACCCATAATCAATAAATAAATTAATATGAAAATTATCTAAAATAAATTTTCTTACATCTTTATAAGATTTAATAAACATAAAAGTATGCGGATGAATCATTCCAATTTTACCGTTCTCGTTAATTAATTCAGAATTTCTCTTTAAAAATACTGTATAAAGATTGGAATGAAATGATAATGGTTTCTTGTAATTCTTTTCAATAAATATTTTTAATTCTTTGCCGTAACTACCCGAATCAGTATATGGAGGATTAGCTACCGCTACGTCATATTTATTAGAAATAATTTCCGCAAAAAGCATACTGTCTTGTGTTTTGGTTTTAAAAAATTTAATATTACCATTATTATTTTTACTATATTTTTGCAAAGCCTCTATCATCTTTCTAAAAACTTTGGCTTTCCATTCATCCCAAAAAGTTAATGCATTATTTCCCCATAGAATTTCTTGACCAGGACTTTTTAATTTATTAGTAATATATTCAATTTTTTCCTCAATTCGTATAAGCGAACCAAATTTATAAGCCATTCGTAAATCTTCCCAAATTTCTTCAAGTAAACTAATTGTATCAGGATGTTGGATTAATTCACTAAATAAGTTTTTCACTTTCGAATATTCTGGCAAATAAAAATCGGAAGAAACTATGTTCATATTCGAAATTTTAACATTTTTATTTCTTTTTAATGCTTTAATATACAATCCCAATTGAGCTATCTGCACTGCCCGGTCATCTAAGTCAATTCCATAAAGATTGTTTTCAATAATTAACTGAGGAATATCTTCTTTAGAATATTTTTCTTCCTCATACATCTCATAAAAAAGGTCAAAGGCGTAGAGAAGAAAATTGCCGCTGCCTACTGCCGGATCAATGACTTTTATCTCTTTCACCGGCTTAGTTTTAACGATAGATTTATCAGGAATATTTGCAATATCATGATCTTCTTTAAGTTTACTTTCAGGATGCATTTCCATCCAGAGCTTTCCTAAAGAATTATTAAGGATAAACTCTACCACCCAACGAGGTGTATAAATCTGAGAAGTAACCGATACCCAATTGTATTCAATCTTTTCGTTCTTAATTTTACTTTCAGTTTTAAAAGTTTCTCTTTTTTTACGGTTATAAGATTCATATAACCAGCCCATAATATCATCTGATTGCCAATTTTCTTCGTCGATTTTATTAAATTCATTTATAATTTCTTTCAAATCATATACTTCAGGTAGTAGATCGTAGAGATAATTAACAGCATAAAGTTGAATTTTATCTGATAATTGGTTAAAAGCAAAACGGATATATTCTCTTAAACCATCCAAAGGTAAACTTCCCTTATCGAGGTTCTGTTCTATCCAAAGTTTATGTCCAAAAGAACGGCCGGCATGGCTGGTCCGGCGAGTGATCACTTCTGGCTGTAGTTGATTCGCTTCAATTACTTTTATCCCGGCAATACGGTTAAATAAAGTAAAAGAAAGCTCTTCTAATAATTTATCCCAGGCTGAAGAATAATTTCCAGTCTCTTCTTGTAAATTATTTAATATATCAGCCATTTTTTTTCTTTCAGCTTGCAATTCAGGTTCAAGGTTTTCAGAAAATAATTGCTTATTTGCAAATAAGCCCATTTTAGATAAGCTTTTATCGAAGGTATTAGTGATTTTTTCACGAATATTTTCTACTGATTCTTCTAACTTCATTTTTTTCTCCTATTCAATAATTACAATATCATCGTCGTTCAAAGAATCTGCATCTTTTATTCTATCTTGCAACATTCTTTTGTATTGAGGTGCAGTAAATTTGCCTTTTTCAATCTTTATTCTTATCTCTTTGGAAGTGTTTTTATCGGGGTACCTTATCTGAATCTTAGCCCCATCTAATTCTCTTATTTTAGAATTTATGGTTTGATTTGCAGAAATTATTTCATTAAGTGAATAATGGCAAGACTCGCATTTTGTTTCAGAAATAATTTTTAAAGTATTGCAAATATGCTTGTCAGCATAATATATAATCTCCTCTATTTTACCTAAAACTTCTTTATTAAGATTCCCTGGGATCAAGTTAACCTCTTTTTTAGTTTCTTCTGCTTTATTTTTTAACTCTTCGTGTTCCTGAGTCATTTTTTGGTGTTCTTTTTCTGTTAATTGATAATATTCATCCTTTATTTTTTGAAAAATCATTTCCAATTCTATAAAATTATCAGAAACAGATTGATTATATTTCCCTTCAAATTGTTCACTTAAAGAAAAAACGCAATTATCCTTATAAATACCTCCTAATTTTTCTAATTCCTGAACAATTTGAACTACAAATATCTTATAAATTTTTATATTATTTAAATCGGTTTCACAAAATTTTAGAATCTTTTGAATATCACTTATAGACTCTTTAAATTGTGGATATTCTTTAATAAATTTTTCAGCTTGATCTTTATAATTATCCCCGGTAACTCGGGATAAATACCCTCTTAAAATAATTATTTTTTTAGCTATTTGAGGGAAATAATTATCAAATTCATTAACAAATTTTTTACCAGCTTCAATTTTGTTAAGAAAATGATCGGATAAATTTTGAATTATATTTACCAATTCTATGTCATTGCTATTATAATCAGGATATTTGTCTAAAATTTCAGTAACTTGCAATTCTTTTAAATGTTCAACCAATTTTTGTTTTTGCGAAGCAGTAAGAGTTGAAGTAATTGCTTTAAAAGAGGCTTTTTTAAGCTCCCGAGATTTACTAAAAAGATTTAGTATATCGGTATCATGATAATCGTAAATTTCTCGACCATTATATTTAATCGCCAAGTGGCCTGCTCTAATTAATACCGCTAAAATAACGAGTATAGTTTCATAAGCATAGCCACAAGGAGGACCTTCAAATTTAGCTTCTAATTCTTCGCCACTTACAAAAACAGAAGATATAGCAGTATTTATTTTGTCTATTGCCTTTAAACCTTGTCCGATAAAGTTACCCTCGCTATCAAAAAAAGCAAATTCTGGATTACTCGGGAAACACAATAATAAACTATTTGGATTTTTTGCTTTTAATACTTTTAATGCAATCTCTTCAGTGAGTTGAAGGGGCAACCGTTCGGGAAAAGTATTGTTGATAATTTTCCCTTCGATTTTTCTAAAAATATTATCAAAATCATTTTCATTCAAATTATATTCCTCAAAATTATAAATAAGCGTCCCATTTTTATAGGCTTCTTCAATTAATAAGTCTAATTCATTTAATCTATTTATTTTATTGTTTGAAAAATCTTTTACAATGTAACGTAATTTTTCATCGTCATCATTCTGGTAACGGTCTTCCATAACACCATAACGATATATATCTTCAATAAATTTATCAATTTCTCTAAATTTATTAACCGAAGATATTAAAGTAGCAGTATCTATATTTTTTTGTGTTTCAGATTTAATATTCTCCAGAAATTTTTCTCGATCTTCTTCGCCTATTGTATAGATGCTTGCAATATTTATTTTTAAATATTTTTTGGGAGCATAGCTAAGTTCATCTCCCTGAGTACTATTAATAGAAAAAATATAAGAATTATTTTCAAACGTACAACGAGATATGTTTTTTAAAAAATTCTGCTGTTTTACTCTGTTGATAAACTCTCTTTTCTTTTTGAATAATTCCACATCAAGGTTTTTCATTTCTTCAATTTTTTCTTGTTCTAAGTCAGAGGTAATTACATAAATATTATTTTTATTCAAAAGCAAGTTTGTTTCACATAAATTATTTAAAGCTTCATCTATTTTAGGCTTTAACTCGTAAATTCCATCAAAATTACCAAGATAGAGTCTAGTGATATTTTCAGAAGTAGCTTTAACTAATACTGATTCATTAATAAAATAAATAACTTTTAATAATTGTGATCCGATAACTAAAGAATTGTTTTCCTTTAAAACTTTATCTGCTTGAGTAAATTTTTTAACCAAATCACTATCTAAATGTTGTTTTGCTCCATCTACTAAATTAAAAGCTGTTGCAAAATTAAATAACTTATACTCCTTGATGGTTTTTAATACCGCAAAGGTAGCAATAATCATTCCGCGTTCAGTAGTATGTGTTTTAGAATATACTGCTTGAATAAAATTTTGCAATAAATCAATTTGATAAGAGTGGAAAGGATAATAAGTAATAAATTTATCTAGCTTATCACTTCTAGTGGGAAACTTGCTTTTCAAATTGGTAAAATCTATGATTGTGCCATTATTATTTTTATATAATTCTTCTAATTTTTTTGTTCCTTCAGTATTTTTCTTTAATAATCTTTTTTTGATAATTGTTTCTACATCATCAGAAGATAATGGTATTTTTATTCTAAAACGGTCTGAAACTTTATTAAATTCTTTATGGCTAATGTTGGTAATATTATTAATAACTTGCTCTAAATCTTCCTGGGCAATAGCAATGGTCCAACCTTTGCTTTGGGGTAATGCTGATAGAGACTCGCTGACCCCTTCTAATTCTAAAAGATTAATTTTGCCCTGACTAATAGCTTCACTCACTTCGTCAATAATAAAAACAAGATGGTCTTCAGGATGTTTTTCTAAATAATTTAATAATTCTTCTTTTAGCCGGGCGGCATCAAAAGAAATAATTCGTTCATCATAATATTTTTTTGTTTCATTATACTCTTCAGAGGTAAAAAATTGTGATTCTACAAGAACTTTACGCATAGTTTTAGATACTTCGATAGGATTTTTCCGCAAATCCTGCCATTCATTCCCTGTAATTTTTCTAACATTATCTAAAAATTCTGAATATTGTCCTTTGACAAAAATACCATATTCTATAAAACCAAAAACATCATCCAAGAATCCTAAACGATGCAAGAAATTTCGGAATAAAGTCCAAGCAAAACTGTTTCCAGTATGCTGTTTGGCAATATCAAGGAAGACTACTTTGGTCTGGTAAGCATCTAAGCTATGTATAGTATTTTCCAATAAATTTTGATTATTTAATCCATTTAATCTTTGAATGAACCTTTCGCGAAAAGGTGTGCCATTAATCATTTTATTTTCCAGAAGATATCCGAGCATTTTACCAAAATAAGATTTTCCCGAACCATAAAATCCTGAGATCCAAACTCCAGTTTCCTTAATATTACTTTTATAATTTTGAATAAATCTATCAAAATAATTAGCAATTTTATCTGTGATAATATAATTCTCAACTTCGAACTGTATCCCAGCTTCAGTATGTTCTTCCAGATTAATCACATCTTTAATATCCTCGGAAAAATTTAATAATAATAAATCTTTAATTTTATCCATAATTTTCTCCTCGATTATCTAATCATCTAAAATTTTTAAATACTTATTGCGCGGTATCCGGAAGCTAATCTACAGTTTAAAAATTTAAGTTTACCTTCTTCAAAGACAACTGCGGGGTACATAATTATTAATGGTAAATTCATTTGATAAACAGCAGATTCTTCCATAATGCTGATGTTTTCTATCCCGGTACCAAATAGCGCTCCAGTACGAATTATAATTGCCATTTTATTTATTTCAGCAGCTTTTTTTATTTCGTCTAAAATAAGTTTGTAAAAATCCTGAGAGCTGTTTTCAGATTTAAAAAGTTTTTCTGGCTCACTTTTATATTCTTCATAAACTTCTATAAAATTATCATATCCAATAATATCAATATATTTTACAAAAAGCTCCGCTATATCAATAAAATAAGCATCTGGATAATCTTTTTTTATCCTGGATAAATATAATTGCTCTTCTCTTGGAGGGTAAATAAATAAAATAGAATTACCTCCATGTGCATCCATTTTTATGGAATCTTTGTTTTTGCTTTTCAAAATTATTCTTAAATCATTAAACTTTTGATCGATAGTTTTGGATAATAACATTAACAATCTCCTCATAACTATATTTTAAATTTACTTTTAAATCATATCCTAAAGTATAAATCTTAAAATAATCAGTAAGGGAAATTTTCTTTATACGTTTATATAAATTATCTTGGCTATAAGGTAAGATATCTAAATATGGATTTTTCATAATATCAGGATTTATATTTCCTAAAGATTTAAGTAAATATACCATATAAATAATAGTTGAATCATCAAGATCTATTGTGCAAAATTCTTTCCTAAATCGTCCTTTGAGAAAACCTAACTTTTTAAGTAAAGTTAAATATTTGGAAGCAATAATATCGAGAGTGGAGTTAGACCAATTTTGAATATCTATTTTGTTATCTCTCAGATCATACAGATAAGCGTTAAATTCATCTTTTGGCACTGTTAGTCGCCCTGCTTTATAAAGCTTCATATATACTTTGGTATTAATTTCATAAAATAATTGGTCATTAAAAGCGAATTGAAAATATAGGGCTACTCTTTTTAAATTTACAAAATTATTCTGAGTAAAAAGAGCATAAAAAACTTTTTGATGTTCTTCGGTTTTAAATTTTATAAAAACCTTTTTTATTGCACTTAAAAATCTTTCCCGAGATTTCAAAGTCCTTATTCCGTAAATATTCTGTTTAAATATTTCTTCATTTATATATTCTTCACCTTTGTGGTGAGCAAATGCAGAAATTACATCATTAATTAAATTAAAATCCGGGATGCTGGCAATTACATTTATATCTGAAGTATAAACTGGTTTATTTTTTTTGTTAGCATTAATTTTTCTTTGGTTCATTTATAGACAAAATTATCCTTTTCTAAATTAAAATTTATTTTTTGTTTTCAAATTCTCTTCTTTTAGCTATTAATAATTTTTCTCTTTCTTTTTTTAACAGTTCTAATTGTTCTTTTGGAAAACCACTTGCAGATAAACCTCTTGATTCATAATGATTTATAATTTTTTTCTCCAAGGAGTGATATATTTCAGATTCACTTTCTGCCCATTCATTTTGGTCATAAAATTGAGGAATTTTTTTCACTTGCTCAAAATATAATAATACAAAATTAAGGTAAATAGACGAATTTAGAGAAATTATTCTCAAGTTATGATTAATGTCATCAATCTGCATCATTCCATATCTAAGATAATCTTGGGTGGTTTTCAGATTTTCTCTTTCTTCTATCTTTTCGATTCTTTGTTGTTTAGTTAAACTATTAACTCCGCTTTTTATTTCTTGCCTATCAAAATATTCTTCTTCTTGTAATTGTTTTTCTTTCTTTTTGTCTAATTCTTTTTTGACAATTAAAATTAGAGCTGAAACAACTAGTAGTAAAGAAGTAATAACTTTAATTTTTAATGTTATATTTGATGGATCTAATAAAATAGACAGACATCCATAAGATATTATATAAATATAAGAAATATATGATAAAAAATTTAAAATGCGTATCATCCAAGTTCTCCTATTATTTTTTTATCAAGATTTATAATTAATCTCCACTTGGCGTTTTTATTGCCTTTTTCCGGCATAGTGGGATCGAGTAAGAGATAATTTATAGTTAAAATATTGTTAGTTAAATTTTAGAATATTTGACTTTTTTTAAAAAATATCATAAATTTATTACAGAGCGGTAAATCCGTTGTGAGTTGTTTAAGGTGTTCCCTTCCATCGGTGGGCCAAAGCCTTAACATTATAACTCACAAGGTTCGCTCTTTTTTTATTTTTTAATTTCACTGATTATTTCTATAACTTTATTAAAAAGTTTATCAAAATTTTTATAATTAATCTCCATTTTTCTCAGTTTACAGTTTCAAATTTCAAGTTATCAATCAATGATAATTATTATCCCCTCTTCAATCCATTCTTCCCATTCTATGGTGCCTATCTCTATCAATTTGGTTATATCTTTGGGGTCTTTAAATCCTCCCAGTTCATATCTTAATTCAATTATTCTCTTTGCTGTATGTTCACTTACCCCCAAAACCTGCATAAACTCTTCTAAGGAAGCGGTATTGATATTTATAAGTTTCTTCTCTGGTTCACCTTCCATAGTAATAGTGAAAAAATATAGCAACTCTTGACCTGCTTTATTATATAACTCCTTAGTTCTTTTGTAACTATATTTATTTTCCCACAGGTTTTCGAATTGTCTTTGGTATCTTTGGATAACCTCTTCATCGTCTAT
>Ga0315285_10006534_pt1 | contig 12019 bp, 9 predicted proteins | sample YL17G09_36_MG_FD_203698 | JGI IMG/M metagenome (GOLD analysis project Ga0315285, IMG submission 203698) | Sediment microbial communities from Yellowstone Lake, YNP, Wyoming, USA - YL17G09_36 | ecosystem: Environmental > Aquatic > Freshwater > Lake > Sediment | place: USA: Wyoming | collected... | reverse complement strand
ACCGGGAAGACAACGCTGTTGAATGTCCTCTCCCGGTTCATTCCGGGAAACGAGCGAATCGTCACCATCGAAGACTCCGCCGAGCTGCAGCTCAAACAGGAGCACGTGGTCCGCCTGGAAACCAGGCCCGCCAACATCGAGGGCAAAGGAGAGGTCACCCAGCGCGACCTGGTGAGGAACAGCCTCCGCATGAGGCCCGATCGAATCATCGTGGGAGAGGTCCGCGGATCGGAGGTTCTGGACATGTTCCAGGCCATGAATACCGGCCACGACGGATCCCTCACCACCATCCATTCAAACTCCCCCCGGGATGCCTTGATGCGGCTGGAAACCCTGGTGGCTTTGAGCGGGTTCACGGTTGCCCCCGGGTTCATTCGAAAGTATATCAGTTCCGCTTTGAATGTGGTTATCCAACTGTCTCGTTTGGTGGATGGAAGCCGGAAAGTCACCAATTTGCAGGAAATCACCGGAATGGAAGGAGATGTAGTTACCCTCCAGGAGATCTTTTCCTTTGAACAGACGAGCGTTGACAAGGATGGGCGGGTAAGGGGAAGGTTTTGCTCCAGAGGTATCAGGCCTAAGTTCATCGAAAAATTCAAAGCCTTTGGTATTCCTGTTCCGAATGAATTATTCGATCCGAGCAAGGTGTATGAGATTTAATGAATTCGTAATAAGTCGAATTTCCATAGAATTCGTCATTCCGGCGGAAGCCGGAATCCAGGGTTTCCCGTTAAAACGGGAATCCAGATTTTCTTTAATGGTTCCCCGCTTCCGCGGGGACAAGGTCTGGACCCCGGCTTTCGCCGGGGTGACGATCCTAGCGACTTTTTGCGAAACCAACAGATTTAATCCATAGAGTTCAGGAGGAAAAATGGACTATTTCCTTCCAATTTTAATCTTCATCGTGGTTTTGATCCTGGTTGAACTGGGATACTTCGCTCTTCGAGGATTCCGGTCTTCGGAAAAGAAGGAGGTCCGCACCAGGCTCAAGGCCCTCTCCGTCGAGTCCGAAAACGATGGACCGGTCGATATTTTGAGAAAAGACAGGCTGAGCGAGATCCCGTGGCTCCACTCCCTTCTTAAAAGGTTCTCCACCATGGGAAAAATGACTCTATTGGTGGAGCAGGCGGGAGTTTCGCGCAAGCCGGGGCTGTATATACTGATTTCTCTTACCCTGGCGGTGATTGGATTTCTGGCAGGCATCCCGTTTCACTCGGCCTATTTCCCTCTCGTTCCCAGCTTTTTCGTCATCATACCGTGTGCCATAGTACCGGCATTTCTTCCCTTTATGTATTTGCGCTACAAGCGGAGGAAAAGATTTCATAAATTTGAAGAGCAGCTCCCCGAAGTTCTCGACTTGATCGCCAGATCATTGAAAGCCGGGCATGCCTTCTCCAGCGGGTTGAGACTCGTTTCCGAGGAAATGGAAGACCCGGTAAGCTTTGAGTTTGAGAAGGCCTTGAATGAGATCAATTTCGGAATATCTGCCCAGGATGCCTTAATCAATCTGACCAATCGGATTCCCCTGGATGACCTGAGGTTTTTTGTCATTTCCGTGATCCTCCAGAGGGAAACAGGGGGAAACCTGGCCGAGATTCTGGAAAACTTATCCCGTCTCATCCGGGAAAGGTTTAAGCTTAACGGCCATGTGCGGGTTCTTTCGTCCCAGGCCAGACTTTCAGCTTACATCCTGGTTGCCGTTCCCTTTGTTACCGCTTTCTTCATTCATTTACTCAACCCCAAATTTTTTGGCGCTCTTCTCGAAAATCCTTCGGGTAAATACGTGTTAGCTTTTGGGGTGGCCTGGATGATCGTCGGGATTTTTTTCATGAAAAAGATAGTCGCGATTCGAGTTTAAGGGAGAAATCCAGGAGGAGGCCAATGGAATACGGATTTTTAATTTTTGTATTGATATTTGTGGCCGTATTTCTTTTCATGTTTGGAACCTATCTATCCACCCAGGGCTACAGGGAAAAAAGGGTTTTTAAAAAGAGATTGGAAGGAATTGAGGGCGATATAGATCAGGCCAATATAACCGAGACTTCCGCAGAGGAAAGCCGCTTTCTCCATTTTCTTAGAGCTTTGGGAAAATTTTTGGCCCCTAAGAAGGAAAAAAATATTTCCGAAATGCGGCGACTCTTCGTCAGGGCTGGGTATCGAACCGCCAAAGCCCTGCCCCTCTTCTTTGGTCTTAAAGTCCTATTGGCTCTATCCCTCTTTGGCGCAACCCTTGTAGGTAAACTATTTTTCTGGCAAAGGATTTCTCCAGCCAACTTCACCTATCTTTCAATCATCCTGGCCATCGTTGGTTTCTACCTGCCCAATCTCTGGATTAAATGGCGGATTTCCAGCAGGAAAGAAAAGATCCAGCGGGGGCTTCCCGACGCCCTGGACCTGATGGTCGTCTGCGTGGAAGCCGGCACCGGGCTGGATTCCGCCCTTAACAGAACAGCCGAGGAAATGAAAAAGGCCAACAGCGTGCTGGCCGAAGAACTTGGATTGGTAAACCTGGAAATAAGGGCTGGGAAACCACGGCAGGAGGCCCTGAAAAATCTGGCATTGAGAACAGACTTGGAAGATTTGAGCAATCTGACAACCCTGTTAATCCAAACGGAGAGATTTGGAACCAGCATCGCCCAGGCCCTCCGGGTTCACGCCGATTTTATGCGCACCAGGAGATTTCAACGGGCGGAGGAATTGGCCCAGAAGATGCCAATAAAATTAATATTTCCCCTGGCCCTGTTCATTCTTCCCATGTTTTTTCTAATGACCCTGGGGCCGGCAATTGCTGTTTTCTTTAAATATTTTGCTAAATAAGGAGTTTCCGGAGGAGGGAGAAGAAAAAAATGAAACTCAAAACCAAGAAGGCGATTCTGGTCTTTCTATCTTTATTTATGCTGGGAGGGGTTTTCATTCTATATCTTTCCGGGTGTTCAGGGAAAGAAGGTTTCATTCTCTGGGGAAAATTCGGGGGAACCCAGGAAGATTCCAATCTCTCCGAATTCTTTTCCACCATCCGCCCCCGCCCGGGAAACCCCGACTCCCATTATCTTTTGGCCGGTTACTACCAACAAAGGGGCCAGCACCGGGAGGCAATCGCCGAATTTAAAAAGGTTCTGACCATCGATCCCAAATATGTGAAGGCTTACAATGGATTGGGGGTTTCCTATGATCTTCTGGGCGAATTCTCCAATGCCATAACATCGTACGAGGCTGCTCTAGCCCTGGATCCCGGGCAGGCTTACCTGCATAACAACCTGGGGTACTCTTATATTTTGCAGGGAAACCCGGCGCGGGCGATTTCCGCTTTTCAGAAGGCCATTTCTTTGAACCCCCAGGAACCCCGTTTCCATAACAACCTGGCCTCCGCCTATGCGGAAAAGGCTCAGTTTCAACTGGCCATGGAAGAATTCCTGCGCGGGGGAGACGAAGGCCAGGCCCATTTCAACATGGCCGAGATTTACCTCCAGAAAGGGATATATGCGGAAGCCGGAAATAATTATTCGGCCGCCCTGCGGTTGAATCCTTCTAAAACACTGGCCCGAACGGGCGCGAAGGCCGCCAACACCCTGGCTTCGATCCTCGGGAAAACCCAGAAAAACTTGACCGCCCAGCCGGGAGCGGTTATTCCCGAGCCGCCGAAGATCGAAGAGAAAGCTGAGCGGGAAAAAGGGGCTCTACCCTCGATCCTTCAGGAAGTTTCCGCTCCCCCGGAAATGAGATTTGCTTTTGAGAGTCAAGTCGTTCAGTCTGCCGCTGAGATTGATTCTGGTTCAGCCAATCCTCAGGTTCCCGTTATTCAACTGAGCAGCCTGGAAAAGGACAAAGGAGAACGGGAAGAAGCCCAACCAAACCGGGGCTCCAACTCTTCACCGAAATCCACCGGCAATTCCTCTGTTGACGGGAACGGGGATGGGAGGGAGGAATGGAATTATGAAATGAAGATGGCCCTCCTTCAAGGGAAAGCGATTCCGATCGCGTTCAGGGTACCCCAGAACGCGCAAAAGACGCCGGTCGCGAAGAAGAAGGACATTAGCCGAGAGGTAGGGATCGAGGTATCCAATGGGAACGGGGTCAGCCAGATGGCCAAAAGGGTCGGAATCTATCTCCAGAAAAAGGGCTATCAGGTGGGCCGTCTGACCAATTCCCAGCCTTTTAACCATGGTCATACCAGAATTTACTATCAGGAAGGGAATTGGGAAATCGCCCTCCAGGTAGCTGACGAGCTCCCGGGCTACTATGATCTCATCGAGCTCAAAAGGCTGGACCGCCCCTATATCCAGGTTAAAATTTTGCTGGGCAAAGACATGATTCCCCATAACAGCAAATTCAGAGAAAAGGAGGGATCATGAGAAGCTCCGTCTATTTCCGGTTTCTTCTCATTTTCCTCGCCGTGGCTCTGATGGGTTGCGCTTCCCGGAACACCCCCCAAACGCAGCTGATCCGGCAGGCCAGCGAATACCGCCAGATGATAGACCGGCAGAAGGCGTCCGCAGATGAAGAAGCCTTCAAAAAGATCCCTCCCCTGACCGCGGAGGGCTATGAGAAACTGGGAGACCAGTACTTCCTCCAGGGAAAGGCGGATATTGCTTTTAAGAACTATTATGAGGCCCTTCGTCTGGAACCCGGCCAAATTCGGGTCCGTTATAAAATCGGCCGCCTCTTCCTGGAGAAAGGGCTCCTGGAAGAGGCGGAAAAAGAATTCCGGGGGGTCCTCGAAAAGAATCCCGACTACGCCCTGGCCCACGAGGGTTTGGGGAGGGTATATTTTGGCCGGCAAAAGCTGAGCGAAGCAGAGAAAGAGTTCGCCAGGGCAATTCAGTTGGACTCGAGTTTGTGGCAGGCCTACAACTTCCTCGGAATTATTTATGACCGACAGAGAGAATTCAAAAACGCCTTTTTCAACTACCAGAAGGCCATTACCCTTCAGCCCAATGTTGGGATTCTGTACAACAACCTCGGCATGTCCCTTTTCCTGAAGGGAGAATATGAAGCCTCCCTCGAAGCTCTCATCGAAGGAGCGAAACTGGACCCGAATAACAAGAGAATACTGAATAATCTGGGCCTTCTTCTATGCAAAATGGGAAGGTTCCAGGAGGCATTTGAAACTTTCAAAAGTTCAGGAAATGAAGCATCCGCTTACTATAACCTTGGCTGTTTCTACCTGATGGAAAAGAAATATAAAGAGGCCATCCAATCCTATCAGAAAGCGATCGATGCTAAACCGGAGTTTTATGTCGAAGCGTATGAAAAGATGAACAAAGCCAAAGCCGCCCTGGCGACTTCAGCTCTTTGATCCGAAATCAGCTTTATTTGCCACAGAGGGCACAGAGGCCTCAGAGGTTTCAGGGTTAAAAGATAAAGGAAAAATACAAACGGGTGGGAAAGGTTATTTGCGATTTGAGTTTTGTGAAGCTATCCTGATCCGTAGCATTTATATCTCTGTGCTCTCTGTGCTCTCTGTGCTCTCTGTGATCTCTGTGGCTAAATAGTTTCCAAATTATAGGGAGAATATGAAAACGGGTGTCGGATTTACAGCGGCTTTAAAGCTCAAAATATCCACCCTGGAGATTTTATTCTCTCTTGGACCACACCCCTTGGCCTCCATCCCTCCTACTCCTGCCATAGTCGGTCGAGGTATATAGAGTGAAAAGATCCCTTCCTGTGAGAAATACGCTCTACGTTTGCCTTCTGGTTTCGGTTCCGGCCCTTTTCTCCGGCTGCGGGAGAGGAAGCAGCACTTCGGATTCGGGCGGCTCCGGAACGCTATCCATGCAAGAACCCCTGCAAAATCCTCTTTGGTTCCAATTATGCCGGGTTAGAAAAAAGAGATGAATCATGGAGTTCTTAGGTCATACGCCGCGAATCAACCCAAAACCGAAACCCCCGGCCCGTCCATCCTCTCTGAGGAAGAACGGTGGCGGTAACACTTTTATGGCGATGTCCGATTCAACCCATGACCAGAGTTCCGAAGCGACTCCCATCACCGACCAACAGGGTGTGATTGGGTGCGCCGACCGCTTGATTCGGAATCTGTCCGCCAAGTTTGCCAGACTGGAAGGGCCCAAAATTGAAAAGGGCATCGCGGAGGCCCTGAGAATGCTCGGGGGATTCATCGCGGCGGAACATGCCTTTCTCTGTTTTCTGGGAGAAAAAAATCGGAAGATCGCCCACATTTACGAATGGTGTAAGCCGGGAATCGCGTCCGGGCGTTCCTCCTGGGAAGGAAATTCCCCCGACTGTCTCCCCTGGAAGGCAAACATCTTCCGGAAGTTGAAAAAACTTTCTATAGACAGCGATATAAATCGCGAAGGGCGTCATTCCCGCGAAACCTGTCCCTGCATGTTTCAAGCAGGGAGCGGGAATCCAGAGCCTCCCTCCTTTATACTTCCCATTTATTTTGAAAAATCCTCCGTCGCCTTTTTCGGGTTTGGAGGGCTTCAGGAACGGGAGGCCTGGCCGGAGGGAATCCTTTCGGTTCTCCAGACGGGCGGTGAAATTCTGGTCAACGCCTGGCTGCGCAAAAAGACGGAAACGGATTTCCAGGAGACGGCGCAGAGGTTTCGGAGTCTCGTAGAAAACAGCCAGGAGGTCATTTTTTCTCTGGACGCTCAGGGCCGCTTCACCTACCTGAGCCCGGCGGCCGAGCGGTTCTTCCGGTGTCCGGTAGAAGAGATGATCGGTCAGCCGATGGCCTGTTTTGTCCATCCCGAAGACCTGGGCAAATACTGGAAGGGGTTGGAACACGATTTTGCCCAAGATGCCGGATCCTTCGAATTCCGCCTCGTGGATCGGGAGGGGAATGCACGGAACATGCGGATCTCCGGCCGCCCGCTGTTCATTGAAGGAAAGTCTGGCGGTTTAACCGGGACCATGAGCGATATCACCATTTTTAAATTGGCCGAGGTCCTTCTCCAAAGGAGCGAACGGCGGTACCGCAGCCTCTTTGAAAATGCCGTGGAAGGAATCTTTCAGTGTACTCTGGAGGGACAGTTCCTCATCGCCAACCCAGCCTGCGCCCGCATCCTGGGCTTTCCTTCCCCCGATGAATTGATTCACCCGGACTCCGGAACCAAGAATCTCTGTTTCATCGACCCGGAGAAGTATCAGGAATTTCAGCGGGCGCTGAAAGAAAAGGGAATCGTGGAGAAACTTGAGGCCCAGCTGTGGCGCAAGGACCGGAGCAAAATCTGGGTTTCCCTGAACGTCCTGGTCAACCAAGGTTCCGAAGGAATGCCACCCTTCATCGAAGGAAGAATGGAAGATATCACCGAAAGGAAATCATCCGAAGACCGTATCCATTATCTGAGTTTTCACGACAAATTGACCGGTCTATACAATCGGGCCTACTTTGAGGAGGAACTGAAGCGCCTGGATACCCCACGCCAGTTGCCCATCAGCGTGATCCTGGGAGATGTAAACGGCTTGAAGCTGATCAATGACGTCTTCGGCCACGAAGAAGGAGACCGGCTCCTTCGAAAGATCGCCCTCATCCTCCGGGAATCCTGCCGGAAAGAAGACATCGTTGCCCGCCTGGGAGGGGATGAATTCGGTGTCTTTCTACCCCGTACATCGGCAGAGGCCGCAGGGGAGATCATTCAGCGGATCAAGCAGCTTTGTTCCCAGAAAAACATCGGCCCGATGCAAATCAGCATTGCCCTCGGTGGCGTAACCAAGGAGACCCCCTCCCAAGACATGGGGAAGATTCTCCGGGATGCCGAGGAAAAAATGTACCAGACCAAGCTCCTGGAAAGTAAAGCCATCCGCACTTCCCTGTACTTCTCCCTGCGAAGGGTTCTTTTCGAAAAAAGCTACGAGACCGAAGAACATACCGTGCGCCTCAGGGAGCTGGCGCTCCGGATGGCATCTTCTCTGGGGCTTTCCTCGACGGATATGTCCAACTTATCCCTTCTGGCATCCTGGCATGATATCGGAATGGTGGCCCTGCCGAAGGAAATCCTCCGGAAAACCGGGTCTTTGACCGGAGAGGAATGGGGTCGGATTCGAAAGCACCCCGAGATCGGATATCGTCTCGCGGAATCCTCGCCCGAGCTGGTAGCTATCTCCGAGGCCATCCTTTATCACCATGAAAATTGGGACGGGAGCGGGTACCCCCTGGGACTGAAAGAAGAAAAGATTCCTTTAGCCTCCCGCATCCTGGCGATTGTGGATGCGTTCGATGTAATGACCCACGGGCGTCATTACGAGAAAACCTTGCACATGCAAGCGGCGTTGGATGAAATCCGCAAAGCAGCGGGGAGTAAATTTGACCCCAAAGCTGTCGATACCTTTTTAAACCTCTTCGCTTCTCCTAATTCATAGCCCCAATTTTATTCCTTGCCCAAGGCGGCTGGGGCCGGATCTTTGGGGAAAGATAGGCGTAGACAGCGGTAAGATATCTTAGTTATCATTGTTTCCGAATCATCTACTTTGGGGGAGATAAGGAAGAAATTGTGAAATCGTCGGCAGTAAGCTTTTTGATCTCGACCCAAAACCCGGATGGCGGTTGGGGATATGCCGCTCAGCAAAGTTCTGCTGTAGAACCGACTTCTGCTGTGTTGTTGGCTTTAAGAGAGAATCTATCCTGTGCTCAATCATGCCGCCGAGCCATCGACTGGCTTCGAGGCGCACAGCACCTTGACGGCGGATGGGGTTTTAGTTCCCGTGATGACGAAAGCGCTTGGCAGACAGCATGGCCAGTGCTTGCTCTGGCGCGGAGTGGGGAAGCAAGCAGAGTGCTGAATCAAGCCGTTAAATGGCTTTTGGATGTTAAGACGGTCCAATTTGGCGAAGATGCAATGCAAGCCAGCAAAAAGATCTCAACGGTTGATCTTTCTCTGCGTGGTTGGCCATGGCTCCCCGGAGAAGCAAGTTGGGTCGAGCCAACAGCCTTAGCCATGTTGGCTTTGGAATCGGTTCCTGGCATAGCGGCTACCGATCGTTTGAATGAAGCTCTTCGTTATATTCAAGATCGTCGGTGTCCAGGAGGTGGTTGGAACGTCGGCAGTCCGGTCATGTTTGCCTCGGCTTTACCAGCACTCGTAAATACGACCGCATGGGTGTTGCTTGCTTTGTTCAAATTGGCGCCAGGAAGTATTCTCTTCGAAGATTTTGAGATATTGCGCACTGCAATGCATCGGGATGGGGGCGTCTTAGGACTTGCTTGGGGCCTTTTGGCCCTTAAAACTTTAGGGAAATATGATACGTTAGCTGAAGGTCGGCTGGCTGGGTTGCAGCACAAGGATGGAGGATGGGCAAATAATCCATATAAGACTGCTGCCGCTATCATGGCATTCAGGGGATATCTTTAATCATCCATAAAGTCTATGAAACGTAGAACTTTTTTGCGCTTAGCAGCTCTTGCAATCATCGGGATTGGCGCCACATTCATTCACCGAAGCACTGCACCGCTAGGTCTATTTACTTTTTCTCGCTGGCAGGCGCGCGGGCTGAAAAAGCGTTTTTTCGGAGCACCCAGTATTGTCGCATTAGGGGAGTGTTCCAATTATAAAGAAGATTTGCTGGCAAATTTGCGGAGTCTCTGGGATCGATCCGAGATTCCGGACGTCCAGGGCAAGCGAGTATTGATTAAGCCTAACCTCGTGGATTACTTGGAAAACTATCCTGTCACAACTGCACCTGAAATGGTTGGTGCAGTCGCGGACTTACTCTTTGAATTAGGGGCGAGAGAAGTCGCCGTTGGTGATGGTTCCGCCTTTAGAAGGGAAACATGGCCGATTGCTGAAGCAAATGGCTTGGCAGCCGTTCTGGCTGCCCGGGGCCTTAAGTTTATTGACCTAAATTACGATGATCCTCAACCAGTTCCGGTACAAGACAAATGGCTTCGCCGATCTACAGTATTCTGGCTTCCGCGACATGTTCTCAATTCTGATTTAATTGTATCGCTTCCCAAATTAAAAACCCACCACTGGGCCGGAGTTTCCTTAAGCTTGAAGAACCTGTTAGGCGTTATCCCTGGTGCTCGTTATGGTTGGCCAAAAAATATTATTCATATAAATGGTATTCCGCAAAGTATTTTAGGGATTTACCAAATGCTACCACCAGTTATTTCTGTAGTTGACGGGATAATAGGTATGGAAGGTGATGGCCCTCTCTTTGGGAGCCCGGTTCCTCACGGGCTCTTAGCTGTTGGGCGCGACCCGGTATCAGTGGATGTAACTTGCGCGCAGTTAATGGGATTTTCCATTGAATCGGTTCTACATCTGAAATTGGCCGCTTGGGCTGGCATTGGACAAGCGCACCGCATTGAAATACGGGGTGTGCAACGCGAGCGCTTGCAGCGGCGCTATCAACCTCCACCGTCTGAATTAAAAAGGTACTGATATTATCCTTATCTTTAGGGCATTCTGGGTATATTTTTCGAAACGCGCGTTGTAAAGTACTCCCGGCGCGTGGCATTTTTCATAGTTGAGCCGTTAAAAGAAGCTTTGCGCTAACTCTAATTGCAAGGGGGCTCAATGAAGCTTTCAGTTGTGATCCCAGTATATAACGAACGCCGTTTTATTGCAGAGATTTTAAACCGGGTCCAGGCCGTTCACCTGGAAGATATTAAAGTGCAAATTATTGTTGTCGATGATTGCTCGACGGATGGTACTCGAGAGTTTTTAGAGGAAATTGCAGAGGCGAGCCTAAACAAAGGGGGTAATTTGGCTAAAACGTTCGGGCCAAATACTAAACTCTTTTCGCAACCAATAAAGATATTATTCCAAGAAAAGAATCAGGGTAAGGGAGCGGCTTTAAGACGAGGATTTAAGGAAGCTACGGGGGATGTGGTGATAGTTCAAGATGCCGACCTCGAATACGATCCAAGCGAGTATCCAAAGCTTTTGTATCCCTTTCTAAGAGGAGTAGCCGATGTAGTCTATGGGTCGCGATTTCTTGGCGGCCCGCATCGTGTTTTATATTTTTGGCATTACATTGGCAATAAGGTTCTAACACTCTTGTCAAATATGCTCACGAATCTTAACCTTACAGATATGGAAACAGGCTATAAAGTATTTCGTCGAGAGGTTCTTGGAGAATTTGATATAAGGCAGAACCGTTTTGGATTTGAGCCCGAGATCACCGCAAAAATTTCAAAAAAGCAATATCGCATCTACGAAACGCCAATCTCTTATTACGGCCGCACTTACGCTGAGGGAAAGAAGATTGGCTGGCTGGATGGCTTAAAAGCTATATATTGCATTATTCGTTATAATTTATTTTAGCTAACACAAATTATAACCTGAAAAAAGCGCGAAAGATGATATTTTTTAAACTCGAAACCTTAGAAAGCCTTGTAAAATAGGCATGAAAATGGGATATAATATCGATAAAACTGTCCCGGCAGAACCTTCCCTAAAAGGGAACATTGTGCCCGATGCCAAAAGGTCTGAGAATTTTACACCTCTCCCTTGGAGAGCGCAATCTGACTCACTTTGGGGGCATCTTCCTTATTCATCAGTTTTGCAAAAAACTGAGAATAAAATGGTATTTGCAAAAACAGGTCTCTTTCCCTCAGCGTTCCAGTTATTATCATCCCGTCGAGTTGGTCCTGGCTATGCTCTATGCTTTGATTGCTGGGATCCACCGCCTCAGCAAAACAAAGATTCTTCAGGGCAATGGTGCTTTTCAACAGATCATCGGTTTAGAGAAGTTTCCCTATGCCAGCAGTTTAAGGCGATTCCTCAAACGAGTCAATCCCAAGGTCATTCAGGGCATCAGCAAAGTTCACGATCAGTTAAGGCTGAAGATGTTCTATTTACCCAAACCTCGTACCAGCCTTCTGTTCGATTTCGATTCTTCCGTTCTCACCCTTTATGGCAAGTTCATCGAGGGAGCCGAAGTCGGCTACAATCCTCACAAAAGAGGGGCTCGTTCTTATCATCCTTTACTCTGTTTCGAATATCATTCCAGAGACTTTTGGCATGGGATCTTGAGACCTGGAAACGTTTATACCTCTTCCGGTGCTCCGGAATTCCTCAAAGAATGCCTGGAAAAGGTTCCCCCTGGCATCTAT
>Ga0315285_10006533_pt1 | contig 12019 bp, 11 predicted proteins | sample YL17G09_36_MG_FD_203698 | JGI IMG/M metagenome (GOLD analysis project Ga0315285, IMG submission 203698) | Sediment microbial communities from Yellowstone Lake, YNP, Wyoming, USA - YL17G09_36 | ecosystem: Environmental > Aquatic > Freshwater > Lake > Sediment | place: USA: Wyoming | collected... | reverse complement strand
CTCTGAAAAGATCTCCCAGAAATCCCCCCTGCCCCCCTTTGCAAAGGGGGGTTGGGGGGGATTTCAGCGATTGGTATCTCAATCGATATGGCTTCGATATGATTTTCAAGCCGCTAAATTGATACGAAAAATCTTGTTTTTAGAAAAACCTCGCTCAGCCCCCCTGCACGTTCAAAAACAGGAAGATGAGCCAGATCACCAAGGAATAGGCCAGCAGGGCGTAAGAGATCCTCATCATCCGGGGGCTCCTGGCAAGACGGTCGAATAATTTCTCCCTCGCGCTTCCCTGGGGTGGGGGAGCGCTTGCCTTTGCCTTGTCGGGCAGTTCAAGGACCTCCGGCTTTTCCCCCCCCATGAGCGGGAAAACTTTCTCCAGAAGGGGCGTATCGATCTTCTTCTGGGACAGGGCATAGCCCGCGGACAACGCGAGGTAACCGAGCATATGGATGGCCCGGGGGATCCCCTTGCTCTTCTGGACGATGAAAGCGACCGCCTCCGGACTGAAGACCTGCGAGAGGCTGCCCCCAACCTTGGTTAACCGGTACTCCAGGTACTGACGGGATTCGTCTTCGCTCAAGGGCCGCAGGAGGCACCGGACGGCAATCCTCTGGGTCAACTGCTGCAAATCGCTGGAATTCAGCATCTCTTCGAAACCGGAATCCCCCACCAAGATCTCCTGCAGGTATTTAGGCCTTCTCGGGTCCGGGGAAGCGAAGAGACGGAGTTCTTCCAGCACCTCCCGACTGAGGTTCTGAGCTTCGTCGATGAGCATTACCGGGGTCTCGTCGAGGGCTGATTTCTGGATCAAGTACTCTTCGAACTGCGCGATCATGAAGCCCTTGTTCCCCCCTCCCAGCGGAAGCCCAAGGGATTGGAGGATGAACTCCAGCATTTCATCGATGGTTTCATAATTCTGATAAACCGGAATGAGTTTTACGTTTTGCCCCATGAGGCTTGTGAAATGCTGAATCAGGGTTGTTTTTCCCACCCCCTTTACCCCCGTGAGCAGCATGAAGCCTTTCCGTTTCTTGATCCCATCCACCAGGGCATCCAGAAGCTCGAGGTGATATTCCGCCAAGAAGAGAAACCTGGGGTCCGGGCTGAGGCCGAAGGGCTCTTCGGAAAAGCCATAGAATTTATTATGCATAGGCCCCCCTTTTGAAAAAATCGAAATGCAGGACTTTCCCCCCCGCAATACTGCGAATGGCTGGGTTCCCCTGACACTAGCAAACCCTAAGAATTATTCAAGCAAAAATGTCCCCGTTGAATATCTGGGCCGCAATCATTTTCCGGAATGCAGGAAAAAAAGTGGGCCCCTTCTATACATGACGAAATAAATCTTGTCGCGTTTGTCATTCCGGGCTTGACCCGGAATCCAGTTTTTCCTAGATTCCCGCTTTCGCGGGAATGACGACTTTTGCTGGGATTAATGTCGCTGTGTATAGAACCGGGCACTCAAGCGGGAGGAAAATGAAAAGAGGCAGAGCCCGCCCAGACCCTGCCTCTTTTCTCCATAGTCCTTTATTCCCAATCTACCTTTTCAGCTTTCTTCCCAACCCAGCCAAACCGGCGAGTCCCGCCCCCAAGAGCAGCAGAAGAGAAGGCTCCGGAGTAGGCACAATTCCGGTTATTGCCCAAGCGGTAGAAACCATCCCAAATGATAGGGCTATGGCGACGGTGCTAAAGATCTTTTTCATCTTTCCCTCCTCAACCCAAACCCTTCTTCAATTTTATAATTCTTCCCCTATTAGCAAGCAAGGGGAGTACCAATCATGGTCATCAATTCATCATATCTTCATAATCGAAGCCTAACTAATTAAATTTAATAAGAAAATTAATTTGGGCGGGATAGGATATTCTCTGCGCAGGGCAAAAAAGGCGTTTCGCTTTTCTCCCTTAATTACGTAAGGAAAACTGGCAATGAAAGCTTGGCGAGCCTCCATAGATCTTACATGGCAATGAGAATGACAAGAAAATTAAGTGGATAGCCTCCCCCGGTAGGGGAATTGAATTTCCATACAGATTTGTTAATTTCCTCGACAACTGTAAAAAGAAAATTCGCAGCACGGTAACCTGGGACTGTCTTGATGCCCCTCACATAATCCTCATCGCGCTCTTCTACGGAAAATTCGATGTGCCCGCTTCTTTCGGTAGAATGGATATGGTCTTGTAAGGTTTTCATCGGATCCTATCCTATTCGGTAGCGCTTCAGTTTCTCCTCGTCCAGGTCCATTCCCAGGCCCGGCCGCTGGGGTACGGGCAGGTGCCCTTTCTCCGGCTTCAGCGGGTCCTTGACCACGGCGTCGAACACCATGATATCCAGGTCCAGGGGAAAATATTCCGCCATGAGGGCGTTCGGGACCGAGGCCATCAAATGGACATGGACATCGTGGAAGTAATGGGAGGAAACGGGCAGGTCGTAAGCAGAGGCCAGGGCGGCCACCTTCATCCATTCACTGACTCCGCCCACCACGGCCACGTCCGGCTGCAGGATATCCGCGGCCTTGTGCTCGATGAGGTCGCGAAACCCCCAGCGGGTGCACTCCTGCTCGCCCGTGGCGATGGGGGTCTCGAACAGGGCCGCCAGCTCGGCGCTTCCCCGGAAATTGTCGGGGAGGACGGGTTCTTCGAACCAGCCGATCTTGTATTCTTCGAAAGCGCGCATGATCTTGCGGGCATAGGTGAGTTCGTTCCAGGCGCAGTTGGCATCCACCAGGATTTCCACCCCGTCGCCCACCGTGCGGCGGAGGATCTTCAGCCGCTCCACCTCTTCCTTGAAGGAGAGGGCTCCCACTTTGCCCTTGATGCAGCCGAAGCCCCGCTCCACGATGCCCGCCATTTCATCGGCCATCTGCTGGAAGCTCTCCCCCTGCCGGTAGTATCCCCCGGATGAATAAATGGGGATCTTATCGGTGTACGCGCCCAGAATTTTGTAGAGGGGTTTATTCAGCGCCCGGCCCTTGATGTCCCACAGGGCGATGTCGACGGTGCTTATGCCCCGGATCACCGCCCCTTTTCTTCCGAGCATGAGGGTGGCGCGGAACATCTTGTCCCATAGACGTTCGGTATCGAAGGGGTCGGCCCCCATCACCAAAGGCTTCAGGGTTTCATTCACCGCGGCAAGCACCACGGAACCACCCAGGGTGTAGGCCGACCCGGTGATCCCCTCGTCGGTGTGGACCCGCGTGACCACATACTCCCGCGCGGTCACCGTCTTGTTGGACATGGAAGTGGGCTTCTTAAGGGGAATAGAGATCAGGATGGCCTGAACATCGGTGATCTTCATGGTCGTCTCTCCTGGCTTTCTTCATAAAGATTTCTGGGGATGTAAATTGAATATCCAAAAATCGGAGTTGTATGTCAAGAAGAAATGCCTACGGTGGTCCTTAAATTCGCAATTCACAATTCGCAATTCCCAATTACAATTCCCATTCCGCAATCGATTAGGGTCCTTTGCTTTTAATTCCGAACTCCGCATTTGCCCGGCGCTATGTTTTCTTCAATCCGCAATTCGCAATCCGCAATCCGCAATCGATTGGGCTTGCTTTTCCATCCCGTTTCTGCTAATTCTTCTACCATTCCTACCCAAAAATGATCACCTGCTCACCCTTTCAGATTCATGAAAGGAGGTCCTATGCTCCGCGCGTCCGATCTCAAGGCCGGCATGGTTCTCCCCCTGGAAAAGAATCTCTACAAAATCTTCCACGTGGAATACCACATGGGCGGGGGAAAGATGGGAGGCCTGGTCCACGCAAAACTGAAGGACCTGAAATCGGGCCTATTTATCGACCGGAAATTCAAACCGGAAGAAAGGGTGCAGATCGCGGATCTCGACCGAAAGGTGATGGAATATCTGTACAAGGATGCCGACGGGTACTTCATGATGGATCCGGAGTCCTACGACCAGATCCAGTTGGACAAGCACCACCTGGAAGCCTTCGACCCCTTCCTTCAGCCCAACATGAAATTGACCGTTGAATTTCTGGGAGAGGACCCCATCCACGTGGTTTTTCCCGAATGGGTGGAACTCCAGGTGACCTCCACTCCCCCCAGCCTGGGCAGCCTCCAGGACGAAGTGACCAAGCCCGCCACCCTCTCCAACGGCCTGCAAATCCAGGTCCCCCAATTCATCAAGGCCGGAGATTTGGTAAAGGTCAACGTGGCCACGAAAAAGTATATGGAAAGGGTAAAAAGGTAATCTTCTTAAAAGGAATTTGATCTTAAGGACGCTTTTCGTCCGGGCATGGCTTTCTTCCTGAAATTGAGATTTGACAAATCTTTTCAAGAGGTGTAGGTTTCAACCCATAATCGATAGATGGTTGTCTTTAGATCCACTCCAGGTTCAGCAGTTCGATTAAGATTGTATCCGGAATTCCGCTTCGCTCCACTCCGGATACAATCTTAATCGTTAGCTCACTTGTCAAATCGCGGCTATTTGTGAATAGCGGGCATACAGCACTGCGCCAGTTTAGTCCATGAGAATGAACGGGACAATATGTTCCCCACAATCAAGAAAGATTGGTATTTCGTCATTCCAGCCTTTGTTATCGGGGCTTCTGCATTGGGTGTCACGGGATGGGATTTTCTACAACTTCAGAAAGCCGTTTATCGCTTTGAAGTTGTTAATCTTGTGGGCGCGAGTTTTCTCCTGCTGGGTTTGATCCTTCGAGTGCTTGCACGGAAGGCGTTGGGTAAACACTTTTCATATGCCCTACGGGTCATAAATGATCACACATTAGTCAGGCATGGTATTTACAAATATATTCGTCATCCTGCTTATTCGGGTTACTTGCTATTTTACTTCGGCGTTACCTTGCTCTTTTCGAGTTGGTATGGGTTTCTGATAATGTTGTTACTCATTCCCTGCTTCTTGTATCGGATTAGGATTGAAGAGGAAATGCTGGTTGATAGATTGGAGGCAGAGTATCAGGCGTATAAGAAAGTCAGCAAGAAAATGATACCCTATCTTTACTGAAATGCTAACGAGTGAGAAAAGCTTTAGATGTTGTATGGGTAAGGATGGTGTTCAAGACAGATGGGCGGGCTAACAAGGCAATTCAGCGGATGCGCCATACGCCCCGCTGATTTTAGTTAGCCTTACTTAAACTCGTAATTCTCACCTCTTGAATATGGTTCCCAGTAATGGCTTGTAGGTGAAGCCTTCAGGGCTAGGGTAATACGTAAGTACCTGTCGGAGGCCATCTCATCTTTCGCTCTTCTTCTTATTGAGGCTCGCAGAAATAAAGAAGGGAGCAAACCCGTCGGGGACGGGATCGATTCCCCCAATTCTCAGGCCGCCCAGCAGGATCTCAGGATGCTCCCAGCTTCCGCATGTATAGAAGGGCGGTGATCTTGGTCAGGTCCGCCAGCTCGTCGATGGAAACCGACTCATCCTGCTTGTGGGTGTTGCCATAGGGACCGCCGACGCCCAGGTTGAAGCAGGGCATTCCGCCGTCTACCACCTGGAAGTTCATGTCTGTGCTCGCCAGGGTCCCGGTGAAGGGAAGCTCTACGCCGATAACCTCTTTGATGATCCGCCGGCCTTCGAGGACGTACGGGTCCTGGGGAGACATGACATACCCTTCCCGAACGTTGATCACCTCCAGCTCGTACTTCAGGTCGGCGTCCGTGGCCTTGACTCCCTCGATGACCGCCTCGATCTCTTTCTTCACCCCCTCGAAGGTCTCCCCCGGGATCATCCCGCGGAGAATTTCCTCCTCGCACAGGTCGGGAACGGTGGCCCCCTGGATTCCTCCCCGGATGGTCCCGATGTTCAACATCGCCGTCAGGTTCCGCACCCCGGCCTCATGCAGCGACTCGGGAAGATCGATCCCGGGGATGGCCTTCTGCCTCTTGAGGAGGACATTCCGCCAGTAATCCGTAAGGGCCACGTTGATCTTGGACATCTTCTCGATGGCATTGATTCCCAGGATGGGCACCTGCCCGTGGTAAGACTTGCCGATCGTGCGAATCCGGAAGCGGGTCCGTCCCTGGGCGGCCAGTCCGATCCCGGTCAGGCCTCCGTCCCACTGGAGGCCGAAATCGGCCTTGACGATTCCTTCCTGGATGAGGAAGCCCAGGCCGGTAATGCCCCCGATCTCTTCATCGCAGTTTCCTGTAATGATGAGATCCCCCCCCAGCTGAATGTTCAGGTCTCTGAGGGCCTGGAGGGCAAAGATCAGGGAGACCATCTCTCCCTTGTCGTCGTTCACTCCCCGGCCCCAGATGTACCCTCCCCCCCGGTCGTAGGCGCTCCTTCCGTAGCGGTTATCTTGGGTCACCTCTCCACCGAGGGGATCTACGGTCCACCCTTCGGCCTGGATGGCGGCGGTATCGATATGGGCGCTCGCGTGGAGAACCGGTTTCCCTTTTTTCCCCGGGTAGCGGGCGACCACGTTGCTCCTCGGCCCTTTCAGCCCCATGATCTCGGCGCCCTGCAGCTTCAGGTATTTCTCCGGCGCGTTGTGGATCTGGACCTCACACCCCAGGCTGCGGAACTTTTCTGCCAGGACTTCACAGATCGTGTCATAGTTCCGCCCCGGCGGGACCTGGGTGTCGATGCGCACCAATTTCTGCAGGAATTGCACCATTTCTTCCCGGTGAGACTCGAGGTAGGAAAAAACCCCTTCTTTTACCTTGTCCATGATTTCCCTCTCATCATTCATCTGAAGGCTATAAGGGCGACCGGCCGGTCGTCCCTACCTTACTCTTGACTCCTAACGTGCAGATTCCTTAAATTCTGTAAAGGTTCTTATCTCGAATTTTATCCGCGTTCATCCGCGTCCCAATAAAATTTTTGGTTGCGGCTCTACCGCGCTGTGTCCTCTGTGGCTAAACAGATTCCTTTTTTCAGAACTTGTTCCGGATGATTGCACCCTTATCCGCCGATTCGGCCAGGCGCGAGTAGAGGGCCAGGTATCCTTTCCTGAACTTGGGTTCCGGCCTCTTCCACTTGGCCAGGCGGGCTTTGATCTCCTCGTCGGAGACATGGAGGTGCAGCTTCCTGGCGGGGATGTCGATGGTGATCGAATCCCCGTCCCGGACAATGGCCAGAGGGCCTCCCTCGGCGGCCTCGGGAGAAATGTGGCCGACGAAACATCCGTTGTTCGTCCCCGAGAACCTCCCATCGGTCACCAGGGCGGTCTTGAGGGCCAGGCCTTGGCCGAAGAGAAGCTTCATGGCTATGTACATTTCGCGCATCCCCGGCCCGCCCTTGGGCCCTTCGTAGCGAATGACCACGATCTCTCCCTCCACCACCTTGCGGTCCAGGATCGCCTGGTTCGCCGCTTCCTCTGAATCGAAGCAATGCGCCTTCCCCGTGAATTTGTGGATTTCCGGACGGATGGCGGCGGGTTTGGTGATGCAGCTGTTGGGCGCCAGGTTTCCCCTCAGGATGGCCAGTCCTCCCTCTGCGGCCCAGGGCTGGGCCAGGGTTTTTATCATTTTCGGGTTCATGATTTTAGCATCGGCCACGTTCGCGGCCACGGTTTTTCCGTTCACGCTGAGGGCATCCTTATGCAGCAAAGGGAGAATTTCCTTCATCACCGCCGGCACGCCCCCGGCGGAATGGAAATCGGGGACATTCTCCGCCGCCGCCGGGAAGATCTTGGCGATCAGGGGGGTCGCCCGGCTCAACTCCTCAAACCTGTCCACGTTGAGTTCCACCTCCGCTTCGTAGGCGATGGCCAGCAGGTGGAGAATGGCGTTGGTGGAACCGCCGATGGCGGCGTTGAGGCGGATCGTGTTTTCGATGCTCTTCTGATTGATGATCTTCCGGGCCGTGACCCCCTCCATGATCATCCGTACGATCTGCCTGCCGGATTCCTGGGCGGCCCGCAGACGGTCGGCCCGGGTGGTGGGGATGGCCGCGCTCCCCGGAAGGCTCATCCCCAGGGCTTCCGCCAGACAACACATGGTATTGGCCGTCCCGAAGAAGGAACAGGAGCCGCAGCCCGGCCCGGCGCAATTCTCCAGATGGCGGTATTCCCCTTCGGTCATCTTCCCCGTTTTCAGCATGCCCAGCGCTTCCGTGAGGGCGGAGATGTCCGCCTGCCGGCCGTCGAACTCGCAGCCCCCTTCCATGGGCCCCCCCGCGACCAGGATGGCGGGGATGTCCATGCGGGCCGCGGCCATGAGCATGCCGGGGACGATCTTGTCGCAGGAGCCCAGGAGCACCACCCCATCCAGGCGATGGGCCCCGATCATCATCTCGATGTCGTTGGCGATGAGGTCGCGGGTGGGCAGGATGTAGTGCATCCCGTCGTGTCCCTGGGCGATCCCGTCGCAGGCGGCAATCGTCCCGAACTCGACGGGGGTTCCTCCCGCCTGGAAGACCCCCTGCTTCACGTAATCCGAAACCAGGTTCAGGTTGTAGTGCCCCGGAACCACCCGGTTCCACGAATTGGCGATGCCGATCAGGGGACGGGACAGATCATAGTCGCTGTACCCCATGGATTTGTAGAGCCCCCGAACTAGGGCCCACTCGGGAAATTCAAGAATATCTTTGCTGCGCCAAAACATGGTTCCCTCCTCCTCTCGCTTTATTGGTTCTCTTCCACCACCGGGCAAAAACAACAATCACCCCGCCCTCTTTTCCTTTTCAGGGTTCTACCACAGCATCCAGGAATTCACAATCCTGATTGTTGGACTTTTTCCGAAAAGTACGCGGTTCGTCGCGTGGCCGGTCAAAAAAAATCTCGAAAGTTACCAAGAAATCGTCTTTGGCCGGACCGTCTCTGAAATCCCCCCCAACCCCCCTTTCATAAAGGGGGGCGAGGGGGGATTTCTGGCAGGGCCGTGATCCTAGGGAAAATCCTGGCTACTGGTTGCGGCCCTACCACTCTACAAACAACTTTTGAAAAGTGATTAATCATGTACTTTTCGAACAAAGTCGATTGTTGAAAGGATCGAAACGGAAAGAGAAGGCGGGAGGGAGCCTAAAAAATAATTGAAATCCGGAGCGATAAGGGAAAAATGAAACCTATTTCTCTTCACTCTTCTGGGAGCTATTGGACTTGATGAGCTGTTCGATGTTTTTTATTTCGGCGGGGGTGGGGTTTTCAAACTGGAGGCGGACATCAAACGGATATTGCCGGCGCTCGGCGTGCTTGTCGTAGGAAACGATCCTGGCCTGGATTTTCCAGGGCGGCTCGCCGGAGGAAGAGGGTACTTCGATCATCACCACGGTTCTTCCGCCGGGGTCGTTGTCCAAAAACAGATGATGACTTCCCATTTGGATGTGACTGGTCTGGAGGCAGGCCCCTTTGACCGAAACCGCGGTAAGGCATCCCCCGGCCTTATCGGTCCGGGGCCTCCGGGTAAGCGTATCCCAGACGAAAAAATCCACATCCGTGCAGATGGGATGACGGGGATACCGGCGGCGTTCCCGGCGCATGTATTTCTTCAAGGCTTTCATGGATTGAATCTCGCGGCAAAAAGAATCACCTCCCCGGGTGCAAAGATCCCTGCAGGGTCACCGAGCCCGGGGTTCGGCGAATCCGAACCCAATCATAGACTTATCTGCCCTTCAGGTCAATACGATAAAATCCCGTCCTCCGCGGGTCGAATAGCGGACAATGCCCTGGCGCCCGGGAGGGGAGAATCGCGGTTCTGAATTCTCGAACCTGAGTCCCTGACTTTCAGCTTTCCCCCCGGGATTCGGAACCCGGTCTTTCAGATGAAGGGGTTTCGAAGTTGTCACTTTTTTGTCTTTGACGATGAAATCTTGACGGGCAGAAGGTTTACCTTTTGGGGCTGAACTGCCAGGAAGGAGACTCTTTAGAAGGTTAATAGGCAAACCCCTTTCTAGGGGGCCTTGTTAAACCTTTGGGGAAACGGCTCACTGGCTTGCTTGAGACCCCGGCCCCCGTGTGGTTCCGCTGCAAACCAGTCCAAGGCGGGAATAGCTGACTTTCTGAGTCTAACTGACTTGATATAAATGCAAGATTCGCACCAACGATAAAAACAGGTTGGAGGTTCGAGGAACGAGGACCGAGGCTCGAGGCAAAACTCTAAAGACCGCGAATAGCAGACAACGGATTCTTGCCCCTTCAAACCCAAAGTCCTTCGTGCTATAAAAAAAATGGAGATCATCGATTCACTTTTTAGGCGCTTAGCGCTTCATCCATACAAACATGTTGGTAAGAATGAAGTGTGCGGGTCATCGATGCCGGTGTAGGGGCGGTTCGCGAACCGCCCCTATGGATTTTGGCTGCAGGGGCCACTTTTCCCGCGCAACGTCGCGGAAAAAGCGTAGGCGCTTACCGGCTAAATGGACGCCAAAATGGTCACAAATTGTAGGGGCAACCCTGCGTGGTTGCCCATCCTGCGGGCGGCCACATGGGGCCGCCCCTACAACATCCTGTTTGGTTCCGGCTATGCCGGGTTAGGAAACATCACTGATTAATTGCCGGCGGTCCGAACTCGTGCCCGAGTTAAGTGTTGAGCGTTCAGTGTTGAGTCTTTATCGTTTTGCCTCGTTCCTCGGACCTCGATCCTCAAGCCTGAAGGTGAGGAGAATCATAACTCCTTTTTCTTCCCGGTGAGAGAATCATTCTTGGCGGGTAGGGGCGGGTTTCAAACCCGCCCCTGCGTGCCCGCTATGTTTCGCGGGTCAGGCCTTCAGAACATTAGGAGCAAAATGAAAAAAATCATCGTCGACATAGACAACACCCTCTGGGACCTTTCCCCCGTGCTGTGGGAACAGCTAAAATCCTTCAATCCCGACATGCCCCCTCCCGCCCGGTGGAACCACTGGGATTTCTGGGAAGGGTTTGTTTCCCTGCGGGACCTGTTCCGGGCGCTGAAAATCGTGCACGACCATCAGGACATCTACCCTCCTTACCCGGAAGCCAAGCCCTTTCTGGATGCGCTCAAGGCCAGGGGATACCACATCCTCATCGCCAGCCACCGGGAGAAAGGAACCTACACCCCCACCGTCCGATGGCTGGACAAGCACCGGCTCGCCTACGATGAAGTGCACCTGATGAGCGATAAATCCGTGCTCTTCGACAGCTGCCTGGCCATCGTCGATGACAGCCCGGTCACCCTGGAGAAGGCGGCCCACGCGGGAATCCTGCGCGCCGGCCTCCGGGAGCCCTGGAATGCCGGCACCGGGCATCCCTTGTTTTCCAGCCTCTACGAAATCCTGGATTACCTGGATGCTCATATCCCCCCCCGGAAGGATTCCTGATCCCCGCGGGTGGGGAGAAAATCGTATTTCCCATGCCCCCTTTCTTCTTTCCTGTCTCCTGGGGAGGAGGGGAAGGACCCCCATGATGATTCACCATGAGTGATCCCTACGGCCATTCAGCCCGTTTCTACAACCCCGTGGTGGAACCCTGGTTTCGATCGGTGAAAAAGAAGATCGTGCGGGAATGCCTCCGCCTCAACCTCTCCCGCGTGCTGGATGTGGGCTGCGGAACGGGGACTCTGGTCGGAATGCTGCGGAAGGAGGGGATTCAAACCGTGGGCCTGGATCCATCCCCGGGAATGATTCGGGTATCCCGCGGAATCTCTCGGGGCTCATTCGCCCTGGTTCGGGGCCGGGGGGAGGGGCTTCCTTTTTCCTCCGGGTCTTTTCACGGGGTGATTTTTTCCATGGTCATCCATGAAAACCCTCCCTCCCGAAGAAGGGAAATGCTGGAAGACGCCCTGCGGGCTTTGGCTCCCCGGGGGACCCTCTTTATCCTTGATTACCACAGCCCCTCAACGGCTTCGGGGCGCGCCGCAAGGGCTATCGAATACCTGGTCGAATGGGTTGTGGGAGGAGAGCACTTCCGCAACTACCGCCGGTTCATGCAGGAGGGCGCCCTGCCCGCCTTTCTGGCCCACCTTCCCCGGGAGAGGGTCTTCTGGAAACCTGCCTTTCAAGGCTCCATAGCCCTGGTGAAAATACGCAAAGAGCATAGCCCCTAGGCGCTTACTGCGCAACTAACACCAACATGTTGGTAAGAAGGAAATATGTTGTGCATTCGCGATAAATCCCCCCTTGCCCCCCTTTTACAAAGGGGGGTTGGGG
>Ga0315285_10006532_pt1 | contig 12021 bp, 10 predicted proteins | sample YL17G09_36_MG_FD_203698 | JGI IMG/M metagenome (GOLD analysis project Ga0315285, IMG submission 203698) | Sediment microbial communities from Yellowstone Lake, YNP, Wyoming, USA - YL17G09_36 | ecosystem: Environmental > Aquatic > Freshwater > Lake > Sediment | place: USA: Wyoming | collected... | reverse complement strand
TCTTAGCATCGGAACCAACTGAACTACATCCATACCAACAAACTCAAAACCCGATCTTACTAAAATAAAGCCTTAAATCATCAAAGGTGTCCGCCACCTCGGGGTTATAAGATGCAAAGTGCATATTTTCAACTACGTCCCGGTCTCCTCATGGCCGTCTAATTTTTGGGCAAAGGAGGCTTCTGGCCCGGAGGGATCAGGGAAGTGAAGGTTCTTCCTTTGATCCTTTCACGGAATTCCTCCTTGGCTTCTTCAAGGACAGCCGGGGAGGTCAGAAGGTCCACAGCACCAAGCCCCAGGGCTTTGGCCGCCGTGATCATTCCTTTAAATCCGATGGTCATTCCATGGCAGGCGTTGGCCCCCCAGCTGTGCCCGGGAATTCCGATGGGGCGGCAGGCCGCCCGGATGACCCCGTAGGGCGCGAACCAACTGGGCTCGGAGCTGTCGGTCACCCCCTTCCATCCGCCGGTGGGGGGAACGATCTTGGACGACAGGCCAAGAGGCTGAACCTGATAGGCTTTCTGAAGTTCCTCGGCAAACTTCTGCTCCTCCGCGTCGAAGAGCGGAGGCCCTATCAGTTCGAGATTCCGGTACAGAAGCCGGGCCATTTTTTCGTTGGGGATGAGTTCGTGGGTGCCCGTTATTATCTTTTCTTCGTACTGGGTCTCGGTGGAGATGGCCGCCCCCTGAGCGCATTTGAGGATCCTCTGGTAGAGTGCCTCCAGTTCCCGGCGGGTGGGGATCCGGTAAATGTACCAAGCCTCGGCTACATCCGGAATCACATTCGGGTATCGGCCGCACTGGGTGTAGGTATAGTTAATGGTGGCCGCTCCCTCGGGAGGTTGCCCTGGGTCCATGTGGCCCCGCAGAAAGTTGACGGCAGCTCCCATCAGCTCGGCCCCCTCGAGGGCGCTTCGCCCCAGCCAGGGCTTGTTGCCATGTGCGCTGACGCCGCGAAAAGTGTACTTGACGCTGGCATAGGCGTTGCAGGTGCGGTAGTAAGCGGTGGTCTGAAAATCCGGATGCCAGTCGAGAAAAGCGTCGACGCCATCAAACAAGCCGTCCAGGGCCATGTAAGGTTTCCCGATGCAGACCTCCTCGGCCGGGGTGCCGAAACATTTGACTGTGCCGGGGATTTTCCATTTTTCCATCGCCTGTTTCACGGCCACGGCGGCGGCCATGCTTGCCGTGCCGAAAAGATTGTGCCCGCAACCGTGGCCCGGAGCCCCATCTTCAATCGGACTCTTGTAAGGAACAGGGCGGTTGGAAAGGCCGGGCAAGGCGTCGTATTCGGCGAGAATGCCGATAACCGGCTTTCCTTCTCCCCAGGTGGCGATAAATGCCGTGGGCATTCCGGCCACCCCTTTTTTGACGGAGAAACCGTGCCTCTCCAGTTCTTCCGCCAGTAAAGCCGATGACCGGACCTCCTCCAGCCCCAGTTCAGCGAATCCCCAGATTGCCCTCGCAATCTCGGCCATTCGCTTACCGTACACCTCGAGAAATTCCAGAATCGTAAGCTTCTCCGGTTGCATAGAACTCCTCCTTCTCCGGGAAAAATGTGAATCCCGACTTCCATCAGGATGGGAAAACCTCTTGGGATTGAGTCTCATTACTATAAGCTTTTTGAAGATTAGTCAAGGCATGGTAGCATTCGTAGTCCCCCTTCAGGAAAGCTGGAGCATGGGTGTATGGGTTAGGAGGCATGCAGGTCCACCCTAAAACGAAACCGATGGGGAGAAAGCTAAAAGAAGCGAGGCCCTTAAGGATATCGAACGATCTCTCAGGCACAACAAGGAAAAGCGGCGCTGGTGAATTTCCAGTTTTTTCTTGACACCCCACCCACCTTTTTGTAAAGTATCAACACTTAGCCAGATCCCAGATATCTATTCGATTTTGATAAATCTATCATCGCATATCATAAATCGTTCGTTTCCTTCTGCCTCAGCGTGGTGCCTGCTGTAAACAGCCATGCAAATCCATAGATTTAAATTAAGGAAGGGGGTAAGCATGAAAAGAATTTCTATATTTCTTCTGGTCCTGCTGGCAATCACTCTGATCAACTTAGCTCCCCAGGAGGTTTTAGGGCAAAGTTCGCCGAAGAAGGGGGGAACAATTAACGTAGGGATCAATACCGACGTAGTCGCTTTAGACCCCCATACTAACGCAGCTGTGGTCAGTGCCATTGTCCTGCACCATGTGTTTGAATCCCTGCTGGGATATGGAGAAAACCTGGAAATCCTGCCGGTGGCGGCCGAGCGTTGGGAGGTAAGTAAAGATTTCAAGACTTATACCTTTTACCTGGTGAAGGGGAAAACCTTTCACAACGGGAGGGAGATGACCGCAGAAGACGTTAAATATTCCTTGGAAAGGATTATGGACCCTAAGACGAAATCTCCCCGTATGGGTTCCTTTAAGCCTGTGGAGAAGATTGAGGTCCGGGACAAATACACGGTCGTCGTTCACCTCCAAACGCCCAATGCCACCTTTCCGCATATCCTGGCCGATCTCTACCCGGTAATCGCCATCGTGCCCAAGGAAGAGATTGAAAAACAGGGGGGCGTATTTAAAAGCCCGGTCGGAACTGGACCCTACAAATTCGTGGACTGGAAACCAGACCGCCATGTGATCCTGGAACGATATGATAAATATGTGGGCCCCAAAGGACCCAGAAATGGGATAGGAGGGGAACGAGTGGCATATGTGGACCGGGTAAAATTCATACCCATTCCCGAGGAGTCCGTCTCGATCATGGCATTACTCAACAAAGAAATCGATATCCTCCAATATTTCCCCCCCAAATATGTGGATAGGCATAAGAGCGAATATTCGAAGAAGGGAATCATCTTGCAAGAGGTGACCGGCCTTTCATGGTACCAGATCTTTATGGGAGTAACGAAACCGGTGGTGAGCAGCCAGAAGTTCAGACAGGCCTGTGCCTATGCCATAGATTTGGATATGGTGACACAAGCCGCTTATATGGGCCACGCCAAGGCCAATCCTTCGGTCATTCCAGAGCAAAGCCAATATTGGACCCCTTACCATAAGACCTGGTATAAAAAAGATGTGAACAAGGCCAAGCAACTGCTCAAGGAGGCAGGGTATAAGGGAGAGGAAGTCATCCTGGACACGACCAAAAAGTATATTGCCATGTACAGCCAGGCGGTAGCGGTCCAATCGGAATTGGCCGCCGTGGGGATCAACGTGAAGATGAACGTGATCGATTGGCCTGTCCTGGTACAAAAAAACTTGGCCAGTGATTTTCAGATGTTGAGTTATGGAATGGGTCCCATGCCCAATCCGGGGTTGGCCTACACATACCTGAAGCGGACGAAGCTTGACCAGGCGTACCCGAGAATCAATGAAATCTTGGAAGAATGCACGCGGACCTCGGATAGGAAGAATCTCCAGAGGCTCTACGAAGAAGTTCACAAAATCCAGGTCGAGCAGGTTCCGTGGATCCATCTTTACAACTACAACTACCTCCAAGCCCACCACAATTATGTAAAGGAGTACCAAGCAATCAATACCGGGTATCCGCGCCTTTGGGGCGTTTGGCTGGATAAATGATCGGGGTTCAGGTCCAATGGACTAAGCTTTTCCAATGCTTACCTATATCGTCAAGAGAATTTTCTATTTATTACCGACTCTGTTTTTAGTAGCGGTGATCGTATTCCTTCTGATCCATCTGATCCCGGGCGATCCGGCCTTGATCATGCTGGGTCAGGAGGCCAAACCGGAAGCCGTTCAGGCCATTCGGAAAGAACTCGGGCTGGATCAGCCTCTGCCGGTACAGTTTGCCCTGTGGATGGGGAATGTGCTGCGGGGAAATTTCGGGACCTCGATTCACTCCAAAATCCCGGTGATTCAGTCCATCAGAGAACGTTTTCCGGTCACCTTCGTCCTCACCACCCTTGCCGTCCTGTTCTCCTTGCTCATCGCCCTGCCCTCCGGGATTCTGGCCGCGGTGTACCAGAATACGGGGAAGGACTACCTCATCATGCTGGCAACTGTCCTGGGGGTATCGATTCCCGGTTTCTGGCTAGGGCTCATGGGGCTTTTGATCTTTTCAGTCCATTTCGGGTGGTTGCCTTCCACCGGCTATGTGGCGATTTGGGAGGATTTCGGGGAGGGGATGAAATACATGCTCCTCCCTTCGGTCACCCTCGGTTTATTTATGGCCGCGGTGGTGGCGAGGATGACCCGGTCCTCCATGCTGGAAGTTTTCCGCCTGGAATATGTCACTCACGCCAGAGCAAAGGGACTCAGCGAATGGAGCGTAATCAACAAACACGCGCTGAAAAATGCCTTCGCTCCCACGCTCACAACGATCGGAATTCAGTACGGAATGCTCCTGGGAGGAGCAGTGGTAACGGAAACTGTATTCAGCTTGCCGGGCTTGGGGAAGTACCTGGTCGTCTCCATCTCCATGAGGGATTACCCGGTGGTTCAGGGTTGCATCTTATTTGTCGCCTTGGTGTACGTGCTCATCAACCTGATCGTAGATCTTTTGTACGGCTATTTCGATCCCCGTATTCAATATCAGTGAAGGAGTAAGGAGTGGTTTGGCGGAGGCTTTTGAGGAACCGCATAGGGGTGATCGGCGCCCTCTTTATCCTTGCCAATTTCTTGGTGGCGATCTTCGCGCCCTGGATCGCCACCCATGATCCGCTAAAGATTGACATCCAAAACCAGGGAGCTCCTCCCTCATCCAGCTTTCTCTTCGGCGCCGATGAATACGGGAGGGACATTTTCAGCCGGGTCATTTTCGGGTCAAGAATATCCTTGTATATCAGCATTTTTTCCGTTCTATTCGCCTTGGGGGGCGGGGTTATTTTCGGGGCTATGGCCGGGTATTACCGCGGGTGGATGGAAAATCTCATCATGCGGTTTATGGATGCGATCATGTCTTTCCCGGCCATCCTTCTGGCTATTGGCATCTTGGCGGTCCTCGGGCCCAATCTTTACAATGTGGTCCTGGCTTTAGGAGTTGTTTACCTGCCCAGATTTGCCAGGATCGTTCATGGTTCCGTCCTTTCCCTCAGAGAGAAAGAGTTCGTGGAGGCCTCGGTCGCCATGGGAAACAGCGATTGGATAATTATCTCCCGCCACATCCTTCCCAACTGCACCGCTCCCCTGATCGTGCAGACCACCGCAAGCCTTGCTTATGCCATCTTAGCGGAATCGGCCCTGAGCTTTCTGGGGCTGGGAGCGCCCCCTCCGGCTCCATCCTGGGGAAACATTCTGAGCGATGCCCGGAATTTCATGATGGATAATGCCTGGATGACCGTTTTCCCGGGCGTGGCCATCACGCTGGCCGTCCTCGGGTTCAACCTTTTCGGAGATGCGCTCCGCGACGCACTCGACCCCCGGATGAAATGATCTCACCATCCCCTGTTTTGTCAATTCAGAACCTGAAGACCTTTTTCTACACCCGCGAAGGCGTGGCCAAGGCGGTCAATGGAGTCAGTTTTTCCATTTCCAAGGGCGAAATCCTTGGCGTCGTTGGAGAGTCGGGATGCGGAAAGAGCATGACCGCTTTCTCGATCCTTCGCCTGGTTCCCGCTCCGGGGAAAATCGTTTCCGGTCAGGTTCTGTTCGATCAGCAGGACCTCCTAACGCTCTCCTGGTCCCGGATGCGGCAGATTCGAGGAGATCGGATCTCCATGATTTTTCAGGAACCGATGATCTCCTTAAACCCCGCCTTTTCCATCGGGTATCAGCTGACCGAAGCCCTCTGTGTCCATCGAAAAATCAGCCGGCTGGAAGCCCGCCAAAGGGCCATCGAGATGCTCGGGATGGTGGAAATTCCGAACCCGGAAAAGCGGATCAATGACTACCCTCATCAGCTTAGTGGAGGAATGCGGCAGCGCGCCATGATCGCAGAGGCTCTGCTTCTCAATCCCGATGTTTTACTGGCCGATGAACCCACCACGGCTCTGGACGTCACCATCCAGGCGCAGGTGCTGGACATTCTGTACCGGCTGACCCAGGAAATGAGAACGGCGATTCTGCTCATCACCCACAACCTTGGGATCGTGGCCGAATCGGCCGCAAGAGTCGTGGTCATGTATGCGGGAAAAGTCGTGGAAGAAGGACCGGTGAAAGACATCTTTGAAGCTCCCGCCCACCCATACACCCAGGGACTCCTAAAGTCGGTTCCCATGCCAGGTCAAAGCCGAGGCCGAGATCGACAGGATCTTTACGAAATGAAGGGGATCGTCCCCAGCCTTTTTCAACTGCCTCCAGGTTGCGCCTTTCATCCCCGTTGCCCTTATGCCAAGGATAGTTGCTTTCAGGAGGAGCCAGTAGGAAGTACGATCAGCCCAGGCCACAGCGTGCTGTGCTGGCTATATCCCTGAAGCGGATGGAAGAATCGATGGAAGTCTTGCTTAAAGTTGAGAACCTCAAGAAACATTTCCCGACCAACCTAAACCTCTTCGGACGGCCCAGGGAGAGAATTCGGGCCGTGGATGGTGTTCAATTTGAATTGTATCGAGGAGAAACCCTAGGCCTGGTAGGGGAGTCGGGTTGCGGAAAGTCCACCACCGGCCGACTCATCCTGCGTTTGATTGATCCTACGGATGGCCAAATCTGGTTCAAAAGACAGAACATCACGAATCTCAGCCGAATTATGATGAGGCCCTTACGGTCCTCCATGCAGATCATCTTCCAAGACCCCTATTCTTCTCTGAATCCGCGCATGACCCTGCAGGAAATTATCGGGGAGGGCCTGAGGCTGCAAGGGCATTTGACCGCCCAGGAAAAAAAGGAACGGATTCTTGATATGATGGCCAAAGTGGGTCTTCGGCCGGAGCATTATAACCGGAACCCCCATGAATTCAGCGGGGGCCAGCGGCAAAGGATTGCAATTGCCAGAGCCATCATTAACCATCCCGAATTCGTCGTTGCCGATGAGCCCCTTTCCGCCCTGGACGTTTCGGTGCAAGCCCAGGTGGTCAATCTTTTATTCAAACTCAAGGAAGAGTTTCATCTGTCCTATCTTTTTATATCTCATGATTTGAGCGTAGTGGAATACATCAGTGACCGCATCGCGGTCATGTATCTCGGCACAATCGTGGAAATGGCCCCGCGGGACCAGCTATTCGATTCGCCTCGGCATCCCTACACCGTCGCCCTTCTTTCCGCCGCCCCCATTCCCCAGGTGCAGAAGAAGAGTCAGCGCATCATCCTGAAGGGGGATATTCCCAGCCCGCTGCGGCCCCCGGCGGGCTGCCGGTTCCATACCCGATGTCTCAAGGTCATGGAGGTTTGTTCACAGAAGGAGCCGAAGTGGAAAGAGCTGGGAGACGGGCATTTCGTAGCCTGCCATCTCTACTAAAAAAGAACGGGTATCGTCTTGGTTTCCGGGATCGTGATCGGGGTCGGACCAGGTCAACTTATTGATTATTCATCAGGTAACGTCCCAATAAAACGTGTTTTCGGCCTTTAAATCCACATTTTTGCGGTCAAATCCAGCAATCCAGCTGCAAAATCAGACCTGCCTCTTTCAGGAATTAATGCTTACTTGCCCGTGTCCCGGCCCCCCTGGGGGAATTGCTGCAATGCAAGGCCTGACCCCAGACACTGCAATTTCCCATACTTAGCCAGGTCCGACCCGGATGGGCCCGGATGGGACTCCCAGTCCACCCCGGGGAAATTTGCATTTGAACCAATGTCCCGGTTTCTACTAAGTTTGGACTGACTGAATTTTTCAGTCAAGGAACTCGTCGTCGGTAAAATTATCCATGCATCGACATTAGGACTGACTGAATAATTCAGTTTACGTTTCCATCCACACTCCATGGCGCCTCAGGCTTCGGCGTTCGGTGTCGGCTATGGTATTCGCCGGATTCGTTTTCGTCTTCTTCCTCGGGCACGCCGAAGGTTTCGGCGATGTTTTCGGGGTGCCTCTATTTCCGCGAATACTTTATTACTTTAGCCTGACCCCATGTCCTCTTCCCTTCTACTTGTAACAGTTTAGTCCTTTTGGAACTTTTTTGACCATACGGCCACATTTCTCTTGACATGCGGGCGTTTTTTATTGTAAATTATATGAGTATAAATACTCATGTAAAGAAGAAGGAGGCCCCTATGAGTCGAGCGGACATCCTGAACAAGCGCCAGGCCCTGCTTAGGGACGACATTACGGCGATGCTCGATAGTTTCCTTATCGGGACGGTCGCCAAGTCCCCTTCCATGACCGGCTATAGCTTGACGACCAAGGTGAAAGGGAAAACCGTAACGCTCTATGTCCGAAAGGACATAGTTCCGAAAGCTTTAGAGATGGGCCGGCGTTACCAGAGGCTCTGGACGCTCATCCAGGCACTCTCCAAGGTCAATTGGGAGATCCTGAACCTGGAGAACCAGTAGGGATGCCGCGTTCTTCCTACCCGCCCCATGATTTTGAATGTTTGTACAGGCACTCCTGCCCGTATCTCGATGGATTGTCCACCACGTGGGTCCTGGGGGAGTACCGACGGGCCGACGATGGGTACCAGGAACATCTGCGGATCATCGATCACTTTTACGACGGCTTAAAAGCCAGGGATGACCGGATCCGCGTTCTGGAACGAGAGAATGCGCAACTGAAGGCCAAACTTCAGGCCTTGCATCATCGGCAATTTAAGCCGAATCAGAAGAAAGACGCGCAGACGGGCGGAAAGGACGGCGAAGGTGCCTCAGTGTCCAGTGAAGGGGAAAAGAAAAAGCGGGGGGCCCCGGTAGGACATCCGGGATGGATGCGGCCCAAGCCGGACCGGATGGACCGGACCGTCCACGTGCCGGCTCCGACGATCTGCCCCCATTGCCAATCCCACGACTTGATACCGATGGAGGAAAGCACCGAGCACGTTCAGGAAGATATCGTCATCCAGCCCCGGACCCTGGTTACCCGCTATCTGCATGGGCAGGCGTTGTGCCCGCGCTGCCATCGTCCGGTGGTTCAGGCAGGCGAGGGCGAGCTTTTGAACGCCCCCATCGGGCCGGTCGCCAAATCCGTAGCGCTCTATTTACGCTATCGGATAGGGATTCCCTATAGAAAAACGGCTGAGTTGTTCCGGGAGTTGTTCGGCCTAAAGTTTGTTCCTGCCTCAGCCCTGGGGTTCGACCGGAAAGCGGCAGCACGGGGTACGCCGATCTATGAGGATCTGGGGGAAAAGATCAGGGCCTCCGACGTGGTCCATGCCGATGAAACCTCATGGCGCAGTGACGGGGTGGGGCATTATGTATGGTTCGCAGGGAATGAGAACCTCGCTTTCTTTCATATCGACCGGCATCGGTCTGCCGACGTGGCCCAAACCATCTTCGGAGAGGACTTTGCCGGAACTCTGGTGCGCGACCGGTACGCAGCCTATAACGGGATCGGAGTGGACTGGCAGGTCTGCCTAGCCCATATCATCACAAACGCCAAGGAAATCAGCGGGGAACATGCGCTCCTGCCGCAGACGGAGAAGGACACCGCTACCGGCCCCTTCTGCACCCGCGTCAGGGATCTATGCTCACGACTCTGCGACGTAGGGCAGAAGCTGAAATCCGGCGATATTCCCTGGAAGGCGGCGGCCAAGATCGAAAAACGCTCCGTCACGGAACTGAACCATATCTGCAAACAGACGCTTCGTTTCAAACCCGCAGAAACCCTCCGAACTTTCCTCGCAGGACCCGAACAGAAATTTCTCTTTACCTTCCCCCGGCGCCCCGGCGTACCGCCCACGAACAATCACGCGGAACAGTCTCTCCGACATCTGGTTATATTCCGCAAGATATCCTTCGGAACTAGATCGGATAGCGGGCTGAAAACCCACAGCATCCTTCCCAGTCTCGTGCAAACCGCCAGAAGACAAGGCGTCCGCCCAAGGGAGTTTCTGCAAACCCTGCTTACTGCAGATACGCCAACGGCTCAAGCTGCGCTCTATAACAATTCAAGCTGAGACATCGATTGCCAGCGGGTAAGATAGGGACTAAACTGTTACTTCTACTTGTCTCCTTCCGGGAGGATGATGGCATTTTAAGAACTCCGTCCCCCCGGGAGCATAGATGCGCGGCAAACGGGGCATGGCCATCTGCAGGACAGATCGAACCGCACCATCTCCCTCACCATATAAGGTCATAGCTTCCCAACATCCTGCCCTTACATCTAATAAGAATTCCTAACCGCATTCAATAAAAACAGGGTCTTCCACCTTCTAAGGTGTCCGGTACTTCGGCGCGCTAAACACGGGAAAAGTTGCTTTTGAACCAACGTCCCCCTTTCCCCGTATCAGACTGGAGGAGTCTCCTTTCTCACTAATAGGAATTGCTTACCCCATTCACTGAAAACAGGGACTTCTGTCATCAAAGGTGTCTGGTACCTACTTTTCGATCTCCGCAGAAATGGGGACAGCCAGCGGATTATGCGACGATAACCGATACTTCGCCCCGGTGCTTGCGTGTAGACCTGACGGTGATCTGAACGTCCTGGCCCAGAGCCACGAGAAAGCTCATTAAGCGTTCAATGGAGAAGGAGCCAGATTGGCCCCGCATGAGGCTCGAGACGTGCGGCTGCTTGATACCCAGAACTTCGCCGGCTTGGGCCTGGGTAAGGCCGCGTTCTTTGATGAGGCGATAAATTTGCAGGGTGAGGCGGGCTTTGAGCTCCTCGCGCGCGGGATTGGCAAAGCCGAGGTCGGCAAAGATGTTGCCGCTGCCTTCTTTGACCCGAATCTTGGCATTCCGTTTCATTTTAGTTGTGCCTTTCTCTGTAATCCTGTTCAGCGGCCGCAAGCCGCTGTTTTATCAAGTCGGCCAGAAAGACCCTGAGATCCCTTCGGGACGATCCTACCCACCTGACAGGCTTCGGGTCTCTTTCCATTTATACCATTATACGTTTATTGGTATATTCTGTCAACAACTACCGATGAACAACCCTTCTTATGTGGAGGCAGGGGATCAGGCCTTCTCTAAGTTGTCTTTGAACCAACGTCCGTATGCCGTGTATAACGTATGACTTGTCGGTTAAAGTCCGACCGTGGGAGTACGGCAGTTCGCCCACGTAGCTGGAGGGAGGTGTGGGGAGTAACCCGAAGCACCGAGTTCCCTGACAAAGGCTCCTTCGGGGAGTCAAGCAAACCTGCGGGTTGCAGCGGAAGCGAACCTATGCGTAGCCTCGTAATTCAAAGTGGAGTTGCCGACCCTGTGGACGTTAGGGGAAGGCTGGGACACCGGTCTTAACGATAACTGCCAGAACCGATCGGTGGGCTCCCGGGGTAGCAGGGGCGACACGCAGGGGAAGTCATGCGGGGTAGCACGGGAGGCCCTTGCAGGTAATGTGCAGGACAGAAACGGGGGGATATAAGGAAACGAAGTTCCCTTCGGCCTGTAAGGGAGTCGGAGTTGCCCACAGTACCGATTGGATCCCAAAGCAGTAAAACTTTGGGAGAGGGAAGGGGCAATGCTTTCATCGAGTTTCTGAAGAGGGGAAGGACAGGAGATTGCGAGATGCGGGAAACTCCGGAAAAGGTTCGGGAACTTCAGAGGAAACTATACCAGAAGGCCAAGCAGGAGAAGGGGTTTCGGTTTTACCTTCTCTATGACAAGGTGTATCGGCGGGACATCCTGAGTCACGCCTATCGCCTAGTGCGAGCGAATCAAGGGGCACCTGGAGTGGATGGGGAGACCTTTGAGGAGATCGAGAAGAGAGAAGAGGGAGCCGAAAGGTACTCAGACTGCGAAAGCCGCTGGAAGAAGATGATCGGAAAGCCGTATTCGGGAAAACCGAATGTACGGTTTGATGAGGGGGAGCTGGAGATAGGGCATAAGCCACTACGCCAGCTCTCTACTCTACCGGTCCTCATATGAGCATCACAGCCTCATGCTGACCACGAACTTGGCCTTCGAGGAATGGACCGAGATCTTTGGCTCCGAGCGACTCACCCGCGCGCTGCTAGACCGGCTCACTCACCGGTGCCACATCCTGGAAGCCAATGGAGAAAGTTACCGACTGCGACAGGCCAGGAAACGACCTAACTGGAACCCCTCATCACGGCA
>Ga0315285_10006528_pt1 | contig 12025 bp, 12 predicted proteins | sample YL17G09_36_MG_FD_203698 | JGI IMG/M metagenome (GOLD analysis project Ga0315285, IMG submission 203698) | Sediment microbial communities from Yellowstone Lake, YNP, Wyoming, USA - YL17G09_36 | ecosystem: Environmental > Aquatic > Freshwater > Lake > Sediment | place: USA: Wyoming | collected... | reverse complement strand
CTTCTTGCTTTCCGCCAACTGTCAACCGCCGACTCTTCGACCGCGCTCAGAGCAAGCCGTCAACGGCCAACCGGCTTCAACCTGGGGTGGTTGCCGCGTTGGATGGGGTGGTTGCTGAGCAATATGGGGTGCTTGCTGTGCAAGATGGGGGGCTTGGCGTGCAGAATGGGGGGAAGTAGCGCGGAGCGCGTGTCAGGTGTCAGGGTGTCAGGTGTCATGGTGTCAGGGCAGGAGATTAGGCAAGATTTTCGCCAGGTTAAGCGGATCGGGCTGGTTCCAGGGTGGTCGGAGAGGAGGATCATGGGCCTTGGGGAGTTTTGAGTGCGGATGACCGGTGGGTTTTGGGTGCATTGTGACAAAAAGGCCTTGAGAAATTGCCGGGTTAGCGTCTCGAACAGTTGTTCTATTTTAGCCCTCATCCTTCAGCCTTCATCCTTCACTCTTCATTCTTCCCTATTAGTGTAATAATGTTGCAGTTTCCGGCTGCCGCCGCCACCTGCCGGTGGAGGGGAAGGGGCCCGCTCCCGTTGGTCGCGGGCGGAGGAGAGTTCACGGTTCACGTTGGGAAAAAGAATTTTAGATTTCCGATCACTCTTGTCCAAAATAGGCTTTTGTTTTGGACAGCATTTTCATCATCAAGGCAACCTCGTTTTGAGCAATCACTTAGCATCTAATGAAATCAAAGGGTTATCTTGTCCAAAACCGCTATTTCAGAGTTGTTTTGGACAGCAGTGGCTCGAGATCAAGCTTCGTTTCGACCCACAAATCCTCGAGAGGAGCCGGATTTTAAGGCGGGCATAGATAGTTGGCTTAGGTCCAGGAGGAAACGAGCAAAAGAATTTTTACCAAAGTTTTAAGATCGGATTTGAATAGTTGTCTGGAGCAAAAAGTTTTAATTGCTGGTGTAGATTGGCTTGATCTTCGGAGGCTTCATCAAGCATGGCAAAGTTATAAGGTGGCCAGGGGCCGGTCCAGAGTATTTTTCCAGGTTGGTTGGCGCTGATTTGCTCGAAGATACATCGAAATTGCTCCACGGCGCTTTGGGAGATCAGGAAATAGAGGGAAACCAGAGAGGGGCGGAAAATCGAATGGGGGGCGAAAGCGGAACGGGTTTCCGTTTTGCATTGAAAATAAAGCCCGGCAAAAGCCTCTCGGCAGTCATTGATCACTGCTTCGATATTTTTTGTTGATCTATCCACTAAATCATAGTGGATCTTCCGGCTCGCGAGGTAGGCGCGCCCCGAAGGGGTGGCCGCGTCCGCGCAAGCGGGGTTCTCTTTTGAGTTGCGGGAGAATGGGTCGGTTCGAATCGGGGGAAGCAAGCGGGGGCGCTCGCCCGGCGGGAGGAAACGGATTCCTATTTCCACGCAGCCGCGCAGTTGCTGGAGGAGTCTCTTATATTTTTCAGAATTTTTTTCGAGAAGTTGCATGACCTGGGATTCTTTTTCCAATAAGCACCCGAAACGCATGGGAATGAGCGCATGGTCGCGATGAAATGATTCAATGACCTTGCCATAAGCCAGGAGTTGGGAGAGATTGGGAATGAGGTCACGGCTGGCCATTGGGGAGGCGGTTGCGCTCAAGTCATTCTTGGTCATCAGGATAACGGGTTCTCCTTCAACCCCCCGGAGGTTTGTCTTCTCTTGATCCGCCGGACTTTTCTGAAGGATGCAATACAGGAGGTAGCTCATGCCTCAGCCTCGGGTTCGAGGGAAAGAGCGAAGCTGTAAGGGGGCCACGGTCCTGAAAGCTCCAGGTGCAGTCCCTGTTTGGCATAGTCCGCATTCGCCTGGTCAATCCTGGTCTTAAAGTCCGGCAATGTTGGGCGGGGCACCAGAAAAGCCCAATTCAAGACCATGTCGCAATCATTTCCGGTGACCTCCCGGGAGAGCAACCGGCGTTCGCAAAAATCCGTGAAAGAGCCTTGCAACTCCTTCGCTATCTCTTTCGAGGCGGCTTTCAGCCGGCGGTTGAATTCCTTTTCAACTTCGCTTCGGATTCGCTGTTCGCGCAGGTAGCGCATCCCCGGCGCTAAGGCCGCGAGCTCTCCTGATTTTTCCGCCAGGATTTGCGAAAGAATTTTATCCTTCGCCTTTTCCCGATCCACCAGCGCTTTCAGCACCCACTCTTCCTTATCTGTTACCTCCTCGAGAAACTTGAAGATAGCATCATGGTGCCTTTGGAGGGGGATCTCCAGACTTGGGAGCGAAGAAAAAATGGTTCCAAATCGGACTGGCAATACGGGAGAATGGCGCATCACCAACTCGACCACCTCTTCATGGCGGATGGCCCGGGGCGCGACCCAGGATAAATCTTTCATTCGGGATTCAGCTTCCGGGCCGGTAAATTCCTCCATGGGGACCTCACTAACAACGACCGTGATGCCCCGGAAGGGATGCTGAAAAAGAGGGTTGGGGTTATCCAAGCCCGCATTGTCCAGGCGGGGCACGGAATTCGCGCGGGCAAAGCAATAGAGGTAAATGCCTTTCTCCATCATCGGCGCACTTCCTCGGAGGCCGCGTCAAGGTCATGAGTCTCGATTACCAAGCTCCCGACTTCACCCTGGCCGACTCTTCCGGCCTCGACGGCGCGGCGGACGGCCCTCAGCGCCGCTTTTTTGACCACCGAAGCAATGTCCGCGCCGCTGAACCCCTCGGTTTTCAGAGCCAGTTCTTTCAGGTCAACCCCAGAGGCAAAGGGTTTGCCGCGAACATGAACTGCGAAGATCAGCTCTCGATCCAATTCATCCGGCATCGGGATTTCCACGATTTCATCAAACCGTCCCGGTCGGGTCACGGCCGGATCCAGCATGTCCAGCCGGTTGGTTGCCCCCAGCACCATGACCCCCTTCAGCTCTTCAATCCCATCAAATTCGGCCAGGAACTGGCTCAGGACTCGTTCGGTGACGTGTGCGTCCGAGGAATTTCCGCTCCGGACCGGAGCGAGGGCATCAATTTCGTCAAAAAAGATAATACACGGCGCGGCCTGCCGGGCCTTGCGAAAGACCTCCCGCACCCCTTTTTCCGATTCTCCCACCCATTTGGAAAGCAGGGCGGGGCCTTTCACGGAGATGAAATTGATCTGACTTTCAGTGGCCAGAGCCTTGGCGAGCATGGTCTTACCGCACCCCGGTGGACCGGAAAGCAGGATGCCCTTGGGTGGAGTGACCCCCGCCGCTTCAAAAAGATGAGAGTATTTCAGGGGCCACTCCACGGCTTCCCTCAAGAGCTCTTTGATCTCAGCAAAGCCGCCCACGTCCTGCCAACGGACGTCCGGGATCTCGACCAAGACCTCGCGAATAGCCGAAGGCTCGATCTCGCGCAGGGCCGCGAGAAAGTGGTCCATGGTGACCGTGAGTTTGGCGAGCTTTTCGTAGGGAATCCCGGCCAAGGTAAAATTGATCTCACCCATAATTTGACGCAGACAGAGCATGGCGGCTTCCCGGCATAAGGCCTCCAGATCCGCACCCACAAAGCCGTGGGTGATCTCGGCGAGCCGGGTCAGGTCCACGTCTTCGGCCAAGGGCATCCCGCGGCTGTAGATCTCCAGAATTTCCTTTCGCCCGTGGCGATCGGGAATGGGAATCGAGATCTCCCGGTCAAAGCGGCCGGGACGACGCAAGGCGGGATCCAGGACATTGGGGATATTGGTCGCGGCAATGACGATCACGTTCTGGCGTTTGCTCAGGCCGTCCATGAGGGCCAGCAATTGCGCCACCACGCGTTTTTCCACGTCGCCCACCACATTTTCGCGGCGGGGGGCGATGGCGTCAATTTCGTCGAGAAAGATGATGCTCGGACCTTTGCGGGTGGCTTCCTCAAAGATCTTGCGCAGATGGGCCTCGCTCTCGCCGTAGAATTTATGAATGATCTCGGGGCCGCTCACGGAGAAAAAGTTGGCTAAAGTCTCATGGGCGATCGCCCGCGCGATCAGGGTCTTGCCGCATCCCGGAGGCCCATAGAGAAGTACGCCTTTGGGCGCGTCAATGCCCAAACGTTCAAACACTTCAGGATAGCGGAGGGGGAGTTCAATCATCTCCCGAATCCGCTGGAGCTGAGGCTTGAGGCCGCCGATGTCTTCATAGGAGGGAGTCCGGGCGCCTTCTTTTTCCTGGGACTTGCCAATCACGAGGCGGGTGGTCGGGTTCATCAGGACCGGACCTTTGGGATGGGTATTTTCAACCTTGAAATGGGCCGAGCGAGAGCCGAACAGGTTGGCCTGAATCCGGTCTCCTTCCTGCACCGGCAACCCATCCAAGATGCTCCCAATATAGCTCAGGTCTCGCTCGGCCGGGGTAATGTCGGTCGGGGCCAGGATCACCCGTTCCGCGAGGGGGCAGGTAATCCTGCGAACCGTGACCGATTCGTCCAGCCCGGCCCCGGCATTTTCGCGGCTCAGCCCGTCCAGTTGAATTCGGCCCTGGTCGCGGAGTTCCTTATAAGCGGGCATGGCCTTGCACACGGTCTTCCGCTTTCCCGCCACTTCCACGGTATCCCCAATGGCCGCCGGAAGTTTCTCCAGATCTTCCGGCCCCATGCGCGCGAAAGCCCGCCCCACGTCCTTGACCAGGGCTTCCGCGACCTTGAGATGGATCGTCAATCCTTCGGAATTTTCCATGAGAAGGCTTCCCTACCCTCTATTGGAAGCATTTGATCTCGACCATGCCATTGTTACAGGAAATCTGCATTTTCTCCCGGGCATAAGGATGGGGCAAGAGGACTTCTTTCCGGTATTTCTTGTCCCCCTTTTCCGCGGAAATGGTCAGCACGTCATCTTGAACCTCGAGTCGCACCTCCTCGGCCCCAACGCCCGGCATCTCGGCCACCAGTAAAACATGGTCCTCCTCTTCGAAGATATCCACCATGGGTTCCCGGATCTCCTGGACTACCGACTTGCCGGTGGCTTCATCCTTGCGGATGTTCCCAAAGGGTTCGATTCGAATCCCTTGATCTCCCAGGCCGACTTTGACCGAGAACCCATAAACCCCCTTGAGCTCCTTTGACTTCCCGGGCCAGGTGAATTCTCCGGTCCTGGATAATTCTTCACCTTTCTCGGCCAGCTCCCCCAGTTTTTCCACGAGCTCACTGAAACCCTTCAAGATTCCCTCGAAGTTGCTCCGGGTTTGCTGGTCCCTCTTCCCATCGGTCTTTTTCGTCATCATCTCCACCTCCTCTGTCTTTTGAGATTCCCAAGGCCTTCAGTTTCGTATAAATCGTCTTACAGGATCCTGGCCGCAGTGTCTTTCATCTTGCTCTTTTCCCGTGATCCAAGAAGTTCTGGATGGGATGGATGATTCGGATATCTTCGGGGAGGAATTTTTCAACCGAATGCAACGCTCCCAGGAACAGGATTCCGGTTTCATCCTCGCCCAGGGTGTGATGGATGCGATCGGCCATATATTGATCCCGTCTTTGCATCAGAGCAGCGCTCAGGGATTGGAACCGGGCGTTGCGGGAAGCCGCTCGATGGGGATCAACTCCATTCATTACGGTTTTGAACAACTCGTATTCTTGAACCAGAAGCTCGGGAGATTCCGTTCCGATCAGGGTCGCCCCCTGGTCCATCAAACGGAGAAGGAGCTGATAATTCCGGCTTCCGCTTCCCGCCAGCTCGGCCGCCATCTCCGCCTCCCGTCCACATACCGGCAAGCCGTCCTGATAAAGATGAACCTTGGCAAAAGCGAGTCTTTGGTCCTCGATGGCCTTCTCGATCCTCAGCCAATAGCGCTCGATCCATTTCTCTTTGCGCTTCCATCCGCTCAGCCCTTGCTTTCGGAGCGTAGCCCGTCGGACCGATTCCGCGAAGCCGCCCAGGTCAGCTTGACTGTGGATAATCGGGATATAAATCAGGGTTCTTGCCTTGTCTCTCGTGTTTCGGGAAGGCCTGCTCATCCCTTGCTATCCCATAACTTCGCTCCGCCAGGCTACGCCCAACCCTCATTGCAACGGCAATCCTGGAAAGAGAACCCTACCGGAAAAGCTCTTCCGAAGACGCGACCCGAGCGGCCCGCCTGCCCCCTTTCTCCTCCCGGATTCCGCTTCACTAACTCTTTGATGCAGAAAGCCTTGCTTTGATTGCACGGGAAAGTTCATTCCGCAGAGGAAGGGCGCGCGCGGGGGCGCGCCCGAACCTTCTATTCGTCAAAATTGATCTGTCGGTGCACCAGCCTCCCGTTTCGCTTGGGTCTTGGTATTCCGCTAATACAAAAACGTCAAAGATGTGATACTGAACTGCCAATCAATCATAGTCTCCATTCTCCAAACCCCTGATCCCCAGTCAACAAACCGCCTCTCATTTCTATTCACTGCCTTATAAATCAACTGGTTGCCAAGAGAGCAGATTTTTCAATCCGGAGGGCATAAACTTTGCTTTCTCCCAAACCAGGCATGCCAAGGAGATCAAACGATTTAAGGAAGCAGACTTTTGAATGAATGGATTCAGCGAAAGTCTAAAACCTGAAAAGAAAGGAAAAATTCAATGGCGACAGTGCAAAAGTCCACGGATTCTTCCAGCCTGGCGGAAGTCGTTGACCGCATCCTCGACAAGGGGATCGTGATTGATGCCTGGGTCAAGGTATCGCTGGTGGGCATCGAACTGCTTTCCATCGAGGCGAGGGTGGTTATCGCTTCCGTCGAGACCTATCTCAAGTATGCGGAAGCCATCGGCTTGACCGCCAGCGCCGCGGCTCCGGCCTGACGCTGAAAAGCGGGGGATTTCTCCGGGGCGGGAAGTGCAGGCCGACTTCCCGCCCCCGGAAACCCCAAACCTCGAGACAAGAAAGGAGTATATCATGGGTGCTTTAACCGATGACATGACCCGCTTGCGCGGGGAAGTGGATGCTTGGCGAAGCGCGCGCGGGGATTTCATCAAAGACCTGAAATCCTCGATCACTTCGATGCTGGCAGATTTTTCTAATGCCAGAAGCGAGATGGCAGTTGCTTTGCGAAGCGCACGGATGGATTTCATTCAAAACCTGAAATCCTCGGTCGCTTCGATCAGAAGCGAGATGGCCGCTGATCTCGCCGGCGCCCATCGGGTGTGGTTTGGTTCGTTTGCTCCGAGGGCGGAAAAGACTTCTCAAAAAAGGAAGTCAGGATCAAAAGGAAAAAAGGGCAAAGGATAAGCCGGCCATGGTCTTTTGCGGCGGCATGAGGATGGACCCCTCCAGAATGCGGAGGGGGCGCCACGCGTAGGGGTGAAATTTCACCCCTACGCATGGCACGGCAAGTGGAACCGGATCTTTAATAAAACTCAGTGGGGGTAAGGACTAAATGAATGATAACGCCTTGCATGTGGTATCCGTAGTCCGGGAACAGATCGTCGGCGACAAGATCCTGATCGAACCCGGCGATGAGTTCGTTTCTTCGCCCGAGGTCGAGCAAATTACGGAACGCGCCTTGGCCTACCTGAAGGCGGGTTACGCGGTCCATTTTGCCGGCACGGCTGGAACCGGGAAGACGACCCTGGCCTTTCACGTCGCCGCCCAACTCGGCCGTCCCGTCTCGCTCATCCACGGGGATGACGAGTTTGGCAGTTCCGACCTGGTGGGCCGCGATTCCGGATACCGCCGGCGGACGCTGGTGGATAATTTCATCCATTCCGTCCTGAAGACGGAAGATGAGATGAAAAGCCTTTGGGTGGATAACCGTCTTACCACCGCCTGCCGGAAGGGTTGGACCCTGATTTACGATGAATTCAACCGTTCGCGGGCCGAGGCGAACAACACGCTGCTCAGCATCCTCTCCGAACGGATCCTCAACCTGCCCAAGCTTCGGCGGACAGGGGAGGGTTATCTGGAAGTGCATCCGGACTTTCATGCGATTTTCACCTCCAACCCGGAGGAGTATGCCGGGGTCCACCGGACCCAGGACGCCTTGATGGATCGTCTGATTACGATTCAACTTGGACATTACGACCGGGAGACCGAGACCCGGATTACGATGGCCAAGTCCGGCATCTCCCGGCCGGAGGCCGAGAAGATCGTGGAAATGGTGCGGGAATTGCGCGGCCTTGGGGTCAACAATCATCGCCCCACGATTCGGGCTTGTATTGTCATGGCCCGGGTTCTCGCTCACCACGGGGGGCACGCCCGCTGGGATGATGATTTCTTCCAGCGGGTCTGGCGGGACGTGCTTTATACCGATACCGCCAAGGTCACCCGGGGCGGGCAACCCGTCATCATGGAGAAAGCGGAAGAGGTGATCCGTGAAGTCTGCGGAGGTCAACCGCAAGCCGGGTGAAAGGAAAGGGACAAACATGGCTATCCGGAAAAGAACCATGCGCGGATTGAATGATATTCGGACTCACTCGGGAATGGTTGAGCAAGGGCTTACCTCCCCTTATAAGGCCTATATGAAGTTGAGCTGCCTGGAGATGGAAAAATTCCGGCGCGGACAAGAAAGGGAAAGTGCGAGGCAGAGGATAGAAAATATTGACGCCCGCTTCCAGGAGATCACGGCTGAAGAAAAGGAGATATTGCAAACCCTGAACAATCCCGATGGCGGCCATCCCTCCCCGCTCCAGGGTGTCGAGTCCAAGCCGGCACCTCCTCCAAGCGCCGGAGGGTTCAAGATCAGATACTAAATCGGGAGGCGACTCGGAGTAAGGAGATTATCCCATGAAAATTAATTGTCTTTCCTGCGGGCATACGGTTGATCTCGACCAGGCCTATGGCGATTATGACGGCCCCATCAAATGCTTCGCTTGCCGTTGTATCCTGGAGGTCAAGATCGATCAGGGCAACGTGAAGTCGGTCAAATTCTCGAACGTCACGCAACGCCCTTCAGCCGACTGGACTCCGGTGAGCGCAACCGTAGCTGGGGAATGAGGGAAAGAGGAATGAATTCGGAATCGGGGGAACGGCCCCTGGGAAGGGCATTTTTTTCCTACGGGTGTAGGGGCACGGCATGCCGTGCCCCGACCTGGGGCCACTGGATGACACTTCGGTCATCGCGCCTGACCCGTAGGGGCACGGCATGCCGTGCCCCTACCTATGGACGGGGAAGAAGTCGGATAGAGAAATGACGGATCCAATCAATCACCAGGGAAGTTACCTCTACGCCATCGTCGCTTCCTCGGAAGACCGAACCTATGGCTCCTTCGGGATCGAGGGGGGGAAGGTTTACGCCATTTCCGATGGCCGGGTCGCCGCGGTGGTCAGCGATCTTCCCAACCAGAAGATCCGGCCGGAACGCCGCCATCTCGCGGCCCACCAGGAAGTGCTGAAGAAGCTCATGCAAGAAAATACCCCGCTCCCCATGAGCTTTGGGATCATCGCCTCGGGCCGAGAAGAAATCCGAAGAATCCTCGCGAATAACCAGGAAGCTCTCCTCGAGCAACTGCACCGGGTGGCGGACAAAGTGGAAATGGGGTTGCGGGTTGCCTGGGACGTGCCCAACATCTTCGAGTATTTTGTCCATACCCATCCCGAGCTGCGGGCGGCCCGGGATCGCTTTTTCGGCGCCCGCCGGGAGGCCGCCCCGGAAGACAAGATCGAGTTGGGAAGAATATTTGAGCGCACCCTGAATCAGGACCGGGAAGCGCACACGGAAAAGGTGGAGGAGATTTTGTCCCCGGGTTGCTTTGAGATCAAGCCTAATTCGCCCAGGCGCGAGTGTGAGGTGATGAGCCTGGCCTGTCTGGTGGGACGCAACTCGCAAGGGGACTTCGAAGCCCGCATCCTGGAAGCGGCCAGATTGTTCGACAACAATTTTGCCTTCGACTACAACGGCCCCTGGGCGCCGCATAACTTCGTCGAGGTGGACCTCAACCTTTGAGCCGCCCATCGGCTGGGGAGGTGAAAACATGCTGATCCTGGACGACCTGTTGCTGCTTCCGATTCGGGGCACCCTCTGGGTCTTCAAACAGATCCATGATATTGCCCAGGAAGAACTCGCCAATGAAGCGGAAGCCATCACCGCCGAACTGAGCGAGATCTACATGATGCTGGAGACCGGGCAAATCACCGAGGCGGAGTTCGACACCCGGGAAAAGGAGCTTCTCGACCGGCTGGAAGAACTCGAGCCAGGTGAAGCAGAGGAGGAAGAAGCGGTGAGTGAAAGCGGGAAGGCGGCTTGAGGCGCGGCCATGAACCCAGTCGCCGGTGTGCCGGTTTGGGAGGATCCTCGCGAGTTGCAGTTCTTGCTCTTCGGGGGCAAGGGAGGCGTAGGCAAAACCACCTGCGCCGCGGCCTGCGCCTTGCGCTTCGCCCGGAAGCATCCGGAGAAATCGTTTCTTCTCGTCTCCACCGATCCGGCCCACTCCCTGAAGGACTGCCTCGCCGGGTTGGACGCCCTTCCCAATTTAAAGGTCATGGAGTTAAACGCCCCGGAATACCTGGCCGCTTTCAAGGAGAAGCACCGGGCGCGACTTCGGGAAATCGCCTCCCGCGGCACCTTTCTGGATGAAGAGGACATCACCCGGCTTTTGGAACTCTCTCTTCCGGGCATGGATGAACTGATCAGCTTTCTCGAAATCACCGGGTGGCTGAACCAGCGCGCTTACCATTGCATCATCGTGGACACCGCCCCCACCGGGCACACGCTCCAGCTCTTGGCGATTCCAGAGCTCATCCGGAAATGGCTGCAAGCGCTGGATGCCATGCTGGCGAAACACCGCTACATGAAGAAGGTGTTTTCCGGCCGTTATCGGCGCGACCAATCCGATGTCTTCCTGGAAGATTTGTCTGCTTCTCTCAACCGGATGGAATCCCTGATGAAAGATCCCGGGCGCTGTCGTTTCGTGCCGGTGATGCTCGCCGAGGAATTGAGCATCCGGGAAACTTTTGCCCTGCTCCAGGAACTGGCCCGCCTCAAGGTTCCGATCTCGGAGATCGTAGTCAACCGGCTCTATCCTGAGGAAGCCTGTCCGGTCTGTCGAGGGGCCCGGAGCCGTCAGAGGAGAGAACTCGCCGGGATTTTTCGCCAGGCCCCGTTCTCCTTATATTCTCTCTGGGGGGTCCCCTTGTATCCGGGGGAAGTCCGGGGCGAGCGGCTGGAGGAATTCTGGACCCCGGCCGCGGTCCTCACCGATCCACTTCCCTTGCTTGAGGAAAAATCCCAGGATGGGAACTTCTCGGTGGAGGCGCCGGCCGTTCCGGTTTCCGCGGAGGTCACCCTGTTGCTTTTTGCCGGGAAAGGCGGGGTAGGGAAGACCACCCTGGCCTGCGCCACGGCCCTTGGTTTGGCTCGCGATCTCCCCGGAAGGGAAGTCCTGCTTTTTTCCGCGGACCCGGCCCACTCGCTGAGCGATTGTCTGGGGCTAAAAATTGGCGCCCGGCCGACCGGCCTGGCTCCGGGGTTGACGGCCTTGGAGATCAATGCCCAAGCGGAATTTGATTCCTTGAAAAGGCAGTATCAGCAGGAGTTGGAGGAATTTCTGGGGTCGGTTTTGCCCAACCTGGACCTGCAGTTTGACCGCGAGGTGATGGAGCGGATTTTGGATCTGTCGCCCCCCGGGCTCGACGAGATCATGGCCCTGACTCGGGTCATGGAGTTTCTAATCCAAGGGAGCTACGATCTCTTGATCCTGGATTCCGCGCCCACCGGGCATCTCATCCGGTTACTGGAGCTTCCCGAACTCATTGACCAGTGGCTCAAGGTCTTCTTTGGTCTCTTCCTGAAATACAAGGAAATCTTCCGCCTCCCCCAAATCTCCCAGCGCCTGGTAAAGATGTCCAAAGACCTAAAATTCCTGCGAACCCTGTTGGGGGACCCGAAGCGTTCGGCCCTGTATGCGGTCAGCATCCTGACCGAGATGGCTTTCCAGGAAACGGCCGACCTGATGGCCGCCTGCGACCGAATCGGGGTCCAGGTGCCGGTGCTCTTCCTCAATCTGGCCACCCCGGCGAGTCCATGTCCCCTCTGTTCCGCCCTTTACCAGAGGGAATCGCAAGTGAAGGAGAAGTTTAAACGGGCCTTTCCCGGCGTCCGGCAAACTCTGGTCTATGGCCAGGGCGAGCCCCGGGGACTGGATCGGCTCCAGAATTTAGGAGCGGCCTTATACCGGCAAAGCGGGCGGGAACAAT
>Ga0315285_10006527_pt1 | contig 12026 bp, 6 predicted proteins | sample YL17G09_36_MG_FD_203698 | JGI IMG/M metagenome (GOLD analysis project Ga0315285, IMG submission 203698) | Sediment microbial communities from Yellowstone Lake, YNP, Wyoming, USA - YL17G09_36 | ecosystem: Environmental > Aquatic > Freshwater > Lake > Sediment | place: USA: Wyoming | collected... | reverse complement strand
CTCCTTTAACGTCTTTTAACGTCTTTTTTTGCGGCCGCCCGGGATCATCGACCGGACCTGTTTGGACCTCGGGCCTCCGCCGCCGGAATCCTGCGGCCTCTGGTAGTAGAGCGGCTGTTCCTTGCGCTGGGGGATCGCCTCTTCAACCACGGGCTGGAGGAGGAAGAGGTAGCGGACGGTCTCCTCTTCGATCCGGTCCAGCATGGCCTGGAACATGTCGTAGCTTTCTTTCTTGTATTCGATCAGGGGATCGCGTTGGCCGTAGCCGCGGAGCCCGATCCCTTCCTTGAGGTAGTCCATGCCCAGCAGGTGGTCCTTCCACTGGGTGTCGAGGACCTGAAGGAGAATGACCCGCTCGAATTCGCGCATCCGGGCGGAACCCAGGATCCGTTCCTTGTCCTCATAGGCGGAGGTCAGGTTCTTCAGGATCGTCTCGCGGAGCTCGTCGTAGGTCACGGCCTTCCAGTCGATCCCGAGCCTGTCCGGGTCCAGGCCGAACTGGGCGCTCAGGGCCTTCTTGAGCGCTTCGATGTCCCAATCTTCGGGATTGGAGTCCTTGTTGGCGCCGGCGTCGAGGATCCAGTCGACCAGCGTCTCGACCAGCTCCTGGATGTAAGTCTTGAGGTCCTTCCCCTGGAGGATCTCCTTGCGCTGGCCGTAGATCGTCGTCCGCTGCTTGTTCATGACGTCGTCGTATTCGAGGAGGTGTTTGCGGATTGTGAAGTTTTGGCCTTCGACCTGCTTCTGAGACCGTTCGATGGCCCGGCTGACCATGTTGTGCTCGATCGGGATGCCCTCGGACATGCCGATCCGGGCCAGCAGGCCCGAGATCCGCTCGCTCCCGAAGATGCGCATCAGGTCGTCCTCGAGGGACAGGTAGAACCGCGAAGAGCCGGGGTCGCCCTGGCGGCCGGCCCGTCCCCGGAGCTGGTTGTCGATGCGGCGGGCCTCGTGGCGTTCGGTCCCCAGGATGTGGAGGCCGCCCATTTCGACGACCTTACAGTGCTCCTGCTCGGTCACGGTCTTGGCGTCGGCCAGGGCCTTTTCCCATTGCTCTTGAGTCGCCTTGAGGGGATCGATCCCGGTCTTCTTGAGCTGTTCCTTGGCCAGGAACTCGGGGTTGCCGCCGAGGAGGATGTCGACGCCGCGGCCGGCCATGTTGGTGGCGATCGTGACCGCCCCGACCCGGCCCGCCTGGGCGATGATGGTGGCCTCCATTTCGTGATACTTGGCGTTGAGAACGACGTGCTTGAGGCCCTTGCGGCGGAGGAGGCTGCTCATCTGCTCGGACTTCTCGATCGAGGTCGTGCCGACCAGGACGGGACGGCCGATCTTGCTGTGTTCGATGATCTCGTTGAGGGCCGCCTCCCACTTTTCCTTGCCCGTTCGGTAGATGAGGTCGGGATGCTCGTGCCGGACCAGGGTCTGGTTGGTCGGGATTTCGACGACGTCGAGGTTGTAGATGGCCTGGAACTCGGTCGCCTCGGTCGCGGCCGTGCCCGTCATCCCGGCCAGCTTTTTGTACATCCGGAAATAGTTCTGGAAGGTGATCTGGGCCAGGGTCTGGTATTCCTCCTCGATCCGGACCTTCTCCTTGGCCTCGAGGGATTGGTGGAGGCCGTCCGAATAGCGGCGGCCGGGCATGAGCCGGCCGGTGAACTCGTCGACGATGACGACCTTGCCGTCCTGGATCATGTAGTCGACGTCCCGCTTGAAGAGGAAATGGGCCTTGAGGGACTGGTTGATGTGGTGGACGAGGTCCATGTGGGCGAGGTCGTAGAGGTTGGAGACGCCCAGGAACCGTTCGGCGTCGGCGACGCCCTCCTCGCTGATCGAAACCGTCCGCGTCTTCTCGTCGACCTTGAAATGGCGGTCCTTCTGGAAACGCCGGACGAGGATGTCGACCTTGTAATAGAGGGCCGTCGACTCGTCGGTCGGGCCCGAGATGATCAACGGCGTCCGGGCCTCGTCGATCAGGATGCTGTCGACCTCGTCGACGATCGCGTAGCGGTGCTCGCGCTGGACGAGGTCGGACAGCCGGAACTTCATGTTGTCACGGAGAAAGTCGAAACCGAACTCGTTGTTGGTCCCGTAGGTGATATCGCGGCGGTAGGCCTCGTAGCGGTCCCGTTCGTTCATGTCGTGCTGGATGGTGCCGACGCTGAGACCCAGGAGATGGTAGATAGGGCCCATCCATTCCGTGTCCCGCTTGGCCAGGTAGTCGTTGACGGTCACGATGTGGACGCCCTTTCCCTCCAGGGCGTTCAAGTAGGCGGGCAGGGTGGCGACGAGCGTCTTCCCCTCGCCCGTCTTCATCTCGGAGATTTTGCCCTGGTGGAGGACGGCGGCGCCGATGAGCTGGACGTCGAAAGGGCGCATGGCGACGGTCCGGCGGGAGGCCTCCCGGACGACAGCGAAGGCCTCGAACAGGATGTCGTCGAGGGTCGCACCCTGGTCGAGCTTGGTTTTGAATTCGGCCGTCTTGGCCCGGAGGTCGGCGTCGGACAGGGCCTGGATCCGGGGCTCGAGCTCGTTTATGGCGGAAACCAGGGGCTGGAGCTTTTTCAGGTCCCTTTCGTTCTTGGTCCCGAATACTTTACGAATAAACCACTTATACATTTATATATTTTTAACAAAAACTCCCCGCCTTGTCAATTTGGCCGGTGTCGACCGTTACCTTTGCCTTTGCCTAAGATACTTTGAATATGGGAAGATGGGTGGATGGAATATTGAAGAGTTCAATGTTCAAAGTTCTGAGTTTATTGATCTAACAGCCTGCAAGCTTGCAGTTATCTTAGCCTTAACCCCATATACCTGGAAACGGAAAACCCCGCGTTCCCCAGAATATTTCCAGGGTATCGCTGTCATGACCCGGTCCATGGCAGTCGGATCCCCAGCTGATTTTTAAATCCAGTTTCCGGGCAAATTGTTGGGTTAGGTGGTTGAGTTCCCGGGTGTTGTCTTTGTCTTTTTCTTTGTAGTAATTGCATTCTAGGGCCCGGATGCCAGCATGTTTAAACCATGCAAAAATATCGAATCCTTCTGTTTTCATCCTGTCGATATTTCTTTCGAAAATCAAACCCGGGTGGGGGAGGACGGGAATTCCAGTGTCCCGGAGAATAATAGCGATGACCTCACGGACCGAAGGTTTGGGATCTTGATCATTGGCCAGAAAAGGCAATTTTTTAAATACGCCATAATCCATGTCCTCAGGAATGAGTTTTTTTCTTTTCATGAGATAATTATACAGATCAGGCTTGGAATAGGAGATCAGGGGATCCTTCAGGCTGGGTGGAGGGGTGCCGATTTTATAGGCTTTCAGCTCCTCGAATGAAAGGTCTGCCTGAAAATGATCGGATGCCAAAGAAATCAATTTTTTGATCCGCTTTTCCCGGTGTTCAATCCGTTTCAAGCAGAATTCCCGGGTATGTGTCCAATTTCCATTTGGAAAGTATCCCATCACCTCGCTGTTGTATTTGATCTCGGGTGCCACACAGTCAATCTCCACACCGGCAATGGCCTGGATACCGGCTTTTTGTGCAGCCATTATAAACGGTTCCACTCCTTCCATGCAGTCATGGTCGGTCAGGGCCATTTGATGCAAACCAATTTTTCGCGCCCGCGCAACGATCTCCTCAGGCCACTGGGTGCCGTCCGAGTATTTGGAATGCGTATGAAGATTGGCTTTCATAGCTGATGTTGCTTCCGTTATGGAAGCCCGGTTTCCGTTGGAAAACTCTTCTCTTGGTAACTTTTCGCTCTGAGAAAAAATCTCATTGACCTTGGTGAGGCGCGCATACGGCCCGGGATCAGCGGATGACGTTCAGGGAGAGATAGCCGTTTTTCAAGCTGTCATCCAGATTCCGGCTCAGCGATCCAAAATACGCTTCGTCCGGGATGTTCGCGCCCGGGAAGAGATTTACGGCCATGTTTCGGCCGTTGTGTTTGGCGTGATAAAGGCCCCAGTCAGCGACCTGGACTGTTTTTTCGAAACTGAAGAGCTTCGGCCATAAGTCATAGAAGGGGTATTGGACGTATCCGATGGAGCAGGTCGTTTTTATGACCTGGTCCGCAACCGTGATATCGGCGGTCGTTATACGTTCCTTGATCCTCCGGGCGAACATCTGGAGATAGCTCGAGTCAGTATTCTTGAGGATGATGAGGAATTCATCGCCGCCGAAGCGGAGGATGACGTCATCGGCCCGGACCGAGGCCTTCAGGAGGCCGGCGATATGAACCAGCAGCTGGTCGCCGGCGTCATGTCCATACACGTCGTTAACATCCTTGAAATAGTCGATATCGAGCATGAAGACGCCGAAGACGATGTTATCGGGGATTTTTCTCCTTTCGGCCTTGTTCTCCAAGATATAGGCTTTATAGGAGATGAATGCCTCAAGGTCGCTGGACAGGACTTCCGAGATAAACCTGCGGTTGCGGAGCCCGGTCAGAGGATCGTTAAGGCTGGTTTCTTTAAGCTCCTGCGTTCTGAGGGATACGAGCTTCTCCAGCTCCTCTTTATTCCGGGTGAGCTGCCGGACCCTGAAGTTATGGGCCCCGAGGGCGGTCAGTACGACCACGATCCCGCAGAGCGCGTAGAACCAGGGCGTCTTCCAGAAGGGCGGAATGATGCGCACCCGGATCGAAGCCCCTTTTTCGTTCCAGATTCCGTCGTTGTTCGATCCCTTGACGCGGAACGTGTATCGGCCCGGCGATAGGTTGGTGTAGCTGGCGTAGCGGCGCGTGCCCACATAATTCCACGCGTTTTCGAATCCCTCCATCTTGTAGGCGTACTGATTTTTCTCCGAAAAAATATAGTTGAGGGCGGCGAATTCGAATGTGAAGACCCTGTCCCGATGGGAAAGAGTGAGATCTCGGGTTTCGGTAATGGAATAAGGGAGCGGACTCTTCGAATCCGGGCCGCTTCCGATCGGGACCGACTTGTTGAAGATCTGGAAATCGGTGATGACCACGGGCGGAACGAAGGGAACATCCCGGATCTCATCGGGTTTGAACAGGACGAGTCCGTTGATCCCGCCGAACATCAGCTCGCCGCTGGAATTTTTAAAATAGGATCCTCCGTTGAACTCATTTGAGGGAAGGCCGTCGTCTTCATCGTAGTTCTTGAATGTCCCGGCCTCGGGGTTGAACCTGGAGAGACCCTTGTTTGTGCTGAGCCAAAGATTTCCTCGGCCGTCCTCCAGGATTCCGTAAACGACGTCGTTGGGCAGACCGTCCTTCTCCCGGTACCGGGTGAACTTTTCGGTTTCCGGATGGAATAGGTTCAGGCCTCCGCCCTGCGTCCCGACCCACAGCCGGCCCTTGGAGTCTTCCATGATCGAGCATAAACGATTGTGGCTGAGGCTTTGGGTGTCCCCTGGGTTTTGGGTGAAATGCCGGAAGGTCCGAGAATTTTCGTCGAAAAGGTTGAGCCCCCCACCGCTCGTTCCGACCCAAATCCGTCCGAGGCGGTCTTCGAAAATGGCCCTGACGACATTATGGCTGAGGCTCGCCTTATCCGAAGGGCGGTTTTCGAAATGGACCAAATCTCTCGTCCTCGGGTCGAGTCGATAAAGCCCGTTTTCCGTTCCGGCCCAGATGAGTCCTTTCCTGTCTTTGCAGAGGACGTAAACGACGTCGGATATGTCATTCTGAGGAGGAAAGGGCGAGGTTGTTTTTCGAGCCCGGTCGTAGGCCAGCAGGCCGTCTCCTTCGGCACCAAGAAGCATGATCCCGGGGATTCCGGACTCCGGGAGAATGCAGTATGCACAGTATAGACTGTTCTGGCCAAGAACCCGGGTAAATCGCTGGGTTTTGGGGTCGAGCCGGTCCAGGCCGGAATACCCGCCGATGAGGAAAGATCCGTCTATGTCCTCGCAGATCGCACGAAGGCTTTTCATGTGCAGGCTCGCCGGGTCCGCTTCGATCTGGGTGAAAATGCGGAAGTTCCTGATCTGGGGGTTCAGCTTGTTGATTCCGGCGCCATTGGTTCCTATCCAGAGGATGCCGCTTGAATCCACAAAAAGGGAACAGAGAGAGTCGTAGCTCAGGGAGCGGGGATCGCCGGGCTGCGATTCGAAACGGATGAAGCGGCCGGTCTTCGGGTCGAAGCGCTCCAGTCCCTTATTGAGCAGGGCCAGCCAAATCACGCCGTCCCGATCCAAGCAGACGGCTTTGACGGCGTCGCCGCGGAAATATTTCGCGGACATCGTCTCCGGGTCGATCCGGACCAGGCCCTGGTTTGTGCCCATCCACAAGATTCTGTCCGGGTCCTGAAGGATCGAATTGACGACGGACAGGCTGCTTGAATCGGGATCCGAGAGCCCAAACGAAATGCGATCGAATGTCCCAGCCTGACGGTCGAACAGGTTGATGCCCGCCCCCTTGGTAGCGACCCAAAGCCTTCCTTCGCGATCGAGGAAAAGCGCGCTGACCTGGTCGCTGGAGAGGCTCTGGGGATCAAGCGGGTCGTGTGGAAAGGACGCGAAGGACTTGTCATCTGAATTTAACAGGAACAGCCCCATAGACGTGCCGACCCAAATTTTTCCGGAAGGGTCAACGACCAGGGCCGTGATTTCCGCGGCTGTTTCGGACCTTGTCCTCTGGGTTCCGGGATCGAAGGCCGTAAAGCGCTCGGTTGCCCGGTTGAATATATTAAGCCCGCCGGCCTGGGTGCCGATCCAAAGGTTCCCCTGCGCGTCCTCGGTCAGGCAGCTAATGAAGTTGTCGGAAAGGCTCCCGGGATCGTCCGGGTCGAATTTGAAGGTTTTGAACCTGTACCCATCATAACGGTCGAGCCCGTCCCTCGTCCCAAACCAGAGGAATCCGCGGCTGTCCTCGAGGATGCAGTTGACCGCACTCTGGGACAAGCCCTGTTCGATGGACAGTCGCTCGAAGACGAGGTTGGATTGCCCGGCGGCAAAAGCCCGGGACAGGAGGGCAAAATAGAAAAATAATCTCCCCAGCGCCTTAGCTTTCATTCTCCTTTTTACCCAAACCTAAAGTATAGCCAGGGAAGGGTAGGTGTCAACTGCGACTCTTGGAAAATCGTTATGGAATACTACCGTCTGGCGATTTCCAGGGCTTTTTCCAAGAACTCATCGCGGCCGGCTTTAACCCCGTTGATGGTGCGTTCCATCGGCACATTCGGGATAATGCCCACGCCGTGATGCTGCGAACCGTCCAATTTCACCACCCGCATGCCGGTCCAGGTTAAAAAATAGCCGCCCGGTAGCGTGAAAGGATTGATATTGCCATTTGTTCCCGCGGTGGGCTGCCCCACGATGGTGGCCAGCTTGTTTCCTTCAATGTATCCCAGGTACGATTCGGCATAACTGATGGCTCTGCTGTCGGTGATAAAAACGATCTTGGCCGACAAAGTGGGTTTCAAAGGTATCATGGACCACCCGACCTTCTCATAGGTGACCTGTTCATAATCGGGGTAAACGATCAGGGGAATCCACATCCATTGTGCCGTGTCATTCGTCTTCAACAAGTGGCTGATCAACTGGTGATTGCCGTTGGGATACCCCCGCAAATCGCAAATGATGGCTTTGGCTTTTTGCAATTCCGGCATTAGCCGGTTGATATCTTCCATGGAAACCTGGGACAGGTCCAAGTAATAAATTCCTTCTTGCAGTTTTTTGGATTTTATCGGGTCTTTAATAAGCAGACGGTAATACTCTTGAACGCCTAACGAAGCACAAAACGTTTCAATAGAGGTTTTGCCATCCCGTTTTATCTCGATCTGGAATTTTTCGTTTTTTTCGCCAGCCAACAGCGCATTGAGCGAGCGATACCGCTTCCAACCTTGCGTGGCCGCCGAGATGTACTGTTCTTCCTGTTCCAGGGCGACTCTGGCGGAAACACCGTTTATTTTCTCCACCACGTCTCCGACATGGATATCGGGAAGGGTTTTATCGAAAATATCGGTGATGACCAGTTGGTTCTCAATCCAATCCCAACCAAGGGGAAGGTAGTAGGCCTCGAAGGTGTTTCCTTGTATGTTGACCCGCACGTGCCCATCCTTGAGTTTGGCCGTGAATTTTCTCAAGGTTTTCAGGAAATCCCATTGATTCTTGTCCAAATAGGCGTCGGTCAGAGCATCGGTTAAGGCGGTCCGCCAGTCGGTTTTCACCACGTCGAAATAAGGGTAAAAATGCCGGAAGACATTCCAGGCAATGGCGATATCCGCCAGTCTGACGTATAAATCGTCCGCAATAATTTGCTCGGGATTTTTCGGGACATCCCGGTCCACGGCAGCGAGTAGCCGGTTCAGGTCTTCCCCGGAGGTCTTGGGGTAGGTATGGATTTCCGTGCCATACAATGCGATGGGCATCAGGCAAGAGAGGCCGGAGCCAAGGTCTTTGGCGATATGGTCCCCGATTTTGGGCCTTGGCTCGAAATTCGGCAAAGGACCGGTAAGAATGACAGCGGAGCTTTTTATTGAGACGCTTTTTCCGCCTTCGGCGGCGGTCGCCGAGGTGACCTGGTAGGAATAGGTTTGTTTGTCGCCGGCAAACCACTGGCCGGGTGGATCACCTTCCTTATCCCCTTCAAAACCAGGGTTTTGTATGGGGACAAGCTCCCATTCATCACCCCGGTTTTCTTTTTTTACATAGACTTGAAAATCGTCCACATACAACTTCCCGGAACCCGATAAAAAACAGCCGAAACAAATTTGCTGCGCATCGTCAGCGACAGGACCTGTGATTTCATAATAATTCCATTGGCTCGATTGAATGGGACGATCTCCCATATTATCGAAGAACCCCCTCTGTCCCTTGTCCCTATCCACCCGCAGCCATAACTGTCCGCTGCCGGCTACGGTTTTTACGGCGGCTTTAAGCTTAATTTCTTTCGTTCGAAAGGGTGTGGCGTCAAGGCAATTTCTAATGGTGCCGAATCCAGCGGCGGAAGACAATATGGTCTTCCTGTTGAGGCGAACGCTCTTGTAAATGCTGTCGGCCTTGCCGAATCCCAGGCCATAATGCTGCCAAGCGACTACGTTCATCCCATCTGTTTGGGGGGGCGTAATGTCGGTTACGGAAAAATGCGTTTCCTGGCCGGACTTGGTAATCTTCAGGGTGGGCGCGATGGGCAAAAACAATTTTTCCAATATCTTTTTCAACGCTTCGTCGTTTTGGGCTCCCTCCACTTTTTTCGCTGCGTATATGGCAAATTTCTCCCAATTCAGGGCAGCCGCTTCATCTCCGGGATAGAAATATCTTACATAACCGTACAGCCGGGTAAAGGCTTCGATATTTTGTATCGAGCGGTTGATGCCACCGGCATAACCGGTATAGCCCAAAGAAATCGCAACAAGAAAAAGCGAAAAGGGGATTCGTTTCATCGATTCCATTTCCGATTCCTCCATAGATAAAATTTGTATTTTCCGCGGCGGGGTGAATAGCCGCGCCGTGCGATGAAACCCTCCTCTTGATCACGCTTTAAGAATAGTTCCGGACGCGCAACGATGTCAAGAACGCATCGGGGCTACACAGAAAAGGTTCTTTGGGCAACCCCTCCTACGGACGGAAGGATACAGAGTCCCGCTCCTCTTGATTTTATAGGTGATCGACCCTATGATGCCTGCATGGAGAGAGGAAAAATACGATCGCGGTGGCTTAGCATGTCCGTCGCGCTATTCATTTGTACAGTGGCCAAGCAGCAGATTTTACCTCAGGCAAAAAAAAGTGGCGGCGAGTCCCCGCCTGCCCTTTTGCAAACGGACAAGGAGCAGTTGAAGGAAGCGCTGCGGCTGCAGCAGACCCTGGGGGATGAAATCTGGCCGGGCTTCAGCCACGCCGCCATCCCCATCATCCTGTTCAATCCCCTTCGCGGGATTCCACGGACGTTAGTCCGTGGAGGAATAGCGAATTCCCCGCTTCGGGGACAGGCGCTCCAACGCCTGCAAAGGGTAGATCCCACGGACGTAAGTCCGTGGAGCTTCAGTGAAAAATGGGAATACTTGCTGGCTGCAAAAACTATGTCCCTGCCCTGGCTTCAAATCAGCGGCGATGATTTTTTTGGCCAGCCTTACCTGGCAAGGCCGGCGAGCGATCCAGAGTACTTCGCCGTGCTAGTGGGAGACAAATGGGCCGGGAGCTGCGGCACCTTGTCCCATATGAACAGCAGCTCTCCCTTGAAGTTGCCGCCAGGTTTCTACGTCGTGGCTCTGCTCCACGAGATGTTTCATGCCTTCCAGGCCAACAGCTGGCCGGAGCGCTTCCGGAGTGCACAGGAGGTCTACCGGCTGGAAAAGGAGTACCCTTATAGCGACGAGGTATTCATGACCGCCTGGAATCAGGAGGGGGCAATCTTGGACGCGGCGCTCAAGGCGACCACGGAAGAGTCCGCCCGGGAGCAGGGGAAGCAATTCCTCTCGTTACTGCAGAAGCGCCGCCAGGCCGCTAAGCTAGCCGCGGGTTTGATCGGCTTCGAGTGCGAGCTGGAATGGCTGGAGGGCCTTGCCAAGTATGCCGAGATCCGCTTCTATGAGCTTGCCGCCGCGGCCAAGGGGACCACGCCAAACAATCCCTTTCACTCCTGGGACCGGGTGCGTCTGAAGAACAGCCTCGGCGGCCAGGAGGGCGACATGCGCTTCTACCTCTCCGGCTATGCCCAGGCCAGGCTCCTGGATCGGCTCACTCCCATCTGGAAGAGTAATAAAAAAAGTTTGCACCGTCCCCTCGAGGAGCAGCTGGCCGCAGCGCTGGGTATGGAGGGCCATTGACCTCTGATGTTTCGGAGAGATCAAGCGAAACATGAAAGCAGGGAAGATAGTTTTTATCGCGGCGCTGCTCGTCGCCCTGACGCTCGTCTACGTCCTCCACATCCGCAAGGACATGTCGGATTTCGGCGTCTATTACGCGGGGGGAGAAAGGATTCTGAGAGGGGAGACCCTCTATCGGGCTTCGGACGGCCATCTCCAGTTCAAGTATGCCCCGGCCTCCGCGCTGTTCATGGCCGGTCTGACCGTTCTTCCCTATGAAGCGGCCAAGGCCGTTTGGTATATTTTAAGTCTCTGTTTCTTTTTGTTTATCGTCAAGTCGGGGCTCAAGCTCCTGCCCCCGGCCCATATCCGCAAAGGCCTCCTTCTCGCGTTGGGCTTTCTTGTTATAGCCAAGTACCTGGCCCGGGAGCTTGAGCTCGGCCAAGTCAATCTGCTCATCCTCTTCCTACTCGGGATGATGGCGACTTCGCTCAGGGACGGCCGCCAGATCCCGGCCGGGATTGCGGCCGGCCTATCGCTGTTCCTCAAACCCTATGCCCTCGTCTTTCTTCCCTATTTTCTGATCAAGAAGAAATGGAAGGCTTTCCTGGCGGCTCTCGGCACGGCCTGTGCGGGCTTCGCCCTCCCGATGATCGTCTATAGTCCGGGCGGAACCCTGGCCGTCCACAAGGAATGGGTTTTATCTCTGCGGCTCTCGACCCGGGATCTTCTGGCCGTTGGAGACAACGCCTCTCTGTATGCGTTCTTCGCAAAAAACTTAGGGCCTCTTCTTCAGGGACGGGCCGCGGCCGTTTTTACGGCGGCCGCCGTTGTCGTTCTGGCTCTACTCATACTGGCCCTGATCCGGGCTGGCCGGAAGGTCGGAACGATTCAGGCCGGCGGACTCGAGATCGCGTTTCTCTTGGTCCTGATACCGTTGCTGTCTCCGCTCGGTTGGATCTACAATTACCTCTATGGATTCTGGGCGATCCTGTTCCTGGTCGCCGGTATGGAGCATTTCCCCGTCGCTGCACGCTGTCTGATCGCGGCCGACCTGGCCATGATCGGCTTGACCTTGATCGAGCTCATCGGCCGGAGAGCCTTCGATTTTTACAATGAGCGCGCTTTGGCGGCCGTCAACTTCCTCGTCGTGCTGGGCGGTTTGGCCTGGCTCCGCTTCAAAGGCAGGGCCTGAGCGTCCGGCGCCGGTCACTCGCCGATGACTTTGACCCGTTCGCCGACGCTAAGCCCCGCCTTTCAAGGCGGGGACGAGAAGCGAGGCTCAGGGTTAACCCCGAACAAGCCCCGGCATTCA
>Ga0315285_10006524_pt1 | contig 12028 bp, 10 predicted proteins | sample YL17G09_36_MG_FD_203698 | JGI IMG/M metagenome (GOLD analysis project Ga0315285, IMG submission 203698) | Sediment microbial communities from Yellowstone Lake, YNP, Wyoming, USA - YL17G09_36 | ecosystem: Environmental > Aquatic > Freshwater > Lake > Sediment | place: USA: Wyoming | collected... | reverse complement strand
GAACAGCGACCGCGTGCTCGCGACTCACTGTCGGAAAGTCCTCCAGGAAATGATCGAGCGTATCCCCTTCTTCGAGGTAGTCGAGGAGAGTTTGCACCGGAACCCGGGTGCCCGTAAACACCACGGCACCGCTCATTACCTCATCCGAGCGCGTGACAAGGAATTTCCGTGGAGCCATCTCACTGCTCAGTGTACCGCAACTGCAAGCCGGACGCTCTTGAAAAGATGCGGCTAACGCCTACGAATGAGCCGCGCGCTTCCACGGCCGTCCGCGCGTCGCCTCGATTCGTTTCTCAAGCGGCTTTTCGTCGGCGGCTGCGCCTCGCCAACCCGCCGGTTGCGGCGAGCCCGACCTAACGCTACGGCTAAGCGGCGCGGGCGTTAGCCCGCGTCCGCCTTCAGCCGCTTGTTAGGCGTCCAGTCTGAACGTTTAGCGCAGTTTTTCCTCATCCTCTCGTATTCAATCTCCTATCCTCTGAATCGATTCCTCTGTATCTCTGATCTTGTCCTCAGTCTCTGATAACCATGCGTACGCTCGATCCCGGAAATCGTCATTCCAGGCCGAGCTTATCTTGTCTCGAAGGTCATCAGCATGGCTCCTCATCCGTCGCAAAGCGTCCGTTGCTTTTCGATGCCGCTCGTAATTCTTTTCCAGGTTGGCTCTCACCCTGAGTTGGAACGACTCTTGCTTTTTGGAATGATGCCGCTTCAGTTCCTCCCACCAAGCGTCATGAATGCGCCGAATCTCTTGGATTCTCTCGAAACACTCCTGTTTGTGCTCCCCGAACATTTCTTCCTTGTACCTTGACAACATTGTACCTGCGTTTCTTAACACGCGGCCCAGCGCCTTCATTTCCGCTACGTCAGGAGGATCAAGCCCAAACAACGAACAAGGTCGGGCGCTCTCGGCTTCTCGAATTATGTCACTGCGATGTTGTTCTGACTTGAACTTGCGATTGTCATGCTCTGACTGCTGTTTGCTCTTAACTTCCTCGCAAACAGAACTGAATTTCTTCCATAGCCCTTCCCTCTCCTCATGGCGGAGAGGTTTCAGCGTCTTAAACATGTCCGAGACTTCACGTGCGTGAGCCCAGAACTCCTTGTACTGACGTTTGAACGAATCCCAATGGCCTCCAGCTAAGGACTGAATAGCCGACTCAATCGCCTTGGCGTTTGCTTGTGCTTTCTCGTCGAAATCGCCCATTTGAGATCAATCCGGCGCTTGATACGGCTAACAGTAAGTAGATTGACCCGCATAAGATGCGGGCCTTCGATTCCTACCCCTATAACACGGCGTTGATTCACCTCAGCGGGCCGCTACAGGCCATTTAGTTCCAGCCGCGTCCATCCCGTACAATGATTTATCATGGCGTCTTATGCGCATCGTCATAGAAACCTCTGCGATGGCCCCATAATCCATCAACCGGGCTGCGAACGACGGCATCAGCAATCATGCTTTCCGAAAAAAATGATTGCCTGCCCGCTCGGGTGTACGGTTCGATCCTGCTGATGCATTCAAGGATGTAATCGATGTAAAAGAGATCGTCCTTCACAACGCAACAGCTTCTTTCAAAACGCGATCGCGAATCCGAGGGTGGAGCCCGCCTTCCGTGAATACCTGGACGTTACGGCCGAGCAAATCCTGGAGGTCCATCAGCAGCCCCCCGAGGAAAAAGGGCGTTCGACGAGGACCGCAATTGACGAGGAAGTCGACGTCGCTTTCCGGCCCGGCTTGGCCTCGAGCCACCGAGCCGAACACACGTACGTTGCTGGCCCCGTGCCGCTCGGCGATTCGCAGGATCTCCGGCCGCTTCCTGCTGAGAATTTCCTCAATTCCCATACTGCAATTGTCCCACAACCAGCCGCGCTTTGCTCTCACGAGTTTCACGCCAGAGCGAACGGGGGCGGACGGGGAGCCGGTGGCGGGTGGCCCCGACGGCGCACTGATAACGCGGCCGACATAGACCGCTTTTTGCTCGCAGGGGGGCTTGACAAGCGTGTTATGCTGGTATATATCTAATAGCGATTAGACGATAACCGAGAGATAGCGCGAGATCGGACACCGGGGCGGCGCGGGGACGCCGGCCCCGCTCTTTGACAACTGAATATGGGGGCGAATTCTCCGGGGTCCGCGGTTGAAAAAGCCACGCAAGAATGTGGATGCCTTTGGCGTTTTCTCCTGCTTATCACCTGTATTAGCAGGTGGCGGCTAAGGCCGGGGGCAAGCTGCTGATAATAAAGCGCTTGGTCACAGGAAAGGCGCGTACGTGGGTGGGCGGCCCGCAGACGATCAGCCGCAACGCGTTGAAAACAAGGCGGTTCTGGCGGGCGAGTGGGCGCCTGTTAATAGAATACCTTTTTGCCTGAACTTTGTGTTCTTCGGGGCTTTGTGGTGAACTATCAGGGCATGAAAGCCTTGTTTTTCGAGGGGCGAAAAGCCCGGGTGATCGACGCTCCAGACCCGCCCTGTTCATGGTAACCTGCGCAATCTGCGATCTGTGGATTCGACCATGCGAATAGATCGGCGAACGTTTCTGATAAGCGGCGGCGCGGCAGCCGGATCCATGTTGTTTACGGCTGCGGTCCCGGCCGCTGGAGCGAAAACGGCAAACCTGCTGGCGGGTACATGGACGCCTGAAAAACTGGCGCCCGTGTTGCTGCCGCGCGACAAGTGGAAGCCGTTTCCGCCTGCATCCGAACGGGCCGCCTGGGAGGGTCTGCCGGCCGAAGATCGCCGCGCGCTGATCCAGGCGGGCGAGGCGCGGCTGGGCGCGGCCTGGCCGCCATTGCCGGCCACGCTCTTTCTCGAATACCAGCGTATCGGTAACCGCTCCAACTACGAGCGCGTCCGCTACACGCGCCGCGACCAGTTGCGCGATCTGGTCGTGGCGGAATGCGCCGAAGGCAAGGGCCGCTTCGTGGATGAGATCGCCAACGGCGTCTGGACCACCTGCGAGGAATCGTTCTGGGGCGTGCCGGCGCACCTCGGCGCGCAAAAGGCGGGCACCGGCCTGCCAGACGTTGCCGAGCCCATCGTCGATCTGTTCGCCGCCGAAACCTCCAGCCTGCTGGCCTGGACCGACTACCTCATCGGGCCCCGGCTCGACCTGGCGTCACCGCTGCTGGGGAAGCGGATTCGATTGGAAATTGACCGGCGCATCCTGACTCCCTGCCTGGAGCGAAGCGATTTCGGCTGGATGGGGCTGGACGGCCGCGACCGCCCGGTCAACAACTGGAACCCCTGGATCAACTCCAACTGGCTGGCTTCGGCGCTGCTGTTGGAGGACGACGGCAAGCGGCGCCTGGCGGCGGTCCACAAGATCCTGCGGAGTCTGGACCGCTTCCTGGCCTCCTACCACGAGGACGGCGGCTGCGACGAGGGCCCCGGATACTGGTTCCGCGCCGGCGGCTCGCTGTTCGACTGCCTGGAGCTGCTGCACTCGGCCAGCGGCGGGGCCATCGACTTCTACCGCGTTCCACTGGTCCAGGAAATCGGCCGCTACATCTACCGCGCCCACATCTCCGGCGACTACTTCATCAACTTCGCCGACGCTGCCGCCCGGTTGCGCATCGCGGGCGACCTGCTGTTCCGCTACGGCCGGCGCATCGGCGACAGCCGGCTTGAGTCGCTGGGCGCCTGGGCCGCGGCGCAGCCCAGCGGCGTGCCGGCGCGCAGCGAGAGCATGGGCCGGCAACTGCCCGCGCTGTTCAATCTCGAAACCATTCGCGCAGTGGCACAGGCATCCCTGCCTGTGCGGCCGGGTAGCGCCTCGGGAACCACACAGGCAGGGATGCCTTTGCCACCCGCGCAGCCGCTGGTGCGCGATACCTGGTTGCCGGGCATCCAGGTGATGGCGGCCCGGAGAAAGGAAGGCTCGGCCGAGGGGCTTTACCTGGCGGCGCAGGGCGGGCACAACGCGGAGAGCCACAACCACAACGACGTCGGCAACTTCATCGTCTATGCCGACGGCCAGCCGGCCATCATCGACGTGGGCGTCGAAACCTACACGGCCAAAACGTTCAGCTCCCGCCGCTACGAGATCTGGACCATGCAGTCGGCCTGGCACAACCTGCCGACCATCGACGGCGTGATGCAGGCGGCGGGACGGGAATTCCAGGCTACCGATGTTGCCTATCGCGCCAACGACCGCGCCGCCGAGTACAGCCTGGATATTGCACGCGCCTACCCGCCGGACGCCGGGCTGGACTCCTGGAAGCGAACGTTCCGTTTTGACCGGGAGAAGAACGAGATCGAGGTGGCCGACAGCTACCTCCTCAAGAAGCCTGCCCGGCAGATTACTCAAACGCTGATGACTCCGCGCAGGCCGACGCAGTCGGCTCCGGACCGGTTTACGCTCCACTCGCCCGGCCTCCGTTCCGGGCCGGTCACGATTCTTTACGACGCCCGGGTTTTCACGACTTCGGTCGAGGAAGTGAAGATCGACGACGAGCGCTTGAAGAGTTCCTGGGGCGAGCGTCTGTACCGTATCCTGCTCACAGCCGCTAATCCGACCCAGCGCGCCTTGTGGTCCATCACGTTTTCTCAACGCTGAGGCGTTGTAGCGCTGGCGTCCCGCCGGCCGGCCCCACCAGGTTCACCCAGGCGTACCGGCGTCCGCCGCGGCGGACAGGGCCTGCCGGCGGGACGCCAGCGGTACAAGGGTTGAGAATTTCATGATTAAATTGGCGGTGGAGGTGGGTGTGACGGTGCGCATTCTAATCGCCTTTTTGTTTTTGGCTGCGGCGGCCTGGGGTGGGGAGAAACTCGACCTGGTGGTGTACGGCGGCACGGCGGGCGGCGTCATCACCGCCGTCAGCGGCGCCCGCGAAGGCCTGAAAGTCGCGCTGCTGGAGCCGCGCGACCACCTGGGCGGCATGGTCTCCGGCGGCCTGTCGCGGACCGACTATGGCCGCAAGGAAGTGATCGGCGGCTATTCGCTAGAATTCTTCTGGCGCGCCGGGCAGCATTACCGCATGGCGCAGTACGGGCAGGAAGTGGCCTGGCTGGTGGAGCCCAAGGTCGCCGAGCAGATCTTCCGCCAGATGGCGAAAGAGGCCGGCGTGACCGTGCTCTACCGCCACCGGTTGCGCGAGAAAGACGGGGTGCGCAAGGAAGGACGGCGCATCCGCGAGATTCTCACGGAGAACGGATCGTCATTCGAGGCCGCCGTGTTCGCCGACTGCACGTACGAGGGCGACCTGATGGCCCAGGCCGGCGCTTCCTACACTTGGGGCCGCGAAGGCGTCCAGCAGTATGGCGAATTGCTCGCCGGGGTGCGCGACAAAACGCCGTATCATCAGTTCAAGGTTGATGTTTCGGCGTACGACGAAAGAGGGAAGCTCCTTCCCGAGATTTCGCCCCAGCCGCCCGGCGAGCCGGGCTCGGCCGACAAAAAAGTGCAAGCCTACAACTTCCGCCTGATCATCTCCAGCGACCCGGCCAACCAGGTCCCATTTCCGAGGCCGCGGAACTACGACCCGGCCCGCTACGAGTTGCTGGCGCGCCTGCTGAAGGTGACAACAGAAAAGACCGGCCGCGCGCCGAAGTTCGGTGAAGTTTCGTCGCCCATCGCCGTGCCCAACAACAAGTTCGACGTGAACAACAACGGCGCGTTTTCCTCCGACTACATCGGCAAGAACTACGAGTACCCGGAGGCGGGCTACAAACGCCGCGAGGAGATTTGGCAGGACCACGCCGACTATGTGGCCGGCTTTTTCTATTTCCTGGCGCACGACCCGAGAGTTCCGGAGGAGCTGCGCAAGGAAGTGAACAGCTACGGGCTGGCCAGAGACGAGTTCGCCGATACCGACCACTGGCCGCACCAGTTGTACGTCCGTGAGGCGCGCCGCATGGTCGGCGAGTACGTGATGACCCAGAAGGACATCCAAACCGAGCTGACCAAGCCCGATGCCATCGGCATGGGTTCCTACAACAGCGATTCACACAACATCCAGCGGGTGGTGACGAAGGAGGGATTCGTCATCAATGAAGGCGATATGCAGGTGGCGGTCAAGCCCTACCAGATCCCCTACCGCATCCTGACGCCGAAAAGGAGCGACGTGGAAAACCTGCTTGTGCCGGTGTGCTTCTCGGCCAGCCACGTAACCTACAGCACGCTGCGGATGGAGCCGCAGTACATGATCCTGGGCCATGCTGCGGGCGTGGCGGCCAAAATGGCCATTGCCGCCAACAAGCCCGTCCAGGAGATCAATGCGACTGCTCTGACGCGGACGCTGGTCAAGCAGGGCGCGGTGATGGAATACGTGCCGAACCCCCACAACGCCGCTTTCGGCCTCTTCCGCCGCCCCGCCAGTAAGCAGTAGGCAGTAGGCAGTAGGCAGTAGGCAGAAGGCAGAAGGCAGAAGGCAGTAGGCAGAAGGCAGGGGGCGGGAGGCAGGGCGCAGGAGGCAGGCGAATCCGACACTTGCCGGCCGACAGCCGACAGCCGATAGCCGACAGCCGAGTCAGTCCTCCGGCTGGAAATCGCACGCCTCGCGGCAGGGCTCGCAGTAATAGCAGCCGTCGGCGCACAGCCGCAGCCCCTCGTCAGACTTGCACAGCATGCAGTACTTCTCGCACAGGCAGTCGCTTTCCGGTTTGTCGCACATCAGGCAGATATAAGCCATCGCGCCTCATTGTACACGCGAAGCGGACCACGGTGAGCATGCGCCGATTTTCTGGTACTATGCGCGCTTATGGTTAAACGATTCGTTGCTTTGTTTCTGTTTTGCGTTGTTGCCTGGAGCCTGGCGGCGCAGGACAAGACCGAGTTCTGGCCGGGCGCCGGCTATGACCCGCGCATCCCCACGTTCCGCGAAGCGCTGGGGTACGAACCTGGCGAGCGCATCACCACCGCCGAGGGCATCGTGAAGTATTTCGAGGCGCTGGAGCGGGCGTCCGGCGGCCGGTTGAAGGTCTTCGACTACGGCAAGAGCTGGGAGGGGCGCCGGTTGGTCTACGCCGCGCTCGGCTCCCCGGCCAACATGAAGCAAGTGGCGGAAATCCGCGCCGGCATGCAAAAGCTGGCCGACCCGCGCAAGCTGCAGGACGCGGAAGCGAAGCGCTTGATGGCCTCGCTGCCGGCGGTCATCTGGCTGGCCTACGGCGTGCACGGCAACGAGATTTCCTCGCCCGAGGCCTCGCTGCTGGCCGCCTACCACCTGCTGGCGGCACGCAACGATAAACTAGTGGAGCGGGTGCTGGCCAACGTGCTGGTGCTGATCGACCCCCTGCAGAACCCGGACGGCCGCGCCCGCTTTTTGCACCACTTCGAGGAGGCGCTGGGGCTGGAGCCGGACGCCAGCCCGGTGGCGGCCGAGCACGCCGAGCCCTGGCCGGGCGGGCGCAGCAACCATTACTACTTCGACATGAACCGCGACTGGTTCGCCGTCACCCAGCCGGAAACGCGTGGGCGAGTGCGCGTGCTGCAGCAGTGGTATCCGCTGGTGTTTGTGGACCTGCACGAAATGGGCTCGGATTCCACCTACTACTTCGCCCCCACTTCAGCCCCCTACAACCCGTACCTGACCAAAGATCAGCTTGACGGTTTTCAATTGTTCGGCAAGGGCAACGCCCGCTGGTTCGACCGCTTCGGCTACGACTATTTCACGCGCGAGGTCTTCGACGCCTTCTACCCGGGCTACGGCGACAGTTGGCCGGCCTATTACGGCGCCGTCGGCATGACGTATGAGAATGCCACCGTGCGCGGTTTGGTCGTCCGTCGCTCCGACGACAGCATCCTGACCTTCCGGCAGAGCGTGAAAAAGCACTTCGTGGCCTCCATCTCGACGCTCGACACCGCCGCCGAAAACCGCCAGCGGCTGATCGAGCAGTGGTATCGCTACCGGCAGACGGCCGTCGAGGAAGGCGCGAAAGAAACGGTGCGCGAGTACATCCTGCCGAGGCGCGGCGACACCTCGGCGGTGGACAAACTGGCTGCCGTGCTGGGGGAGCAGGGCGTGGAGCTGAAACGCGCCACCGCGCCCTTCCGCAACGCCGGCAAGGAATACCCGGCCGGCAGCTACGTAATTTCACTGGCGCAGCCGGCCAAGCGCCTGATTCGCGTCCTGCTCGACACCAGTGTCAACATGGATGAGGCCTTCGTGAAAGAGCAGGAGCGCCGCCGCAAGAAGAAACTGTCAGACGAAGTCTACGATGTCACCGCTTGGTCGCTGCCGCTGGTTTATAACGTCGAGGCCGTCGGCTGCGGCGAGAGTTCGCGGGGAAACTTTGAACCCGTCAAGCCGGTAATGGTCCCGCCGGGCGCAATTGCGGGCGGCCGGGCCGAGGTCGCTTACCTGGCGCCCTGGGGCACGCAGGCGGCGGCGCGCCTTCTGGCCGCGGCCTGGCGCGACGGCCTGCGGGTCCTCAGCTCCGACAAAACTTTCACCCAAAACGGGCGCAAGTATCCATCCGGCACCCTGATCTTCAAAGTGCTGGACAACCCGCGGGAGTTGGCCGAGAAGCTCGCGAAGCTGGCGGCCTCCACGGGCGCTGAAATCGTAGCCAGCAACACCAGTTGGGTGGACGACGGGGTGAACTTCGGCAGCCGCAACGTGGTATTGCTGAAGCGGCCCACCATCGCCCTGGCCTGGGATACGCCCACGTCGTCGGCCTCGGCCGGCGCAACCCGCTTCGTGATCGAGCGGCAATACGGCTATCCGGTCACGCCGATCCGCACGCAGAATCTCGGCAGCGCGGATTTGAGCAAGTTCCAGGTGTTGATCCTGCCGGAAGCCGGATTCGGGGCCGGATACTCGCAAGCGCTGGGCACCAGCGGCGTGCAGCGGCTCAAGGAATGGGTGACGTCAGGCGGCACGCTGGTGGGCACCGGCAGTGCGGTCGCCTTCCTGGCCGACCCGAGGGTTGGGTTGCTGGCCGTGCAGCAGGAGATGCTGCCCCGCCCGGCGGGTGAGGCCGCCAAGCGGCCGGAGGGCGCTGCCGGCGCTGGCGAGCGTCCCTCCGCGGCTGCAGCCTCCGCCGCGCTGGCAGCGGCGCCCTCGGCCGCGACCGCCGCCGAGGGCCGCACGCCGGGCAAATTGCTGGCCACCGAGGAGGATTATCTGAAGGCCATCCAGGCCGATTCCGATATGCCGGACCGCGCCCTGGGTGTGCTGGTGAAGGCCCGCCTCGATCCTGACCACTGGGTGACCGCCGGGCTCGGCGAAACGGTCAACGTGCTCGTTTCCGGCCGCGGCATCTTCACCCCGATCAAGCTGGACAAGGGCGTGAACGCGGCCGTTTTCCTGGGCCCGAAGGAGCTGGTGGCCAGCGGCTACTTGTGGGAGGAGAACCGCAAGCAGCTTGCTTACAAGCCCTTCGTCATCGTGCAGCGCGATGGACGCGGCACGGCGATCGGCTTCACGGCCGACCCGAATTTTCGCGCCTACATGGACGGGCTGAACGTGCTCTTCCTCAACGCGGTATTCCGCGGCCCGGCGCACGCCCGCGCCGCCGGCTCGCGCGAAGCCGAGGATTGGGGCGCAGATCAACGCCAATAAACGCGGACCAGCGCTATAAAGAACCGTTGGGCACACCACATTAAAGGCGGAGGATGGGCCAGCCGCACTCCTCGGCCAGCGCGGCCAGGCGTGCGTCGGGCTCGACGGCGACACCCACCTCCGCCATGTCCAGCATGAACCGGTCGGAGAAGGTGTTTCCGAAGGCCAGGTCGGGAGCGCGGTCGAATTTGCGGTCGATGGCTTCGGCCTTGCCCACCCCATAGGTGACAGGCAAAAGCACCTCGGCGGTGATCACACCGTCGCGCACCTGGGCCGCTACGGTGAGCATGCGGTCGGTGCGGATGCCCACTGCTTCGCTGCCGGCAGTAACAATCCAGCGGTGGCTTCCCGAGACCACCCAGACTTCGACTCCGGCGGCCTGAAGGCGGTTGGCCCAGGAGCGCGTTTCGGGGATGACACTGGTGCGGAAGTGGCGATCGAAAAACTCGCGCGCCTCGGCTTGAACGACTTCTTCTTTGAGGCCGTGCAGGATGGAGGCGGAAAAGACCGCCATTTCCAGCTCGCCGAACTGCCCGTTCCGGTACATCTCCCAGATGCGGCGGGCCTCCCGTTCGGCTCCGGGAAGCAGGCGATGGTTCTCGATCTGCCAGAGAAGAAAGCCGTCGCCGGCGTCGCCGCGCCAGAGCACGCCGTCGGCGTCGAAGGTGACCAGGCCTTGGCCGCGGGCGCACAGTTCGGCCACGGCTGCCTCGACCAACTCGGAGCCGGAGGCCGCGCCAGAATGCTCCTCCGCGTTCATTTGGTGTTTGGAACCGGCGGTTCTACGAGGTTCACGGAATCGATAACGGCGATCACCGCCATGTCGATCGGGGATCGAGGACGGCCGACGCTGGTCATGGCTGCGAAACCCTCGGTGGCCAGCAGAACCCGGTCGCCGACGCCGGCATCGACGGCGTCCATCGCCACAAGCGCGTCGCCGCGGTCGCTGCCATCCAGGTTCAGCGGCTGCACCAGAAGGATCTTGCAGCCTTCGTGGGAAGCGTGCTTCTGTGTGGCGACCACGTCGCCGATGACGCGGGCAATCAACATAAGTGATGAGTGATGAGTGATGAGTGATGAGCGGCCGGGATCCCGGCCACTGGTCACTCGTCACCCGTCACTGCGGTATCAATCTGATCGATGATGCCCACGACGCTGAAGTCGGTGGGCATCTCACCTGGCAGCCAGGGGAACGAGGACTCGTAGCCGCGGCAGTAGTACACCAACTCGCCGGCGCCGGCGCCCACAGCGTCCAGCGCCACCACCGGCCGGCCCGTGGCCTGGCCCCTGGCGTCCACGGGCTGGAGAACGAGCATCTTTTTGCCCTCCAGCGGCTCGTTCTTCGCCGTAGCCCAAACCCGGCCGATGACGCGCGCCAGCATCATAAAAACAGTTATGAGTGACGAGTGATAAGTGACAAGCGCCTGGACCGACCCACGGCCACTGGTCACTTGTCACTCGTCACTGATTCACTCGTCCAGTTCGATGGAATCGACAATCCCGACAATGGAGGCGTCGATAGGGTGGTCCTTGCAGCCCTGGGCCATGCGGGCGGAGCTGCCCGACACCACCAGCACTCTTTCGCGGAATCCCGCGCCGACGGTGTCCACCGCCACCAGGTACCCGGTCTCGTCTCTTCCCTGGGGGGAAACCAGGCGGACCACCAGCAGCTTCTTGCCTTCCAGCCGCGGGTCCTTGCGCGTGGCCACCACGGTGCCGACAATGCGCCCCAAAACCATCTCCAGCCACCTGCCTGCGAATTACTTGGTTGTGGCGCCGGCAGCCGCCTGCGTCTTACCGATGGGCAACACGTCTTCCAGGCTGGAATGCGGGCGCGGAATCACGTGGACGCTGATCAGTTCGCCCACACGCCGCGCGGCGGCAGCGCCAGCGTCGGTGGCCGACTTGACGGCCGCGACGTCGCCGCGGCACAAGATCGTCACATAGCCCGACCCGATTTTCTCCCAGCCCACCAGCGTCACCTTGGCCGCCTTCACCATGGCGTCGGCAGCCTCAATCATGGCCACCAGTCCGCGCGTTTCGATCATGCCGAGGGCATCACCCATAGTTCCTCCTGAGCAGACCGCAGGCCGGAGACAAACCCGCCTTCGGCCTTCAGCCAAGCCGTTATCGTACAGGAAGCGGGCGAGAAATGGGAAGAGCGAACTTGTGAGTGCGGAGTGCGGAATAGCTGGTTCACTCCGCACTCCGCATTCCGCACTCCGGCCCCCGCTGGCGCCCGTTGGCTGCGCGCTTATTGCAGTCCGGCGCGGCGCTCTGCTACCATCAACGCGTCCTCTAAAAGGGATCCGGTACGAGGGCTTCCCAGGTTCTGCAATCAGACTCCGGAGGGGCCGGAAAGGAACGGACTACGTCCGCGTATGCGCAAGGTCCCCTTACTCCAATCGCTCGGCGTTATCGGCCAAGGGTCGCTGAACTGGATGGCCGCCCGCCCCATTGTCGTTTCCTTTGAGGTCACCGACGCCTGCACCTGCTCCTGCAAGCACTGTGACCACGGGGGTCCGCG
>Ga0315285_10006523_pt1 | contig 12028 bp, 8 predicted proteins | sample YL17G09_36_MG_FD_203698 | JGI IMG/M metagenome (GOLD analysis project Ga0315285, IMG submission 203698) | Sediment microbial communities from Yellowstone Lake, YNP, Wyoming, USA - YL17G09_36 | ecosystem: Environmental > Aquatic > Freshwater > Lake > Sediment | place: USA: Wyoming | collected... | reverse complement strand
CGACGCGCGAGCCTGGTCCTCGAGGACGGACACGTCTTCGAGGGCGAGGTATTCGGCGAGGCGCGCCCGGCGGCCGGAGAAGTCGTCTTCAACACCGGGATGGCCGGGTACCCCGAAAGCCTGACCGACCCGAGCTACTCCGGCCAAATCCTCGTCCTCACCTATCCCCTGATCGGCAACTACGGCGTCCCGCCCGGGACCGACCCCGAAAGCCTGGACGGGCCTTTCGAGTCGGGCCGCGTCCAAGTCGCCGGCCTGATCGTTTCCTCCCTGTGCCCCGCGCCCAGCCATTGGTCCTCGACCCGCACCCTGGACGCCTGGCTCCGCGAAGAGAATGTCCCCGGCATCCAGGGCATTCCCACCAGGACCCTGACCAAGATCCTGCGCGAGAAAGGGACCATGCTCGGGAAGATCGTCCTCCCCGGACGGGACACGGATTTCTTCGACCCTGACAAGATCAACCTCGTCGAGCGCGTTTCCACGAAAAAGGTCCTATACTACGGATCGGGCCGCAAGAGGATCGCCCTCCTCGACTGCGGCGCCAAGAACAACATCATCCGCTGCCTGGTCGGCCGGGGCGTCACGGTGCTCCGCGTTCCCTGGGATTGCGACCTCGCCTCCCTCGACTACGACGGCCTTGTCATCTCGAACGGCCCCGGAAATCCCAAGATGTGCGGACGGGCGATCGAGGAGGTCCGTAAAGTCATGGCCGGGGCCAAGCCCATCTTCGGCATCTGCCTGGGAAACCAGATCCTCGCCCTGGCCGCCGGCCTCGACACCTATAAATTGAAATACGGCCACCGCTCCCAGAACCAGCCTTGCCTGGACACGCGGACCGGCCGCTGTCCGATCACCAGCCAGAACCACGGCTACGCCGTCAAGCCCGAACTCGGCCCCGACTGGGAGGTCTGGTTTGTGAACGCCAACGACGGAACGAACGAGGGCATCCGCCACAAGCGGCTTCCCTTCCGGGCCGTCCAGTTCCACCCCGAGGGCGCGCCGGGGCCCCGCGACACGGAATACCTGTTCGACGAATTCCTGGAGGCCGTCCGGTGAAAGTCCTCCTGCTCGGGAGCGGCGCCCTCAAGATCGGCGAGGCGGGCGAGTTCGATTATTCCGGATCCCAAGCCCTCAAGGCGCTCAAGGAGGAGGGCGTCAAGAGCGTCCTCGTCAACCCCAACATCGCCACGATCCAGACCGGCCGCGAATTCGCCGACCGCATTTATTTCCTCCCCGTCAACCGCGAGTTCGTGGAGCGGATCATCAGGCGCGAGAAGCCCGACGGGATCCTGCTCGGGTTCGGCGGCCAGACCGCCCTCAACTGCGGCGTGAGCCTGGAGGGCGTCCTCGAGCGGCACAAGGTCCGCGTCCTGGGCACTCCGCTCAAGACGATCAAGGAGACCGAGGACAGGGCCCTGTTTGTCGCGAAGCTGGCCGAGATCGGGGTTTTAACGCCGCGCGGCGTCGTCGTGACTTCGGTCAAGCGCGGAATGGCGGCGGCTTCCTCCTTGGGTTTTCCGCTCATGGTCCGCGTTTCCTACGACTTGGGCGGACGCGGCTCGGGCGTCGTCCGGGACTTGGCCGAGCTCCAGATCAAACTCGAGCGGGCCTTCGCCTTCTCCAAGCGGGTCCTGCTCGAGGAATACCTCCACGGCTGGAAGGAGATCGAATACGAGGTCGTTCGGGACGGCCGGGACAACTGCCTGACCGTCTGCAACATGGAGAATCTCGACCCGATGGGTTTCCATACCGGCGAGAGCGCGGTCGTCGCTCCCTCCCAGACGCTGACGAACTTCGAGTACCACGAGCTGCGCCGGATCGCCATCCGGGTCGTCCGCCACCTGGGCGTCGTCGGCGAGTGCAACATCCAGTTCGCCCTCGACCCCGCCCGCTGGGACTACCGGGTGATCGAAGTCAACGCGCGCCTGTCGCGGAGCTCGGCCCTGGCCTCCAAAGCGACCGCTTATCCGCTGGCCTACGTGGCGGCCAAGCTCGCTTTAGGCAAGACGCTCCCCGAGCTCCGCAATTCCGTCACCGGCGTCACGACGACCTGCTTCGAGCCCGCCCTCGATTACATCGTCTGCAAGATTCCGCGCTGGGACCTCCAGAAATTCCGCCGGGTCGAGTCGCGGATCGGCTCCGAGATGAAGAGCGTCGGCGAAGTCATGGGGATCGGCCGGAACTTCGAGGAGGCCTTCCAGAAGGCCCTCCGTATGCTCGAGATCGGGGTCGACGGTTTCGTCTCCGACTTCAAGCTGGGGCCGCTCGCCGACGAGCTCAAGACCGACAAGCGATTCTTCGCCATCGCCAAGGCGCTGCGGCTCGGCTGGCCGGTCGGCAAGCTCCGCCGGATCACCGGGATCGATCCTTGGTTCCTGGAGCGGATGAAAGGCCTGGTCGGGATGGAGGAAAGGCTCCGCTCGAAACGCCTGCCCCGGCCCCTCCTCCTCGAAGCCAAACGGGCCGGTTTTTCGGACGCCCGGATCGCGGGGCTGGCCGGGCGGAAAGAAGCGTCCGTGCGCGCCCTTCGCAAGAAGTGGGGGGTCGTCCCCGCCGTCAAGCAGATGGACACGCTGGCCGCCGAGTACCCGGCCCGGACGAATTACCTCTACCTGACCTACCACGAGACTGAGGACGACGTCGCTTTCGGCGAACGGGGTGTGCTCGTCCTCGGCTCCGGGCCCTACCGGATCGGCTCCTCGGTCGAGTTCGACTGGTGCTCGGTCAGCTGCGTCCGGTCGCTGGCCGCTCAGGGGCGCAAGACCATCGTCCTCAACTCGAACCCGGAGACGGTCTCGACCGACTACGACATGTCCGACCGCCTTTACTTCGAGGAAATGACTCTGGAGCGGGTGCTCGACGTCTGCGACAAGGAGCGGCCCGACGGAGTCGTCGTCTCGATGGGCGGCCAGACCCCCAACAACCTGGCCGTCCCGCTGGCCCGGAACGGCGTCAGGATCTTGGGGACGGCGCCTTCGGACATCGTCCGGGCCGAGGACAGGAATAAATTCTCGGCCCTGCTCGACCGGCACGGTGTCGAGCAGCCCGAGTGGAAGGAGCTCTCCTCGCTCCGCTCGGCCCGCGCTTTCGCCCGCGCGATCGGGTTCCCCGTCCTGATCCGGCCCAGCTTCGTCCTGAGCGGATCGGCCATGTCGGTCGCTTTCGACGAGAGCGGCATGGAGCGTTTCCTGGCCAAGGCCGGAAGTTTTTCCCCCGGGCAGTCCGTCATCATCACCAAGTTCATCGAGGGCGCCAAGGAGATCGAGTTCGACGGGGTCGCCGCCCAGGGCGAGCTCCTCTGCTACGCGATCGGAGAGCACATCGAAAATGCCGGCGTCCACTCGGGTGACGCGACCATCATCCTGCCCGCCCAGCGCATCCACGTCCAGGCCCACCGCGAGGTCCGGCTCATCGCCAAGACGATCGCCCGCGCCCTCCGGATCACCGGCCCCTTCAACATCCAATTCATCGCCAAGGACGACCGGATCAAGGTCATCGAGTGCAACCTGCGGGCGTCCCGGACCTTCCCCTTCGTCTCCAAGACCTACGGGGTCGACTTCATCGACATCGCGACGAGGGCCATGCTCGGGGATTCGACCGGCCCCGTCCATAAGTCCCTGTTCGAAACGGACGCCATCGCCATCAAGGCCCCCCAATTCTCCTTCTCCCGGCTCAAGAAGGCGGACCCGATCCTGTCGGTCGAGATGGCCTCGACCGGCGAGGTCGCCTGCTTCGGACGGAGCGTCCATGAGGCCTTCCTCAAGGCCATCGTCGCCACCGGCTTCCGCATCCCGCGCCGGTCGGTTTTCGTTTCGATCAAAGGGGACGTCAACCGGGTCCGCTCCCTCGACTGGATCCGGGGATTGGCGGCGCTCGGGTTCGAGATGACGGCGACCGAGCATACGGCCGACTTCCTGCGGCGGAACGGGATCGCGGCCGAGCGCCTCTTCAAGATCCACGAGAGCCGGGAGCCCAACGTCCGGACCCGGCTGCAGGGCCGGCGGATCGACCTCGTCATCAATATCCCCTTCTCCTACGACCGGATCGAGTTCGACGACTCCTACGAGATCAGGCGCATGGCGGTCGACTTCGGCGTGCCGCTCATCACGAACATCCAGCTCGCGCGGCTGCTGGCCGAGGCCCTGGCCGCCAAGCCCGAGCTCGAGGTCCGCGCCTGGGACGAGTATCTGGGATAATTCCTCGGCTTGCGCGGCGCGGCCAATTGGGGTAAAAAGTAATAAAGGAATAAAAAGGAGAAAACCATGCGGGTCGTTCAAACAATATCGAAAGCCGCCCTGGCCGCGGCCGTCTGCATCCTGATCGCGGCGTCCCCGCTCCTGGCCGCCAAGACGCCGCGCATTAAGTTCAAGGAAGAGGTCTGGAACTTCGGCAAGGTCAAGGATGGGGACGCCCTCAAACATGAATTCGTCTTCAGGAACATCGGCGACGCCGACCTGGTCATCGACAAGGTTCGAACGTCCTGCGGCTGCGCGGCCGCCCTCGCTTCGGACAAGACGATCCCTCCCGGCCAGGAGGGGAAAATCGGCGTCAGCTTCGATGTCCGCTCCTACTCCGGTAAAGTCGTCAAGTACATTTACGTGGACTCGAATGATCCGTCCAATCCCAACAAGGAGCTCCAGGTCGCGGCCGACGTCGAAATTCCGCCCCGGGCCCGGATCGAGATCATCCCCTTCAACCTCGACCTCGGGCTTCTCCTCGAGGGCGATGAGATCAAGGGCCAATTCATCATCTCCAGCGTTGGCGAGCTCGAGCTCAAGGCCGAGTTCGCCCACCGCGACGCCAAGTACTTCGTCAAGGGGAAGCCGGTCGGCTTCCCGCTCAAGGTCGCGGCCGGCAAGGAGGTCGAAGTCGAGTTCCGGATTCCCGCCGAGACGCGGAGAGGAATGATCCGGGAGTACATCCTGGTCAAGTCCAACGACCCGGTCCGCTCGACGGTCTCCGTCTACCTCGGCGGATTCCTGATCAGCCGGGAGCAGCTCAAGGATCTGTTCAAGCGCTATAAAGGCATCCTCAAGGATTGAGGCGGCCGTCCCGTCCATGGAGCTCAGGCTGAGGGTCAAAGTCCAGCCCCGGGCGAGGAAGCGGGGCGTCGACTGGCTGGGGCCGGGCGAGTGCCGGGTCCGGGTTCTCGCGCCGCCCGTCGAAGGGAAAGCCAACAAGGAAGTCCTGGAGGTGCTGGCCGGCGACCTCGGCCTGGCCGCCGGCCGCCTGACCATCGTCCGGGGCGAGAAGGCCTCCCATAAGGTTGTGGCCGTCGAGGTCGACGAGAAGACGCTCCCGGCCCTGGCCGGAAAACTGGCCGTTCCCAAGAAGGGAGTTCAGCCATGACCATCAACAATCTCGTCAGCTTCCTGGGCATCTTCATCCTGGCCTGGGTCGCCTGGCTCTGCTCCGAGAACCGCTAGGTCGTCAACTTCAGGGTTGTTTTTTGGGGGATCGCCCTCCAGCTGCTCTTTGCCCTGTTCATCTTCGCCGTCCCGATCGGGAGCCGCTTTTTTCTGGGCGTCAACAACGTCGTCGTATCCGTCCGCGACAGCGCCACGGCCGGGACGAAGTTCCTGTTCGGACGGCTCGCCCTCGCGCCCGGCGCCGTCAACGAGGCCGGCGAGACCTCGCTCGGCTTCTTCCTTGCCTTTCAAGCCCTGCCGACCATCATTTTCTTCGCCGCCCTGGTCGGCGCCCTTTACCCGTTCGCCGACGCTAAGCCCCGCCTTTCAAGGCGGGGACGAGAAGCGACACTTTTGTACTCAGCCCCTTTAGAGGGGATGGGGCTGAGTGGGCTCAGGGTTAACCCCGAACAAGCCCCGGCATTCATGCCGGGGAGTCGAGGGGTTGACTACCTCAAGATCATGGATTGGGTCATCCGGGGATTCGCCTATGTTTTCACCCGGCTGATGAGGATCAGCGGGGCCGAGTCCCTCTCGACTTCGGCCAATATTTTCGTGGGAGTTGAATCGGCCCTCGTCGTCCAACCCTACCTGGCGGGCATGACCCGCTCCGAGCTCACCACCATCCTGACCGCGGGGATGGCGACGATCGCCTCCACGGTTCTGGCCATGTACGTCAACATGCTGCAGAGCGTGCTCCCGACGATCGCGGGGCATCTCGTCTCGGCCTCTTTCCTGGCCGCGCCGGCAACCCTGGTCATGTCCAAGCTCATCATCCCCGAGACGGGGCGTCCGGAAACCCTGGGCCTCAACATCAAGCCGTATTCCGAGCGCGAGGACAACCTGATCATGGCCATCATCAACGGCGCCAACGCGGGGCTGCGTTTGCTGGGCGGAATCGTCGCCCTCCTCCTCGCCTTCCTGGGGCTGCTGGCCCTCCTCGACCTCATCCTGGGCTGGGCCGGGGGCGGAGTCAACCACCTTTTCGGCTGGAACGTGACCTGGTCGATCAAGACGCTTCTCGGCTATGTCTTCTACCCGTTCACCCTCATCCTCGACGTCGCGCCGTCGGACGCCATGGCGGTCGCCCGGCTCATCGGCGAACGAACGGTCAGGACCGAGGTCGTCGCCTACCAGGATCTGGCCAAGCTCCTGGCCGCCAACGGCCTCTCCGATCCGCGTTCGGCCGTCATCGCTTCCTACGCCCTGTGCGGGTTCGCCCATATCGCTTCGCTGGCGATCTTCGTGGGCGGCACGGGCGCGCTCGTCCCGGGCCGCATCAAGGACCTGTCGCGGATCGGTTTCAGAGCCCTCCTGGCCGCGACCCTGGCCTGCCTGATGACGGCCGCCGTGGCCGGCGCCTTCGCCACCAGCGGCTCCGTCCTTCTCGGTAGACTCTGGCCATAAGGCTCGCAGGACGCGAATTGGCCCCAGCGAGTCCAATTCGCTCCGACTCAGGACCTCTCTCTCCTCAAGAGAGGAACCATGCCCGTTCGGTCCTTCGACGGCCTGCTCCGCCTTATGGCCCTCGTCTGTCCTCAATAAAACAGCTAGGACTTAGGTTCAATTCTCTAGGGGCGGTTTTTATTTATGAGATTTCCTGGTAAAATAGCTTGACCCGAGGGGGTCCAGAGGGTCGAGCCTACGATGATCGGAGCGTCCGTTTCCGGAGCCGCCTGCGAGAATAAAGGGGCGGTTGCTCGCGTCGTAATAGACAAGGTGGCGGATCATCGCGTATACTGGGTGGCCTTGAACCTGGTCCTGGGCGACAGCCTGGGGCCGGCTCAGCGGATCGCCGCGCGGTTCGCCCCGTTGGAGGAGGCGTTCCAGGCTGGGCCATCCGTTCTCCGGGGCTTCGGACTGAACGAGGCCCAAGCGGAGCGGCTGTCCTCGGGTAAAATCCTGGAGGAGGCCGCGCGCGAGCTGGAGCGGATCGAGAAGAGGGGCATCGCTCTTCTCCTCCGGGACGATCCCGCCTATCCGCCCTACCTGCGGGAGATTTACGATCCGCCGCCGGTCCTGATGTGCGCCGGACGGTCCGAGGTTCTCAGCCGGCCCGGCGTCTCCATCGTCGGGTCGCGGCGCCCCTCGCCCTACGGGCGGGCGGTCGCCGAGCGGCTCAGCCGGGACCTGGCCGAACGGGGGCTGGTCGTCGTGAGCGGCCTGGCCATCGGGATCGACGCCGCGGCCCATTGGGGCGCCCTCAGGGGCGGCCTGACGACGGCGGTGCTGGGATCGGGCTTGAACGTGCCCTATCCCAAGGAGAACAAGAAGCTTATGGATAAGATCGTGGATTGCGGCGGGGCCGTCGTGACGGAGTTCCCGCTTGACGCGAAGCCGCTCGGGTTCCATTTTCCGCTCCGGAACCGGATCATCAGCGGCCTGTCCATGGCCCTGATCGTCGTCGAGGCGACCCGCAAGAGCGGAGCGCTGATCTCGGCCCGATTCGCCCTCGAGCAGAACAGGGAGGTCATGGCCGTGCCCGGGAACGTTTCGTCGGAGCTCAGCGCCGGGGCCAACTGGCTCATCCAAACCGGGGCCAAGCTCGTCCAGGAATGGGAGGACGTCGCCGTTGAACTTCCTCCTCCCCTGCGGGATGAGCTGCTGGCCCAGGCCGCCGGCCGCGGAGAAAGCCGCTCGGAACCGAGCCCCGAGGGCCTCGAGGTCCTGGCCCTGCTCCGGGAAGACGGCTTGACGGATATCGACGACCTGGCCGACCGGTCCGAACGCTCCATATCCGAGCTGCTGACCGTCCTGCTCGAGCTCGAGCTCAAGGGATGGGTTCTCCAGCATCCCGGCAAGCGCTTCCAGAGGAGACCGTAAATGCAGAAATCCCTCGTCATCGTCGAATCGCCGGCCAAGGCCAAGACGATCAACCGCTACCTGGGCCCCGGCTTTCTGGTCAAGGCGTCCATGGGACATGTCCGGGACCTTCCCAAGACGAAGCTGGGCGTCGACATCGAGAAAGACTTCGCGCCCAGCTACACCGTCATCCCCGATAAGAAAAAGGTCGTCGCCGAGCTCAGGAAAGCCGCCGAGGACGCGGAAGCCATCATTCTGGCTGCCGACCCGGATCGCGAAGGAGAGGCCATCTCCTGGCACCTGTCGGTTCTGTTCCAGGACCTCAACAAGACGATTCACCGGGTCCTCTTCCACGAGATCACCAAGAAGGCCGTCGAGGAGGCCTTCCGGCACCTGGGGACGCTCGACCAGAACAAGATCAACGCCCAGCAGACGCGGCGGATCCTGGACCGGCTGGTCGGATACAAAATCAGCCCCCTCCTCTGGAAAAAAATCGGCGGGAAGAACCTGAGCGCCGGCCGTGTCCAATCCATCGCCCTCCGACTCATCTGCGACCGGGAGAAGGAGATCAAGGCCTTCGTCCAGGAGGAATACTGGTCGATCGCGGCCAGGCTCGAGGCGTCGGCTCCGCCGGCCTTCAAGGCCGAGCTCGTCAAGGCCGACGGCAAGAAGCTCAAGGTCGAGACGGGAGAGAAGGCCGAGAGGATCGCGGCCGACCTCCGGTCCGCCGCGTTCGTCCTGGATAAGGTCAACGTCCGGACCAAGAGCCGGCAGCCCGGCCCGCCCTACATCACGAGCACGCTCCAGCAGGACGGGTTCCGGCTTCTGTCCTACCCGGTCAAGAAAACGATGATAGTCGCCCAGCACCTCTACGAAGGCCTCGAGATCGGCGATCGGGGCCTGGTCGGGCTGATCACCTACATGCGCACGGACTCCTTCCGGATTTCGGATGAGGCGTTGCAGGGAGCCCGGGACACCATCGCCCGGACTTACCCTCCGGCCTACCTCCCCGCTTCTCCCAATGTCTTCAAGAACAAGAAAGCGAGCCAGGACGCCCACGAGGCCATCCGCCCGACCTCCTTCGACCTTCCGCCCGACGTCGTCGCCCCCTATCTCAAGAAAGAAGAGCTCCGGCTCTACACCCTGATCTGGAACAAGTTCATCTCTTCCCAGATGAGCCCGGCTAAAATCGAGGAGACCGCGTTCGAGATCTCGGCGACCCCGAACGCTCCGGCCGGCGCGGCTGAAACGCACGCCCCGGCGCCCTTCGCTTCGAAGTATGAGCTCAAAACCAAAGGCGAGGTCATCCGCTTCGACGGTTTCCTGGCCCTGGCCGGAAACCAGAAGAAGGAGGACGAGATCCTGCCCGCGGCCAAGCCGGGCGAGGTCCTCCGTCTGCTTGAAGTCGAGACCAAGCAGAACTTCACCCAGCCGCCGCCCCGATACACGGAGGCCAGCCTGGTCAAGGAGCTCGAGGCCAAGGGCATCGGCCGGCCCTCGACCTACGTGCCCATCATCGACGCCCTCCACAAGCGGGTCTACGTCATCCGGGACCAAGGCAAGTTCCTGCCGACCGAGCTCGGCATGTTCGTCACGGACTACCTCGTCCAGAATTTCGCCCATCTCATGGAGATCAAGTTCACGGCGCTCATGGAGGAAGAGCTCGACCGGATCAGCGACGGCGAGAGGAACTGGATCGAATCCCTGCGCAATTATTATCAAGTTCTGGAACAGGACCTCGTCCAAGCCCAGGCCCAGGCGGGCGTCACGGCCAACGGCGGGATCCCGGCCGAAGATCCCTGTCCCAAGTGCGGGAAACAGGTCCTCATCAAAGGAGGCCGCTTCGGCCCCTTCAAGTCCTGCACCGGCTACCCCGACTGCGACTACAAGCAGAGCCTGGGCAAAAAGGAACCCCAGCTGCTCGACGAGCTCTGCCCCGAGTGCGGCGCGTCCCTGGTCCTTCGCTGGGGACGTTACGGGCCGTTTACGGCCTGCTCAAAATATCCCGAGTGCAAGTACGTCAAGAAGGAAAGGACGGACACCGGCATAGTCTGCCCGCTCGACTGCGGCGGAACTATGCTCCGCCGCAAATCGAAGAGGGGCCGCTTCTTCTACGGCTGCAGCTCGTTCCCCAAGTGCAAGTTCGCGACCTGGGACGAGCCGATCGATCAGCCCTGCCCGAAGTGCGGAAAGCGGGTCCTTCTCCGCAAGGTCCGGGTTAAAACCGGCACTCAGATCTGTTGCCGGGACGAGGCTTGCGGTTACAAGCAGGCGGTCGAGACGCCGGCCGGGGAGACGACCCCCGATCATGACCAAGGAGCTTGAGGCCTTCCTGGCGTTCCTCGTGCACGAGCGGAACGCTTCGGTCCATACCGTGGCTGGATACCGGAGGGACCTCGTCCAATACGCGGCCTATCTCAAGGAGAAAAAAGCGGATTTTCGACGGGCGGATTCCTATGTCATCCGCGGCTTCCTGGCCCGGCTCCACGAAAGCGAGCTCCGTAAATCGAGCGTGGCCCGAAAGCTGGCCGCCCTGCGCTCGTTTTACAGGTTCTGCCTCAAACGAAAATGGGTCGAGGACAACCCGGCCAAGGTCGTCGCGACCCCGAAGCTCGACAAGCCCATCCCCTCGTTTCTGAGCGAGGACGAGATGGCTGCTTTCCTCGATATGCCCAAGGGCGATAAGCCGCCGGCCCTGCGGGACAGGGGATTGCTCGAATTCCTCTACGCGACCGGAATCCGGGTCGGCGAGCTGGTCGGGATGAACATCGAGGACGTGCATCTCGGAGAGAGGCTCGTCCGGGTCCGGGGCAAAGGAAAGAAGGAGAGGGTGGTTCCGTTCGGCCGCTTGGCCGAGGAGAGACTCCAAGCTTATCTACGGGCGAGGGGTGTCCTGGCCGGGGATCGGCCCGGCGAGAGGGCCGTCTTCTTGAATAGGAGAGGAGGGCGCCTGACCGCGCGCTCGGTCGAGCGAATCGTCGACAAGTATATTTGCCGGACGGCCGTCCGGCGCAAAATCAGTCCTCACTCCCTGAGGCATTCGTTCGCGTCCCATCTCCTGAGCCGCGGGGCCGACCTGAGGACGATCCAGGAGCTCCTCGGCCACGCCAGCCTGGCCACGACCCAAAAGTATACCCACATCGATCTGGGCCGGCTTCTCGAGACTTACCGCAAGAGCCACCCCCGCGCGTAGTTGCCCGATTCGCTAGGGGCCTATCGAATCGCGGCCGGTTTGATTTTGATCAGCTTGCCCGAGGCCAGTTCCTGACCGGACTCGTCCCGCATCACGGATTCGCATTCAATGACGCGGGCTTTCTCGCCGACGACGCGGCCTTCAACGATGACCTTCCGGCCGATCCGGGCCGGCTTTTTGAATCGCACCGTCATCTCGGCTGTAACCGCCGCTTCACCGGCGGCGCGCGCGGAACCTCCCAGAGCATGGGCGAAGGCTTCGTCGAGAAGGGTAGAAATGATGCCGCCGTGGAGGATGCCCTGCCAGCCCTGGAATTTCCGCTCGGGAATGAATTCGATCCGGCAGAATCCCGGCGCCGGATACTCGATGTGCAGGCGCAGTCCGTCGGGGTTGTGCTCGCCGCAGGCGAAACAGAAATGATCGTCTTTCAGCTCATCTTGGGCCATCTTGCTCCATCCTCTATGATCTCATCCAAGCAGCTTGAAGAAGCATAAATCGGGGCTCGGAACATGTCAATCCCCTTCGCGGGAAAATCCTGTCGCCTTGTCGTTGAGTAGCCGGGAGGGACCCGCTCCGGGGACTATCAGGGCTTTGTCCCCTTCGCGGGATTCCACGGATGTTAGTC
>Ga0315285_10006518_pt1 | contig 12036 bp, 8 predicted proteins | sample YL17G09_36_MG_FD_203698 | JGI IMG/M metagenome (GOLD analysis project Ga0315285, IMG submission 203698) | Sediment microbial communities from Yellowstone Lake, YNP, Wyoming, USA - YL17G09_36 | ecosystem: Environmental > Aquatic > Freshwater > Lake > Sediment | place: USA: Wyoming | collected... | reverse complement strand
AGCTTGGTGAAGAGGCCGCCACGCGTCTCGATGCCGAGGGAGAGCGCCGTCACGTCGAGCAGCACGAGGTCCTTGATCTCGCCCTGTACGATCCCGCCCTGGATCGCCGCGCCCACCGCCACGACCTCGTCGGGGTTGATCTCTCGGCTGGGGGGCCGGCCGAAGAACTCCGCCACGGTGCGGGCTACCAGCGGCATGCGGGTCTGGCCGCCGGTGAGGATGACCTGCTGCACGCCTGATGGCTTGAGCCCCGCGGCCTCGAGGGCGTTGCGGCACGGCTCCAGGGTGGAGCGCACCAGGTCCGCCACCAGGCTCTCCAGCTGCTCGCGCGTGAGCGCGTAGTTGAGGTGCAGCGCCTGGGCGCCGTCGGTGGCGATGAACGGTAGGCTGATGTTGGCGAGCTGTGCGGTGGAGAGCTCGCACTTGGCGGCCTCCGCAGCTTCCTTGAGGCGCTGCATGGCCATGCAGTCCCCACGCAGGTCGACCTTGGCCTCCTTGTAGAAGTGCTCGAGCAGAAACTCGATGATGCGGGCGTCGAAGTCCTCCCCGCCCAGGAAGGTGTCGCCGGCGGTGGACTTCACCTCGTAGAGGCCCTCGCCGATCTCCAGGATAGAGATATCGAACGTGCCGCCACCCAGGTCGAACACCGCAATCGTCTCGCTGCCGCCGCGCCCGAAACCGTACGCCAGCGAGGAAGCGGTGGGCTCGTTGATGATCCGCAGCACCTCGAGCCCCGCCAGCGTCCCGGAGTCCTTGGTGGCCTGCCGCTGCGAGTCGTCGAAGTAGGCGGGCACCGTGATGATCGCCTGGTTCACCTCCTCGCCTAGGTTGCTCTCGCAGAACTCCTTGATCTCGCGGAGGATGTAGGACGAAATCTCCTGGGGGGAGTGGATCTTGTCGCCGATCTGCACGTAGGCGTCGCCGTTGGGCGCCTCGACGATGGTGTAGGGGACGATGGCCCGCGCCCGCTCGACCTCGGGAGTGTTGTACTTGCGCCCGATCAGCCGCTTCACCGCATAGACCGTGTTCCTCGGGTTGGTGAGCGACTGGCGCCTGGCGATTTGGCCGACCAGCAGCTCGCCGTCGGCCGCACGCCCCACAACCGACGGGGTGGTTCGCGCGCCCTCCCGGTTGGGAACGACCACCGGCCGGGCGCCCTCAACCACCGCGGCGCAGGAGTTGGTGGTGCCCAGGTCAATTCCGATGATTTTGCCCATTGTTCCCCTCGGAGGCGCGCTCAGGCGCCGTCTGCGCGACCGAACCGCTCGGTACCGCGACGATGACGAGTGCCGGGCGGATCAGCCGCTCGCCCAGTCGGTATCCCTTCTGCAAAACCTGCACAACCGCGGCCTCCTCGACCCCGGAGACCTCGTAACGCTGAATGGCCTCGTGCAAGGTCGGATCGAACGGATGGTCGATGGGGTCCACCTCGGACAGGCCATGCCGGCCGAGGATCTCCCTGAACTGTCTCAGCACCAGCTCGACACCCTCGCGCAAGCCCTTGCCGTCACCCCCGGGCGCCGACAGGGCCCGCTCCAGGTTGTCGAGGATGGGCAGACAGTCGCGCATCAGCTCCGCGTTGGAGTAGCGCCGGAACTCCACCATCTCGCGTTCCTGGCGCTTACGGTAGTTGTCGAAGTCAGCTAGCTTGCGAAGGTAGAGCTCCCTGAAGCGCGTGATCTCCTGCTGGAGGTTCTGCAACTCCTCCTGGAAGGCCTTATCGCCGATTGCGGCGCCTCCCTCGCCCGCGACCTCGACCTCGGTCGACTCGGGCTCTCTCTCGGCGCCGCCCTGCGGTTCCTCCTGCGGAGCCACCGGTTGCTCCTCGTCGCTCATCCCGCTCCCCCCGGTTCAGTGCCGGTCCTCGTGAGGTAGTTTCCAATATAGTCCACGATGGGAATGATGCGCGTGTAGTCCATGCGCTTGAGGCCGACGACCCCAATCAGGCCCTGCTCTCCGCTGCTGCGGTGGAACGAGGTCACGATCAGGCCGAGGTCGTCGCCGCCGACCAGAGAGAACTCCGCACCCAGCAGCACCCTGGGCCCAGACGCCGAGAGGAAGTCGTTGAGCAGGGTCAGCAGCATCGCTTTGTCCGCGAAGGCGGCCAGCAACCTGCGCACCGCCTCCAGTTGGCCGGGACCTGCCCTCTCGAGGAGCCGACCGGTGCCCTCGACGAACACCTCGCCGCCAGACTTCACCTCGGCCTCCACCGCCTGCTGGCCGAGGGCTACGACATCGGTCAGCAACTGGTCGGCCTCCGCACGCTCCTCGGCCATCAGCCCGAGCAGGCGCCTGCGGATCTCGTGCAGTGGCAGACCGACGAAGGAGAGCGTGCAGTAGTTGGAGATGCGCTCGAGCTCGGCCGGCTGGAAGTCGCGCTCCACCGCCAGCAGACGGGAGTCGACCAGGCCCCCTCCGGTCACCACCACGGCCAGCACGCGTTGAGGCGCCACCCTCACGAAGTGAACCGACTGCAGGGTCGCCTGCTGCGAGGTGGGCGCCAGCGCCATCCCGACCTCGGTCGTGACGTCGGCGAGCACCCGGCTCACCTGTGCGAGCACCTCCTCGAGCGGCCCCGCCGGAAGGAGCATGGCCTTGAGCCGGCGCTCGTCCCGTTGCGCGAGCTCTGCGCACTGGAGCACCCCGTCGATGTAGAGGCGGAACCCCAGGTCGGTCGGCACGCGCCCCGCCGACGTGTGCGGCTGGATGAGGAAGCCCTTGTCCTCGAGCTCCGCCATCACGTTGCGCAGGGAAGCCGAGGACAAGCCGGTGCGTGACGCCCGTGCAAGCGCCGCCGACGCGACAGGCTCCCCGCCGGCGAGGTAGAGCTCCACGACCTCGCAGAGGATCTCCCGTTCGCGCTTGGACAAGCCTTCTTTCATCGCCCTTCCCTGGCCCCCCGGGGCGGGGTCCGCACGCACCCATACTCTAGCATGAATGAATGTATTCCCAATGGTTTCTCGTAGGTGCGGGCGAGCGCGGGCTGCGGCTCGCGCGCGCCATGACGGCGGCCGGGATGGAGTTCGTCGGGATCCAGGTGCGCTCGTCGCGCGCTCCGTGCCAGGGTCGCGGCCGCCCACTGAGCGGCGGGGTCGCTGGCGATCGCAGGCCTCGCGGAGCAAGGTCTCATCAGTGAGAAACAGGCTCAGGAGCTCGTACTAGCGTTGACCCGCCAGGCTTAGTGTGTTACGTTCGAGATGCTGACGTAGTTCGGGGGCGTATCTCAATGGTGTTCTTCAACTGGGCCACGATGCAGATGGCGGCCAAGATCGTCTACTACGGTCCTGGTCTCTGCGGGAAGACCACCAACCTCTCCTACATCTACGCCAAGACCGCCCCCGGCTCTCGCGGGGAGATGGTCTCGCTCGAGACAGAGACCGACCGGACCCTCTTCTTCGACCTTTTGCCTCTCGAGGTCGGCAAGGTGGGCGGGTTCAGGACGCGCCTCCAGCTCTACACGGTTCCAGGACAGGTCTTCTACAACACGACCCGCAAGCTGGTCCTCAAGGGCGTGGACGGCATGGTTTTCGTGGCGGACTCGCAGCGCCCCATGGCCGAAGCCAACGTCGAGAGCCTTCGCAACCTCGAGGAGAACCTCCTCGAGCTGGGGCTTTCCATCGAGAACATCCCCCTCGTCATGCAGTACAACAAGCGCGACCTCAGGTCCATCCTGACGGTCGAGGAGCTCAACGCCAGGCTCAACCCCGAGTCCAGATTCGACTGGTTCGAGTCCGTCGCGGTGGACGGCACGGGTGTCTTCGAGACACTGAAGGCGATTACCAAGCAAACGCTTCGCACACTGCGGCGGCGCATGGCCACTCAGGAGGGGGCCGCAGCACCTGCCCCGGCGCCGGTGCCGGCGGCGAAACCCACAGTCGCCTTCAACCCCGCAGCGCTGACCGCCGCCGCCGCAGAGGGGTTGGGAACGCCCGCGTTCGCCGCGATGCCGTCGGCTCCCCGAGCCAGCGCGCCGCTGGACAAGACGTTGCCGGGAGCCGCGGTGGTACCGTCGGCGGCGTTGCTCGAGGCGGAATCTTTCGCGGCGCTGGCGGAGGCCGAGGTGGTCGCGCCCGCCGCCGAGGAGACCACCGCCGAACTGCCTCCCGCCGAGGAGGTCGAGGAAGGACCTGTCGAGTTCGCCACGACGCCGGAGCCCGTCACCGAGGCCGTGGAGACCGAGATGCGCCACGTCAAGCTCTCCTCGTCCCTCGACATCCTTGCGGAGCTCGAGACGCTGCGGAAGTCCAGCACGTTTCGGCCCGAGCCAAAACCGGCCAGGGACGGCGCGCCCTCGCTGGACCTCGAGACCCTTCTTCAGGGCTCGGTCAACTCGCGCCAGGAGGTCAAGCGGCGCGTCGAGGAGAAGGTGGGTTCCGCCCTTGGCCGTGCCCGCCGCTGCCTGGTCAACATCCAGCTCGTCGATGAAGACGGACACCCGGTCAAAGAGGTCTCTCCCGTCGAAGTCGATCTCAAACGCGGGGAGCGGCTGCGCCAGTTGGCGCTCACGCTCATCGTGAACCTGCAGGGCGAATGATCCGGCGCGTTGTCCTTGCTGTGGGGTTGGCGGCGGCTCTCGTAGCGTGTCGTTCGGCGTCCCCGCCTGTGCAACCCGCCCAGGGTTCGGCTCCCGGCAGGCCGGCAAACGGCAAGAAAACGATCGAAGCACCGCGGCCAAACGATCCGCGCGCCGAGGTCGACGCTCTGCTGGCCGCCGCGCAGGATGCCGTCGTCCGGGGCGAGGTCGAGGAGTTCCACGACTGTGAGGCGGCGATCTTCCACACACTGCTTCAGTCCCCCGAAATCGCCAGCCAGTCCAGCGAGTGCCGGTCCTACCTGGACGACGTGCTCGACGAGCTCACGCGCCTGGCCGAGCAGGTCGAGGACGGCGACGTCGGCGAAGAGCCTCCCCCCGAACCGCAGCCGGTGCCGGAGGAGCGGGTCGCGGAGGTCCAGGAGAAGGCGCGCGCGGCCCACTTCGATCTCCCGGTCGTGGTCAACCAGGAAGTCACGTCGCTCATCGACTTCTACACCGGCCGCTACCGCGAACGCTTCATCGCGGCACTCCAGCGCGGTGCCCCGTACCTCCCGTACATTCGCGAGCAGCTGCGCCAGGCCAACCTGCCGGAGGACCTCGCGTACCTGCCCCTGGTGGAGAGCGCCTTCAACACCCGTGCTCGTTCGCGGGCCCGGGCGCAGGGCATGTGGCAGTTCATGGCCGGCACTGCGAAGCTGTACGGCCTGCGGTGCGACGGCCTCGTGGACGAGCGCAACGACCCCTATCTCGCCACGCAGGCCGCGGTGCGGCACCTCTCGGACCTCTACGCGAACTTTGCCTCCTGGGAGCTCGCCCTCGCGGCCTACAACTCGGGCTCCGGGAGGGTCCAGCGCGCGGTGCGGAAGGCCAAGGGGAACACTGACTTCTGGACCGTGCGGCGCTACCTGCGGCCCGAGACCCGCAACTACGTCCCGGCTCTCTGGGCCGTGGTGGTGGCCACCAAGGACCCGGCCGCATACGGCCTGCCACCGATCGAGGAGAAGCCGGTGTGCATCGCGCGCGTCCCCGTGGAGGGCGCTCTCGACCTCGATGTTCTGGCCGAGCGCGGAAGGCTCGATGGCGACGAGCTCGCCGAGCTCAACCCGGCGCTTACCCGCCGTCTCACATCGGCCGTGGGCAGCTACCAGCTCGCGGTGCCGTGCGGCCGTGAGGAGCAGGTGACGGAGGTGATAGCTTCCATCCCTCAAGCGGAGCGTGTTCGCCGCTACCTGCACGTGGTAAAAGCGGGCGACACCCCGGGCGCGATCGCCCGCCGCTACGGGTCGACCGTGGACGCGATCCTCGCGGCCAACGGCATCCGCAACCCCCGTTCGCTGCGCATAGGCCAGACGCTCGTCGTGCCTCGGGGCCCGGTAGGGCCCCCGGCGCGAGCCGGCGCGAAGCCCCGCCCGGGCGTCGAGAAGGTCGCGGCGGCCGTGCCGGACCGCTACGTCGTGAAGCCGGGCGACACGCTCTACGGCATCGCACGGCGTTTCGGCACCTCGACCGAGGAACTCCAGCGCCGCAACGGCCTGCAAGACAGCACGATCCGACCCGGCGACGTCCTGCTCCTCGCCCGCTGACGCCCCTCCCACCGGGGCTTGGGATTCAAGAGTTAAGAGTTAAGAGTTAAGAGTTAAGAGTTAAGAGTTAAGAGTTAAGAGTTAAGAGTTAAGAGTTAAGAGTTAAGAGTTGAGAGTTGAGAGTCAAGAGCGAAGACTTGGAGAACTCTGCACTCCTTCCCCTTCATTCTTAACTCTTCACTCTTCACTTTTCACTCTTAACTTGCTCAGCTACGGAGGGCGCGAACCACCACCCACACGCCGACGACCACGAGCGCGGCGGGCCACCAGACGCGCACCGCCATCACGACCTCGGGCGGAAGCAGCGTGAAGTGGCGGACGTAGCGGGCACCCCCGATCGCGAGCAGAACGAAGGCAGGCACGAGCGGCCACCAGTGGCTGCGCAGCTTGAGTATCAGCGCCAGGACGTAGATCCCGAGGAAGCCGGCGCCCAAGCCCAGGAGTATCCAGGTCCCGGCGCGGATCTCGGCCACGCCCCGATCGCCCAGCACCATCCCGGATCCCAGCCCGAGCAACACCATGCCCGCCACCAGGGCACCGTAGGAGCCGTTCACGATCGCGATCAGCGCCAGGCCGACGCCCAGCCCGAGGAGCCAGGCCGGCGCCGTCTCCATCGGCACGAAGCGGGTGACCAGCAGGACCCCGCCTACCACCAGCAGGATTACCCCGAAAGCCAGGTTCGACTTCTGAGTGCGAGCCATTGCACCTCCCGAGTTGGGGCGTGTCAGGCACGCCCGAGCAGGGTCGCGACAGTCAGGAACAGGGTCATGACGATAAGGGAGCCTACCAGAATCCAGGCAACCACGTTAAACGTCTTAGAGTTGACATGTTCGCCCATGATGTCACGACGGTTGGCCAGGATCAGCATGAAGAGGAGGACCGCCGGGAGCAGGATCCCGTTGGCAACCTGCGAAAGGTACAGCACCTTGAGCAGCGGCACACCGGGGACGAGAATCGCACCCGCTCCCAGAGCGATCAGCGCGGTGTAGATCCCGTAGAACCACGGCGCCTCCTGGAGCTTCTTGTCGATGCCCCTTTCCCACCCCATGCCCTCGCAAACGGAGTACGCCGTGGAAAGGGGAAGGATTGCGGCAGCAAACAGCGAGGCGTTGAACAAGCCGAACCCGAAGAGCAGCGCGGCATACCGACCTGCCAGCGGCACGAGCGCATGGGCTGCGTCTGCCGCGTTCCGGATCGGGATTCCCGCCTTGTGAAGCGTTGCGCCGCACGCGATCAAAATGAACCAGACCACGAGCACGGCCATCAGCGAACCAATCGCGACGTCGAGGCGAGCTTCCCGAAGGTTACGGGTCGAGATACCTTTCTCCACCACGGCCGCCTGCTGGTAGAACTGCATCCACGGTGCGATGGTCGTTCCCACGATTCCGACCACCATGACGACGAAGGGGAGGTTCATGTCGAAGCTTGGGGTCACGGTGGAGACGAGGACGTTTCCCCAGTCGGGCTTGGCCATGATGCCGGAGATTACGTACGCAACATAGAAGGCAGACGCCATCAGGAACGCCTTCTCCACCGCGCGGTACGTCCCCCACGTGACGAGCCACCACACAAAGACCGCTCCAATCGGCACGGAGACTAGCCGTGGCACGTGGATGATTTCGAGTGCCGCTGCCAGGCCGGCGAACTCCGCCATGGTGTTGCCCCAGTTGGTCAACAGGAGCGCGACCATGAGGTAGAAGATCGCCTTCACCCCGAATTGCTCGCGCATCAGGTCGGCGAGTCCTTTGCCCGTGACCACACCGAGCCGTGACGACATCTCCTGGACCACGAAGAGCGCGAGCGCTACCGGAATCACGGTCCACAGCAACCGGTACCCGTAGATCGCCCCGGCGAGGGAATACGTCGTGATCCCACCGGCGTCGTTGTCTAAGTTGGCGGTGATGATCCCCGGCCCCACGATGGCCCCGAGTACGACCAGTCTTCGCCACCGGCCCTCGAGCCACTGCCTCACGTGAGCCCCCCCTCGCGCCCTTCGCCCTCCCGCAGCCAGGACACCACGTCGTCCACGGTGATGACACCCCTTAGAAGGCCGTCGGGGTCCACGATCGGCAGCGACAGGAGGTTGAAACGGTCGAAGAGCTCGGCCACGTCGCCCATTGGATCCCCAGGGCGGACCGAAACCGGATCGGTGTCCATGACTTGTTCTGCCGGCCTGGACCCATCGGCACGGATCAGGTCCGCCAACGAGACAACGCCTCGCAGCCGCCGCTGCTCGTCGACGACCACCACCGAGTACCCCCGGACGAACTCATCGGGCCCGGTTCGCAGCTGCTCCCACACCTGCGTGACCGTCGTGCCCGGCGCCACGGTGAAGACCTCCGGGTTCATGACCGAGCCGGCGGAGTCCGGCTCGTGGCTCAGGAGGTCAGTGACGGTGGCCGCGTCCGCGGCCGGCAGGGCGCTCACGAGGCGCTTCCTCAAGCGCTCGGGCAGCTCCTCGAGGACGTCGGCGGCCTCGTCGGGTGCCATCGTGCTCAGCAGCACGCTGGCACGTCGGACGTCGAGCGCTTCGAGGAGAAGCCGCTGGAGCTCGGGCGAGAGCTCGGCCAGCGTCTGAGCCGCCTTGGGGACGTCCAGGGCGTCGAGTATCGCCGGTCTTTCGAACCGGTCCAGTTCCTCCATGATCTCGGCCAGCTCGGCGGGGTGAAGCTGCGCCAGTTGGTGCTGGGCAACGTTGAGCCGGAGGTCCTGGGACAGCGAGCCGGATCGCAATGGGACGACGTATCGCCACGAGAGAAGTCGCTCCTCGGCGAAGCCCCTCGCGCGCAGGCCGACGGGCCGCAGGATCCTGTCCAACGGTCGCTCCCAGCCGAGTCGGCGCACGATTCCGGGGAAACCGATGTCCACGTGCACGACCCGAACCTCGCTGCCACGGGTACGAAGCATGTGCACGTCGTTGACTCGCACCACGCGAGCCCCATCGGTGTCGACGATCTGCTTGTCCAGGATCTCCTTGCGGAGGAGGATCTCCTCCGGGAGCCGTCGCGGCGACGTCTGCAGTCCGTCGGTCGGCACCGCGAGCCTGAGCGTCTCGCTGGGCACGTCCGTGAACGCTGGGGCCGGTACCGCCAGCGTGACCGGCGCCAGGAGACCCGGGCGCACGTAGTACGTCAGGACGCGCGGGAACGCCTCATTCGCTGCGCAGCCGAGGTCGATGAGACGCCCGACTCGTTCGCCGTCCTGCGACACCACCCGTCGCGAAAGAAGCTGCGAGAGGTAGAAGAACTCATCACGGGGGCGGGCAACTTCGGCCATCGGAACCCCCGTCGCCACGCCGACCCTCGGCACTCGCCGCTCCGTTTCCGCAGGCGCCACCCATGGCGGCAGCTTACAGGAGGGACGCCTTTCCCGCCATCCCCGGCGCCACCCGCGTCCGAGGCTCGTACAACCCCTTCAAGACCGCACCGCCGACATGGCGTGGCTAAGAAAAGACGGTAGAATTCAGACAACGATGTCTCTTCAGCGCACCATCGTGACCGGGGCCTCCGGGTTCGTGGGTCGCCACCTCCTCGACGAGATCAAGGAAACGCATCAGATCTTCGGCCTCGGCCGTCGGTCACAGCACGAGTGCGGCGCACCCATCCACCCCAACATCTCCTGGACCCAGATCGACATCGGTGACCGTGAGGCGCTCCTCAAGGTGTTCGAGGAAATCAAGGCCAGCGGTGGCGCCGACGTCCTTCTTCACCTCGCGGCGCACTACGACTTCACTGGGGAGGAGCATCCGGAGTACTGGCGCACCAATGTCGACGGGCTGCGCAACGTCCTGGAGCTTTCCAAGGGCCTGGGGCTGCGCCGCTTCATCTTCGCCAGCTCCGTCGCCGCGAGCCTGTTTCCCGCGCCGGGTGGCGCGCTCACCGAGGCAAGCCCACCCGACGGCGAGCACATCTACGCGGTCACCAAACGCCTGGGCGAGGAGATGCTACGCGAGTACTCGCCGCACTTCCCCACCTGCATCGTCCGGTTTGCGGCACTGTTTTCCGACTGGTGTGAGTACCCGCCGCTCTATGTGTTCCTGGAAACCTGGCTGTCCCGCCGCTGGAACGCACGCTTCCTGGGCGGCCGGGGCGAGTCGGCGGTGCCGTACCTGCACGTGCGCGACGCAATCCTGGCGCTGCGCACGTTGCTCGCGCAGCCCGAGCTTCCGTTGGAGAGGGAGGTCTTCGTTATCAGCCCTGACCGGGCCATCTCGCACCGCGAGCTGTTTGCATCGGCCACAATGACCAGCTTCGGGCAGCCCGTGCGGCCAATAGGCATGCCGAGGGTGTTGTGCCGGCCCGGAATGTGGGCGCGCGACCTGCTGGGCCGAATCCTCGGCGAACCGCCCTTCGAGCGTCCGTGGATGGCCAAGTACATAGACCTCAGGATGACCGTGAACGCGTCGCGGACGCGCCAGCGCCTCCAGTGGGCGCCTCGACCGCGTCTCGGGATTCTCCGACGCCTACAGTTCCTGCTCGAGAACCGAAAGACGCGGCCCGCCGACTGGAACTCCGTGAACCTCGCGGCGATGAAGATCGTGCGCGTCCACCCCAACCTCCAGATCCATCGCCTGCTCGAGGCGCACGAGGAGGAGATTTGCAGCACCATGACCGAGCAGCTCCTGGCCCCGCAGCGCCCGAGGAGGTTCGAGCGATACGAACAGATCCCAAGGCACGAGCACGACTGGTACAACCGGCTGCTGCTGCACAGCCTTATGAGCTCGATTCGCACGCGGGAGAAGGCCCTTTTCAAGTCTCACTGCCGCGACCTCGCTGAGCAGCGCCGCACTCAGGGTTTCACCGCCGAGGAGGTTTGCCACGAACTCAGCCTCTTCAACGAGGTGTGTCTGAAGACACTTGCGACTGAACCCGGGCCGCTGACCCTCGCCGAGCTCGACGACTACATCACGGCCGCGATCCAGTTCGGCATAGACGAGGTCGAGGACGTCTTCGAGCAGGGGGGCGGGCAGAGGTGACCGCAAACGTCGGCGTCCCCGGAACCAGTCCCAAGAGGGGTTGGTGGCGCGCTAAAGGGACTTCCCGGACGTCCGGGCTTGCCGCCCCGCTCGGCTCGCGAAGAGGCGGAGGATATGGACAGGGAAGACCAGTAGATCTTCACGCCATCTGCCTACCTTGAGCGAACGTTGGGCCGGAGGTATGCTCTACGCATCGCAGCTTTGGTGGTTTTCGTCGTTGCTCCAATTGGTGGCGGCCTGAACTGCAGCGCATCGGCGGCGGGGATTCGAGCGCGGGAGGCGTCTATGGAAAGGCTGGAGCTGGCGCCGACGATCGCGGAGCTCATCGAACGGATAGGTTGGCTGATCAGGCTCCGCTGGGTCGCGGTCCTTGGGGTCGTCGGGTTCCTCGAGGTGGCCCGCCGCGTATTCCCTGTTCACCTGGCGCTGGCCCAGCTGTACGTCTCGCTGGCGGCGCTCGCCGTCTACAACCTCATCCTGCACGTGGTCTATCGCCGGCTCCGCAGGACCGCCGTAAAGCCCAAAGCGGGACCCACGGGACTTCTCGGACGTTTCCTGCTGCCGAAGGCAATCGTGGGACTTGGCCACGAGGCGGAGGCGGTGCGCGCCGCGGTCTTTGCCAACTCGCAAATCTCCATTGATCTCGTACTCCTTGCCATCGTGCTCCACTTTGGCGGTGGCGTGGAAAATCCCTTTCTGCCCTTTTTCGTGTTCCACGTCATCGTCGCGAGCATTCTCCTGTCGCGTCAGGCCACATTTTTTCACGCGACACTTGGCCTTGTTCTGATCTCCTTTGTGGCCATCGGAGAGTACGCGGGAATACTCAGGCACTATCCCCTTGGCGGATCCTGGGCGCCAGGGGCGTATCGCGACCCCGCACTCGTCGGGGCTCAACTCTTCGTGCTCGGCGCAACCCTTTACCTTGCGGCCTACATGGGCAGCAC
>Ga0315285_10006515_pt1 | contig 12037 bp, 8 predicted proteins | sample YL17G09_36_MG_FD_203698 | JGI IMG/M metagenome (GOLD analysis project Ga0315285, IMG submission 203698) | Sediment microbial communities from Yellowstone Lake, YNP, Wyoming, USA - YL17G09_36 | ecosystem: Environmental > Aquatic > Freshwater > Lake > Sediment | place: USA: Wyoming | collected... | reverse complement strand
ACAATAGCGCGCAATCTGGGAGAGGTAAGAGGGACCAAACATGAAAAGAATGACGAGCGCTGAAGTGCGCCAGAGTTTTCTCGACTTTTTTGTTGCACGGGGCCACACCGTCGTGCCCAGCGCCAGCTTGGTGCCGCAGGACGATCCGACGCTCCTGTTCACCAACGCGGGGATGAACCAGTTCAAGGACGTTTTTCTGGGGCTGGGGAGCCGGCCCTATACCCGCGTGGCTGACAGCCAGAAGTGTATGCGCGTGTCCGGCCATCACAACGACCTGGAAGCGGTGGGGCGCGATGGGTACCATCATACCTTCTTCGAGATGCTGGGCAACTGGTCCTTCGGCGATTACTATAAGAAGGAGGCGATTGCCTGGGCCTGGGAACTCCTGACGGGGGTGTGGGGACTGCCGAAAGAGCGGCTGTGGGCGACTGTCTTCAAGGACAAGTTGGGGGAACTGGAGACCGACGAGGAGGCGGCGGGCCTCTGGCGCTCGGAGACGGACATCTTGCCCGATCACATTCTGTACTTTGGCCGTGAGGACAACTTCTGGGAGATGGCCGACACGGGCCCCTGCGGACCGTGTAGCGAGATTCACTATGACTGGGGCCCCGAGGTGTGTAGGCGCAGAGAAGAGGCCGGCCACGTCTGCCGGGTGAACGGTGACTGTGGCCGCTTCGTCGAGCTGTGGAACCTCGTCTTCATCCAGTACAACCGGGATGCCGAGGGGCAGTTACATCCGCTGCCGGCCAGGCACGTAGACACCGGCGCGGGGTTCGAGCGGCTGGTCGCCCTGCTCCAAGGCGTGGACTCTAACTACGAGACGGACGTGTTTACACCGATTATGCGGCGTGTGCAGGAGTTGGCGGGCCACACGGATGCTGAAGTCGAGCAACACAGCGTGGCCTACCGCGTCATCGCCGACCATGGGCGGTCAGTCACGTTTCTCATCGGCGACGGCGTCCTGCCAGGCAACGAAGGGCGCAACTACGTGCTGCGCATGATTCTGCGCCGTGCGGCGCGCTTTGGGCGCGCACTCGGCTTGACCCAACCTTTTCTGGCCGAGGTCACCAAAGTCGTGATCGAGACGATGGGGCATCAATTCCCCGAACTGGAGGCGCGACGCCAGTTCATCCTCACGACGGTGACTCAGGAGGAAACGCGCTTCCTGCGCACGCTCGACCTGGGCCTGGCGCGGCTGGACGAGGTGCTGGCCGGGCTGGAGGCGGAGGGCCAGAAGATCGTGCCGGGCGAGGTGGCCTTCCGGCTCTACGATACGTTTGGCCTGCCGGTGGAAATCACGCGGGACGTGGCTCAGGAACGGGGACTGAGTGTGGATGAGGCGGGCTATCAGGCGGCGCTGGAGGAGCAGCGCCGGCGTGGCCGGCAGGCGGAGACGTTCGAGGCGCATGACGAAGAAGCGGTGAAACGCTACCAGGAGGTTCTGCTGGACCTGGTGGCGCAGGGCGCGGTGGGCGAGGGGGGCGTGGCACACGATCCTTACTCGACGACCGAGGTCGAGACCACCGTCGTGGCGCTATTGCGCGACGGCGAAGCGGTCAAGTCAGCCAAAGAGGGGGAGCCGGTCGAGGTGGTCGTGCCGGCGACCTGTTTCTACGTCGAGTCGGGTGGCCAGGTCTCCGATACCGGCTTCATTGCCGCGTATCCCCCCGGAGAAGACGAGCCGATCTGGGAGATCGAGGTGCAAAAAGCGCGCCGGCCGCTTCCTGGCCTGATCACCCACGCCGGTGTGGTCATGCAGGGGCGAGCGCGGGTCGGCGATACCGTGTGGGTCGTCGTGAACTATGAGCAACGGATGGACGTCGCCCGCAATCATACGGCCACCCACCTGTTGCATGGTGAGTTGCGCTACGTCCTGGGCGAGCACGTGCAGCAGGCCGGGTCGCTGGTCACGCCGGAGCGACTGCGGTTCGATTTTACTCATCCGACTATGCTGACCGAGGACGAGTTGGACCTGGTGACCCGTTCCGTCAACGATGCGATCCTGGTGAATTATCCGGTCGAGGTCGTCGAGGAGAAGTATCGCCAGGCGGTGAGCGGGGGGGCCATCGCGCTCTTCGGCGAGAAGTACGGCGACGTGGTGCGGGTGGTGCGTGTCGGATGGCCGGGCGAACCCTTCAGCCAGGAGTTGTGTGGCGGCACGCACGTGAACGAAACGGGTGAGATTGGCCTGTTTCACATCGTCTCCGAAGAGGGGGTGGGGGCAGGAGTGCGCCGGATCGAGGCGGTGACCGGGCGCGTGGCGGTGGACCTGGTGGAGCGCCAACTGGGCGCCCTCCGGCGCACGGCGGCGTACCTGGGCGTATCGCCGGACGAGGTGGAGCGCAAAGTGCTGGGGCAAATGGATGAATTGCAATCTGCGGGCAAGGAAATTGCGGGCCTGCAGGAGCGACTGGCGCGCCGCGAGTTCGAGGCGATGCTGGACCAGGTGCAATCAGTGGCGGGCGTGTCGCTGCTCAGCGCCCGGGTGAGCGCGCCTAGCATCGAGGTTCTGCGCGAGATGACGGACTGGTTCCGTGACCGGCTGGGCTCCGGCGTCGTCGTTCTGGGGATGGTGTCGGGTGGGCGGCCCGCGTTGGTGGCTGCCGTTACGCCTGACCTGGTGGATCGTGGTGTGGACGCGGCCCGGTTGGTGCGCGGTATGGCGCGCATCATGGGCGGTGGTGGAGGCGGCAAGCCGACCATGGCCCAGGCAGGCGGTCACGACTCCAGCCGGCTCGACGACGCGCTGCGCCTGGCCCCGCGCATGTTGGAAGAGATGATTGAGCAATACAGACCTGACAGGTCTTGTTGAAGACCTGAGGTCTCAGGTGGGATTCTGGCCTTGGGTTTTGGAACCTGCTCAGTCGTAGAACTGCAACCCCAGGACGATTCTGCCTCCGTCCGGCATCGTCTCAGTTGGCTGGAGCGAGGGCGCGTCGCGCTCGTTCTGCCCTGGGACGTGCGTTTTCTCTCCCGCGCATTGGATTTCGACGTCCTGCGGCGCGCAGCCGGGCGGTGGCAGTTGGAAGTGGCCATCGTGTCGGCTGATCCCGAGCGGCGACAATTGGCGCGCGGGCGCGGATTCCCGGCTTTCGCCAGCGTCGTCGAGGCACAGGAGACCGAGGTGTGGTCGGGCCGCCCGCCGGAGAAGGTGGAACCGCCGCCTGTTCACTGGTGGGAGGACAAGGTCGTCCTCCGGCCGCGGCCTGTGCGTCTCCAGCCCCGCTGGTTCGAGTGGGTCAAACTGGGAACCCGTAGCGGCATTTTCATGCTCGCGCTGCTGATCCTGGCTGGCAGCGCTTACGTCATCGTCCCCACCGGTGCCGTGACACTGGTGCCGGCCGGCAGAGAGTTCACCACGATCGTGCCCGTATCGGTGGCCCCCGACGTCGAGGCGGTGAACCACGCGACGCGTGTCATTCCGGCGCGGCGGGTGGGCCTCGAGGTCGAGGGGTACGCCGAGGTCGAAACGACCGGCACGATGAGCATCGTCGCAGGCCGGGCGAGCGGTGTCGTCCTGTTCACCAATCTGCTGACGCAGGATTACAGCGTGCCCGCCGGCACGGTCGTGCGTACCTCCTCGACCAGTTATCCCATCCGTTTCCGCACCACCGCGGACGTGGCGGTGCCCGCCGGTGGGCAGGCCACGGTGCCGGTCGAGGCGCTCGAGGACGGGGTGGGCAACGTGGGGGCTTTCCAGATCAACCAATTGGAGGGCGTGGCCGCTTCGGTCTTGCGCGTGATCAACCTGGAGCCCACGACGGGTGCAGAGCCCAGAGACGTGCGCATCGTCGTCCAGGCCGACTACGAGCGGGCGCGCCGGCAACTGATGCAACAATTGCTCGACCAAGCATACGTAGGTATGGGCAGCCTGCTGGGGCCGACGGAGATCACCTTGCACCAGTCGCTGCGCATCGAGGCCGTGCCGAAGGAAGGGTACACGCGCTTCGTCACCGAACAGGCCGACACGGTCGGGCTCGACATGGGGCTGCTGGTGAGCGGGCTGGCGGTGGACGTGGACAATGCGGAAAACGTGGCGTACGTCAATCTCTTGCGCCGCCTGCCGCCGGGGTACACGTTGGTGAATGCGCGCTTCGAATTGGGAGAGGTGGCTGAAGAGGACGTCGGACCGGGCACGTTCACGCTCTTCGTCACCGCCCACGGCTATGCTGCAATGGCGCTGAATGCCGAGGCGGCGGCCGCGCTCGTGCGGGGACAACGGATCGCCGACGCGCGTGAGCGACTGTTAGCCGAGTTCCCGCTGGCCGGGGAGCCCCAGGTGACGGTCTGGCCGGAGTGGCTCGGGCGGATGCCCGTGTTGCCGCTGCGCATCCACGTGCAGGTCGTGCCGCAGGGTGGGGAGGCGGGACAGGCGTTGTCGGCGGCGAGGTAGCGCATGCGTATTTTGGGGCTGGATGTAGGGGAACGGCGCGTGGGCGTCGCCATCAGCGATTCTACAGGCAGCGTGGCACGTCCGGCACAGACGCTGGTACGGAGTTCGCGAGAGGAGGATTTCGCCGCTATCGCGGCTATCGTGGCTGAGCATGACGTCGAATTGGTCGTGGTGGGCCTGCCGCTCAGCCGGGATGGGACACAGGGGCCACAGGCACGCCGGGTGGCCCGTTATGCGGAGGCATTGGCTGCTCGTCTGCCTGTCAGGGTGGTCTCGTGGGACGAGCGGTTTACGACGGTAGCGGCGGAAGGGATTGTGCGCGAGAGTCGCGGAAAAAAGGAGCGGCGGCGCTCCCGTACTACGGGCGAGGTGGACGCGATTGCGGCCGCTGTGATCTTGCAGAGTTACCTGGATCGCATGCGTGCCGATAATGGCTGACGGCCCGTCATTCTGAGCGAAGCGAAGAATCTCCTTGGAGGGGGACAATCTTGAAAAACGCAGGCAGAGTGGTCGTTTTTTTCGGAGCGTTGATTGCCATTGTCGTGGCTGTGGGCAGCGTCGGCTGGTTTCTCACGCGCTCGACGCCGGGCGGCAGGGGCATCTCGCTTAGCCTGTGTGCGCTATCTTCACCGGATGAATCGCTCATCCGGGTGTACCTGGAGGCGAGGGCTGACGAGCTGAGCCAGCCAGCCGGGAGCGACGACACGCCGGTCGCCTTCGTCGTCAACCCAGGGGAGACGGCGGCGGAGATCGCGGCCCGCCTGAAGCAGGAAGGCTTGATCTCTGATGCCGAGTTGTTCCGCCGTTACGTGCAGTACCACGGGCTGGATGCCGGCATCGAGGCCGGAGGGTTCACGTTGCGCCAGACGATGACGATCCCCGAGATCGCGCAGGCTTTGCAGGAGGGGCAGCGCCCGGAGCAGGTCGTCACGGTGCAGGAGGGGCTGCGGCTGGAGCAGGTGGCGGCGGTGGTGGCGGAGCAGACGACGATAGCGGAGGATGAGTTTCTGGCATTGGCGACGACGGGGTGGCGGGAGGCGGGCCTGGCGTTCGAGTTTCTGGCCACGTTGCCGCCAACCGCGACGCTCGAAGGGTTTCTGTTCCCTGAAACGTATCGCCTGCCCGAAAATGCTACGGCGGTGGATTTGCTGAGCCGCATGCTGGAGACGTTCGACGCGCGCGTGACGCCTGAGATGCGGGCCGCGGCGGCCAACCGTGGCTTGAGCGCCTACGGACTGGTCACGTTGGCCTCGATCGTCGAGCGGGAAGCGGTGCTGGCCGAGGAGCGCCCGGTCATCGCCGGAGTCTACTACAACCGGTTGGAGGGGGGCTGGCTTCTTGGCGCCTGCCCTACGGTCCAGTACGCGCTGGGCAACGCGGACAACTGGTGGCCCCAGTTCACGACTGAGGCTACGGGGGTAGACTCGCCCTACAACACGTACCGCAACCTGGGCCTGCCGCCCGGCCCGATCTGCAGTCCGGGCCTGGCCTCGATTCAGGCCAGCGCGAATCCGGCCGAGACGGGTTATTTCTTCTTCCTGGTGGACTGCACGAAGAACAACGGCAGCCACCTGTTTGCCGTGACGGAGGAGGAGCATCTGGCCAATTATCAGATGTGTGGTGGTGGAGCGCCGTAGCGTGATGCGTGAAACGTGAAACGTGAAACGTGAAACGTGAAGCGTGAAACGTGTGTCTTGCTTCTTGCCTCTTGTCTTTTGCTTCTTGCCTCTTGTACTTTACCTGGGGCGGTGCGCCCGACGGTGAAGGTTGGGCTGGTTGCGCCGTTTGAGGGGCGTTACCGGTACGTTGGGTACGACGTGATCTATGCGGTCAGGCTGGCGCTGCGGGAGGCCAACGCGGCGGGCGGGGTGGGGGGCTACAGCGTCGAATTGGTGGCCTACGACGATGGGGCCGATCTCACCATGGCGGCCGAGCAGGCGCGCAAACTGGCGGTTGATCCGGCCGTCGTGGCGGCCATCGGCCACTTCCGCGAGAAGACAACCGCGGCTGCGCTGAGCGTCTATGCCGGGGCGGGCATTCCGCTCGTGGCCCCGGCGGTACTCGACCGCGCACTTACCCAGGGGGAGGGCGAGGTTTACCGGCTGGGGCCGGCTGGCGGTGTGCTGGCGCAGCGGCTGCTGGAGCACGTCGAGGAGGACCTGGGACGGCGGGCGTTTGCGCTGGTGAGCGATGGCGGTCCGCTGGGCACGGCGTTGATCGAGGCAGCCGCGCAGCAGCAGGTGAGTGTTTTGGCTGTCGTCTCACCCAGCAGCACAGACTGGCTTCCGACAGTTCTGACTTCTGGTGCGGACGTCGTGGCCTGCGATGTTGATCCGGTGACGGCGGGTGAGGTCGTCGCGGCGCTGCGCGAGGCCGGCTGGGAGGGGACTTTCCTGGGCGGGCCGGAACTGGCTGCGACCGATTTCACGGCCGTGGCAGGGAAGGCCTCTGAGGGGGCAATGTTCGTCACACCCTGGCCCTTCCCGGCGGACGTGCCGGGCAGCGCGGATTTCGTGGCGGCCTACCGCACTGTCTCCAACGGCGTGCCGCCGGGGCCCCTGGCACTGCCGGCCTACGAGACCACGTGGGTGTTGCTCGAGGCGCTGGGGCGGGACATCGCGGCGCACGGAACGCCGACGCGGGCGGGGGTGGCAGCGGCGATCCCTGGCACCAACCGCGAGGGGGCGCTGGGTTTGATCGGGTTTGACGCCGGCCGCAGTTGGAGCGGTGCGCCTCTTTATTGGTATCGTATCCCAACTGGCCTCCTCTACTGATTCCTTCGAAGTCCTCAATGTAGTACGCCAATACCTACAGAAAAAGGTACACCGGTACTATCCCTTACACTGCAATCTGTGGTACAATTGATCAGCACCCCATATTTTAAGGAGGCGCAGAATGAACGTGTTAGCCCGTGCCGTGCATGGCCTGGTGACTGGCGAGGATATGGACTGTGTTGGCGCTCCATCCAATCTTTCACACCTCGAGCAGGAGGCCCTGGCGGGCTTACGCTTTTTGTTGCGGCGGCCTCCCCGTGACCTGGCCGTCCTTCTGGCCCAGGGACAATGGCCGGAGCCATGGTGGAGTCCGCCGCTGTCACTTCCCCCCGACCAGGGTTGACCCTGCTCCACGATACCGACATTGCCGCCGGACACCACCACCGATGGACAGACACTGGCGGGGTGGTGAGCCTGCTTGTCCAGGACGTGCTCGGGGAGAGCAGGTTCGGGATGGCCTATTGCCACCGATTGTTAGAAGTCCTTGACCGGCAGGTGAAACCAAACTCGGTCGTCCCGACCGTCAGCAGCCTGCCTATCCTGGCCTGCGAGGCCAGCGGCGGCGACCCCTGCCGGGCAGCACCGGTAGCGGCTGCCTGGCGGTTGGTACGCCTGGCGGCCAAGCTGTTCGACGACGTGGAAGACGGCGAGCCAAACGGCCAACCTGCTGAGGCGATCAACCTTGCCACCGGACTGCTGTTTGTGGCCCGGCTGGCGCTGAACGAGCTGGCAGCACGAGAGATAGACCTCGACCTTGTCCGGTGCCTGGACCGGGCACTCAATCGCGCTATGCTGCGGGCCTGTGCGGGGCAACACGGCGATTTGGTGGCCAGCCAGGTTGGGATGGCGAGCATTGACCCGGAAGCCTGGCTGGAGATAGCCCTGGCCAAATCGGGCGAACTTCTGGCCTGGGCTGCCTGGGCCGGTGCGCTGGTGGCCGGCGCCGATGAGCACATCCTGGCCTGCTATCGCAAGTATGGCTCTCACCTGGGCGTGTTGCTGCAGGTGGCCGACGACTTCAACGGCGTCTGGCATCCCGAGGGCACCAGCGATCTGGCTGCTGGACGACCCACCCTGCCCGTCTGCTATGGCTTGTCCGTGGCGGAGGCAAGGGAACGGGATTTCCTGCAAGCGCTGCTCGAGCAGGCAGTCGAGGGAGACGATGCGGCTGAGGCACAGGCCCGGCAGTTGCTGGTTGACCTGGGCGCGCAGGCCTACCTGCTGGTGGTCGGCCAGGTGCAACGCCGGCAAGCGCTGGAAGCCCTGCGGAGCGCCGGTTGTGCGTCGCCGGCTGGTCAACAGCTCGTCGCTTTGCTGGACCGAGTGCTGCCTGCCCTGAGTGCGGACGGGACGTCCGTAGCCGCAGGGCCTGTCCTGAGTGCGCAAGAGGTTAGCCGGTGGGGCGGAAACTCGGAGCGATGCTGTCCTCAAGCAACTGGCGGCATGTTGTAGTGGCCATCCTGGCCCTCGTCGGTCTGGGCCTGATCGTATACGCAGGTCTGGTGGCCTGGCAGCGTCCCTGTCGCGAGCATACGGGCGTCGGCCTGGTGGTCGGCACCCCTGCCTGTCCATCCCTGCTCCTGGACCTGGAGCCCTTGCTCATCGCGCTGGGTTTCTGGGCCGCCGGCCTGCTTGTATGGTGCGCAGGCCAGCGCTGCCCGACGGTCGCGTTCTTTCTGCTGGGTGCAGGCGTACTCGCGGCCGGCAAGCTTTCTGCCCTGGGCAGTGACGTGGGAGGGCGGCTGTTCTACCTGCTGTTCGCCTGGGTCGCTCCCATGACCTTCCACTTTCACTTCGATCTGCTGGATCGGTCACCGAGGCGCGTCGGGCAGGTCGTTCTGAGGGTCCTTTACAGCCTGGCCGTTGCCTGGTCGTTGCCGGCTCTCCTGTGGACGAGAACGACCTTGCAGCAGCGCGGGTGGTTCGCCGCCTGGCGGGCGGGCGTCCGTCTCAGCGTTGCCCTGGCTCTCGCGTTGACCGCGCTACTGCTCCTGCGGGATTACCGGCGACGCGCGTCGCCCGCAGCGCGCCAGCGCACCCGCCTGATCACGTTCGGCACTGCCTTCGCCTTCACGCCGCTGCTCTTACTCTCTTTGCTGCCCGACACGCTGGGGGCGGTTTATGTGCCCTACGAGCTTACCTTTCCCTGGCTGCTGCTCAGCCCTCTGGCTTACGCCTACTCCCTCTTTCGCCACCGGCTGGTGAGGACCGAGGCCGCGCTCAGTCGTGTCGCCGTCTACTACTTGCTGGTCACGCTGCTGTTGGGCATCTACGTGGCGGCCGCTGCGGCTTTGGGTCGTTTCACCGCGAGCCCGGCCGGCCGTTGGCCACTGGCCAGTGCTGTGTTGAGTGTGGGCCTGCTGCTGCTCTTTGCGCCGCTGCAGCGAGTCCTCCGGCGGTTGCTGAACTGGATTCTATACGGCGGCGAAGTCAGCTACGCCAGCGTGGTAGGACGACTGGCGGAGTCGCTCTCTCTCACGCTGGACCGCGAGACGTTGCGCCGGCTGCTCGTGGATGAATTGGCGTCGGCGATGCGTCTTTCCACAAGCGCGCTGTTCGTGAAAGATCAGGATGACACGTTGATCCCCATGGGTGCCACTGGCTTTGAGCCCGGCGCCATCGCCGCTTGCCGGCTGCCGGGCGACTGTCGCCTGGCAGCCTACCTGGAAGGAACGGCCGGACCGCTTCCCGATGCCCGGGTGCGCCGCGCGTTGGCCGGGATGAGCCTGTGTGCGGGGGAGCAGGCACTTCTCTGCCTGACCGGCGTTGCGCTCTGGCTGCCCCTGGCTTCGGGTGGTGTATTGCAGGGGCTGCTGCTGATGGGGCCCAGGCCGGGGGGCGACTTTTTCACCGCCGAGGATGAGCGTATCCTGGCCACGCTGGCCTGCCAGTCGGGGATCGCTGCTCACAATGTGCGGCTGACGGAGCAGGTTCGCGCCGGGCGGCAGGAGTTGGCCCGCGCCCACCAGCAACTGCTGGCGGGCCGCGAACGAGAGCGGCAGCGATTGGCGCAGGAGTTGCACGATGGCGCTGTGCAATGGCTCGTGGGTATCAGCTACCAACTTGCGGACGGCCGGCGGAGAGCCTGCGACCGGCGGCGCCCTGACGTGCAGCGTGTCGAGGAAGTGTGCTCGGCCCTGGAAGACATCCGGCAGGAGGTGCTGGGCGTGGGCGCCCGACTGCGCCAACTGATCGGTGAGTTGCGCCCTGCCGGGCTGGAAGAACTGGGATTGACCACCGCGCTCGAGGGCTACGTGGCCCACCTGGAGCGCGAGGGCGGCCCGGAGATGCCGGAGATCGAACTGGACCTGGACGACAGCGGGACGGCCCTGCCGGAGCCAGTCGCGCTCTGTCTCTTTCGCGTCGCCCAGGAGGCGCTGCGCAACAGCCTGAAACACGCACGGCCCACGCGCATCTTGCTCCGTCTGCGCCTGCTCGCCGACGAAGCGGTGCTCAGCGTGTGTGACGACGGGTGCGGCTTCCAGGTGCCAGCCCGCCTGAGCGTGCTGACTCAGGCCGACCACTTCGGCCTGGTCGGCATAGCCGAGCAGGTGAGTTGGGCCGGCGGCCAACTCACCATCCGTTCGCAGCCGGGGGCAGGGACGGAAGTGGCAGTACGGATCCCTTTGAACGAGGCAGGACGGGATGGTGGCTGAGAGTTTGTGAAAATATCCGTCTACGCTGGCAGGTGTTCGACGGGACGATTTGCCTGAGATGATGTAAACTTGGGGCAATCTTGCTGGGCGGAGGATAGCCTCTATGGACAGTACTCAGACATCGTCTTCCATTGCCATCGTCGACGGTCGGGCGTTGCGCCTGCGGCAAGCCAATCGCGAAGACGTGATTTCTGTGCCGGCGTGTTTGCGGGACTTGTTGCCGCCTGAGCACTTGGCGTGCCGGGTATGGGAGATGGTTGAGCAATTGGACTTGTCGGAGTTCTACATCGACATTGTGGTCGAGGAAGGCGCGCCGGGGGCTCCGGCCACCGACCCGAAGATTCTGGTGGCGGTGTGGATATATGCCACGACGCAGGGCGAGAGCAGTGCGCGTCGTGTGGCGACCTTGTGTGTGGAGCACCTGGCCTACATTTGGCTGCGTGGCGGGGTCACGGTGAACTACCATACTTTGAGTGGCTTTCGGGTTGACCACGAGAAGGCACTTGACCACTTGTTTACGCAGGTGGTGCAGCGGCTGGATGAGGCGGGCTTGGTCGAGTTCAAAGCTCACGCCCAAGATGGGATGCGGGTACGCGCCAGCGCGGGTGCGGCGTCGTTCCATCGCCAGGCGACGTTGGAAAAGGCGTTGGCGCAAGCCTCCGCAGAACAGACAGTGTTGCACCAGTCTGCTACTGGCGAGATGTCTTTCCGCACCACGCGCGAACGGGCTGCACAGGAGCGTGCGGTTAGGGAGCGCATCGAACGGCTGGAAGCCGCTCTGACCGAACTGCCTGCCGTGCAAGCAGCCAAACCGGCCGCTGAACGCGCGGAAGCGCGCGTGTCCAGCACGGACCCGCAGGCGCGCGTGATGAAGATGGCAGACGGCGGGTTTCGCCCGGCGTACAACTGGGAGTTTGCCGTAGACACCGCCTGTCTGGTAATCACAGGTGTGGAGGTGGTCAACACAGGCAGTGACAAGGCCCAGGCGGAACCGATGCTTGATCAGGTCCAGGTACGCTGTGGCCGATGGCCCAAAGATTGGCTGATGGATGGCGGATTTGTCACCCTGGCCGCTATCGAGATGGCCGAGGCCCGCGGGGTACGTGTCTTGGCGCCGGTCCCCGAACCGAAGGATGAGACACGAGACCGGTATGCTCCGCTGCCCGGCGATGCGCCGGCCATTGCTGCGTGGCGTGAGCGCATGGGTACCCCAG
>Ga0315285_10006514_pt1 | contig 12038 bp, 12 predicted proteins | sample YL17G09_36_MG_FD_203698 | JGI IMG/M metagenome (GOLD analysis project Ga0315285, IMG submission 203698) | Sediment microbial communities from Yellowstone Lake, YNP, Wyoming, USA - YL17G09_36 | ecosystem: Environmental > Aquatic > Freshwater > Lake > Sediment | place: USA: Wyoming | collected... | reverse complement strand
GCTTTAACAATGCCATAGCTTGTGCTGTTCAGTTCCTCAATAATCTTGCTCCCTTCTTCCCCACCTATAGGCACCAACTCGTGATACACCTTCTTTGTGATGCCCAGTTTCAGCTCCAGGCTAGTCAGTTGCGCATCTACCTGGTCCCAGTACCTGAACACCTTCTCAAAAAGCTCGCCCTGTATATCCCTGGGAGTGAAGAGAAGGGGTACAAAGAACAGCTTCCTGGCAGCCCTGTATTCCTCAACTGAAGGTTTCTCTATTTTGCCCAGATCTTGAGACATTTAATACCTCTCGAGCAGATTGGAGCAGATGCTACAACTCTACCCGTAAATCATCACCAGAAATCGATATTTCCTATGCTCTCGGTCTCCCTTATGGTTTTTCCTATCTCACGCCTCATTGCCTCATCCTCGACAGGCTCTACCTCCGAAATCGGTAGCCCCGCTTTATTCTTCTTCGTTTTCCACCTGGCTACAAACCCCGGCACAACCGCATAGCCGCAGGTCCCTCCGCCGCCGCAGCATGAAGAGTCCAGCGTAGTAGTCCCCATGACATAGAGCACTTCCTTGCCGTTGTACTTCAATCGCTCTTCCTTGCAGGGAATGTAGAACCCCGACAGCCCCATTACCTCTTCATTCAATGGCAGATGCGTATACTCTTGTTTCATCTTACTTCTCTCCCCGGCCAAGCGCTTTGATTTGGATACCTTGGGCTTGTCCTTATCAGGTTTAGTTTGCTTTTTATTAGCGAAGCCCTTCATACGGAACCAGGACGGCGTGCGATACCCTTTTACGCTCATTTCTTCCTTCGAGGCAGCATAGCCGTCGATTTCCCCAGAGTGACCCTGCGGCCTTTTTGATTTTGTGCCCAGCTTTCAATCTCTACAAAGCCTTCGCCATCCTTTATAAATTTTTCTACCACCTTGCCCTGGAAGGTCATGGTATCGCCCGGGAAAACGTTCCCTCTCATCTCAGCGTAATGCCTCCTCAGCATGCCCTCGCCTCCGATCCAGTTGGTCACGAGTTGAGCCAGAAACGCTGCGTTGTGCGGGCCGTGAGCGATGACATTGGGTAGCCCCAGCATCTGGTTGGCAAACTGCTGGTCGTAGTGATGCGGCCCGTAATCGTTGACAGCAGCCCCCCATTTCAGAATGGTAACCAGGCTGATACCTTTCACCAGTGAAGGCAGCGGAGCGCCTACATCAATATCCTCGAAGTATATCTGCTTCTTACCCGGAGGTTCGAGCTTTACCTCCTCCGATAGTGGTGTGGGTTCTGCCGCCTTTGACGATGAGGACGAGCCCTCGATGGAGACCATAGCCTCGCTGGTTATTCCTACAACTTCGTTGCGCTGGTTGCGGTGCTCGTTATCCATACGGATGAATACCATCCTGCCGGATTTTCCCTCCCTTTCATATACATCGCCGATTCTGGCAGTGCTCGTTATTAAGTCGCCCGGCCTTAAGGGGATAAAGAACTGGAACTCATTGAAAGCCTGGAACGTCCGGGCGTAGGGGAGCTCGAACGGCATAATCGTGGCCATGTGAGACAGGTCCGGGAGTTGTCTGAAGGCGCGGTTTGAGGGGTCGAATACATGAAGGAAGGCCGGTGGGGCGATTATGCCTCCCCATCGCGTCTTCTTAGCATATTTCTCATCCCGCCACAGCGGGTTGTCATCTGTGGTAGCCTCGATGAATCTCTTAATAGCCCACATTGAAACTTCGTCAGGAGGGAAATCCTGAAACAGTTTCTTCCCTATGGATTTCCTCATATCCGTGGTTATCGCCGATTTAGCGGCCATATAAAATAGCCCTCAAATTCATGATTCGTATCTATTGTGCCATTTAGAGTCGGGCTATGTCAAATAGACAAACCTTGCCTGGAAATGGTTAAGGGAAAGAAATGAGCCTCGCTCTACGGCGGGCAGTGGGCGCAGGTTGACATGAAGAGACTGGTGCTCAGATAGCGGTCGCCGCGGTCGGGAAGAAGCACCACCACTGTGCCTGATTTCATTCCCTTGGCAACCTTGAGAGCACCTGCCAACGCGGCCCCACTCGACATCCCGACAAACAGGCCCTCTCTCGTGGCAAGCAGCCTGGTGGTCTCAAATGCCTCGTCATCCGTTATGGTGATCTCATCATCCAGTGCAGACGCATTGAAAATGCGCGGCACAATGGATTCGTGCAGATTCTTGAGCCCCTGGATGCTATGGTTCACGGTGGGCTCTACGCCAACTATTTTCACGGAAGGTTTGTGCTCTTTGAAGTACCTGGAGACACCCATCAAAGTACCGGTCGTGCCCATCCCTGCCACAAAGGCATCTATTTCTCCCTTGGTCTGCTTGAATATCTCCGGGCCAGTGGTCTCGTAATGGGCCACCACATTGTTGTCGTTATCGAACTGATTTGGCATATAATATTGCTCAGGGTTCTCCTCGAGGATTTTGTGTGCTCGTATGATAGCGCCATCGGTGGAACGCTTCCCCGGTGTGAGTTCGATCTCAGCGCCGAAGGCTTCGATAGTGCGCCGCCGCTCAACACTGACGCACTCGGGCATAGCCAGCTTCACTTTGTAGCCTAAAGCTGCCCCGATCATTGCCAGGGCTATTCCGGTGTTGCCCGATGTGGGCTCGAGTATGGTCTTGCCGGGGACCAGCTTGCCCGACTCGATGGCCTTCTTGACCATGTATAAAGCAGCGCGGTCTTTGACCGAGCCGCCCGGGTTGCTGCCCTCGAGCTTGGCCATCAACCTGACCTTGTGCTTTGAGTTCAGGTTCCTCAGCTCTACCAGCGGCGTGTTCCCTATAGAATCAATAACACTCATCTGTAATCTCTACGTCTGTAATCTCTACGTCGCGAAAATTCGGGCAATGTTCGAATTGACATTAAAAGTATTATATCATTTAGCGCACTTCGTGTCATTCGTGGGTTGGCCATGCTGTTTACAAATAGGGAGCATATCCCAGGACGGAATGGAGCATCTGGGGCATCATTTGATTCGAGGCAATTCGATTCAAGGTAAATTTAGACAAGTCGCCAGTCTTGGTAGCCCTGTGTGATAACAGCCAGATATTCCTTAGAAGGTTGTGTCTCTTCTGACTGTTCACGCTTAATGTAAGTTACCGCTTTCACAAGGCCGGCATCCTTTGTTGCTACTGAAACGTTTATTCTATCGTTGATCGTCGGGTAGCCTTCCTGCTCGTCGAGCGACCTGAGGCATCTCTCGGAGATTTCATAAACACCCCCCATGACCCTGCTGCCTGTTGAAGCTCTGATAGTGGCAACCCCACCATGCCACTGCCTCGACCATCCAGTAAATATTAGCTTGTAGTTGTGAAGAGTAGCAGTGAATTTGTGTTTGCAATCAGGACAACGTTCCAGCATACGCTTGTGACTAAGATTAGATGCGTAGGCGAAATAATACATTTCGTTTCCTCCCGAATATGCTTGTCGGTCTTCCCCATCAATATCGAGCCAGTTGAGATATTCTATTGCGATGTTTATACTAATGCAAGAATTTTAAAAAGGGATTGCTGAAAGGTCTGCTTTCCCGAGGAGGTAAACCTATGAAAAGGGTCCCCACAACAGTGTACTTCTGGGTATCCAGGTTGGCGGGCTTCGTGGGCATAGTATGCATGGTCATAGCTGTGGTGACAAGTGTAACCGAGCACCATTTGGCTGCCAACCCGGCTGAGTGGGTTCAGATAGCGATTGCAGCCTTCATTTTTGCTATCTGGGCGGTCCTGTATGAGTTGAGAGACCGGGGCATAAAAACTGGCTAGAGTAGCGGTCAGCTAAGTTTTAGGGCAGCGTAAAGCACTACGTGGCGCTCTGGAAGTAACAAGGGCCGGTGGTAAAGCGAGTGCTCTCAGGTATCATCACGATTTCCTGAGACAGCTTTCATGCCACACTCGACCCCAATGTCTGATGCCTCGTTTGTAGACAGGCTTCAGGCATCCGGGGCAAGTGCCCTTTGGTCTTAGAGCTTCGATAGGAAGTGTTCTGTGCAAATTCTTCTACCTCTACTGACATAATAGTGTGAAAGGCGGACCTATTATGTGATAAAAGTCTCAAACGGGATGGTTCAGTAGTTACTTGGTGTCTTTTACTACTGCATGTGGCTATAATAGGACTGTGAGGTGTAGCTGGTGTGGGTTCGGATGAACAAGAAGCCATGAATAGAAGCAAAGTCGCCTTGATACGATGCGACACATATGATGATGAGGGGGTGTACAAAGCTATCAGGTCCGGCCTCGGCCTTTTGGGAGGGATCTCTCAATTCGTAAAACCCGGAGAAAGGATAGTACTGAAACCGAATGTGCTAATCGGCTCGAATCCTGAGAGGAGTGTGACCACGCACCCGGCTGTGTTTAAAGCTGTAGGCCGACTATTCAGAGAAGCAGGCGCCAGCGTGTCTTATGGCGACTCATCAAGCTTTGGGAAATGCGAACCAAATATGAGAAAATCAGGTCTCATAGAGGCTGGCGACGAACTAGGGCTCAGCGTCGCTGATTTTAATTCCGGCAGGACGGTAAGCCATAAAGATGCGCTGCTGGTAAAAAGCTTTGTCATTGCCAACGGCGTCCTGGACTCAGACGGCCTGGTGAGCCTTCCCAAACTGAAGACGCACCCGCTGACCCGGTTCACGGGAGCGGTCAAGAACCAGTTCGGATGCATCCCTGGCCTGCTTAAAAGCCAATACCATGTCAAGTTACCAGACCCGTATGATTTCTGCTCAATGCTGGTCGATTTGAACATGCTGGTCAAACCACGTCTGTGTGTGATGGATGGCGTCGTGGCTATGGAGGGCAATGGGCCAAGAAGCGGTAAATCGAAAAAGATGAGCGTTTTACTGCTATCCAGCGACCCAATTGCGATAGATGCCACGGCTTGCAGGATTATCGACCTTGCCCCTGAAGCTGTGCCAACATCCAAAGCGGGCGAGAAAGCACGCCTGGGAACATATCATCGTGAAAACATCGAAATAGTCGGCGAAAACATAGAATCATTCCTTGACCGGAGTTTCGAAGTGATTCGAACTCCTCCGACACCTTGCACTAGTGGTCGGGTGAGGAACTTCGTCAAAAATCGGATATGCGAGAAGCCTGTTATCGACGAAGGCAAGTGCAACATATGTGGCATTTGCGTCAATATGTGTCCGGTTGAGCCTAAGGCTGTTGACTGGCACACTGGAGACAAGTCCAGGTCGCCTACGTATAAATATGACCGCTGTATCCGCTGCTTTTGCTGCCAGGAAAACTGCCCTGAGGGAGCAGTCTTTGTTGAGAGTCCCATGCTGGGCAGAATCTTCTTCCATTGAGGATGTCTTGAACGGTATCAGCGCTGTTGGGGTAGCTCTTCTTAATCCTGTCTGAATCGCTTGCCTAAGTCACGTAGGAACTTTTCTACTTCTGGCGATAGTTTCGTTTCTTCTCCGACCTGTCCAACTCGCGAGTCATAAAAGGCTTCCAATTGGTTCAGAATGAGTCTATAGCTTGGCTCCTGTTGCATAAATTGCTCTGCGATTTGGCTAACCTGTTCCTGTTGTTCCCTGGCCTTATCAGCATCCTCTTCGGCGAGCGGTAAATCATACAAAACGGAGAGCACCTCCATCAGTCTCTTCTTACCGCGGTAATCGTTCTCAACCATGAGGTACTGCGGTAGGTGAACTATGAGACTGAAAGTCTCCATCCCTGTTTCAAGCCCCATCTGTGATATTAGATAGGCAATTGTCGTGGGTCCCTGGTAGTCGCTGGCTACTACGCTTGCTACCTCTAACTCTTTTTGGAGTCTCAGATTGCTGGCTGAGCCTGTGACCAATAGCGGCCTGGTATAGGGGACCATATCATACATAGCTCCAATGAGGCAGTACCTTCTAACCCCAAACTTCTTGAGGAGTTCATATACCGAATCAATATATCTCTCAGCCAGCATATGCGGCTCTAGAAGGTGCATGAAGATGAAGTCGTGCCCCTCCGGCATTTTGGCATAAGTGACAGTTGTATTGGGAATCTGAATCTGGCGGCGACCTTCTTTGAACTCTAGATTCGGTCGGTAGCGTGTGAAGTCGAAAAAATTCCCCGGCCTGGCTATTTCACCTAGTGGCACGGCTTTTAAGTAAGACTCCAGACGAGCTAAGGTCAATGTCCCCGCATTGCCCACATCAATCCAGGGCTTGAGGACAGCCAGGGCATGCGGTTCGTTCAGTTGCGGGACAGGCTCATAAAGCTCGAATGCACGCAGTCTCATAGATACATTGTACCACAGATTGGCATACAGACAAACTGGAATATTGCGGCTTTTGGGGCGCTAAGACAACTGTTAAGCAAAATGCTATAATATTCTCTGATTTTGAACATGGGGAAGTGCTGGAACTGGCAGACAGGCGTGGCTTAGGACCACGTGCCGCAAGGCGTGGGGGTTCGAGTCCCCCCTTCCCCACTTAAGGCTCAGGAAGTGGCATGACCTGTTGCAGGGCTTCTGCTCTCTGACAACCTTCCAGCGAAGGGCTTGTCAAGATCGCACCGGCTCTCGTATTTGGCAATCCACCTCTGAATCACGGGACGGATGTTGCAGAGATTCATGTTAGCCCCCTTGGCGGCAAAACTCCATGACCTGCCGAGTCCTTCATGCCACAAGTCAGGATGGAGCAGACGCAAGGTTTCGTTACGCACCTTTAGAACCGAGTCATCATCTAGCTGCTTTATTTCCTGGATACAGGTTCGCCAGTGTTGGGTTACCGCCTTCACCCCATGTTTTCCCTTTATCTCCGTGTCGCGGTGTACAATTTTGTCCCTGACGTTCTTTACAAAATTAGGTAGTATTTCATAGCACGCCACCCCACCCAGGTGTAGCCAGACAAAATTTGCTTCCCGTCTTATGAACGCCTGCTTCCACCTCCGCAGGAAAACCTGTACCGTCTCTTCCGGCATACAACACTTATCTTGTTCCGATGTGCGGCCTATAAGTGGCAATACCTGGGGTAACATGTCATACCACAAGGCTGGGATTCTTACCGGCAGAGGCATGACGGTCAGTGCATTCTTCTCTTGCTCAATTTCTCTCTCAGTCATGTCTCGATCCCTCCCCGTCCTTCGTTGTGCGCTGACTCCCACTTGTTCGCGTCCCTTAGTCGCTACCTAAGTTGTCAGAACGTCGTTAAGGCCGTGCCATCCTTTTACAGTCAGGCATCATCAATGAGTTTATTGAGCCAGAGGTTAAGAAGTCATAAAATATTTGTCCAAGAGTTTACAAAATCATTACATTTCCCGGGCTTCTCCGCGTGCCCAACTGCATGACCTCCATAACCCTGGCAACCATTCTTACCGTATCTTACCTCAATTTACCTTATTATACAATCCATGGGGAACATCGTAATGGATTTATTTTTGGGTGCCGGGGGCAATCGTCGCTATCAATGAGATGATTCCAGGAAAGATGTCGATCTATTTCTTCGGATATAGTATATCCCGGGCGAGGCGCAGCTAAGCAACACTCTTTCGGGAAATCTTTGACGAGAAACAAGAAGGTGCTTGCTAAGATGATTTCTTGGTGGAGTAACCCGTTTAGATTATCACCTATAGTGTAACCCTAGTATGATGAAATAGAAGGGGGAACCCAACAAATCAGGTTCCCCCTTTGCTCTCTGTAATAAATGACGCTTCAGTGTTTCTTAGCTCGCCTTTGGGCAAGAACGTCGCTGACTTTGATCCCCTCGAAATAAGCGCCATCGGTTTCCCTGGGGATCTTACCTGTGGGACACACTCCGTAGCACTGCCGACAATCCATGCATACTCCTTTTTCCACTACCTCGTCGACGAAGGCCACTCGCCTGTTTACGCCCCTGCCCACAAATGTTAAGGCATTGGCTTTCTTGACCTCGGCACAGTAACGGACGCATTGCCCGCAGAGTATGCACTGGGTTACTTCGGATCGGAATCTGGGCTTCTCTATTCCGTATTGTTTGCCGAGCTCGGACAGTACCGGAGCAGAGGCCAGCATTAGCTCCAGCAACATTTTGCGTACCTTGATAACCTTGGGGGTTGCTGTCTTTACTACCAGTCCATCTTCCACATTGTAAACGCAGGAAACAACCAGCCTCGACCTGCCGCCTTTTGATATCTCTACAGTGCAAAATCTACAGCCACCATAAGGGGCCAGCTTTTCGTTGTAACAAAGGGTTGGGATAGTTATACCAGCGGACTTGGCCGCTTCAAGGATAGTCTTCCCTTCGTCAGCCTCAACCTCTTTGCCATCTACGGTCAATTTTACTTTCTTCATTCCTGCTTTCCTTTCTTGCGTATCACCTCTGTGCCCGCAGGAGGAGCTGCGGGGACTGGCTCACCGGAGATTTTTACGACGGCAGAGAAACGTTGCGGGCAGACCTCGAAGCAAGTGCCGCATTTGGTGCACTTGGCCTGGTCAATAATGTGAACGATATTCTTGGCACCGCTGATGGCCTGCACCGGGCAGTCTTTGAGGCAAATCTGGCAGGCCTGGCACTTGTCGGCCTGTATAAAGAAGGAGACAAGGGCTTTACAGACCCCGGCAGGGCATCGCTTCTGTTCAATATGCGCTTTATACTCGTCACGGAAATACTGGACAGTGCTGAGAACCGGATTAGGCGCAGTCTGGCCCAGGGCGCACAGGGAAGCGTCTCTGGTTGTCTCGCATATTTCTTCTAATAGTTCAATGTCACCTGGCATGCCCTGTCCTGCACAAATCCTGTTCAGTATCTCGACCATCTGCTCTATGCCAGCGCGGCAGGGTACACATTTGCCGCAAGATTCATCGGAGAGGAAGTTGAGGAAATATCTGGCTATGTCCACCATACAGGTATCCTCATCCATCACAATCATGCCGCCTGAGCCCATCATGGAACCGACTTTGGTGAGCTCATCGAAGTCCACGGGGAGGTCAATGAGGTTTTCCGGAAGGCAGCCGCCGGAGGGGCCGCCCGTTTGCACTGCCTTGAACTTCTTACCCTTGCGGATACCACCACCTATTTTGTAGATGATATCCATGAGGCTCATCCCCATGGGCACTTCCACCAGGCCTGTATTATTCACCTTGCCCACCAGGGAGAATATCTTGGTGCCCTTGCTTCCTTTAGTTCCAATGCCGGTGAACCAATCAACACCCCTGTTGATTATCAGAGGTACAGTGGCCCAAGTCTCCACATTGTTCAGATTGCTTGGTCTTTCCCATACCCCGCTCACTGCGGTACGGATGTACTTCGGGCGAGGCTCCCCCACCTTTCCCTCGATGGCAGTCATCAAGGCACTGGACTCGCCTGAAACGAAAGCTCCGGCGCCGCGATGTATCTTGACGTCGAAATCGAAACCGGAGCCAAGGATGTTTTTACCTAATAGACCATACTTCTGCGCCTGTTCCAGGGCTATGGAAACATTCTCTACTGCAAGAGGATATTCCTGCCGTACATAAATGAAACCCTCGTGGGAGCCGATGGCATAAGCGCCGATAATGAGGCCCTCTAATACGCTGTGAGGATTGCCTTCCAGAAGGCTCCGGTCCATAAAGGCACCGGGGTCGCCTTCATCAGCATTGACGATGACATACTTAATATCGCCCGGGGCATTGCGGGTTGTTTCCCATTTCACGCCAGCGGGGAAACCGCCGCCACCTCTGCCCCTTAAGTTCGATTTCTTTACATCATCAAGCACTTGCTCCGGGCTCATCTTAAACAGAGCCCTGGCCAGGGCAGAATAACCACCAAGGGCGATATAATCGTCGATACTCTTCGGGTCGATACGTGTATTGTTGCCAAAGACAATCCGGCTTTGGAATTTATAGAAAGGTATGTCTCCCTCATGCGCTATAGTCTTCCCGGTGGTATCCTTGTAAAGCAATCGTTCGACCAGCTGCTTATCCACCAGGGTTTTGGTGACGACATCGGGAACATCTGCCGCTTTTACACCCAGATAGCATATCTCCTCAGGGAAAATGACTACAACAGGGCCTCTCTCACAAAAGCCATGGCAGCCGGTACGCCGTATATCCACCTTGCCTTTGAGGCCGTTTTTTGAGAGCTCTTTTACGAAGGCTTCGGAAACTTTGTCAGAGCCAAGGACATGGCAACCGGTACCCGAGCAAATAGTAACGCAAGTTTTGTTCGGGTCCCTTTGAGATAATATTTGTTGTCTCTTTTTCTCTAAGTCAGCAGGCGACCTCAGCTTGGCCATGATATCTTCCTTTCAACTCAACTTGCTAATCGCAGGCAGCGACTAGTTCTTCAAGCTCTTTCGATAGTGGGTTACTGTGGTATTCGCCGTCGACCACCATCACTGGTCCTAGAGCGCAGCAACCGAGACAGTTTACGGTTTCCAGAGTGAACTTCTGGTCTTTGCTGGTTTCCTCGGGTTTGATCTTGAGTGTATCCTCAACCCTGTCCAGAAGCCGCGGAGAACCGCGCACATGACAGGCAGTACCCATGCATACGGTGAAAAGGTGACGGCCTTGCGGGATCAAACTGAAGGCTTTGTAGAAAGTGGCTACCCGGTAGACCTGACTTAAGGGAACGCTCAGCTTCTTGCTGACAACCATCAGTGTGTCCCGGGGAAGCCAACGGTTCTGTTTTTGAATCTCCAGAAGTATCTGAATAAGGGCAGATTTATCGCTTTTGTATTTATCTATGATTTTCTCAACGCTGTTCGGTTCCTGTTCTTGAGTCCCTATCTTTGTTGTACTTGGGGCAGCCTTTTCAACTCCAGTGTTCACCTTACCCTCGGCGGGTTTAATATTGCCCCTTGCCATGTCTTACTCCTTTCTGTTCCATGAAATAGTTTAATTCATTTCGATTTTGAATTCAAGGCAACTCTCAGCTTCGCATTATTCAATTCATTGGAAGCATAAAAGCTATGTGTTAGAATACTATATCTTCTTCTTATTACCTTGCTGGAACTGCGAAAGGAGCTGGTTATGGGGCAGGTATTTTTCTTCAGCTACAAGGAAGAGGAAAACGCCTTAACCGGCCTTAAGCGTCTTTTTGAAAAGTCAGCATCTGCGGCCATGATACCCGGAGGCGAGCCTGTGGCAATAAAGCTGCATATGGGGGAGCTGGGGAATATAAGGCACATCAGGCCGGTTTTCGTACGCAATGTGGTTGACATAATAAGAGGCGAGGGAGGGAAACCGTTTCTCATCGATACCGTGGCCAATTACCCCGGTGGCAGGGAGAGCAAGGAGAAGTCCCTTGATACGGCTGCGAGGAATGGCTTTGTTGAGGCCAGCGTAAACGCACCCGTGGTGATAGCAGATGATACTGATGATCTACAGACGATACCTATCAGAAATCCCGTTGACGGCTGTGAGTTGAAGGAGATAAAAGTGTCTTCTCTGCTGCTCAGGCCATCGTTTCTGGTGGTGCTATCTCATGTGAAGGGCCACGAGCTTACCGGCTTCGGCGGCGCATTGAAGAATCTAGGGATGGGTTGTGTGTCTACGGAGACCAAGCGGGCACAGCACTGCGTGAACATGCCCATATTTGCCGAAGAGAGGGAGTGCAACGGCTGCGGCAAATGCGTGGATGCCTGTCCTCCGGACGCGATAACGATGGTCGATGAAAAGCCCAGAAGGGCAGAGGCGGAGTGCATATATTGCGGCACCTGCTACTTCAAGTGCCCCTCACACTGCTGGATCTGGCCTCCCGGGTCGAAAGAGAAGCTCCAGGTGTATCTGGGCCATGCAGCCAGCGCTGTATTCTCAAGATTCAAAGGTAAAGTCGTTTTCGTGAACTTCATCCAGGATGTTGTTCCGTATTGCGATTGCGCTGCGCCATCGGGGAATCCTGTCGTCCAGGATGTGGGCATTGTACTCTCGCTTGATCCGGTAGCTATCGATAAAGCATCTCTCGACCTGATTGATAAGTCACCCGTCATACCAGGTGCCACTTCAGCGAAGCCGCCTGACATCCTGGGGAAAATGCACCATACGAGCAGCATGGTTCAGGTTGAGACGGCGGAGAAGCTGGGGATGGGGAGTAAGAAGTATAAGCTAGTGACGGTGTAATCTTTGAAGA
>Ga0315285_10006513_pt1 | contig 12038 bp, 17 predicted proteins | sample YL17G09_36_MG_FD_203698 | JGI IMG/M metagenome (GOLD analysis project Ga0315285, IMG submission 203698) | Sediment microbial communities from Yellowstone Lake, YNP, Wyoming, USA - YL17G09_36 | ecosystem: Environmental > Aquatic > Freshwater > Lake > Sediment | place: USA: Wyoming | collected... | reverse complement strand
TGTATTCAGTGCTTTGGTTGGAGGAGTTGGCAGGGTAACAACTGTATCATTGTAAGCGATGTTGGATATAGAAATTGGGTCAGCGTCAGTGTCGCCTGTGTTTTTGTCAAAGGTGACGGTATAAGTAATGGCGGTTGCCGGGAATACTGCCGTAATAACTCCTGAGTTAGCGGGATTGGTAGCGCCTGTTGATTCAGCTATTGTAAATTGGTTGGCAGTTACACCAGTTAAGGTATAACCTGCTTTGGCTGTCAAAGTAATCGTGGCTGTGTAGGCTGTGGCTGAAGCAAATGTTGAAGGACTTCCTGACCAGGCAACTGTGCCGGTGTATTCTGCTGTTTCTGTTACAGTTGTTACCGGAGTTGCTCCCGTTACCGGCGCTGTCACTCCGGCTATGGCTGTCCCGGCGATTGTTGAAGCAAGACCTTGCACGACCCACTTACCTGCTCCTGTTTCAGATGCTGAGAGAGTACCTGTCATACGGAGAGTTGCTGTTGCACCAGTTGTAACAAAACGATGGCCGAGATCAGCCGCACCGTCATTGCCGGTCCCTGAGGTGCGATGCGTCGCCGGACTTTCAACATAGTTACCATTCCATGTGATAGCGGCCGCCGAGTCATCAATACCAGCAGCTGGGCGAGTCATTGTAGCTGTGTCGTCACGGATACCAACAAGACCCATCACCACTCCACCGTTAGGTACAGCGACGGTGCTACTCGCAGAAAATGTCTGTGAAGTTGTTGTCCAGTTGGTCATTCCACCAGTAACTGTCAGGGGGGTATCCCATATATCTCCTACACCCTTTTGCCAGAGTTGGATGACGGCGCCGCCAAGGAGACTCGTTGCGGTGGAGAAGTCGAGGTTAGGTGCACTGTCGCCAGACTGCCAATCGCGGTACCACGCCATGACTTTCATAGACCCGAGACCATTACCTGTTCCAGTTGTTCCATCAGCAAACTCTGTACCAATAAGTGTCCATCCATTGGGTTGAGCAACTGTAATTGTGTAAGTTTTCCAAGTAGCAAACAAAAACATTCGGTCGCCGGCAGCTGGCGAGCCGGGGATGGCTACGGTACCGTCGGCTACATACTCAGCCCACACTCCTGCTGTTTTCAATGATATTGCTGCTTCGGCAAATTGAATTTTTGGAAGCAAATGAAAATAGCTGGGTATATTTGAAAACGAAATTAAAAGAAAAAAAACAAAAACTAAAACAAATAAAAACAAAGGTCGATGCACATTCTTAATTTTTGTTTTCCAAAGTTTAATATTTGGCATAAAGGGTCGGTTTGTTATATTAAATAACATTTTATAAACCAATTATATTATATCTCCGGCGAAAACGGGAGATTTTTCCAAAAGAATTTTTAGAAATCTTAATCATTTTTCTATTTTACCAAAATTAAAATAAAAAAAACTCAGTTAAAAAATCACCCTCTCTGAAAGGGACCCCGGACGATTTCATTCTCGAACTTTTTCAAAAACATTACCCGTCTCGGTCTCTCGATACCGAGCGCTAGACTGCTGACTACCTCGGTTGAGAACCTAATTCTTGAAGGTAAATTCGGCTCTTTTCCGGGATTATTCCCGACGCGTCTCGGTCGGGGTCTTATATTATATTTTAGCACAAATGAGACAAATGAGACAGTGGTTGGGGCTATTTTCTTGTGTCTCGTTTTAATTCTATCAAAAACCGCCTTAATTAAAAGGCGATTTTTTAGATTATTTTATTGTGTGCTTCAACTATCCAGTAATTCCTTTAAGTAGCCAACCAATTACTACCGATAACACCAAAAAGAAAACAAAAGTGATAATGGCTACCTCTAATGCCATTCTCCTGGGCTTTGTTTTGGTGGGATAATGACGCTGATATTCGTTGTAGGTAATTAGAAAAGCCATTATCGCTGCAATTGGCGAGAATACCAGGCCGATTATAAGGGTAATTGGATTAATAATCATTTTTTATCTTTTTCCCCAAAACAATAAATAAAAAGGCTGAAATCACTGCCATAATACTGCCAAAAATAAATGGCGCGCTAACACCAATATAGGTCCAAAGCAATCCGGCGATAAGAGAAGCAAAAAAAGTGCACAAACCGACGGTAGTCTGATAAACACCGAAAGTCGTGCCGGTTTTTTCTTGAGGAACAAAATTGGAAATGTAGGCCTTGCCCACACCCTCGGTGAGAGCCATATAAATTCCATAAACCGGAAAAAGAAGCCAAAGTAAAAGACTGGAATGTGCCAGGCCGAAAAAAAGATACACAACGGAAAAAAGGAAAAAACCGGTCAAAATTACTTTTTTAGGTCCGATTCTATCAGAAATAATTCCGGCAGGCATTGAAAAAATTGCATAAGTAAAGTTGAAAAGAACATAGGTCAGTACGACCAAAATTAATGATAAACCCAAATTTTGTGCTCGCAAAATTAAAAAAGCGTCTGAACTATTGCCCAGAGCAAAAATGAAACTGATTAATAAAAAAATCTTAAATGAGGGATCAAGGTTGCGCCAATTAAAACGAAAGACATAGGGAGTCGTGCCTGCCGGCAGGCAGGAATTTGCTTCTTTTTTCTTTTCTTTGACAAAAAAGAGTAATAAGAGAATTCCGATTGAAGCCGGGATAAAGGCCAGAAAGAAGATTAAACGAAACTTATTATCTAAGAAATGAATTGCCAAAAGGGCTATGAGCGGTCCGACAACCGCTCCCAAAGTATCAAGCGCCCGATGAAAACCAAACGATTTTCCACGAACCGAGTTTTCCGAGCTTTCGGCAATCAAAGCATCTCTGGCCGAAGTTCGTGTTCCCTTGCCAAAACGGTCAATGAATCTAGCAATCAAAACAAATGGCCAAGCATAAGCCAAGCTTAAAAGTATTTTAGAAATGGCGGAAAATGAATAACCGACTAAGACGAAAGGTTTTCTTTTTCGCCATTTATCAGAAAGCCAGCCGGAAACAACTTTTAAAATACTGGCAGTTGATTCGGCAATACCCTCTATTAGACCGACAATGGCTACTGGCGCACCCAAAATACCGGTGAGGAAAATCGGAACAATAGGATAAATCATCTCCGAGGCTACATCGTTAAAAAAACTTACCAATCCCAAAACAAAAACATTTTTAGAAACACTAAATTTAGTTCTCATAACTTTCTTTTATCATATCAAAAAACCGTCTTAATTAAAAGACGGTTTCTTAAGACTAAAAATTATGTCGATAAACAAATTAATAAAACTCGTTTATTTCTTCCAAATCTTCCTTATCGATGGAATCACAAAAATTACCCAAACCACCAGAAACCACACCCAGCTTGTATTAATCACCCAATTCGCAAACGCGGGCCACGCGGAAATCAAGAATAAAACAAAAGCCATTATGGCAAGTTTAAGAGTGGCCATGTCAAAAGTATTCATATGCTTTAACGTGGTCCCAAACCATAGCCTTTTTTCTTGATTTTCTTGTTCCATAATTTTATTTTTATCTGATTAATGCTTATGCCTTTATTATAAGTCCCCGTTCTGCGAAGGTCAACACAAAAACCCGAGAAAAAATTTCGGGCTTTAATAACCATTTTACCAAGGTCGGCGACTGGACTGGGTTAAAACCTGTTTGATGGTTATTCAATACAACAATCGATGACCTTTTTAATCAATTCCCCAAGTTTGCCCATAAATCCCTTTTTTTCTTTATCGTGTTTATTTAAAGCGTTATCGTCAACTTTCTTAATGTCGTCTGTCTTTATCAATTTCATGTTTAATCCCCAAAAAAGCGAATAAAGATTATATGCTTTTTCGAAAAGGTCATAAGCTTCGTCTTTTTTGCCCATTCCCAACTGTTTTGTCCCAACCTCCATTAATCGCATTGAAGCGGCAAGCAAGTGTTTGGAAATGCACCAAACTTCTCCCTCGTATTCTTTAATGATTTTCTTGAGCAGTTCCTTGCGCATTGAACGCGCCTCATTCAATAAGTCGTAATATTCGGTTTTTCCGGTCTTGGCCCCCGTAAAAAAGAAGTGTTCCTCGATACTCACTAGATTCATTATGGCAATGCTTAAATCTTGATCGGAAGACAAGTCCATCTTATCCTGCTTTTTCATCTCGTCCACCTTTTGGATGAATTCGTTAATATTTTTTATCGGATTTCGATCGTTGTTTGTGTTTTTCATATGATTATTTGGTTAAAAAATAATAAATTATGCTTAAAATTATTAAGGGCGAAATAGGCATAACGACTTTTTGAAAAGGAAAATATGCATGGCCATTATTTTTCTCTTTGAGATAAAAATACCAACTCGCGCCGAACCAAAAAGCGAAACTGCCAACAATAATGCCGAGCAATAATTTATCTAAACCACAAGCGCAAAAAGTATGGATCGGATTCATGATAATGCCGGAATAATAAAGCGGGATAATTATCAAAGCGTAGTAAGTGAAAATGTTCACAAAAATTCTGCCCTTGAAACGGATATTTTTCTTTTCCAGCCAGCTTTCCGTCCAAGTAATCATAGAAACGATGAGTCCGCCAATCCATAATCCAGTTATTGCGTCATCAATTCCCAGCCAACGAGAAAGACCAACGCCCACACCAACAGCAATAGTACAGATCGGACAAACCGCTAAAGCTTTTTTGGCGAAAAGAAAAATAACTGCAAAAACAGACAAAAGATAAATTAATATTTTTTTATTATTGCTCATTAGTTTTTTGTTTAAAGAAATTTATAATATCCTGGTCGCCGATAAAACACTTTTCACCATCCCAGAGAAAAGGCACGCCGATTGAATCGGTTGGTAATCCGCAAATTTTTGCTTTAGCTTCTAATTCCTTAGCGTTATTTTGATTGTAATAAACTTCTTTTTGGGCGAAAGAAATTTTATCGCCAATACTATTTTCTTTAATGTAATCCTCCACTATGGCGCAATGCGGGCAACCATCTCCGTAAAAAAGAATAATCTGGCTTTTTTCTATCTGTTGATTTTCTTGATGATTGTCCGACAGACCACTTTCTTTGTTTTTCGTAAGCACAACAAAAGAGAAAACGGAAACGGCGATGAACAGAATTGCGGGAATAATGATTTTATTTTTCATAATGATTAAAATTTCAATTCTTCTTTTTTACTTTCCAGCTCTTCTTTAATTTTTGGCAATAATTGAAAATCGCCAATGATTTTTTGCGCCTTATCCCTCGGTGTTTCGCCGGCTTCAACAAAACTGATAGCACCCACGGGACAAAGATTGGCGCAGGTAATGCAAGCCACCATACAATTAGTTGGATTCACCACTTTCGATTTCCTGTTTTCATAATCAAACTTATACACTTTGCGGCCACAAGTGGTGGCACACAATCCGCAGCCGATGCATTTTGTTTCGTCAATTTTCGGATGCCAGTCAATGCACGCGCGATTAACTCCGTGCCATTTATCAAATTGAGAATTCTCGTTGTTCATGATTTTATTTTCCTTTCTATTAATAATTATTTAATTTTTTAACTTTTCGCTCTATCTTGAGTCCCAAGAACAACCAAATTTTCTATTGCTTTTATGCCTCTTATCTCGTCCTTCTTCATATAAATGCTTTGATTTTTTGTTAAAGTGAATTCCCCGTTAATATCGGTAAAAATTCCTTTGCCCTCGAGAACAGTTAAAAGTACGCCGTAATCTTCGGGATGAGGCGGTATTTCCACGCCCGATTTCAAACAAATTAAGGCGGCGTGAAATCCTTTGGCATTGAGAAAATGCCTCTTAACTGGTTTTTCCTCGGAAAAAATAATTTTCTCGTTTAAATTATATACATTCATAATATTATCCTATTTTAAAATTTAATTTTGTTATCACTGCTTCGGCAAATAAACGATAAATTTACTGCCTTTATTTTTCTCGCTTTTCACTTCGATTTCTCCTTTGTGCGCTTCAACTATCTTTTTCGCAATAGTTAAACCGATTCCGATGCTGTCATCTTTTTTAGTCCTGGCTTTATCGGCTCGATAAAATCTTTCAAAAATAAACGGCAAATCTTCCCGTTCAATGCCTTGCCCGTTATCTTTTATTGAAAAAGCTATCCGTCCTGCTTCTTGCCAAGTCTTCAGCTCAATCGTTCCGCCATCAATTGAATATTTAATGGCATTGTCCAAAAGATTAAAAATAACCTGCCCAAATTTAGATGGATCAATTTTTATTACCGGCAGTCCCGGGTCGAATGTCTTATGAAAGTCAATATTTTTTTGTGCAATCCTCAATCCGAATCTTTCGCATATTTTTTCTATTAAACCGTTCAGATCAACATCTTCAAGCGACAGTGAAAAGTTATCGGATTCCAAGATGGCTAATTTTTTTAATTCTTTCGTCAAATAAATCAATCTCTCGGCTTCCTTTTTCACCAAAGAAATCGCCTTGCTCCTTTCCGGCTCATTATTAATGACATTGTCATTTAAAGCCTCTAAATAGCCGTAGATATTCGTTAGTGGGGTTGAAAGCTCATGGGATAAATTGGCTACCAAGTCCTTTCTTAACTTTTCCAATTTTTCCAAACTGGAAAACATTTCATTCAACATTTCTATCAAATCATTGATTTCATCTCCAGTTTTAGCCGTTATCCTGGTTGTGTAATCTCCGGCTGAAAATTTCTTAATCGCTAATATTACTTTTTGTAAAGGGCTTAAAATCAGTTTACTTAAAAAATATCCGAACATAATGGATATAATCGCACCCAAACCTCCGACCCATACCAAAGACCGATTAATGCTCATTAAAAATCCTCGTCCCGCTTCTCCGCTGAAACAACGAGGCATAATATTTCCAGAAGCTTCACAAAATTCTTGAAAATAGCGATGAATATAATAATTGGCTGAAAAACTGACAATTATTATTGCCAAAATAACCACCGCCAAAAAAGACAAGGTTAGTTTCCACTGTAGATTGAATTTGATTCTTTTCATTCTTTTAGCTTATAGCCGACCCCTTTAATAGTAATTATTAAATTCTGGCTTTTGTCATTTAATTTTTGCCGCAAATTGGCAACATGGACATCTATAGTCCGATCAAAGACCACTTCATCGTCAAATGTATAAATTTTATGCATCAGATCAGACCTGGAAAAAACAACTCCCGGCTTTTGCGCCAAAGCCAGAAGCAGGTTAAATTCGCGCCGGGTAAGATTTATTTGTTTGCCAAACCTTTTAACTTCAAATCTTTCCGGAATTATTTCCAAACCGTTTATTCTGACCGCTTTTTTATTATCCACTATTGCGTCCGTTGAGCATCTTCTTAAGAGCGCCTTTACTCTGGCTATCAATTCTTTGGGGCTGAAAGGCTTGGTGACATAATCATCGGCCCCGATTTCCAACCCGACGATTTTATCGGTCTCTTCGTCTTTGGCCGTAAGCATAATAATTGGAGTATTGTTTTTTGCCCTGACCGATTTCGCTATTGTCAGTCCGCCGACTTCGGGTAGCATTAAATCCAGAATAATTAAATCCGGATTTTCTTTGGCAATTTTCTCCATTCCTTGTTTGCCGTCATTTGCTACCGCCACATTAAATCCGTCTTTTTCCAAATAAAGCTTCACCAGATCGGATATTTTAGCATCGTCTTCAATTATTAAAATTTTTTTACGCATAAATTTAAACAGATAATGACATAATTTTATTCTCCCAATAACATTTTAACCACAGTTTTTAAATCATCGGCCGTGTATTGCGAATTTAATGGATGGGAAAATGTTACCTCTTTTTGCTTTCCGTTTTTATCAATAATGGTGTATGTTTGCTTGCCGTTTATAATAAGCCCTTGACAATTCAAACCATCTTCTATCATACGGTTATATCCTTCTCTTGTGCTAAAATCAATATATTCCAAAGATACCCGTCCTTGATATTCCTTTACTAAGCCCTCTAATAAATTAATTACCTCATCTCCGCAGCCGCTTAAATTTAAATAGGCCTTTATTGTAACTTTTTCCGCGGGTATAATCGTGGTAGTCGCGGAAGATTTTTGTTCAACTTCCGGCTCATTTGTGGTCAGCACGCTTTCATTGCCGCTTATATCTTTCTTAATTTCGCCAGAGGGTCTTTGTTCGTTAAGAAAAAACCACGCGCCAAAAATACAGGCCGTAAGTAATATCCCCAATATAATTAAACCTTTTTTTTGAGTCATATTCATTGTTTTAGTTTTATAATTTTATATCTTCAATCACTTTGCCGTCCTTTAAGACAATTCTGCGTTTTGCTTTTTGGGCAATTTTGTCGTCATGAGTAGCAATAATAATTGTTACTTTTTCCTTTTGATTTAAGACCTGAAGCAGTTCCAGTATTTTTTCACCTGTTTTTGAATCCAAATCACCCGTCGGCTCGTCAGCTAAAATTATTTTTGGTTTATTAACAAGCGCTCTGGCGATAGCTACTCTTTGTTGTTCGCCTCCGCTCAATTCTCCCGGCAGATGTTTTTCCCTGTCACCTAAGCCGACTTTTTCAAGAGCTTCTCTCGCAACAGAGTAACATTCGGCCTTTTTTATTCCCGACGGAAGTAACGGCAATATAATGTTTTCCACAACGGAAAGTGTCGGGATAAGATGAAATTGCTGGAATACAAACCCTACGTCATCTCGCCTAAAATCCGCGAGTTTTTCCGCGTTTAATGCCGAAATATTTTCTTCGTCAACGGAAATGGAGCCAGAATCACATTTATCAAGACCACCAATTAAACTTAAGAGAGTGGATTTTCCGCTGCCGGATGCGCCCATTAAAGCAACTATTTCGCCATTTTCAATGGAGAAACTTATCTCCTTTAGCGCTTCAACTTTCGTAGCGCCTTTGTTGTATGTTTTTGTAATATTGTGAATGTTTATCATATTTTTTCCTTTATTTTTTAAAGCTCCCTTAAGGCTTCATTAGGAAGCAATAATGATATTCTTTTTGATCCAGCGTATCCAGCGAGAATTCCCAAAATCACCGCCACTGATATGCCGATTAAAATTAAATAAGGCGAGAATACGACAGTTACCGTTAAATCGGTCGCCAGAGTAGACGCTGCGCAGGCGGGATAGGAAGTAATCGCTTCAGGGATGGCAAAGTTAGAATTCATCACGAATAGATAAGTGATTATGTAAGCTATAAAACAACCGATGACACCCCCGATTAAAGACTGAATTATATTTTCAATGGTAATCAGTTTTACAACATCTTTGTCCCGCCAGCCAACAGCTTTCATTATACCTATTTCTCCTTTCCTTTCATAAACAGACGCCAAAGACGATTTAATGACAAATAATGTTACCAAGAAAATAACTATCAGCGATATGCCGGTGGCCATAGTTTTCGTCATGGCCGACATTCCGGCTACTGTCGCAAGAAAATCGGCACTGGTAGTAATCGTAACATCTTCGCCTACGGCGGTTTTAATTTTTTCTTCAACAGCCTTGGGATCAGCTTGGCTTGATAATTTAAGAAATACTGTTGTGTATATATTGCCCTTATTCACAATCTGCTGGGCGGTGTTAATAGGAATGAAAACTTGAGCTCCGGCTATTCTTGCGGTTCGTCCCGTGTTAATAATACCCACGACTTCAAAATCTTTTCCGCCTATATCAATTTTTGACCCTACCTTTAAACCTTCGGATACCGCGAATTCTTTATCTACTACGGCGGTATATGTATCAGTGTTTTGCAAATATCGCCCCTCAATTATTTCGCAACATTCGCCCTTGTTATAGTTTGGTTTAATCGGACCGATGTCGGTAATATCCGGGTTCAAGCCGGTAATAATGGTTGGGTGGCCATCTTTAAATGACAAAAATTCCAAAACGCCTGCCATTGCGGGAATATCTCCATTACCGCCTAAATTATTAAAAGCCTCGGCCGGCAGGGGGTTTAAATTAGACGGAAGTTTTACGGTATTAAAAGCGCACGGTTCGCCATGCAATTGCACGAGCATATCAGCCCCCGCCGATTTCATCGGCTGCATGGCGCTTTGCTCCACGCTCTGCGACACCGCCAAAACACCGACCAGAAGCGCCACGGAAAACATAATGCCAAGTATTGATAACAATGCCCGGCTTTTTCTTCTGGTTAGTTCTTTTAGCGCGTATTCAAAAAATAATGAAATTGACATAAATTTTTATCTTACTTTCCACAAATTTATTTATCGGGTAGAGAAGGCGGATGGATAAACCCGCCTTCTCTGGCAACGTTTTCTTTATTGATGACATCCGCCACCACAGCCTCCATGACCGAAGCGTCCGCCACCATTTTCTGCCTGCCCTTTAATCCTTTCATTCATCCACTCCAACCTTTCATCTGCTTGTTTTTGGGTCAGATAGCCGTTACTTACGGCTTCCTGCAGATTTTGCTTTCTTGCTTCTAACATACTGCCGATCAGCGTCTGTTCGTTGATATTTTTTTCTTGGGCAATTTCCACAATGCTCTTGCCGGCTTCACGCTCGGTTTGAATTTGTTCCTGGCTCATTCCCAAAAGTTTGGTGACCGCATCAGACATCATTCCATATCCTTTTTGGATTGATTGTCCGCATCGGCTGATGAAAGGAGCTGAACTTGACGAAGTATCGGCGGCCATGACCGAAAACACTCCGACACCAAGCATAAGAGTCAAAGCAAAAATCCCCAAACCGATCGATATTTTTTTGTTCATAATTTCATTTCTATTAAGATTGCTAATGCTAATGAATGCGCCGACCATTTGATAACTGTATATAGGTTATCCACATCCTACTATACAGCTTATCAATTACATATTTTCTTATTATGATTTTATTGTTAAGAAATTGTTAAGAATAAATATTAAAGCATTGCTCATTTTATGACAAATTAATTAAAAATTTTACAAGATATTGCGTGTAATATGTGCCAGCCAAAAGAAAAATTGTCGCTACAGAATAACGCATTATTTTTTCAATTTTTTGCATAATTTGAAAAACCTGACCAAGTTTTTGCACCGCAAAAGCGATAATGAAAGAAAATATAATCACCGGCAGTCCGGTTCCAAGAGCGAAAATCGGCGGCAAGATTAAGCCCTCGGCGGATTTTAAAACCAAGGGAATAAGCGCGCCGAAAAATAAAACTCCGCTGTAAGGACAGAATGCCAAAGCGAAAAGCATGCCCAAAAGAAAGGAGCCGATAAATCCTTTTTGCGCCAGCCAGATTTTTATTTTTTCTAATTTTTCTCCACCTTTGCCAAAATTAATCTTGATTATACCAAACATTATCAATCCGATAATTATTAAAATCGGACCCAAAACTTTGTCGCCCCAGCCCTGAAAAATACTTGAAACTTGAAAAGAGGACAAGCCGAAATAAATCAAAGTGGCTAAAATGGTATAACTGGCTCCCCGCCCAAACGTATAAAAAATCCCGTTAAGCAAGGTATGTTTAGCGGTTTTGATTTCTTTGGAAATATAGGCAATGGCGGTGATGTTAGTGGCAAGAGGGCAGGGACTGATTGAAGTAAGCACGCCCAAAAGAAAAGCGGTTAAAATCGGAATATTGTAGTTGTTGATTAAAGAATTTATGAAATCCATATTTATTTTCCCAAAAGTTTATTGAGTTTATTTTGGAAGTAACTGATAAATTGACTTTCATTGGAAACTAAACGCCAGACAGTAGTATCTTCTTCAATATTGTCTTTTCCTCCTGTGATAGCGTTAACAAAAAGCGATGACCCTCTGGCTTGGTATTTTATGACTATGTCTTTATTCTCCGGCAATTCGCCGTTAATGTCCCTAAAAACAATTGTGCCGTTTTTGTATTCCTCGGGAAACTTTTCTTTGATTGTTTTTAGCGCGTATTCGCCGACCGTGATACAAGACCAGCATTGCTGGGTAGCGTGGAAATGGACAACTTCAATTTTTTCTGCCGAGATTTTTGCTATAGACATCGGTAAGTCTTCTTGGCTCTTTACTGTTTGATTGTTAGTGCCTTGCGTCTCTGCTGAGTTTTTATTGTTTCCAAAAATCAGAAACGATACCGCGACAATAATGATTCCGCCAATAATGATGATTGTTTTTTTGGTCATGATTTTTTATTAAATTAGGCCG
>Ga0315285_10006512_pt1 | contig 12038 bp, 11 predicted proteins | sample YL17G09_36_MG_FD_203698 | JGI IMG/M metagenome (GOLD analysis project Ga0315285, IMG submission 203698) | Sediment microbial communities from Yellowstone Lake, YNP, Wyoming, USA - YL17G09_36 | ecosystem: Environmental > Aquatic > Freshwater > Lake > Sediment | place: USA: Wyoming | collected... | reverse complement strand
TAGGTGACTGCCTATAAACCCGCCGCCTCCAGTAACTAATATACGTTCTGTAATCATTTTTCCTCCAGTAAGTATTAGAGTTTTAATATTATTGCCTTATCGCGTCTTACTATTATCTTATGTATCAATAACTATGCCATGTCTATATTATCACGTCAAATGTTTGACTATATTAAATATAGGTTCTGATATATCTCGGCAGTCTTCTCCGCTACTCTCTCCCAGGAAAATTTTTGCTTTGCTCTATAGCCCTCTCACCTAACTCTATATCAATACGTGAAAGGACAGGTATTTGTTTTTCGCTTGTATCAAGACCCAACCTTTGCTTGCATTGTTTATATTCATCGGGCGTCAATAAACCTTTTCCTACTATTTCTAAATGACATTGTACTAATCACGTTGAAAGAAACGAGATAATAACTTTTTCAGTGATCCCGGTATATTAAACCTCAATATAATGCTGGTCTTCATAAGCATATATCTTACAAACAAGCAATTGGAAATTTTCTTTAATAAACTCATTGAGTGTGGCTCCATATGGCCAAAGCTACCGTCTCTGTCATAGTGGTCTACGGTGAGGAAATACCCATTTTTAAATTTCAGCCCTTTTGCGAATGAATCCATTCCAGCAACTTCACACTCATCAAGCACCTCGCGATTTTTAAATTCGTAGCATCTATAAGTCATCTTCTTCAACGCATCACTGGTGATTAAGGTAAATCCTAATCCTCCAACCACTGTGCCATGGCGCTTTCCCGCATAGCCGCAAGCAACTATATCGTATCCGTTTATCTCTTTCTTGAGTATGTTTATAACTTGGGGATCGCAAATCAAATCTGCATCAATGAACAGTAGATAGCTGGCCCCTTTTTCCAATGCGTACTTTCGTATCGCTTCCCTGCCACATGAACAGTTCCAAACGACAGAAATAGCATAATCTGGTTTAACCGTTTCATACAATATGACCTTACCCCTCACGCCCCAGCGGCTCAACATTTCCTTTAATTCCTCGACAAAGTCTTTCTCAACAGTTGCTAGAACGAACTCTGACGATGGGTAATTTTGCTGTATCTTTTTTTGATTCTCAAGAAGCTTGTCTAGGATATATGCTCCTGCTCTATATATAAGGGAACCTACTACCGTGTCTATGCGATTCTCCATTTCCCCTCGCTCGATACATTTTACCAAGGGTAAAGTCTTGTTTTAGCCACCAAAGTTATAGCTATTCTCAATTAGGGATAAAATGATTACGATTTAGCCCCCGATTTTCAGCCTTCTATGATTATATCTCCAAACGTACTCGGCAAGTAAAGGTGCAAGCGTTCTTGTCTGACACCACCTTTGGAAGCTAACATCCGCTTTAAGTATCCCCAGAAACCCTCAAGACCGTTAATATGACTTCCTTTCCCATCGCTATACTCTCCCTGCTCGTACTTCACTAGACGATGAATATAACCTCCAGCAGCGACTCCAGTATAGCTCTTGAACGTGGGCGAACATACAAACTGGACTGCGCCCCTATGACTAGACAGAATGGGCTAGTAGATGCTGAAGAGATGCTTCCTTTTTACTGTAATTATCTATATCTGACTAACCTTAACAATTTGGCACTTATCCCTTTAGCGCCAACATCTTTGATTGTCCTATAAAGCTCTACGGGGTGAGTCATTAATATTCTTGTTGTATCCATAAATAGAAGCTTGCTACAATACTGTGCCCACTTCTCTAATTGCTCTGCAGTCATAGTTTCCGTTTGCACCATCATCTTGTCAAGGACATACTCATCATAGTCTTTACAGATGATATTCCCCGTCATTCTAGCTTCTCTCTCAAAAGCTGTATCGGGGAATGGTATTGCTCTTGAAAAACCAGCTCGATAAGATTTTAGCTCGCGCCAGAGTTTAATACTATCCTTAATCGTATCTTCTGTTTCTCCGGGTAAGCCGATAATAAAAGCTGCCTCTGTTTTGATGCCTGCTTCATGTGTGAGTTTAAAAGCTCTTTTTATTTCTTCAATTGTAATACCCTTTTTCATGCGGTTAAGCATATCCTGATTACCGTTTTCGACTCCATAGAATATCAACCAGAAGCCAGCCTCCTTCATCAATTTCAACAATTCCATATCTACAAGCTTCTCGTTAACCCTGAACGATGTTCGAAATTTTAGCGTTTTATTCAATCCCCGTTGTATGATTTGGTGTAATGTATTCTCAGCCCATGTACGGTTAAGGTTGAAAGTATCGTCCTGGAAAAACACCTCTTTGACTCCGAAATCTTTATGCAGATACTCAACTAGAGAGACTATATATTCCGGACTGTGATAGCGTACCGTACTGCCATAAACTGACTTGGAACAGAATATGCAACTATATGGGCAACCTCTCGACGCCATGATACACATAGCTGGCCGCCGACCCAAAGGATGCGGTCCTGAATACCTTGACAGATTAGCAAAATTGAGGTCAGGGAATGGAAGTGTATCAAGCTCCTGTAATAGTACGCTTGGAGGATTACTTATTACTCTTGAGCCTTCACGATAGCAAATACCATTTATCTGGTGAAGTGGCACTTCTTCAACTATTGCTGTGAAAGCCTTTTCGCCCTCACCAAAAACCGCAATATCTACATTCGGGAAGTCATTTAGAATGTCTTGCTTTAACGCAGAAGGGTGTGGCCCTCCTATGACTATTTGTATATTTTCATGATGAGTTTTGATGTATTTTGTTAATATTTTGGTATGCTTACTTTGAAATGTAGATACTGTCAGTCCTATAATCTCAGGATTGAAGTCCATAACTATGGATTGTATACCATCCATAGTTACCTTATCGGCTACCATATGAACTATTTTGACAGTATGCCCTCTGTTTTTTAACAACGTGCCAAGCAGTAACAAAGCTCCCGAAGGATACATTTCATTACTCATAGGGAAATGGCGCTCCGGGCTGATAAGTAGAATTCTCTTGCCTGACCCCTCCAATTTTGCCCCCTATCTAATCTAACTTTATAAAATACGTTCTAAGAATGGATAAAACCAGTTAGACTGTTTTTGTGATTTAATGTATACAATTTAGATAAACTTGATTTAATATTACGATCATATAATAATCATTCAAAGTATCTTTTCTTGCTTATTAAAGCTATCTCTTTTCTCAATTATCTCAAATCACAGCGGCTCTTTGGAACTCCGCCTTTTATATATTCTAAATCACTATAAGCAATTCATCATAGACTTTTAAAGTTCCACCTACTGTTCTCTCCCATGAAAACTTATTACTTTGCTCTATAGCTTTCTCATCTAATCCGATATCAAGACTCAGCATTTGCTTGCATTCCTTTTTCTCCGTCGGTCGGTACCTTAATTGACTTGCACCACGGACTATAGCTAATGCCTGTTTACTCCTTTGTATCCCTTATACCATTCAAACGATCTTTCAATACCTTCTTGTATGTTGACTTTTGGATTATAACCCAGTAATTTCTTGGCTTTAGTAATATCGGCAATGAAATTAGTGACTTCTCCCGTCCTGTTCTTCTTGATAATGATGCGAGAATTTGACCCTGTTTTTCCCTTTATTATGTCCGCCACCTGCATAATGCTGGTCCCCTTACCGGAAGCCATATTAAATGTATTACCTCTAACCTGATCAAACTTTTCAATAACACGTACTATTCCGTTTATACAGTCGTCAATGTACGTGAAATCCAGTGTTTTATGTTCGCCAAAAACGATTAAATCTTTGTGATTCATTGAACGTCGCATAAAAATCGGCACTACTCGGTCACTATCGTCATATTTCCCATAAACGTTGGAGAAACGTATTATTACAGGCACCATATCGTAACAATAGGAGTAGGAATGAAATAGGGCCTCGCCTCCCAATTTTGTCGCTGAATATGGACTTTCACAACTAGATATACTTACTTCATTTTCCTTCCGGTAAGCGTTATCCGAGTTTCCGTAAACCTCCCTGCTGCTGGCAAACATTAATCTTTTAATGTTGTTAGCGCGGGCAAATTCCAGTACATTGAACACCATAAGAAAGTTGTCTCTGGCAAGTTTTGGCCTTTTGACCAGATCATAAACTCTGGCGTTCGCAGCTAGGTGGATAATTAAATTGAAATCTTTTTCTAATGCAGTATGAAAGTTCGCTTTACGCAGATCACTGATAATTGTCAGTTTATCTATTTGATCGTTCCATTTATTATGGCGGATATCGACACCAGTTATTTTATAACCCTGTGTCAGCAGAGACTCACATAGTGCAGTACCAATAGTCCCGCTACTGCCTGTAACTAGTATATTTTTTATACCCCTATTCATTCTTTCTCTCCCGGATGAATTCAATGCTGCCTATTATCGCCCAATGCCAAAATAAGTCAGCCCATGCTCTTTCATGGTCAAAGGATCAAAGATATTTCTACCATCGATTATAATTGGCTGTTTAAGCAAACGCTTAATCTTAACAAAATCCAGGTTTTTAAACTCGTCCCACTCGGTTAAAAAGATCAGAGCATCGCTGCCGCTGGCTGCTTCATATGGATTTTGGCAATACTCAACATCCTGAAGAAAATTCTTCGCGGTGTCCATAGCCTGTGGGTCATAAGCTTTTATAAGCACTTCTTGCTTTTGAAGCTCCCTTATTATATACATCGAGGGCGATTCTCTCATATCATCTGTATCGGGTTTAAAGGCAAGGCCTAGTATACCCACCGTTTTACCCTGCAGGTTCCATAAAGCGTCTTTAGCCTTTCTTACTATTTGCTGTCGCTGGTAATTATTCACCCTCTGTACTGCTTTAAGTAATTCAAAATCATAGCCAATCTCTTCTGCCATCTTAATAAATGCTGAAATATCCTTGGGTAGGCAATAGCCGCCATAACCAACGCCAGCATTAAGGAAATCTTTGCCTATGCGTTTATCGTAACCCATTCCCTCTGCAACTTTTAGCACATCGGCTCCGGTTTTTTCACAGATATTGCTTATAGCATTTATATAGGAAATCTTTAAAGCTAAAAATGAATTGGAAGCATGCTTGATAAGCTCGGCAGTTTTTACATTGGTTCTCACTACTGGAGCATGTATTGGTTTGTAAAGTTCTATTAGCAGCCTGGCCGCTCTCTCCGACTCGACTCCGAGTACAATTCGATCTGGCTGCATAAAATCATGGACCGCCGTTCCTTCACGTAGAAATTCAGGATTGCTCGCGATGTCAAACTCTACGCCTTTCTTACAGTTCAACTTGATCGTTTTGTGTATCCAATCACCAGTTTTAATTGGAACAGTACTTTTCTCTACTATTAACTTATAGCCGTCAAGAGCACAGGCTATACGTCTAGCAACGTTTTCAATTGAAGTTAGATCGGCCTCGCCATTCGATTTTTGTGGAGTCCCCACGGCTACAAAGATTATATTCGATCCCGCGATACTATCCTCCAAGCTATGAGTAAAAGAGAGCCTACCCGCTCTCTTATTTTGCACTACCATAACTTCAAGCCCTGGTTCATAAAAGGGTAAAACATCATTCTTGAGACCCTCAATTTTCTTTACATCATCATCCATACAGATAACACTATTCCCGAGCTCAGCAAAGCAGGCGCCCGTAACCAGCCCCACGTGTCCCGCACCGATAACACAAATGTTAGTCATTGATTATCTCCATAATAATTTCTCAATTACCTCTATAATCTACGCATTGATTATACGACTAATGGCATTCTCATATTGTCTAACCACAACTGTCCAGTCAAACAGCGATAATGCTCTGTCCCTACCCCGCTGTCCAAACTCCTCTCTTAATTTATGTTCTTCACATAAATAGCTAATACGATTAGCCAAGGCGTATACATCAGCTGGCAGCACGAGAAACCCGGTTTGATTATCAACAACGGTATCGAGCATGCCGCCCACTGAGGTCCCAATAACCGGTTTACTGCAAGCCATCGCTTCCAAAACTGCTATTCCAAAAGGCTCAATGACACTCGGCTGAACATATAAATCTGCAGCGTTATACACTGCTGACATCTTTTCATTTGATATCACTTCGGTATCGATACTTATATGGTCTCGTAGATTAAGCCTCTCAATCAAAGAACGTAGAGCCTCTTCTTGAGTTCCTTTTCCTAGAATAATCAGGTGAACGTCTTTATTTACACTTACCACCTGTTCCATGGATTGAATGAGGTGGTTTAAACCCTTATACGGATGAAGCCGTGCCACAGTTAAAATAAGTATTTTCTTCCCAACGCCATGCTTCTCGCGAAAGGAGCGGTCATTCACTGGAACAAATGACTGCGCATCAATTCCAGTGGGAATGACAGATATTTTTGTTTCGTCTGCACCTATTTCAGATAAAAAGGCCTTAGCGGCATGCGTATGAGTCGTAATTAAATTACACCCATTCCACAAACTACGATTCACAGTTTTATCAAAAAACTGTAGCGGTAATTTCTTGAAGAGATCTTGCGGATAGTAGTATCGTTCGCAGGACACAACAGTCAGAATGCGATGCTTGCTAGCATAGTGAAATGCCATATGACAAATAAGAGGATAGTCCTCCTGCAACAAAAAGGCGTCATATGAATCATCCAAGTGTTCTCTAAGTGACAGGACAACGGGATTTTCTTTTATTGTGGCGATAGTTTTAACATATCTGACTTGGAACGGAAGATCAATATCGCTAGTAACCTTCTGGTATTCTCGCGGCGCCTTGGCTGATGAAGTGATAAAATGAACTTCGTGCCCTGCTCTTACTAGATGAGTCGCCAGCCAGTATTCGTTGCTTTTAACAAACGGCGTAAAAAAAGGAGCCACAATTGCTATCTTCATACTGTCAGTCCCTATCAATGGCGAATCTCTTCACAAGTTACTCTCCATACACTCTGAGTGTTTCACTGCCATATGATTTTACTGATACTTCTTCTAGCTGCTAACAGTTATTAGAAGAACTTAGTCTATCACACTGATTCTACATTGCCACTTGACGATATATTATAAATCAATCACGCTCTTGGGGAATACAAAAAATATCATAATGCTTCCATTGCATAATGTTATCTCTATCAATGATTTCGCCCTTATAATTATTTTCACTAGAGACTTTGTATATTGTGTATCCTAGATCTTTAATAGTTTGATATAATTCGATACGTTGTTTATATGATGTATACATGAATACTTCTGCTTTAATATAAGGTCTACATTCAGATACTATTTTGTGGATAGATTGAAGGACAATGAGGTCATAGCCTTCCGTATCGATTTTTATATATTTGATTTTACTAATTACATCACTGTATTCTCTCCGTAAAAACCTCTCAAGGTTTACCCCCGATACCTTTTGTTTAAATATTTTACTCTGTTTCCATATGCTAATTCCTTGGTGTCGCCCACCATTGCAAAAGCCGGGATCACCATAATAAAAAACTATTTCCTCATCATTTTCTGTGGCTGCAAGCATCAAAGGTACAATATTTGTCTTTTCTTGATTGAGCGTTGCATTCTTCTGCAATATAGGGAATACATACTTATTGGGCTCAAAAGCCAAAACAAGCCCATTCTTGCCAACTGCTATGGCAATAGGAAGAGTCGTGTACCCTTGGTTTGCGCCTATATCTATTGCGACATCGCCAGCTGATAGATAATTGCGCAATTCATCGATATCGCTCTGACGAATTTCTGCAGAACCAGCAAACGGGTGAAGCCATTGAGCATATTCAACAAGGCCATCTTTCGGCAGATCAAACGATTTAATCTCAAAGCCATATGTACGAAATCTCAATCCATATCTAACCGTCTTAAGAATCGATCTTATATCCACATCTTTTATCCCCTTTATATTCAGATAATTGGAATACTTTCATCTCGCATCATTCTTTATACGCCATACACTCTGAGCGTTTCCTTTACAACATCATCCCAATCCCACAACTTCACGCCCTCTATTTTGTGTCATTACCTATTTTAAAGGCAATTTCTCGTAAATATCATCATAGACTTGGATTGTCTCCTCTGCTGTCTTTTCCCATGAGAATTTATTACTCTGCGCTAAGGCTTTCTCATCTAATCCGATATCGATATTTGACAGTATCTTATCAACAAACCGTTTTACTACATCATGTGCGTCCAAATCTACCATATTGCCATATGTTCCTACGACTTCTGGTATACTGGCTTTATTTGAAACCACAACTGGAACTCCACAACTCATAGCCTCTAAGACAGGCAGACAAAACCCCTCATATTCAGATGTATTAAGGAAAACATCAGCACTGTTGTATAAGACAGGCATATCCTCTTCTGAAACCCAACCAGTATTAATAATACCATCACCTGATAGCTCTTTGGCATATCCGGCTTTAATCAGTTTGATATCATTTCTACGCTTCCTCAGATCGTCAAAGACTTTTTGCACCAAATCCATCCTCTTATTCTGATTGTTCGATGAAAGTACAAGCATGTGTTTCTCACTCGTATTAAGCCCTAACCTTTGTTTGCATTCCATTTTATTCATCGGGCGATACCTTGACCGATCTGCAGCAAGATGCACTACATAAATTTTTGACTCACTGATACCTAATACTCTTATGAGTTCTTTCTTAGTAAAATCTGATATGGCTATAAGTCCATCAACCTTTTTCAACGCTCTGGGAGTTGGTATCCACTGTAATTTTTCCAAAATTGAGGGATACAATAAGGGAATTAAATCGAGCACAGTAACAATAAATCTTTTAGGTCTTCTGATATAGACAACGGGTGCAAGTGTTTGAATTGTAGCATGCACGATATCAGCATCTACAGACTTATACGTTAGAAACCAAGAGGCTATGGTGTTTCCAGTAATAGGGTTATCAGGTCGATATACTCTCTCAATCTCTATTCCTTTTTTTTGCATCTTGATATTTTTATACAACTCATCTTCATATCTCTTAAAGCCAGACATCGGCTGGTTTTTTCTGGATGCATTCCATTGGATTACTTTCACCTTACATCATTCTCTATATATCTTAATTGTCTCTTTTACCACATCATCCCAATCCCACAACTTCACATCACCAACTGCTTGACCGATCGTATCGTTTATCAATTGCGCTAGCCGTTCGACAGAAATTGGATAATCTATTCCAAAGCAGTTCTTATTGTCAATCCACTCTGTGAGTGCAGAGGTATTTGCAATTATACACGGGATCTTCGAAGCCAAGGCCTCAGCTATCACAATGGAAAATGATTCATATTTTGAAAGTAAAATAAAAATATCAGCTAAAGCATATCTACTAAGCAACTCTTTCCGTGGAAGATCTTGATAGAAATCAACCCTCCCTTCAAGGCTCAGCTTGTTAGTAAAGTCTACTAAATGTCTTTTATACGGCCCTTTCCCAATGATTTCTAAATGTAAATTAGGCTCTAATAGTGGTAATGCCTCAATTATATACTGAACGCCTTTATATTCTTCCAACCTGCCAACATATAATATCTTTTTCTCTTTATGCTTTTCCCGGCGCAGGCCTTTGAATTCCTCCAAATTCATTCCATAAGGTATGACAGTTATATTGCTATCATCTATATTAAAATCTTTAATTAAAAGAGACTTCTCGAAGTTTGATAGAGCAACCACTCGATTTGCTCTATCAAATATCCTTCCCCCCAAAGGTTTATACAATCTGAATAGAAAATCCCTAAATAAAGTGTGCCCATGCCCATGGTAGTACGCATTTATAATAAATTTGTCTGCCTTAGCGTAGCTGGAAAAAAAGAGGGGAATAGCATGATAGCTATGTCCATGTACGACATCAAACGAAGAGTGGCGAAGCTCCCTTAGCATACTCAATGATATATGGTAAGCATCTTGGGGAGAAAAGCTACGAAATCTCCGGACTTTAACCCCATTCAGTAGCTCTTCCCTAGTCAATTCTCCGGATGGATCACATGTAAATACAGTAACATCATGATCATGGACCAAACGCTCACTGAGATTCTTGACATGTTCCTCTACGCCACCCATGGAAGGATAATACTTAGGGCAGACTTGGAGGATTTTCACTTCACCGCCTCCCGCCCCAAGACCAGATGTTCAATGATTATCTCATACTGGCGAGCGATATCATCCCAAGTAGAATGGGTGGAATTATAATGCAAATCCTCTCCAGATTCCACAGTTTTATAAACAGCTACTATATTATCTCTTATAGACACGGGATCACCGGGCTTAACAAATATCGACCCCGGATAATCTCCCAGGGATTCTCTCAGCGCCGGTACATCCGAGAGGATAATAGGCTTGCCATAGGTTAATGCGATATGAGCTACAGCACTCCCAGAGGCTCTCAAATATGGTAACACTATGACATCTGCCGCAGAAAAATATTTTGGTATCATAGAATCTGGAATATACTTTGACACAAGTGTAATTTGGTTCTTGTATGGAGATGCATCCACAATTTGCTGAAGCAACTCCCCCTCCTCCCAAACCTCGCCAACAATCAGCAGACGCGAACGAAGGGCAATCGAACTTGGTAAGCTGTTAAACGCCTCAACCAAGTAGGGAACTCCTTTATACTGTCTTATCAAGCCGAAATACAGGATCACGAACTCCTTATCAATACAAAGTTCTTGCTTCGCTGAAACTTGATCTATCGGTTGAAAGTAATCTTTATATAAACCCATCGGTAATACATGAACCTTTTCTTTATCAATATGATATATATCCGCAATCCGACCTTTATCGACTTGAGAGTAGGTAGTATAAGCATCGAGCCCACGTATAAGCAGCCGTCCTGCCACCCGCGAATAAAGCCTGATAGGCCATATTCTCTCCTCTAAAGGATCAACAACCTCATGCATTTCCACTATTACTTTAGCCCCGATTCCCAGTTTATTAACCCACTTCAAAAATATCTGCATATGGGCCACTGACGATGACCACCACATAATTATTATCACATCTGGACGATGTTGTTTAAGAAAATTGTAAGCACCGAACCAGCTTCGAGGGGAGTTATAGTCCATGCCATCATACACGTCTATATCTGGAGTGAAGTCTATAAAATACTGATCTTTACCTACATGTTCGCGGCCCGGAAATAAGAACCGCGGCAGCAAGTTGCGCAGCAATACTACTGAGACCTGATTACGCTTTGATAATGCGTTAGCCAAAAAAATGGTATGGGCAGTTATCCCGCTAAAGAAACGTTTTGAAGGGCCTATTACACAGATTTTCATATCACGTTTGTCGCTTTGATTTCGACAGCAAAGATGCCTCTGTAGATTTTGCCGAATAGCGTCAGAGCAGCATTGAACTGCTTAGCATTTTCACGATCGGATAAACCTCTTTTTTACTATCGTATTAGCTATCCCCCAACCAGCCTTAATCGAACCGAGCTTGCTGGCAGTAGCTCTTCTGCGATACTGAATAGGGACTTCACCAACACGATACTTATGCTTTGCAACCTCTATCAACATATTAGCTTCCAACTCGAAACCAACAGCATCTAAATTCAAACTTCGTAATACGTCTACCTTGAATCCCCAGAAACCGGTGCAAAGATCGCTAACCCTAGTTCCATATAGCATATTGGCCAAGAAGGCAAGTAGGTGGTTGCCTACCAGATTAAACCTCTTTATTGCGCCTTGTTCCACAGAACCATTAAGCCTGGAGCCGAGCACCACATCGCATCCTCCCTCCAACAGCTCCACCATCTGAGTTATATAGCCGGCGGGGTAAGTGAAATCTGAGTCCAGCATGAAGACGAAGTCTCCGCTGACCGCTCCGAACCCGGTCCTAATAGCCCGGCCTTTGCCTCTATTCGGTTCATCAATTACCTTAGCGCCATGCGCAGCAGCGATCTCAGCCGTTTTATCGGTACTTCCATTATCAACGACGATGATCTCAGTTTCATACCCCTTGGACCTAAGCTCCTCAACAGGGATCTCATCGATCACCTTCCCTATCGCCTCTTTCTCATTCAACGCAGGCAAAACTACCGAAACCTTCTTCACAAAACCTCACTCTTCAAATCGACATTCAGCCCAGTTTTAATCT
>Ga0315285_10006511_pt1 | contig 12039 bp, 7 predicted proteins | sample YL17G09_36_MG_FD_203698 | JGI IMG/M metagenome (GOLD analysis project Ga0315285, IMG submission 203698) | Sediment microbial communities from Yellowstone Lake, YNP, Wyoming, USA - YL17G09_36 | ecosystem: Environmental > Aquatic > Freshwater > Lake > Sediment | place: USA: Wyoming | collected... | reverse complement strand
TCTTAGAAGTCTACGCTTCCCTTTCAGAAGAACTGCTGATAATGGCAAAGGTGGTTGCCGAGAATCAAGAAGGTCTGCACGCGTTCATCGCCAATTCAGTTGCCCCCCTGCCCGGAGTTCTAAGAATTCGCACTTCCATAGTGACTAAAAAGTTTAAGGAAACCCCATTTTCAATCACTAATGACCCAGATGAGTTACATTTATAAAAGGAGCATGCAATATAAGGGAAGAGAAGCGCTATGAATACGGAGAATATGCCGAAAAGCTTGAGAATGTTTCCCCGAGAGAAGGCATTCTATTTTTTCACGTCTATCGGAAACTACACTGGCATAAGTGCAACATCCCTCAAAGAATTTGTGGAAAGAATAAACGAAGTGAACGTGAAGTCTATCGAGTTTCACCTTTACCGCGGAGACTTTGAAAAGTGGATAGCTGATACTTTGGAAGACAAGGAGTTAGCAGAAGACATTAGGAAATTACAGAAGATCAATCTTTCAGGCGATGGCCTCCGCAACCAGTTGAGCCTGACCGTTTCGAAACGAGTGAAACGTCTAACGAGCCAGCCTTATCCAACTCAGTTTTGAAGACCTTTGGCTGGCAGTCGGTTGCGGTCAGTGTTTGCATTAGGTCGTAGGGTGAAGTTGCCAACTGCAGCTTAGACGTTGTATTAGCATTCGCTTCTGCAACAAGGTCAGATATTCTCAGGCTGCCTACTTCGGAAGGGTAATACGTCATTTGACTTCCATAGTACGCGAAGTCCCGTTCTGTTCCGCCGACGGCTTCGTCCAGTGTCTTATTGTGGACAAAAAGGTTCGTCAGCAACTTCGAGGTCTCGTCGTCCGAGTGCGAATACCCAACCAGATTTGTCCACCCCAAGAAAGCTGTGGCCCCCTTTCTCACAAACGCGCCTGCCAATGTTTGCTCAAGACCAGGTTTCAGCCCCCAACATCCCATGGCGATGACTATGCTTTTGGGGAAAGTGCCTTCTGAGTTCTCTATGAACTTCGACGTAACGGCGAAATATTCTCGCGGGGTCTCTGCATAGTACAAGGTTCCCTTGACGACTAGTCCATTGTCCTGCTCATCACTGTGTGCCGAACTCCTGTAGGGCTCAGAAGTGAACAGATCCACCGCTAAGCTGTCATTTCTCAACGCGGAGTGAGCTCTCAAGATTATTATGCCATAGTTACGCTTGGCGAGTTCCTTGAAAAAATCAACGTATATTGTCTCGTTGTAGTAGCTGACGTTAAAACCGTAAGCCTCGAGAGTGACTGTTGCATTGTTCACGAATGCGGGGTTTGGAAGCTCCTCTCCTAGCTGGTCGACTATGGCTGCTCTGAGCGAGAACAAGACTGGTGAAGGATGAATGAACAGGAGAGAAATTGAAGACGCCACAGTGATCAACAGGACAAGCACTATTGCAGCTATGACTAGAGCTCTCTTTGAAAGCCCATGCTTTTTTTCCTGTGTGACTCCCTTTCCCTTTTTGCTCGTTAATGAATAACCTCCAGTAATAGCGTCTGTATGCTTCAGAGAAAAATATGATAAGGGCGTTTCTATTTTCTTTTGCGCTTCTTGAGGCTTAACGTTGCGCCAAACAAGGCGATGAGTGCACCATAGGCTACTAAGTAGGATGTTGGAGTCTGTTTGGCTAATGAGATTGAGTATCCTCCGGTTGAAGGTTGGATGACCGTAATTCGCGAAGTTCCGGATTGTGCGGTGGTGCCATTGGTGTCTGTGACCTTCAAATATATGTAGTATGTTCCGTCTCCTGGAGGCGTGAAGATCCAACTGGCTGATGTTGCGCCTGGAACTGGGTTACCATTGAGATACCATTGGTAACTGTAGGGCGAAGTTCCTCCACTGATTGTGCGGGTAAGTGTTGCCGTTTGGGTGGTATATATTGTGGCCTCAGATGGACTTATTGTCACTGAGAGTGGAGGTGGGGCAGATGAAGGCTTAAAGAAAGCCTTCAGAGTGCGGTTTTGGTTCATTGTAACCGTGTACGGGTTCGCTGATCCGACGTTTGAGCCATCAAGCTCCCAGTGGTCAAGCGTGTAGTTTGCGCTCGGGTTTGCCGTGACTCCGACGGTCGTTCCGTTGGAGTAAACGTATGTTCCCGGGCTTGGGCTTGTATTGCCTCCAGTTGTCGTTTGTATCGTCAACGTATAGTTTATCAAACTGAAAACCGGGTACAAACTGTGACTGCTTCCCACGTAAACGATGATTGGATTCTGTGAACCCTTGTCTACACCGTCATATACCCAGTGGTCAAAGAAGTAGTTGGCACTTGGAATAGCTTGTACGCTCACGTTTGTTGGGTTGTCATAGGTGTATGTGCCTGGAGCAGGATTGGTGGTGCCCCCTTGTGATACAGAAATCGTCAATGTGTGAGTCTCGACGAAAACCGCTTGGAGTGTGTGGCTGCCGTTCATTAGAATGCCTGCTGGGTTGGGCCATCTACCTGCAACGCTGTCGAAAACCCAATGGTCAAATCTGTACCCTGAGCCAGATATTGCGTTGACTGCAACGGTGGTTCCACCCGAATAAGTGTATGTTCCGGGGAGAGGATTCGTGGTTCCACCAGTCGTCGCAGATATCGTCAGAGTGTAGTTGACGTGAGCGAAGATTGGTTGAAGAGTGTGATCGTCCATCATCAATATCGTGAATGGATTCGATGAACCGGCTTTGTTGCCGTCAAGCAGCCAATAGTCCAGCACATAGTAAGTGTCTGGAATCGCTGTCACACTGGCACTGGTTCCATTGGTGTATACGTGAACGCCGGGACCAAGGTCCGTAGTGCCTCCAGTTGAGCTCACAATCGTCAGCCTGTAAGTGAGAAGCATAAAAACAGCATTCAGCGTATGGTTACCATTCATCTGCACCGTGATTGGATTATCCGTCACGTTGGAACCGTCAAGCTGCCAGCGTACGAACTTGTAGTTGTTGTAAGGTGTTGCCGTGACGTTAACAGAAGAGCCTGAGGCATAAGTGTAGGTTCCAGATGCAGGATTAGTGATTCCGCCTGCGGTCGTTGTAATTGTGAGTGTGAAGTTGATTAGCGAGAAAACTGCTTGCAAAGTGCGATTGTTGTTCATCAGGACGCTGATTGGGTTGGCTGTGCCTGCTGGAGAGCCGTCCAATACCCAATGGTCGAAGAAATAGTTTGCCGAGGGAAGGGCTGTGACGTTGACAGATGAGCCTGCATCATAGGTGTAGGTTCCAGGTGCTGGACTGGTTGTTCCTCCCGTGGTGGCTGTTATTGTCAAAGTATATGTGATCATGGCAAAAACTGCCTTCAACGTGTGGTTTGCATTCATCAACACGGTTGTGGGGTTGTTGGTGCCATTGTAGGAACCGTCAAGTTCCCAATATACGAACTTGTAGTCTACGCTCGGAGAAGCACTTACCTGAACATTTGTTCCTTCTATGTAGGTGTATGTTCCAGAAGCAGGATTTGTCGTTCCGCCAGCAGTTGTGATAATCGTGAGGGTGTATGTACGGGGATTAACTGTAACGTCGGCCTCATTCGATAGTTTGGCTGCAGACGCAGCGTCAGTCACTTTCAGAGACACCAAGTAGTACCCTGTTGATGTAGGTGTGAAAACCCATGACGCAGAAGTAGCTCCCGAAACCTCTGTGTCGTCGAGATACCATTTGTAAGAGTAAGGCGTTGTTCCACCTGAAACTGTTGAAGAGAAGCTTACTGATTGTCCCAATATTATGACGCTTGAAGCTGGCTGAATTGAGACAGACAAGGCGGGGTTAACCGTGACTCCTGCAACATTTGATTTCACCCGCGTAGAGGAACTGTCTGTCACGTTGACATAAACCTGATAGTAACCCACCGAGGCCGGCGTGAAAATCCAACTACTTGACGTTGCCCCGCTGACGGCTGAACCGTTGAGATACCACTGATAACTGTATGGCGGCGTTCCGCCTGAGACGGTTGAACTGAATGATACCTGCTGTCCGAGGTCAACGATAGCTGAGGCCGGACTTATCGAAGCTGTAAGCGGCTGGGGCGCAATTTGGTATTGGACAGTTGAATCTTCGCTGTTCGGAGACCATGTTACTCTAGACCATGAGATTGGCTCACAGTCATGACCATACGCATCAAAGTGCGTTTTGGCGTTTGTGGCGGCCGAAAACGTTACAGAAACTGTCAAGATCGTGTAGCCCTTAGGCAAAATTGTTCCAACGTTTATGTAGGTATCATTAAACCATGTTGGATAAACACAGTCTGGCCAGTATTTTGTGCCGTAGGGTTTAGGCGTGCCGTACTTGAAAGCGGTTTTCGGTATGGATGTGCCGTTTATTGTTAGGCTTTGAAGGTTGTTGTAGGAGGCATTGTTAAGAGCCACTATCAAATGTGTGTCATCGGATTGAATTTTGTTGCTAGTATCATATATTTTTACGTTGAAACTCCACGAGTTTCCAGTCTTGTTCAAGAGCCAACCTTCGTCTATCCAAGGATCACCCAAATGTTGTTTTACATAAATTCCTTCAGGCAGAGAAACTCGCAAAATTGCTGGATCAACCACTTCTACAATCTGTGCTTGAGAATTGTTTAACCCGTCGTTGTCGGTCGCTGTCAAGGTTACTGTGTAATTGGCGTATGTTGCGAATACATGTTCAATCGTTGGGATTGTTACGGTCGTTATGTTTCCGTCTCCGAAATCCCAAGAATAGGTTGTAATGTATCCGTCTGGATCATAGCTTGCCGAAGCATTGAAAGCAACCGTGTCATTTGCAACTGGGTATGTTGGTGAGTAAGTGAACGAGGCTGTTGGAGACGTATTTTCGTACGTCACTTCCAGATATGGATCTTGCGCTGTGCCTGTATACTCCTTGCTTGCAAAGTACCTTGCAAGGTTTGGATTGTTTTGGGTTGGATCGTCTAAAAGAAGTTTTACAACCGCACTCAGCAGCTTGTCTCCGGAGTATTCGGCTTGTCCATAAGGTGTGATGTCCCAACAGTAGTATCGTCCAGTTCCTCCGACAGAGATGCTCGTGATGAGTGAGCCTACGGCAGGTGCATTGTTCCACGTGATACTTGATTCGTCCCAATTGTCACCTGTTCCATGAACATAAATTTGGACGTTTGGATTAGCATCCGTGGATGTGCAGTATAAGTAAAGCTTAACAGATGTTATGGTTTTGCCGTTCGGAATGGAACTTAAATCGAATCTAAGATAACTTCTTCTTGTTCTGGAATCAGATTTGACGCGTAAACTTGTGTCGTACCCGTGATTGTCATTTGGGTACTCTGCTTCGATCCAAGAGTCATGTGTTGGGTATATGTTCGAAGTATAAGAAGATGAAACGGGGAATACGAGCAGAAAGGAACATGTCAGAAGCAGTACTAATATTATCACAACTATCTGTCTCGATGGCGAATCCACTGCTCCTCTCCCCTCGGCAATACTATTTAGTCATTGATAGCCATTTAAGCATTTTGGAACTAACTTCTATATGATTCATTTCTCTTTTATTAATTGCTATTAGGGGTGTGCACTATTCGATTTCGTTTAGCTTTTGGTGGATAACTCTTCTGATGGATAGCTTTCCATTGACAGTAAAATCGCAACAAGTTACCAAAAAGTAGAATTGTGCACACCCTTATGATGTGTATAAGGAGGAAAAATGGATTAAAATTTTCGACCTTAATTATGTTCGTTACAAACTTAACAATTACTTAGAGCATTCCGAATGTTTTATCACAATCGAAGACTGTAGAAGATTAATCTACACTGCTTAAATAGGCGGAAATTTAACTTTGTTTTTAGGGGTAAAATGCCAAAATTAAACATTATATATGTTGCATTGGCTGTCTGTTTTCTTTTGATTTCCTATGTTAAAATAGGCTGTTCAATCGAGCCTGTTGTTATTGAATTTTTTTATCGTTCGCCTTGTATGACCTGCCCTACCGCACAGGAAGACTACAAGATATATGTGCAGAACAATCAGACAGTGAATAATATTGAGAGGGATTATGGAAGTAAGGTTTTAGTCAAGCGGATATGGTTCTACTTATCAGAGGCTACAGAAAAAAGGGCTCTGTACGGTATAGGTGTAACGGATTGGAACTCGATCGTTGTAAATTACAGAGATGTAATCAAAGGATATGCCAATGAGACTTACATAAGAGAACTCGTCGATTACTATATAGCTGAGCCGCCTTCACCTTATAACATCACCATTCTGAGCATTGAGCCGCCTTCTAGGAGCGTAAACATTGGTGATATCCTTGACATTAATGTTACTGTGAAGAATGAAGGAAATCAGCCCGTATCTTTTAACATGACACTTGGGTATGATAGCAACCCGATTGGAACAATTTTTGTGGATAATCTAGAACCGAATGATACCGGGCAACTGATTTTCCGCTGGGACAGTCATAATGTTGCAGAGGGTAATTACACCTTATTTGCTCACGTATATGTCGTTCAAAGCAACACAATCATAGGTAATGACTTTCGTGGCGGAAGCATAGAAGTAAAAGCTCCGCCTCAATCCATAGGCGTCATAGCTGTACTTATGCTTGCGTTTACCTTTGGTTTTTTTGAAACTTTCTCCCCATGCCTAATCATAATGTTATCATTTATACTAAACTACACAATAGGAAAGACCACTCAATTTAAGGAAGGTTTCTTGGACGTTATGATTTTTGGTATAGGTTTTGTAGTTGCTGCTTTGCTTATCGGGGTAGTATTTGGTTTGATATTTCTCTCATTGCCAATGCTCCAAGTTTACCTAATGTGGCCGGTATGCATTTTCGCCATATTTTTTGGCTTTAGTCTGTTAGGCTTGTTAAATGTCCAAATTGAGACCAAGCCTTTAATAAGAAAACTAGCTGGAAAATATGTTGCGACATATACAGGAATGTTCATTTTAGGCTTTGTTTTCTATTTTCTTGACCCTTGTATCGCACCAATTTTCATGGCGATGGCGCCACTGCTACTTCCTAATTTGCTTCCTCTGATCCTTTTTATTTTTTGCTTGGGCGTCATTATCCCCTTTGTTGCTATTGGAGTTTTTGCTGGTTCAGTGTCAAAGTTAGTTAGGAGCACTTATAGGCATCGTTTCAAAATCAGAGCAATCAGCGGGTTGATTTTAATAGGTTATGCCTTGTATATTATCTTTTCATATCTTATTCCATAACTAGAAATGCCGTAAGTTTATTTACAACGACATACAAATTCATTTCAGCTAGCCTGGTGACGAAAATGGCGAAGGTAAAACTCACATTGACTTTTTTGCTGATAAATTTTATCACGCTGGTAGTTTTTTCAGCTTGCGCTGTGAGTAAGCTTGTGTATGTGGGGTTTTGCTCTGACGGGATTATCATAGTGAACCCAGGTCAACTTATAAACGAGACTCTATACACTGCTAATGATGGGGACACTATTCTCGTTAAATCTGGAAACTATTCTGAGTCAGGTATCTTGGTCAATAAGAGTGTAACAATAGTTGGGGAAAATGCGGAAAACACTATAATAGATGGCGGCGGAACAACTCAGGATATATTTCATGTCATCGCAAACAACGTAGTTATTGAAAACTTTACATTACAGAATACAAGCTCTACTACTTTTCCTCCAGCGCCAGCGGCTCGTATGTTTAATGTTGCAAATGTTACCCTTCAAAAAATCGTTTTAAAGAGTGTCGGTTACGGGGTTGAAATTTGGTCTTCGAATTTCACAGAAATACGGTACAGCAGAATTTTCAATGCAACGACAGGGATCATGATTCGCCGTAATAGCTATAACAATACAGTTGTTGACAACACTCTGGAAAATAATTCAATAGCGATTTCAATTGCGGACAACACATGTAACTACAATAAAATTTTTCACAATAACTTTGTTAATAACAAAAATCCATCCAGCAACTTGGGTTCGTCCAACTTCTTCGACAACGGTTACCCTTCTGGAGGAAACTATTGGAACGACTACAATGCATCAGATTTGAAGTCTGGACCTTACCAGAATGAAACTGGCAGCGATGGAATACTTGACGAAGCTTATCCTGACCCTTCTTCTGAGTGGGATAGGTATCCTTTAGCTCACCCAATCACTAACATTGAAGTTATTGCGCATGGAAATCGTTTCATGGTTCATGTTTCAACAAACTCCACTATAACCGCTTACAACTTTAACCAGTCAGCAGGAAGTTTGACCTCATTCGTTAATGGACCAGCGAACACTAACGGTTCTTGCAGAATCGCTGTTCCTAAGGGGTTGTTAGCTGCTGAATCGTTGGATAACTGGACGATTTTATTGTATGATGACGGTGGTGAAAAGGCAACTCCGCAGTGGATTCTTGACGACACAGAAAACACTTACATATACTTCACTTACAGCCACGCTTTCACGAGTAGAATAGAAATAGTTGTAGCAGAACACACTAGTATATTGACATTAATCTTCTTAGCTTCAACTTTAACGTTAATCACCTTCAAAAAACGTTTGAAAAGCCAGAGGCCAAAATCATAAAATAAGTTCTCTAACTTAAGTTAGAAGACATTAAAAGAAAAAAGGGAGGAATTATTTCTTAAGGCGTTTTAGCAGTGTCTTCTTTTTTGAAACTACGATTGCTGCAGCAGCTAGCGTTGCTATTAGGAACGTTGTTAACATGATTAAGCTGGATGGAAACTCTGGAACAATGTTTTCAGCAGTTATGGCTATTGATATGGTGCTTGTGAAGTTAACTGTGAAGTATATGAACGTGTGAGTAGTGTTGAACGATATTTGTGGAGTCACCAGCGTTGTGCCAACTGTCACGTTGAAGCCAGGCGACGTAGTATTCCCCGCGAAAACTTTTGGAATGGTTACGTTGACGTAGCCAACTTCACCGGCTGCGCCTGAAACATTGAAGTAAAGAGTTTTTTCAGTTAGGTTAAACTTCATTGGAACGGGGCTTAAGGAGCAGTTGCTTACAGTGACAACAGTGTAATTTTCTGTAGTTCCTAGGACAAGCAAGTGGTTTAATGTGTTAACTGAAGACCAAGTATACAGGAAAGTGGCGTCTACCAAGGTTGCAGGAATTAGAACCATGTCTGGATCGTTCAGATAAGTATCTGCGTTGTAGGGCCTTGAAAAGTTAATGTCGCACGAAAGTGTTCCGCCGGGTGTTGTGGGTGCCTTGATTATTTTGAAGTTTATGGTTGCCAAGACTCCGCTGCCATTGACGCCTGGTCCGTCGAGCCTGCTTGAACCAAACTGGACATAGCCTGCGGTGTTGTCAATAAGGACGGGAGAGTCGATTTCAAAATCGAATGGACTACCAACCGCAACTCCACCGCTTGTGCAGTTTAAGATGCTTGGGTCGAAAGTTACGTTAATCTGCCAGTTCCAAAGGAGTGTAACGTTTGTTACTGTGGCGTTAACAACAAAAGTGCTGTTGACAGGAGTTGTCCAAGCGTCGAACTTGTTGGTAGCTGGAATTATCGAAATTGTTGTTTCTCCTGCTGCTTTAACGTTTGTTGGTAACGCTGAAAACATCAAAGCAGTTGCTATTAATGCAAGACAGACTAGTGAAGCACTTTTCTCAAAGTTTATTTTTCTCGTTTTCTTTCACCTTAAAGTTTACATGTAAGGCTTATCAATATTTTAATCTTATGGTTAAATGGGAGGCGTAGGGCTTATTTTTTATGGAAATAACAATAAAAAGAGGAAAGAGGACGTTAAAGAGCTTAGTTGTAAGCTTTAGGTTTTCTTGATTTCTTAGTTAGGACTAATGCAGATAGTGTTGCCCCTAGCAAGATCAGCAGAATGCCGAAGGCACTGAATTCGGGAATCACCATGTAGGCGTAGTAATTGCCAGTTTTATCGTCGACTGCACGGTTTCCAGCATTGTCGTAGGCTACTATTTTATACTTGACGACTGCCTTGAAGGCTTTACCTGGAATCTCGGCTTTCCATAAACCGGTGGATGCATTGAAGGTCATATCCAAACTTGCTGATGTTGTCCAATTATTTGTTGTGTATATGAGCGTAACATTCTTTACGCGGCTTCCAATGTCTGTTACATTCACTGAAACTAAGACTGCCTCATTCTCTAACACATTAAGTGCAGACGGATCTTGCGTAACTTCAACAATCTCTGGAGGAGTGACATCCTCAAATACAGCCTGCAAAGTGTGGTTAGCGTTCATGGTAACTTTGTAGGAGGTTTCGTTGCTAACACGTGTACCGTCAAGTTTCCAATGACTGAAGTTGTAACCAAGATTAGGCGAGGCTGTAACAGTAACGTTCGTTCCAGCAACATAACTTTGCGTAGTTGCATTAACTGTTCCACCAGTCGAGGATATTATTGTTAGGGTGTAGTTTGGTAGGACGAATACAGCTTGCAAGTTATGATCAACATTCATAACAACATTGATTGGGTTATCGGTTTTATTGACGCCGTCGAGCACCCAGTGGTCAAGCTTATAAAATCCTGTGGGAATAGGCGTAACAGTAACACTTGTCCCAACGGAATAGGTGTGAATTCCAGGCTCCGGGTTAGTGCTACCGCCTGCGGTAGTCGTTATTGTCAGATTGCAAGTGCATGGGGCGCGATAGTTTCCTCCGATCAATTGTTGGAAGGATATCTCGTTCATGTCAACGTTGAGTGTATAGCATTTGAAGTCGTCGTTGAGGTCGAGTGGGTTGTTTATTAGATTTGTGAAGTTCAGGTCGGTCCAAGCTATTTCAGGATAAGCAGTTTCCATTGTAGCGTTAAAGTGTAACGTTGCAAGCAGACCTTCCCCGCTTGGAAATGGTTCATGCCAGTTACCCATGTCTGGGAATGTTATTACACCTACTGTCCAAGCGTTGAAGCCATCTGGAAGGGCTGCGTCACCCATATAATCGTGTCCTTCTGCGTAGATAACACTTTCACCATCATTAGCGAAGGCTTCCATGAATGTCCCTGCTTCGACGCTCATTGGATCTAAGAGTGATGCATTGAATCTTAGTGCAAACTGTAACCCTATAATCTCCCAATCTTCGCTGACGTTATGAACCCAAATTTCAATAGCAACGTCTTTACCGAGTTCTGTGGCATTGTAAATGCTTGGTCTCACCTCAAGGTAGGGAAGAGGAGGCGAAGGCCATGTATATTCATAGTAGCCGTCCACTAGAGTGGCTGGAATTGGCAGCATGTCTGGATCGTTCAGATAAGTATCTTCGTCGTAGGGCCTTGAATAGTTAATGCCGCATGAAAGTGTTCCGCCGGGTGTTGTAGGTGCGCTGATTATTGTGAAGTTTATGGTTGCTAGGACTCCGCTGCCATTGATTCCTATAGGCACTATCTGAGATGCTCCCAACATGACATAACCAGTAACATTATCAATTATTGGTCCACCCGGAATTGGGAATTTGAATGGGCTGTCAGATGGAATCACAGCACTCGCACACTGTATCATACTCGGGTTGAAAAGAACTTTAGTTTGCCAGTTCCAAAGGTTTGTAACGTTTGTTACCGTGGCGTTAACGGTAAAATTGCTGTTAACAAGAGTGGTTTTGGTGCTAAATATATTGTTCTGTGGAATTATCGATACTGTGGTTGGTTGGATCGATACTGTGGTTGGTTGGGCAAAAATTCTTGGCATTACGGAAAAGAGTAGAGCAGCAGCAATTAGTGTTAGGTGAATTAGGAATGCGCCGTGTTTTGGTTTAATTTTTCTCATATGTATTTTCACCTAGCCCTCACATATCTATTGTGTCACTATTTGACTTTTACGCTGTGAAAATCCTTAGGTTATTTAAGGATATGTTGCTCCTTGAGCTTTTGGAGGTCTTCGCCTTTTAACATATCCATAGATATTTTTAGCGATCGTATATACTATCCATAACACTATTAAACCAAAGAAGGATAAGATAACTGGAGTATAGTCTAGCGGTGTGACGGTTAGTCCTATCGTAAAGGTGGGAGAAGAAACTGTGGTTGAGGAAAGCCCATCGTTATCCACGACAAACAGTGTAACTGTGGCTGACTTCTGAGTCTTACTATAGGTATGATTAGTCACCGGATCGGTAGTGTTGAATATGG
>Ga0315285_10006510_pt1 | contig 12040 bp, 8 predicted proteins | sample YL17G09_36_MG_FD_203698 | JGI IMG/M metagenome (GOLD analysis project Ga0315285, IMG submission 203698) | Sediment microbial communities from Yellowstone Lake, YNP, Wyoming, USA - YL17G09_36 | ecosystem: Environmental > Aquatic > Freshwater > Lake > Sediment | place: USA: Wyoming | collected... | reverse complement strand
GACCGAAGGTGCGGTTACCACCACACAGGACGGCACCATCCTCTACTGCAATGCAGCCTTTTCAGCAATCCTCCAGATGCCCCTTGAAAAGATCATCGGGAGCTCTTTTTTTTCCTATATTGCACCTGATTCCCGGCAATCATGGAACGAGATCTGGGAGAAGGCACAGTCCGGGGTGTCCGAAACAGAGTTTTTCCTTCGGAACGATGACAGGGACATTCCGGTGCAGCTGTCGATGAAACCGCTCTCCATTGCGCAGGGCACGGGCTTGAGTATCGTGGTGACCGACCTTACAGAGCGCAGGCGGGACCAGATACTGATCGCGGAAGGCAATCTCGCTACCCTGATCCTTGAAAATGCGGGAGAAGCACTCGTGGTCTGTGATCCCGTCATGACAATCCTCCGCTCAAACCCAAAGGCAGATGAACTATTCGAAACCCCGACGGTAAATACCAGTCTCACCCACCTGCTCTCTTCATGTACTCCGCTCGCAGATCCGGTCACCAACCCGGTAGTCGCTTGGGCAAAAACCGGGGAGGTTCCCAAGCAGGATCAGATGATAGCAGCAACTGCCGGGGAAGGTATTGAACTGGTGGTCAGACGATCACAGGATGATAAAAAAATCGTCCTGATGAGGTCAGCAGAGATCCGTGACAACCGTAAAGCACTGATCGGGTACCTGTTCATCTTCATCGATATCACCGCACGCAAACAAGCGGAGCAGGCGCTTGCTGAGAGTGGACAACGGATCATTTTCTCGCTGAACGCTGCAGAAATCGGCACATGGGAGCTTGATCTGGTGAATCATACAGCATGGAGATCACTTCACCATGATCAGATCTTCGGCTATGAAGAACTTCTCCCGGAGTGGACGTATGAAATGTTCCTCAACCATGTCCTTCCTGAAGACCGGTCCATTGTGGACACAAAATTCGGGCAGTCACTGGAAAATTTCTCGAACTGGGAATTCGAATGCCGCATCCGCAGGAAAGATGGTGCTATCCGTTGGATCTGGGCGAAGGGACGACCGGAGTTTAATGACCTCCATGAGCCGAAAAAGATGTTCGGGCTTGTGCAGGATATCACCGAGCGCAAAGCAGCAGAAGAAGCCATAAGAACATTCAGCGAGGATCTTGAACGCAAAGTTACCGAACGAACGTCAGACCTCTCAGATGTTAACCTGAAACTGGTGACGGAAATTGACATACGCCTTGATGCTGAAAAGCAACTCAATAAAACGGTGGGTGAAAAAGAAGTCCTGCTCCGGGAGATCCATCACCGGGTGAAAAACAACCTCCAGATCATTATTTCCCTCCTGAACCTTCAGTCACGGTATATCACGGATGAAAAAATCCTCGCCGCAATCAGGGAGAGCCAGAATCGTGTCAAGGCAATGTCACTCGTTCATGAAAAACTGTACCAGTCCGAGAACATTTCAAAGATTAATCTCGATGACTACATCCGGTTCCTCGGGACCGGCCTGATCCAGTTCTACGGGGCAAAAAGCAGGGGGATTACGCTCACAACAGATATCCGGGACATCCATGTCGATATCAATGCAGCAATTCCTCTCGGGCTTATCATTAACGAACTGATCTCAAATTCAATAAAATATGCGTTTCCCGACAGAGAGAGAGGAGAGATCTTCATGTCTGTCCGGAAAGAAAACCACACGTTATCCGTACTGTTCAAGGACAATGGTGTTGGGATTCCCGCGGATCTGGACTGGCGCAACACCGACTCGCTTGGCCTTCGCCTTGTCATCTCGCTGGTGGAACAATTAAACGGCACAATCGAACTCGACCAGAGTGCGGGAACTGCATTCTCAATTGTGCTGCAGGAAAAAGAATAATCAGGTGTTGACATGCACTCTCACAAAGTCTCTGCGAAGGGGGCCGTGGACAGGAGATCATCATGAGTCAGACCATGCGAGGCGGATCCACGATGACAGAAAACTGGTGGAGAGCTATTATTCTTACAGTCTCCTGCGCTGTCGTTATAATAACGGTCTATTGCCTGTCTGCAGGAATCACCATCATTTTCATGCATCTTTATTATGTCCCGATCGTGCTGCTCGCCTATCATTACCGGAGAAAAGGATTTTCTCTATGCGTCCTGCTCAGCCTTTTATATCTGGTGCTTGTTGTTGCATATGCACCTAGCGACATTGTTACCATCGTAGGTGCAGCTATCCGGGCGATTGTTTTCATCGGAATCGCGGCACTTGTAGTATATCTTTCCGAACATCTGGTACAGGCACGGGAATCGCTCGGAAAAACGACCCAGATCCAGCACAGCATACTCCAGAATGCGAATGTCTGGCTGATGGTGCTCGATTCAAGAGGTAAAATCCTTTTATGGAACAAAGCAGCAGAAGAGATAAGCGGGTACAATGCCAACGAAGTGATCGGGAAAAACGAGGTCTGGAAACTTCTCTACCCGGAAAAAGATTACCGGAAAGAGATTACCGATAAGATAACTGAGATCATCAGAAAAAACAATTATTTAGAAAATCTCCGGACTACCATAGTCTGTAAGGACGGGACTCATAAAATAATCCTGTGGAATACAAGAGGTCTTCCTGGAGAAGCAGACAAGAGCTCCAACTTCATTGCGATTGGTGTGGATATCACGGATCGTACTCATGCGGAGGAAGAGCTGAAGAGAAGTGAAGAGAGATATCGCCAGTTTTTCAACACGTCTCGCGATTGCGTGTTTATTACCACCCCGGGCGGGCGCTGGATTGACTTAAATGACGCAGCTGTCGAATTTTTCGGTTATGGGAGCAGGGAAGAACTGCAAAAAGAAAAGGTAAACGATCTCTACGATGACCCAAGTGAACGGGACCGGCATCTCCGGTATATCAATGAGAGGGGTTATTCAATAGAATATCCGGTCAACCTGCGGAAAAAAGATGGTACGATAATTAATACGTTAATCACTTCTGTTGCAATCAAAGACGACAAAGGAGGGATTATCCGTTATCAGGGAACAATCCGTGACATCACTGAACGCAAGCGAACTGAAGAGTCACTGAAAAAGAGCCAGCTCCAGCTCTCAGAGGCGATGGATCTGGCAGATCTGGTGAACTGGGAATTTGACGTTCCGACGGGTATCTTTAGTTTCAACGACCGGTTCTATGCAATGTATGGCACCACGGCAGAGCGGGAAGGCGGTTACCAGATGAAAGCAGACGTGTATGCCCGGGAATTCGTTCATCCGGACGAAATAAATGTGGTCGCCGATGAAGTGAACAAAGCCATAACTGCCACTGACCCGAACTATGTGTCGCAGGTCGAACACAGGATTATCCGCAGGGATGGTGAGATCCGGCACATCATCGTGCGCATTGCAATCACGAAAGACGCTGAAGGCAGGACCATCAAAACCCACGGTGCGAATCAGGACATTACCGAGATCAAGCGGGCAGAAGAGACACTCCGCGAGACCAACGAGTACCTCCATAAGCTGATCGATTTTGCAAATGCCCCCATCATCGTTTGGGAACCTTCGTTTACGATCACCCTGTTCAACCATGCATTCGAGCGTTTGACGGGGAGAACCGAACAGGAAGTCATCGGCCAGCATCTTGAGATCCTGTTCCCGGAAGAGAGCCGGGACGCATCGCTTGCCCTGATCAAAAAGACACTGGAAGGAGAACGCTGGGAGAGCGTCAAGATCCCCATCCTTGCGGTGGATGGAACAGTGTATACGGTGCTGTGGAACTCGGCAAATATCCTGACTGCTGATGCGAAACTGGTATCCACGATTGCACAGGGCGTTGATATTACCGAGCGCGAACAGGTAGAAGACGCACTCCGCGAGAGCGAGGAGCAGTTCCGGGTGATCTTCCATAACCAGCCGGCCGGCCTGTTAATGATCGATTCTTCCACTCACATGATAGTTGATACGAATGCAGCTACTCTCGCTATGATCGGGGCATCCCGGGAGGAAATGATTGGCAAGGTCTGCCATACGTTCATCTGCCCCGCTGAACAGGGAAAATGCCCGATCACGGACCTTAACCAGGTTGTTGATAATTCCGAACGTGTACTGATAACAAAAAAGGGCAGAAGGATCCCGATACTCAAATCGGTTAATTCCATCGTAATCAAGGGGCGCCGGTTCCTGATCGAGAGTTTCATCGATATCACGGAACAAAAAAGGGCAAAAGAGATAATAAAAAAATTCAACGAGGAACTTGAACAACAGGTAAAATTACGGACTGAAGAACTGAAAGCATCACTTGACGAGAAAATCCTGCTCCTGCGCGAGATCCACCACCGGGTCAAGAACAACCTGCAGATCATCATCAGCCTTGTCAACCTCCAGATGCGCCAGATTGGCGATACCCGGCTGAAGCAGGTGATGGCCGAGACCCAGAACCGCGTGAGAGCAATGTCCCTTGTCCACGAAAAACTCTACCAGTCAGAGAACCTCTCAAGTATCGATCTCTCTGATTACTGCCGGTTCCTTACAACCCAGCTCTTTGCATTCTATGGAGTCGATTCACGCAGGGTGACTCTGGACATCGACATCAAAAAGACCATGGTTGGTATCAACACAGCCATCCCGCTCGGCCTTATCATCAACGAACTGGTCAGCAACGCACTGAAACATGCATTCCCGTCTGACCGTAGGGGCACGATCACCATCAGCAGCACGTACGATACGGCGGTTCTTTTGCTTGTCATCAGCGATGACGGTATCGGGCTGCCCCCGGACCTGAACTGGAAGAACCCGGAGTCACTCGGTCTGCGGCTCGTGAACAGTCTTGTTGACCAGCTTGATGGGACGATAGAACTTAAAAAAGAGAAAGGAACAACGTTTATCATCTCAATACATCGAGAGATTGGGTGAGGAGGAAGGTCATGGCAGCGCCTGCAATATTCATCGTTGAGGATGAGGCGATCGTAGCAAACGATATCAAGGAGACATTGAAAAGTCTTGGCTACAATGTTCCGGGGATAGCGAAATCCGGTGAACTTGCGATTGAAAAAATCAAAGAATCAAATCCTGATCTCGTGCTCATGGACATCCACCTTGCCGGGACGATGGACGGCATCGAAGCGGCAGGGTATATCCGTTCGTTATATAATATTCCTGTCATTTACCTTACCGCCCATGCAGACACACTCCTCCTTGAGAGGGCAAAGATCACCGAACCATACGGGTATGTCCTGAAACCGTATGATGAAAGGGAGCTTCATTCCAACATCAAAATGGCATTGTATAAACACAAAATTGAGCAAGAGATCAAAAAACGCGATGCCATACTCTTTGCCGTAAGTTCTGCGGTTGAATGGCTGCTCAGAGTCTCCCATCCGGAATCCGGAGACGTATCAAGCGAGATCGATGCATCAATAATACGGGATGTTCTTGAACAGATCGGACTGGCAATCGATACAAGCGCAATTGGAATTTTTAACATTCAATTGGATCCAAAAGGATCTCCTTTGCTCAGCCTGAAATATGAGTGGACAGGACAAGAAATTACCTCAAGCATCTATAAGCAGGAATTAAAAAAGTTTACCTTCTCCTCACTTGGACTTTCCCGCTGGCAGGGATTACTCTCCAAGGGGGAGGTTATTTTAGCTTCCGCAAACAACATTCCCCAATCAGAAAAACGGTTCTTTTCCCTGCTCGGTGTTCAGTCAGGGGCAATACTACCCATTACTATAAAAGACAGGTTGTGGGGTTTTATCGGATTTTTCCATGTTCTGGACCGGCACTGGTCTGTTGAAGAGATAGAAGCATTGAGAATTACTGCAAACCTCCTTGGCGCGGCGATGGGGTGAAGGCAGGTAATTTTACATTTTTTGGTTGACCGGGAGTAAAGGATGGAAAAAGCAGCCATCTTCATTGTTGAAGATGAGGCGATTGTCGCAGAGGATATCAGGGAGACCGTAAAAAAACTCGGCTATTTTGTCTGTGGAATCGCCAGGTCAGGCGAGGTCGCCATTGAGAAGGTGAGAGAGACCCGGCCGGATCTGGTACTCATGGATATACATCTCGCCGGTGCCATGGATGGTATTGAAGCAGCACGGCAGATCCATTCACTTTTTGGAATTCCGGTCATCTATATCACTGCACACGCTGACGATGAGCTCCTTGAGCGGGCAAAAGTCACAGAACCGTACGGGTACATTTTAAAACCGTATGACGAGCGCGAACTGCACTCGGTCATCGAAATGGCACAGTATAAGAACCGGATGGAGCAGAAACTGCAGGAGAGTGCACGCACGATCCGGGCGCTTGCCAATGCCATTCCTGATGCGATTATGCTTCTTAACTCACAACGCCGTATCATTGCCCTGAACGAACCGATGGCACAGCGGCTCGGTCAGGATACAGGACAGGTCATCGGTTCGCCCGTTGCCGATTTTAACAGGGACGGCTCACTGAACACCGTTCTTTACAGTCTGGAGACCGTGATGGGGTCCTCCTGTTGTGTCCAGTTCGAGGAGAGTGACGGCGGGAGGTGGTTCGAGATCACGTTATACCCGATCCCGGACATTGACGGGACTCTGACAAGAATTGCCGTCCAGTACCATGATATTAACGACCGCAAGGAATTCGAAGACCAGTTAAAAAAGGAAGGGGTCTCGCAGCTCGAACATAACATGGAACAGTTCCAGATCTTAAACGACCAGATCAGGAATCCCCTCCAGGCAATTATGGGATACATCGACCTTGACTGCGCGAAGTTCAGGCCTAATATAGGGGAGCAGATAAAAAATATCGACACGATCATTACCCGTCTCGACCATGGCTGGATGGAATCAGAAAAAGTCAGGAATTTCCTTCTCCGGCACTACCGCCATGGCAAAGGCGATCTGGCAGCCGGGGAGAGGAAATCCTCACGAGGAGGTCAGACCTGATGCACACCCTCGTGCTTGTCGACGATGATCCCGCTGTCCGTGATATCTTTTCCACATTCCTTAAAAAAAGCGAGTATCAGGTCCACGTGGTATCTGGTGGAAAGGAGTGCCTCGATCTCTTAAAAACCACCGTCCCGGACCTTCTCCTTTTGGACATCATGATGGAACCAATGGACGGTTGGGAAACGCTGAATGCCATCAAGAAAAATCCGGCGACACGTACCATTCCGGTTATCATGCTGACCGGCAAGCAGCCGACATATAATGAAATCATTCACTATGGCGGCTGGGTCGAAGATTATATGATGAAACCGATGGATTTCAAAACCCTTGAACAATCACTGGCCACGTTCTTTGAACGTGACAGCCAGATGCACAGGCATGTCGGGCAGTTGCAAAAAGAGGGATTTGACCCGGTCCTGATTCGTGAATACTACCAGCTTGCACGAATTTCTGCCATCATTGAACATATCAGACAACACCTCGGGAAGATCTGGCGGCTGAACGATGCTGATTACCGGATCCGAAAAGAACGCCTGCACCAGTTACAGGTCACCCTCAGGCTGCCTGTATTTGGGCAGGGCACAGACCGGCAGGCGGAAAACAAACCTTCCGATAATGGTGCTAATGATGCCTAATCCCAGTTAGGGTGACGGAAAATGTCTATTATAATAATGGATCGGAAAATTGAAAAGGAGGCTTGGTATGACCAGCCCTTCAATATTCATTGTCGAAGATGAACTGATCGTTGCTGAAGATATTAAACAGACCTTAAAAAGTCTGGGATATACTGTTGCAGGACATGCCAAATCCGGTGAACTCGCCATTGACAAAATAAAAGAGACAAAGCCGGACCTGGTGCTCATGGATATCCACCTTGCCGGAAAAATGGATGGCATCGAAACTGCCGGGCGGATTCGTTCGCTGTTTGATATACCTGTCATCTACCTCACCGCGCATGCGGACACCGTACTGCTGGAACGGGCAAAGATCACGGAACCGTATGGGTATGTCCTGAAACCCTATGACGAGCGGGAACTCCATTCCGTCATCCAGATGGCCCTCTATAAGCACGCGACAGAGCGGGCGCTTCACCACAGTGAAGAGACAAAACGCGTGCTCGTGAATGCAACCGAGGACATCCTGTTTCTGGTCGATACGCAAGGCACGTTGCTTGTCGTGAACGATGCACTGGCGAGATTGACCGGAAAAACAACCGGCGAACTGGAAGGTTCAAGTGCCTATGATCTTGTGGCACAGAAGATCGTCACACCAAAGATGGCATGCTGGCACCTGAACCCGCACAAAGAAAAAAGGATCCAGTTTGAAGAGCAGGCCGGGGGAATCTGGTATGACACGACGATATATCCGGTGTATGACACGTCGGGAAACCCGCTGAAGTATGCTGTCTATATCCGTGACATCACGCAAAAGAAAAAGACCGATGAACAGTTGGAGCACAACCAGGAATTCTTCCGTTCGCTCATTGAAGAGGCATCCGATATCATCGCAATCATGAACCGGGACGGCACATTCGCGCGCCCGAGCCCATCGCTCAACCGCGCCCTCGACTATCCCACGCACGTGATTATGAATACAACAATCTTTGACCTGGTTGTGCCGGACGATCTGCAGATGGTAAAAAAGATCTTTGCCGATATCGTACAACAACCCGGCATGATACGGCCTGTCCGGTTGAAATTTACGACAAAATCGGGAACACCGTACGCGGTAAAAGGGATACTCAGTAACCTTTTCAACAATGTTTTCATCGACGGGATCGTGCTCAATGGCTGGATCGAAACCGAATGAATTACGCCCTGATGGGCCATCAACAGTACCATTTTTTACCCTCCGGCCTAGCATTCCGCTCACGACGGGTTCTGGAGGCTTGTCACCACATCTTCTTGATCTGGGAAAGACACTAAAGGAGCAGCGGGAACTGGTTCTGGTAACCCTCTTCTGCATGTCGGCTGCGATCTTTGCGACCGATCTCTTCACGCCATACGGGTTCATGATCTGGATCCTGTACCTGATCCCTGTACTGATGACTGTCTGGCTGCCGTACCGTACAGCCCCTTTTGTCACCGCATCTCTCCTCATGGTGGCGATATTCTTTGCCGGTTTCATAACAAACCTGCGGTATTCACAAACTGCTGATGACCTCCCGAACCGGGCGGTCTTCATTGTCATGCTCGCAATCGTTCCGTTTCTGACGTGGGAGATCCGCAGTGCGTACGAACGCCTTGAGCGCGAAGTGACGGAACGCCGGCAGGCGCAGGGCGAACTGCAGGACCTGACCAGGGTGCTTGAGCAGGAGGTGCAGGAACGGACGAGCGAGCTGACCGAAGTGAACAAGGCACTTTCAAAGGATATCGAGGAGCGCAGGAAAGTCGAAGAAGCTCTTTCAACCGCCCACCAGAAGCTCTCGCTGCTCTCAGGCATCACGCGCCATGATATCCTGAACCAGATCTTCGCCCTCCTCACCTATATCACATTCTCGTTGGACATTGCACCGGACGGAACACCACTGAAAGAGCACCTGAGCAGGATGGAGGGCATCTCCAGAACCATCGAACGGCAGATCACCTTCACCAGGGACTACGAGACCATAGGGCTGCAGGCTCCCTGCTGGCACCAGCTCGACCACGTCATCTCCGAAGCAGCAAACGAGGTGAATGCAACGGGCGTGAAGATCGACGTTGACGTCCGTTCACTGGAGGTCTATGCCGATCCCATGTTAGGGAAGGTCTTTTACACCCTGATAGAGAACGCAATCCGGCACGGGGAGAATGTTACAGAGATCCGGTTCTCGTTCCGGCAGTCCGGGGACGATCTTGTTATCACCTGTCAGGACAATGGTGTCGGCATCGCGGCAGAAGATAAGCAGAAGATCTTCTTAAAAGGCTTTGGCAAACACACCGGCCTTGGCCTCTTTTTATCCCGCGAGATCCTCGCTATCACAAGGATCACCATCACGGAGAATGGTGAGCCCGGGAATGGTGCCCGGTTCGAGATGAACGTACAAAAAGGGATGTACCGGTTCGGGGATCGTTAAGAACTGATCGCATGCAGACCTCCGATACACGGAATTCAATGATGAGGCAAAGGAACCGTCGAGGGCACGTGCGTGTTCCTGCATGAAAGATGAAAAGAGAACGGTCGACATACTCATCCCCCTGCAGATTCGCAGGAGTTCTTCCTTTGAAAAAAGCATCGGTGTTCATTCGCGGGGACGATCCGATCGGGATCCACGATATCGGGGAGCTTATGAAGCGTCGGTATTTTACTGCCACAAGGAGATAGTTTATGGATCATATAATCACCATCTGGTTCTTTGACTTCACCTCTCAAAAAACAAGGAATTTCCATGCATAATGCCAGGTATGTCCACGGGTATTCGGACCGGGAGGCTGAGCGGTTGCATGACCAGGCGCAAACCCTGACAGAACTGCTCCACCATGACACCCGGTACCCGCCCGGCAGCAAGGTACTGGAAGCCGGGTGCGGGGTCGGAGCCCAGACCATTACGCTCGTGTCGCAGAGCCCTGATGCCATGTTCACCTGCATTGACTGCTCGGATGCGTCACTTGTGCTGAGGCTGCGGCACGGGTCAGCGATGCGGGATACCAGAACGCCACGTTCCGGAATGCTGACCTCTACAACCTCCCCTTCCCGCCCGAAAGTTTCGACCACATCTTTGTCTGTTTCGTCCTTGAACACCTCCCGGATCCCCAAAGGGCATTATCAAACCTCAAAGACATGCTGAAGCCGGATGGGACGATCACGGTTATCGAAGGGGACCATGGCTCCGCGCACTTCCACCCCGACAGCGCCGCGGCGCGAAACGCAATCCGCTGCCTCGTCGAAATCCAGCGGTCGATAGGGGGCAACGCCCTGATCGGCCGGGAGCTTTACCCCCTCCTTGTATCAGCAGGGATCCGTAATGTCGCCGTCTCCCCCCGGATGGTGTATGCAGACGCTTCAAAACCCGGCCTTGTCGAGGGATTCACAAAGCTGACGTTCACGGCGATGGTCGAGGGGGTGGGGGACGAGGCAATCCGCCGGGGAATGACTGGCAGAGCAGAATGGGAGCAGGGGATACGCGACCTGTACCGCACAACAGAGCCCGACCGCACATTCTGCTATACGTTCTTCAAGGCGAGCGGCATAAAATAACCAGCCGGAGCCGAGTGAATGAGCGATTACCCGCCTGTCCTGACGCACCCGGGATCCCGGCAGGCACCACCGGTACGCACATACCGGCAATCATTTCGGATGGTCCGGGTTTTTTGAAAACATGTCCTGCAAAAACAGCGCAGCCACCGCCGCGAGCGCCAGCGAGAGCGTCTTATCGGTCACTTCAAGTACCGCTGTTGCAAAAGCAGCAGCGACAGCCGGGTTCCCGGTTGTGGCAAGGAAAAAGCGGTGTACGGCCAGCGTCCCCTCATATGGCGGAAAGGAAAGGAGCGTGGTGATGGTGATGATCAGGACAGCGTTGGCAAGACCGGTCGCCATCCCGGCAGCTACGAGCAGGTGCAGGCGCCGGATGTCGATCCATCCGCGCCTCCAGAATATCCAGGTCATCGCGGCGACGAGCAGGCTGCTTGCGGCAAAGACGGCATAGGTGGGGGTCCAGACCGTTGCTGCCATGATAAGGTTGTAGAGGACGCCGGCGCAGGCGCCGACAAAAAATCCGCCGGTCATGACGGCAAGCGATGTCCCCCACGTGTCCATGAAGAGAGGCAGTCCGAGCTCGACCATGACAATCGATGTGGCAAGGTTGAGCACCACGCCGATTGCGATGAGAGAGAGCGGTCCTCCCGATGAGATGAAGGGCAACCTTTTCAGTAGTGCACCGCGTGTTCCCGGCTGTTCCGGGGATCGCTCCTCCCTCCGTGTCCCGTAGCGTGATGAATAGTGGGCGTTGACCAAAAGGCCGATCAGCACAGCCATGTACATGACACCAATGATCATCTCGATGATCACGACCGAGCGCGCGAAGGGCGCAATCGCGGTGATGTCGCCAAACCCGGCAGTCGAGAGCGCCACGAAGCTGAAGTAGAAGACCGATGAGAACGAGTGCTCCCCGTACGTGTACTGGAACGAACCGGGCGAGAGCAGCTCGCAGAGGGCATAGATCATACCGAACGCAATCG
>Ga0315285_10006509_pt1 | contig 12040 bp, 11 predicted proteins | sample YL17G09_36_MG_FD_203698 | JGI IMG/M metagenome (GOLD analysis project Ga0315285, IMG submission 203698) | Sediment microbial communities from Yellowstone Lake, YNP, Wyoming, USA - YL17G09_36 | ecosystem: Environmental > Aquatic > Freshwater > Lake > Sediment | place: USA: Wyoming | collected... | reverse complement strand
TCGGGTGCCCTTTTATTACTTTATGCCCTCTTGATTATTCGAACGTTTCAATCAGCTCTTCTTGCTAAAGATATGTTTAGTAGACTCTCGATTATCGGTTTATCCACCTTAATTCTTGCACATATAGTTGTTAACATTTCCACCATAACGGGACTCTTACCCATTTCTGGACTGCCTTTGCCCTTTATGAGTTATGGTGGCTCATCCCTTTTAGCAATGTATATTTCGTATGGATTTATCTTTAATTTTATAACAAGAAGATATATGTTTTAAAATGATAGGTAAATGCGATAATTTATTCTAACAGCAAAGAACATCACAAATGCATAAAGTAGGGACAGAACATTGTTCTGTCCCTACAGATTTAATAAGCAATAAGTAATTATTTACGTTGATGACGAGTTCTTTTGCGCAATTTTTTATATTTATGTTTACGAATTTTTTTTCTTCTCCATTTAACGACACTGCCCAAAGAATTTCCCCTCCTTTTAATAAATTAATTTAGAATTTAGTGCTTATAATTTAATTGTCAGCTGTCAGTTTTAAATTTTATTATTACTGAACATCTCTACTGGTGATATGGCATTTTAAGCATCTATCTTTAAATATAAGATTTAATTCGTCACAAATGTTTCCAACTTTTTTGTCCCGCGCATAGTTCTGAATCGTTTTGGTCGATTCAATAATTGCCTCGAAATCTTTTCGATATTCTTCTTGATTGTAATACATACTGTTAAGCATCTCAGCCTTCATTTGTAAAACACCCGCCCGGTCAACTATATATTCTATGTCGGATAAAGATAACCCATCATAAATTTCTTTGACGGTATTTAACATTCCAATCATTTCCATTTTTGTTCTCTTGATAGCAAACAAGGAATAGGTTATAAAAAAGATGATTAGTATCATAATGATAAGTATAAAAAACTTTACTTTCCGTTTTAGATTCTTTTTCATTGTTTCCTCCCGATGAAAATTAATCTGCCTTCACATAGATTTTGTGACATTTCAAGCAGGTGTTGATAAGCATCTGCTTGTATTCCTCTGCGAGTTCTTCAACACTGTTTCTTTTACCATAAAGTCTAATATTAAGCAGGTTTGTTTTGAACTTCTCAACATATTCCTGGAATTGTTTTTCATTGTTGAGTGTTTTTAATCTATCAACTTGCGGAATTAAATTATTTACAGTCTCATTTATATATAATAGGTCACCGTAGACTAATCCTTCTGCTATCCTTTGAGTATAACCGAGAATCTTGACCATATTTTTTTCGGTCTCAGAAACTCTTGCAAAAACAATACTACATATTACAATGGCAATGAATAGCAATAAGATAATGAGAATATTTTTATCCTTCATATTCTCCTCCAGTTAAATTTTTAAAAAAGATTGAGGGAGAATTTAACAATCTCGCAGTGTCCTGTCTACATTTTTTTACAACTCTTTAAAAACTTAACATTCCTATTATTAATGCGGGAAAAACAATTCGTTTTTCTTTTCTATATTATTAGAAATTGATTAAGATGTTTATGTTTTGTAACTAAAATAAGAAGGTTATAATTTTTAGGTAGGAGATTTGTAGCCCTGACTCTTTGTCTGCCTGTGCGTTGCACGCAGACTGGTCAGGGATTCCTAAACAAATTCGGAATCACATTTTCTTCTTCCTGTCAGACTGAACTTGATTCAGCATCTGGTAAAAGACTCCAGGCTACTGCCTTAATAAATTAGAGATTCAAAGAATAATTTGATAAGTATAAAAAAACCACCCATAATAAGGCAAGTAAGTAGCAATTTTGTAGCTCTGTAAAAAAATCCGAGATTATGATTTACCTCCATTATAAATCCCTCCTTTGGGTCTCCTTCATAAGCAATTTTTGCAATATAAATGCCAAGTTCGTAAGGAGGATTACAAGGTTCTCCAACTAATGTAATATTAGATGTTTAGATTACTGCAAGTGATTGTAATGTGTCTTCTTTAAGAATCTGATGTGGTTAATATTACACATAATATGGCTAATATTAGCCACATCAAATTCGTGGATTTCAAAAGATTGAAGTTGAAAAATATATAGAGAATATTTAGATATAAAAAAATAAATTCATCTAACAAGGAGAGGAATAAATGGCTAACTGGGAATTTCTAAAATTATTAATTCGTTCTGTAGAGGATGGAGATAATTGTAAAAAGTGGAATGAATGGATCAGGAAAGTAAGGCAAGAAAATCCAAATATGCACATTGATTTAAGCGGTGTGGATAGGAAGATGATGGAGATAAACGGTGTGGACCTTGCAGGTGTCAATTTAAAGGGCGCAACGATGGACTACACAAGAATCCAAGCTGGATGCCTGGTGGGGACATATCTTGAGGGAGTTCAGATGCAATCTTCTAATTTTAGCCAAGCGAATTTAAGCAGAGCAAATTTTACCAGCGCCCTGTTGTCTTCCTCAAGATTTAACGAATCTATTCTGGATAACGTCAATTTTACAAATGCTGATTTGAGCAATTGTGACTTATCAAAGACAATATTAAAATCAGCAAATATCTCCGGTTGCAATCTGGAAAGGGCAACAATAATTGAATGTGATTTGAGCCAGAAAAAATTTGCTGGTAGTAAATTAAACCAAGCTATAATAAAAAGTTCTCTTTTGTGTCAAGCAAGTTTCGAAGAAATGAAATTAGATGGTATTAATTTTGAAAAATCAGATATGGAAGTCTGTAATTTTTCAAGGACAATTTTAAATAACATAAATTTTACTATATGCAATTTAATGGGTTCATCATTCAGTGGTTCAAAGTTAAAGAATGTCAATTTCACTGGTACAAATTTAAAACAGGCGATATTTGATGAGGCTGATGTCCAGAACGTAAATTTTTCTGGGGCTGATTTGACCGGAGCAAAATTGACGGGGGTAAACTTAGACAATTGTCTCTTATTTAAGGGAGACGGAAAACAAATGGAACCACTAAAATTCTGCAGTAATCCCGCCAGGATTGAAGCATCCGTGATTGATACATTGTTAATAAGTCCAAAAAGGAAGGAAAGGTTAAAAATCTTGTTGGGATATGAAGAGGAAAAAGGATTTTTTGCGAAGATTTTTAAGAGAAAATAATTAAGTAGAGAACAGGCATAGCTGTTCCCTACAAATTTTTTCAGGGGAAAAGTGGGCAAAAAAAATTTTGGCAGGAGTATAAGTCCTGCCAAAATTTTTTAAACCGAAAATAGAAAACGGGGACATTCAAGCTCTTTCAAGGGTTTTTTTCATTTTAGTTAATTGGCGGCGCATTTTTCTTCTTGCCGCTTCCATTTTGCGTTTTCTTTTTACGCTTGGCTTTTCATAATGCTCTCTTTTTCTGATTTCTGCGAGGATACCGGATTTCTGACAAGCCTTTTTAAATCTTTTCAAAGCTCTATCAAGAGGTTCATTTTCTTCTACAGTAATACTACCCATTCTTCATTTCCCCCCTTTCTACTTCAAGTTTAGCGGTGAAAATGATTTTGAAAAGTTAAATATTTAAATTTATTTAACTAATATTGAAAGGAAACAATGTCAACAACTTTTTCACTTTCAAGATACACACCTAACCTTAAGAACAAAGATATTTTTTGATAATAGTTTTTCAACGGGTCACGGGGATAAGTAAGAGATTTACCCTGTAAATATTAATTATACTAAAAAATTTAACAAAAATTACTAAATAAAATAATTTTTTACACAACTTATAGTTTAACTTAAAGATATTTATACAATATGTAGTGTAATATCATTAAAAATCAGTTAATTACGAAAATTTATTTAAAAAAAATTCCTTGACTTCGGGTGGAGTAACATAGTAAAAAAATTAAATTATATGGAGTGAAATGGAGTAATAGGGAGAAATAGGGAGCAACAATATTACTATGAACCTCAAATTAGGCTTTAATGGTAGATACTCACATAATCTGGACAGCAAGGGCAGAATAATCATTCCAAGTAAGTTGATGGAAACTTTTAAAAGTGATTTTACTGATAGTGAAGGCTTTGTTTTAACAAAAGGTCTTGAACGTTGCATCGAGGCTTATCCTTTCACTGAATGGCCCCATTACATCTCTAAAATTGCTTCTATCACACAATTCGATAAAAACGCAAGACAATATTTAAGATTCGTTCACCACAACTCTTACAAGGTAATTCCGGATGTCCAAAATCGGATTCCTCTACATCCTGATTTGATTGAATATGCAGGGATTAAAGACATGGTCTTGATTTGCGGTAATTATAATAAACTGGAAATCTGGAACGAAGATAATTGGAAGCTGTTAGATAAAACCACAGAGCTAAATTTTGAAGTCATCGCCGAGAAATTAGCAAAAATATCTATGACGCAATACCCATTAAGGGAAACAAATTTTCTCCAGGGAGATAAACAAGATAAAAACGAATGATATGAATTTCACCCGCTAAAGCAGGTACTACAAACTAAATACGGCGGGGATTATTCAAAAGGATTCATCATACACAGTAACAGAAAGGCTCAACTTGTGGAATGGTGTGTATCATATACCTGTATTAACAGATGAACTGATTAATTTCATTAAGGATGTAAATCTTGATAAGAAAAGAAGAGTCTTTGTAGATGCGACCTGTGGCACAGGAGGTCATTCAGAAGCAATTTTAAAAAACATAAAACAAACAGACATATTAATCGGAATAGATATAGATTCTGAAATTTTAGGTGTGGCAATAGAACGGTTAAGAGGATTCGGAAACTTTTTCCCGACGAATAAAAACTATACAGCATTAAATGATGTATTAAAAACATTTGGAATTGAGAAGATTGACGTTTTGGTAGCGGACTTAGGAGTGTGTTCCTTGCACTTTGATTTGGCATACAGAGGTTTTAGCATAATGGGAGATTCACCACTGGATATGAGGTATGATAGAGAGAGTCGTCTAACAGCCTGGGATGTTGTTAATACCTTTTCTTACGATGACTTGAAAGAGATTATCTGGAAATTTGGAGAAGAAAAGTGGAGCAGAAAAATTGCTCAAAACATCGTTAAAGCTCGCGAGATGAAATCAATCGACTCGACTCAACAACTGGCTCAGATTGTGACAGAAGCTATACCTAAGAAGGCTCAGCCCAGAAAGATTCATCCCGCTACAAAGACCTTCCAGGCAATCAGAATATTTCTCAATAAAGAGCTAAAGAATTTAGATGCTTTGCTAATACTCATTCCTAAGATTCTTGATATGGGAGGCAGAATAGGAATTATATCATTTCATTCCTTAGAAGATTCAATTGTTAAGGAGTGGTTTAACAAATATAGTCGGGTATGTGTATGCCCTCCTGATTTTCCCGTATGTCAATGTGGGGGGCAAAGAAAATTTCAGGTCTTAACCAAGAAGCCCATTAGACCATCAGAAGAGGAAGTGACCCGCAATCCTCGTTCAAGAAGTGCAAAATTGAGATTTTTAGAAAAAGTAGCATCTTAGGAAGAAAAATATGAAAAATGGGTCAATAAAAACAAACGGTCATTTATCAAGAAAATTAAAAGTAACCGAGATTTTAAAATACATATTATGGATCACTGTTTTTACCTCATTGATATTAGTCAATGTCCATTTAAAAATTCGTACAGACAGAATAATGGCTGAGACAAAAAATTTGCAGGATAAGAAGCTGAGACTGGCTGAAGAGAACAAGAAATTAGAGATTGAAATGGAAAACTTAAAGCATCCTTCAAGAATATTAAATTTAGCAATGGCTGATTTGGGGATGGTCAGAGACGATCAGAATGAAAAGTTGATTATATCAAATAAAAACTTTATTTTCTACAAAGAATCTGAATTGGACAGAGTGAGAGAGATTCGGGAGAAAAGAGGAATTAAAGAGTTCCTGTTAGCTTTATTAAATATTACAGAAAGTGCTAAGGCAGAAAATAAATAAACAAGGGTTGAGCAAGGAGAAAAATTAGTACGAGATTTTAGTGGGGAACTGGACACTCCCCACTAAAATCTTTCCCTTAGTGTGAGATTATAGAAATAGCGAGAGCTTATGTCGATGTTACACATCCTGCATAATAACAAAGAGATTATAACGAAAAACAGGGTAAGAGCTTTAGAAAAGAAAATAGGAATTATTGAGCTCATCCATCTCAACGAACTCTGGGAAACAAGGAAGTATATCTTTGAATTCCTCACTATTGAAGAAGCAAAGGAACTCCTCATCAAATTAGGTTATCAATATGGGTCAGAAAAAGGAACCCACAATTTTTTGTGGGGAATGTTTTCTAATAATGGGTTAACACAAGAACGTATTATATCCTTAATTGAAGAGTGTATCGGGATTTCTCCCTTAAGTGTATTCAAAGAAGAAAGTAGTGATCAATACTATGTAATACTGCGGTTGAAAGAAGAAGATTTGTTAAATGACAAATATTTTGCTGAGTTTTATTCAAGAATATCTGCTCGCTGGTTATTAACGGGGTATTTAGTTGGCTATCTCTCAGTTATTTTATTGAAGGAAATTGATTATAAATTATCAAAAGTGAGGGAATTTGGTGAAGATGTAATTTACATTCAGCTTATCATAAAGAGAGAAGCGGAGAGTGAGAATCTCAATGTAGGGAACGCATATATGCATTCCCTACAAGAAAGCAAGAAGAAACGAACTAAATTAGACTTGAATTACATCGATTCCTATGTCGAAGAAAAATTTGTTAGTCTTTCAACAGAATTTTTAAACCAATTAAATGAGTTTGTAATAATTTTAAAAGATGATAGAGGAGAAATTATTAATGTTAGTAAGAAGGTGTGTGAAAGTTTAGGGCTTAAGAGTGAAGAGTTAATAGGAAAAGAGATTAGCAACCTGCTTCCCATCTCAAAAAGAGATTTAAAAACCCTCCTTAAGGAAGCACAAAGAAAATCCTCTGCTGTCATCGAACTACCAATCAAGGGAAAGAACGGAGGTAATCTTGATAGTGGGCTCAGGGTTACCTCCGTTTTACTAAGCAATCATTATTTTTATCTGTGTTTTCTGATCGGGGAACAGAACACAAACGGAGAGAGCGCATCGATACAGGAGTTTATTGAAAAGAGCTGGTGGGGATTTCTGGAGAATTTTTCTTTTGTATTGAAGAACATATTCGATATTGAAGAAGACAAAGAGAAGTATTGTCTCCAAAATATGAAAGCAATGGAACAGGAAGGTGTAATTTCTTATGAAGCTACCGATAAGAAAAAAGATGATTTTACAAGCATAATATTAAGAGATCTTGAGGGAATTTGATTAAGATAGTTATCCAATCTACTTTATGTTTTTTTATGAATAAGCAAGATTTATCAAGAATCTGTTACAAAAGCAATTGGTTAGAATTCAATTACTATGAGGATGAAATGGTATAAGATAAAAATATTTTTTATTTTTTTTCTTCTTTTCATTGGATTTGTTGCTTTAGAGATTAAGTTATATTTTATCCAATATCTTCATTATGATGCGTTGAGTGAAGAGAGTAAAGATCAATCTATCACAAACTATAAAATCAAACCAAAAAGGGGAAATATATTTGACTGCAATGGCAGAGATTTAGCCATAAGCGTCGATGTCAACTCCATTTATGCTACACCCTCAAAAATAAAGAACAAGAGAATCATAGCCAATAAACTCTCTATCGCCATTGATAAGAATAGAAATTTAATTGATAAAATCATCAATAAGGAGACAAAAGGCGAAGTCCCGGTAGCTCGACAAATCAATGATGATGTTACAAGAAAAGTAGAAGGATTGATAGAGGGGGGGGTTAAAGGCGATTTGATTGAAAAAGACGCCATAAGATTCGTCAAAGAAAGTAAAAGATATTATCCGAAGGATGGTTTAGCAGCGCATATTATTGGTTACACTATAGACGACGAGAATGGAGATAATATTGGTGCGGGGGGAATTGAATATTGCTGTGACAAATATTTAAGAGGTTCTTTGACATCAATTGAAGTTAAAGTAGATGGAAAACATAATAGAATCTATCCTATTTTTGAAGAGGAATTAAAAAAGTCGTGTGGGAATGATGTTTATTTAACAATCGATGAGACAGTTCAAGATATAGCCGAGAGAGAACTTGGAAAATGTATAGAAGAATATCAAGCTAAAAGCGGAACTATCATTGTTATGAATTGTAGAACGGGTGAGGTTTTAGCCATAGCTAATTATCCCTCCTTTAATGCAAATAGATCATCGACTCCATTGGAAAATAGAAGAATAAGAGCATTGACAGATACATACGAACCCGGCTCAACAATGAAGGTTCTAACAGTGGCATTGGTTCTTGAAAAGGGATTAGTTCAACCTGATGAATTATTTGATGGGGAGAACGGTGCAGTTAACTTCAGGATTGGAAAATATAAATACAGACGTGTTGTAGACGACCATCCTGTAGGAGTTGTTGAATTTGCTGAAGCTGTAGCAGTCTCCAGTAATATCATATCTATCAAAGCCGCTTCCAGAATGACTCCAGAAGCATTCTATACCGGATTGAAAAATTTTGGTGTAGGAGAAGTATCAAGTATCGATTTACCCGGAGAAACAAAAGGCAGTTTAGCCCCATGGACAAGTTGGCAGGGTGATTCGATGCTATCTATACCTATTGGACACGAGGTAAGTTTCAATGCGATTCAGATATGTTCCATAATTTCTGGATTGGTAAATGATGGGGTCTTGATGCAACCACATATTATAAGAAAGATTTGTGATGTTGATGGTAAAATAATAAAAGAGTTTCAACCTGTTGAAAAAACAAGGCTCATTAACAAACTCACATCGAGAATTTTAAGAAGACTCCTTGAAGGTGTTGTGGAATTTGGGACCGGTGTAAAGGCAAAAGTTGACGGATACCGGGTGGGAGGAAAAACAGGAACAGCGGAAAAATGGGATGCTGAAATTGGAAACTATTCAAAGACGAAGTATCTATCTTCATTTATCGGATTCGCTCCTGTTGATGACCCTATTGTGACAATTCTGGTTTGGATTGATGAACCACAAGGATCAAAGTATGGTGGAACGATAGCGGCACCTGTTTTTAGCAAAGTGTGTAAAGATACTTTGGTGTATTTGGGAATGTCACCTACGATGGATTTGAGAGAAAAAGATGTTGAGGTCCTTGCATACAATAGCCCGCGATTTAAATCGGGGGTTACTGAAGCTCATTCAGAAGAAAATACAATTAATAAAACACAAAATAAAGGTGTGGACTCCTCACCACTACACACAACGACAAATGTTGCGATACAAGACAACACTCAAGCATCAGCAAATGAAGAAGAAAACCTGATGCCTTCTTTTATAGGATTAACAATGAAAGAGGCTAATGGTAAGTTGATAGAACTCGGAATGGATTATGACTTTAAGGGAAATGGTTATGTGGTAAGTCAGGAGCCAGCGCCGAACTCACTTATAAAAGAAAATCAAAAATGTTTTTTAGTGTTTAGTTCTCAGTAGCAGTTCGATTTATTGCGCAATTAACAGATCCCTAACCCCTCTCAAGAGGGGATTAATGTTGAATAAATGCGACTGCTACAAATGCGGTGAAGTTGTTGCGGAGAGGTTCTCCGCAACACCTTTTTAACATTAAACTTTTAATGATAAATAATAATCAGATTATGTAGGGGCATATTGCATATGCCCTGTTGTTATAGGGCATGTGCAACCTGTTCCTACAAAAGAATTCTGTCATCAAAGTGGACATTGGAAAGAAGACAAAGTAAAAGATGAGAATTTCAGATTTTATCCAGAAAATAGAAATAGTAAAAACGAATATCAATAATCCGGAGCTGATTATTGAGGGAATCAGTGATGATTCACGCAAGGTTAAATCAAATTATCTCTTTATAGCAATAAGAGGTTTTGAAGTTGATGGACATAACTACATCAAGCAAGCTATTGACAACGGGGCGAAGTTCATCATCGCTGAAGATGAAACACGGATACCCCCAGATGTGGATTGTTGTATTGTGGAAAATGCAAGAAATGTTGTGGGAATTGTAGCCAATGAATTTTATGACAATCCCTCACAGAAAATAAAAGTGATAGGTGTTACTGGAACAAATGGTAAGACAACAACAACTTATCTTCTTGAGTCAATAATAAACGAGTGTGGGTACAATGCTGGTGTCATTGGAACGATAGATTATAGATATAGGAATACGAGGAAAAAAGCACTTAATACGACACCCTCAGCCACAGAATTAGTGTCAATGCTCTTTGAAATGGTAAAAGCGAAAGTAGATTATGCAGTCATAGAAGTATCATCTCATTCTATCGACCAGAAAAGAATCGCTGGAATTCAATTTGTCGAAGGAATTTTCACGAATCTGACTCAAGACCATTTGGATTATCATAAAACCATTGAAGAATATGGAAATGTTAAAAAAGGTTTTTTCACTGAACACTTATGGAAGCAAAAAGAATTGGGATGGGGTGATAATGGAGTAGCAATCCTGAATGCGGATGACCCATTAACTCAAAAAATCATTCAAGGGGCTAATGGGAAATATGTAACTTACAGTATGTTGAAGGAAGCAGATTTTTCAGTTGCTCGCTCCTGTTACAAATATCCCAAGAATGAGATTGTTGTAAAATATAAAAACAGAGAATATCCGATAACCCCAAAATTAATTGGAAGATTTAATCTCTATAATGTTTTGACGAGTTTTGCTACGGGTGTCTCTCTGGGATTAGACATTGACACAGTGATTCGCGGAATCGAGAAGTTAGAAATTGTTCCAGGACGATTTGAGCAGGTCGATGAGGGACAGGATTTTCTTGTTATTGTGGATTATTCTCACACACCTGATTCACTTAGTTGTGCCATAGCGAATAGCAGATTAGTTACAAAAGGTAGAGTCATAACGATTTTGGGTTGCGGTGGAGATAGAGACAAATTAAAGCGACCCATAATGGGCAAAATCGCAGGTGAAGGTAGTAATTATTGCATCATAACAAATGATAATCCACGAACAGAAGACCCTGAGGAGATTATCAAAGAAATATTAATCGGTATTAAAGAAAGCGGTTTATCTGAGGCGAATTATGAAATCATTTCTGATAGAGAAGAGGCAATTAGAAGAGGAATAGAAATAGCAAAATCAGGAGACGTTCTCCTTATTGCTGGAAAAGGACATGAAACCTATCAGGTAATCGGAAAAAAACGGTTTGATTTTGATGACCGTGAAGTAGCAAGAAAATATTTAAAGAAGCTGATTACTAACAGAATATAAATTCATAGAGAGCGGAATTGTATAGCTTAAGTGAAATAGCTAAAATAACAAATGGAAAATTAGTTCTGAAAGGTGCTGATCGAGAATACAAAGGTATCTCAACTGATAGTAGAAGTATCAAAAAAGGTGAGATATTTTTAGCGATAAAAGGTGAGCAGTTCGATGGGCATACTTTTATTGATGATGTTTATGATAAAGGTATTAGGGCTGTCATAGTTTCGAATGCGAGAAAGATTAAAAAGAGGTGTAAAGAATTATCTTATGTAATTGTCAATGATACGATTCGTGCATTAGGAGACATAGCTAAAAAGTGGCGAGAAGACCTTTTTAGTTCTCACTTAATAGGAATAACAGGTTCGAATGGCAAAACAACTTGCAAAGATATGACAGCAAGTATTCTCGAAAGGAGGTATAAGGTTCTCAAAACAGAAGGAAATAAGAACAATCTCATAGGCTTGCCCCAGATGTTGTTGAAAATAAATCCAAAGGATTTACCCGAAGTGATAGTTCTTGAGATGGGAATGAATGTAAAGGGTGAAATTCAAAGACTGACTGAAATTGCGAAGCCAACAATTGGAATGATTTTAAATATCAATCCTGTGCATTTAGAAGGATTAGGAAGTTTAGATAAAATATTCCGAGCTAAAGCAGAATTGCTTGAAGAAATGGGCAAAGATGGAATCAAGGTTTTGAATCGAGATTGTAAATTCTATAATCGGCTTAAGAAAATAGCGAAGGGAGAGGTTATTACATTTGGAAGTAATTCAAGAGCTGATGTTTATTATGAA
>Ga0315285_10006508_pt1 | contig 12040 bp, 7 predicted proteins | sample YL17G09_36_MG_FD_203698 | JGI IMG/M metagenome (GOLD analysis project Ga0315285, IMG submission 203698) | Sediment microbial communities from Yellowstone Lake, YNP, Wyoming, USA - YL17G09_36 | ecosystem: Environmental > Aquatic > Freshwater > Lake > Sediment | place: USA: Wyoming | collected... | reverse complement strand
GTACTTCATCAACCGTGTTCCCTGCCGGCTGCGGGATATCCACGAGCTGTTGCTCGACACCGGCATCGGCAAGAACGCCTACTCGATGATCGGGCAGAACGAGATTGACCGCATCCTGTCTGTGCGCTCGGAGGACCGCCGTGAGATCTTCGAGCAGGCGGCCGGCATCCAGCGTTACCGGCAGCGCAAGATCGAGTCCGGCCGCAAGTTGGAGCGGGTGGAGGCGAATCTGCTGCGGGTGAACGATATCACCCACGAGCTGGAGACGCAGCTTGGCCCGCTCGCCCAGCAGTCGGAAACGGCACGCGAGTACAGGCGCCTGTCGAAGGAGCTGTTCGACCTGAAGCTCAGCCTGATGGTCCATCAGCGGCGGGCGATGCGCGGGAATCTCGAGGGCGCGAAGCAGCGCCAGCTCGAGCTCGACCAGGAGATCGAGCGGGCGCGGACGCGCTCGCACCAGCTCGCAGCAGAAGAGGTGCAGCTTCGCGCCACGCTCCAGGAGCTGGAGAGCCGGCTGGACGAGACGCGCAACCTGGTCGGGCGGTTGGCGAGCGAGTGCGAGCGGGCGGAGGGCCGGCGCAACCTGGCGCAGCAGCGGATCGAGGACCTGAAGGCCCAGCAGGCGCAGGCGAGGGAGGAACTGACCCAGCTCGAAGCCCAGAGGCAGAGCACCGAGCAGGAGCTTGCCGGGGCAGAGGAGGAGCGGCCCGCGCTGGCTACCAGGATCGCCGAACTCCAGGCCGAGGTAGAGGCGCGCGCGAGCCGCATTCGTGAGGCTGCCGGCGCGCTGCGACAGACCGGCAAGTCGGCGGAAGAGCTGCGGGCCGACCACTATGACACACTGCGGGAGCTGGCCGACGCGCGGAACCGGCTTGGCCAGTGCGAGTCGCTGCTCGAGGCAGCGCGCGCCCGCCTCGGGCGCCTGGCCGAGCAGCGCGAGGCGCTGCGCCGGGAGCGCGAGGGGCTTGGGTCGCAGGCCGCCGAAGCGGCGCGCGCCGTCGAGCGGATCCGCGCCGGGCGCGACGAGCAAGCAGGCGGGATCGCCGCGCTGCGGCTGGAGCAGGAGGCGGCCGAGGCGACCGCGGCCGCCATCAGCGAGCGGCAACTAACGCTACGGGAGGAGCTTTCCGCGGTGCGCTCCCGCCGCGCCGCGCTGGAGGAGATGGAGCGGTCGCACGAGGGGCTGCGGGCAGGGGTACGGGCAGTGCTGTCGGCGGTGGAGCAGGGGAGGCTGCGCGGCGACTATCGGACGGTCGCGCAGCTCATCTCAGTGCCGAAGGAGCTGGAGGCCGCCATCGAAGCCGCGCTGGGCCCGGCCGCCGGCGACCTGGTCGTGCCGACGCCCGAAGATGCTGTCGCCGCGATTGCGTTTCTGAAGGAGACGAAGGCCGGACGCGCCACCTTCCTGCCGAAGTCGAGCATGCGGGTCGGGCCGCGCCCGGCAGGGCTGGCCGAGCTGTCAGGCAAGCGCGGGTGCCGGGGCGCGGCGGCCGATCTCGTCACCTGCGCCGAGGGCGCCGAGGAGATCGCCGAACACCTGCTGGGCCGCGTGCTGGTGGTCGAAACGCTTGACGATGCTCTCGGCATATCTCGGGATTCCGCAGGATGGCGGGCGATCGTTACCCTGGATGGCGATGTGGTGCGGCCGTGGGGCGCGATCACGGGCGGCAGCCGTTCGCAGCAGGCAGGCCTCATCGGTCGTGGCCGCGAGATCGCCGAGCTTGGCGAGGAGGCGGTGCGCATCGAGCAAGACCTCGCTCGGGTCGCGCAGGACCTCGGCCAGGCGCAACAGAGGTCGAGAGACGCCAAGGAGCAGGCCCACAGCCGGCTCGAGGAGCTAGAGCGGGTGACCGCCGAGCTCTCCTCGGCCGAGGGCGGCGCCGACCTTATCGCCGAGAAAGCGCGCCTGGTGGCCGAGCGTGACGAGGCGCTTGCGGCGGAGCAGCGCTCACTCGAGGAGGAGTCAGCGCAGACCCAACAGGAGCGAGCTGACGCCGTCGCCCGCGTGGAGGAGCTTGAGCGGCGGCAGTCCGCGGCCGAACTCGCAATGACCCAGACCGAATCGGAGCTCGCCGAGAGCCGCGACGCGCGGGAGGAACTCACCTCGACCACCTCTGAGTTGCGGGTCCAGCTCGCCGCGGCGGAGGGTGAGTCCCGGACGCTCGAGGCGCGCATCGGCACGATCCGGCAAAGCCTCCGGCTGGTGGACACGGCGGTACAGGAGAAGCGATCGCTCTCGGAGCGACTGGTGGCCGCCGAGCAGGAAGGTGTCAGCAGCCTCCAGGAGCGCTCGGCCGACTGCGAGCGGCTGCACGCCGCCCACCAGCAGGCCGACCAGGAGCTCGCGCGGTGCCAAGAGGAAAGGAAGCGGCTTCTCGATGGCCTGGGCGCGAACCGTGAGGCAGCGGCGGCGAATCGCGCCGACCTCGAAGCGCTCCAGAATAGGATGCACCGGCTGGAGATCCGCCTCACGCAGATGCAGAGCGAGGTGGACTTCTGCGAGCGCACCATTGCGGACGAGTATCGCATCTCGCTGGAAGAGGCCGAACTGCGATGTGAGCCCATTGAGAGCCGCACCGCCGCGCAGCAGCGGGTGAAGGAGCTTCAGGCTGCGGTCGAGGCATTGGGCGATGTGAACGTCGGCTCTATCGAGGAGTACGAGCGGGTCAAGGAGCGCCTTGAGTTCCTCGGCGGACAGCGGGCCGATCTGGAGGCCGCTCGCGAGGACTTGCGGCAGGCGATTGTGGAGATAGACCGCGAGGCAACCACCCGCTTTCTCGCCGCCTTCGATCAGATTCAGCGGTGCTTCCAGGAGTTCTTCGTCCGGCTCTTCGGTGGGGGCCGGGCCGAGCTCTCCCTCACCGACAGGGAGAACGTGCTGGAGTGCGGCATTGAGGTCACCGTGACCGTGCCGGGGAAGAAGACCCGCGATCTGCTCCAGCTCTCCGGGGGCGAGCGCGCGCTGACCGCGGCCGCAATTCTGTTTGCGCTGCTGAAAGTGAAGCCGTCGCCTTTCGTCATCCTCGACGAGGTCGACGCGCCGCTGGATGACTCGAACATCGGACGTTACTCGAACCTGCTTCGCGAGTTCGCCCAGCAGTCGCAGTTCGTCGTCATCACCCACAACAAGGGCACGATGGAGGCGGTGGATGTCCTGTACGGGGTGACGATGGAGGAAGCGGGCGCGAGCAAGATCATCGGTATGCGGCTGCGGGAGCCGGGGGACAGCGAAGCGCCGCGGGTAGTGGCGATGGAGCGGAGCGTCGAGGCGGAGGCCGAACCGCGCGCCGACGAAGCGGCAGCGTAGCTGTAGAGCAGCATTGCCGGATGCCCCCTCGGAGGGGTCGGGGGACCCCTGCCTACAGCCCCCTTGCCTCCCGCGTCCTCGCCCGTTCCTTCTCCGCCCATTTGCCCTTGAGCAGCCCACACCGCTCCCGTATCTCGGTCATCCTGTCCATCGCCTCGACCCCCGCGTCTATGATCTCCCCGCGGCTCATGGTGTCGGTCTCGAAGTTCAGCACGTCGCGCAGGTCGGGGTGGCGCATGAGCGCGCGGTGCTCGGCGAGGGTGTGAGCGAACAGCCGATAGCCGGTCTGCTCGGGATGCTCGAAGGCGAGGCTGCCCGGGTCAATGAAGGGGAGCAGGGGCGAGATGCTGGCGTCGAGCTTTCCCGGATAGCGCGCGTTCCACGTCGCGAGAAGGCGCTCGGCATAGGAGACGGTATCCATGACCGACTGGCGCGTCTGCCCTGGTATGCCGATGAGGAAGAACAAGAACGCCTTCCCGCCGTGAGTGAGGATGTACTCGACGTCCGCCTCCAACCGATCATTGGTGTAGCAGCGGCCGTAGCGCGTGCGCAGTTCCTCGTCGTGGCTCTCCGGTGACATGTGGATGTGTAACGGCGGACCAATCGAGGCGAGCTTCGCCAGGAATTCTCCACCGGCAGGCGCGTTCAGCTCGAAGCTCAAGGACCGCGCCGGCTTGCGTCGTCGCAGCGCTTCGATGAGCTTGTCCGGCTCGTGCTGCCTGATGTCCCCCGGCAGGCCGACCCCGTGGGGCGTGATCTGCATCGTCGCCACGATCTCATCGGCCAGGATCTCCGGGTCGCGCACGCCGAGCTTCGCGCGGCCCAGCGCCCAGTTGCTCCCGCCGCAGGTCAGGCAGTTCATCTGACAACCGCGGCAGAACAGCGTCATGTTGAAGGCATAGGCCCACCACTGGAAGCCTGTGAGCAGCCCACCACGCAGATCGCGATAGCGCAGTATGTGCTTGATCAGCCGCTTGTAGTCGACGCGAATGTCGAGCAGCTCCGGCTGGTAGGTGAACGGGTTGGCGACGACTTCGCCGTCTCGCTTCCAGATGAGGTTCGGGACATCAACCGGCTCGCGCTTGGATTCGATGGCGCGGAGAAGCTGCACCAGCGGCTCCTCCGTCGAATCGCCTCGGAGAATGTGGTTGATGTCCGGATTCTCGATCAGCTCCCGCCAGTAGTACGAAGCCGTGAGGCCGCCGAGGATGACGGGGATATCCGGGTGCTCCTCCTTGCAGACCCGCGCGGTCTCAAGGGCGCCGTCTGCGTGCACGAGCCAGTGCAGATCAATGCCGAAGGTCATCGGGCGGAGCTTGCGGATCAGCGGCCGGGGGTCGAAGCGCTTGCTCTTCGCCTCCTTCGCCGCCAGGTTGATGATCCTGACCTCGAGCGAGTGACGCTCCAGGTACTCCAGCAGAGTGAGGAAACCAAGGGGGTAGTACTCGAAGAGAGGCGAGGTTGCTACCGTTGCCGAGGCGAGGCTGTGGCGCGCGCCCAGCTCGCGGGCGTCGAACAGGCTCGGTGGATGCAGCAGTATCAGGTGCGGCCGCATTTGACCCTTCTCAGCCCCGCGTTACCCGAAATGCTGCCGCAGAAACGCGACCACTTTGGACATGGCCGGCTCAGAGACTTCGTTGCGCCCGGCGTCGAAGCCATGCTCGCCGCCGGGTATCGTAACCAGCTCGTGCTCGACCGTCGCCTTTGCCAGCGCCGCCACCATCAGCGCCGATTGCTCGTATGGCACATCGGTGTCCTTGTCGCCATGCAGCAGCAGGGCCGGAGGATACTCGCGAGTCACGTTCCTCACCGGGCAGTATAGCTGGAAGAAACCAGGCTCCGTCCACGGGTCGTGTCCTGAGACTTCGAGCGGCCACAGGCCTTGCTGCCGGAGATAAAGGTAGAAGTTGTCCCGGTGGTGCGGCTCGGGTGTGCCGGAGATCACCTTGCTGCCAACCGATCGGTAGGCTCTCTGCGGAGGCATGATCGGCTGCTGGAGGTAGTACGGATCGGGACGACTGTACCAGTCGCCGACGATGTCGCCATACCCATAGAATGATACGATAACCGTAGGTCGCGGGTCGCAGACCACACCGGACATGAGCGCGAGGTAACCTCCGGCGGAGTGACCGACCGCGGCGACCCGCGACGGATCAGCCTGAAAGAGTTGCGGGCCCTCCTCCCGGACCCAGCGGAACGCGTCCTGGAGGTCGTCAATGATCGCGGGAAGCTTGGTCTCGGGCGCGAGGCGGTAGTCGGCGCAGACGACGGTGTACCCGGCCTCGAGGTAGAGATTGAGCTGCCAGGCGGTGATATCCCCTCGGTGCCCCATGATGAGACAGCCCCCGTGGAGCCACACGACTACAGGCCGCGCCGCTTCCCCGGGGGCGGGGTAGACGTCGGCCTTGATCTCGTGCTTCCGCACCTGCTTGTAGGTGTAGGTCTGCTTCTCGGCGGACATCAGCGGCGCTCCTACCTCCCTGGGTTCCGAGAACCGGGGCCTGCTTCCTTCCGCAGAAGATCGCACTCAGCAGGACACGCATGGCGTTGGCAGAAGCGGAGCCACTGGCACGAACGTCCGAGGATGAAGGATATGTCCATCACGACCGCGCAGCAACTCAGGCAGGCCGTTGAGGCGGCGGTGGCCGACGCGAAGGTCACCGATGTTCATACTCACATCTACCCGCCTTGCTTCGGCCAGTTGCTGCTGTGGGGTATAGACGATCTCATCACCTATCACTACCTCATCGCGGAGACCTTCCGCTGGGTCGAGACGCCGTACGAGGACTACTGGAAGCTCTCCAAACGGCAGCAGGGCGACCTGATCTGGCAGACGCTGTTTCTCGAGAACTCGCCGGTCGCTGAGTCCTGCCGGGGCATTCTCACCGTGCTCAACGCGCTCGGGCTCGACGTGACATCCCGCGATCTCGCCGCCTACCGCAAGCACTTCGACACACTGCGGGTCGAGGACTACGTGAATACTGTCTTCGAGCTGGGCGGGGTCGAGAGCGTGGTAATGACCAACGACCCGTTTGACGACGACGAGCGGAAGGTATGGCTGGATTCCTACCGGCCCGACCCGCGCTTTCGGGCCGCGCTGCGCATTGACCAGCTCATCCTGAACTGGCAGGCGAACTGGCCGCGCCTGGTCGAGTGGGGCTACGCGGTGGAGGAGAGAGTCACTGCGAAGACGGCCAAGGAGGTACAGCGCTTCCTTACCGATTGGGCGAAGCGCATGCAGGCAGTCTACATGGCCGCCTCGCTGCCGCCGGACTTCGCGGTGAGCGACCAGTCCTCGCGCAGCCTGCTCGTGCGCGAGTGCGTGCTGCCGGTCTCGCAGGGCATGAACCTTCCGTTCGCGATGATGATCGGGGTGAAGAAGCTGCTCAGCCCCGAGCTGCGGCTCGCCGGCGACGGCGTCGGCAAGGCGAGCATCGAGACTGTCGAGCACCTCTGCGCCACCTATCCGCGCAACAAGTTCCTAGTGACCATGCTCTCGCGGGAGAACCAGCACGAGCTGGCCGTGGCGGCGCGCAAGTTCCGCAACCTGATGCCCTTCGGTTGCTGGTGGTTCCTCAACAACCCAAGCCTGGTGGACGAGATCACCCGCATGAGGCTGGAGCTGCTTGGGCTGAGCTTCATCCCGCAGCACTCCGACGCCCGGGTGCTCGATCAGCTCATCTACAAGTGGCGCCACTCCCGCCGCATCATCGCCGACGCGCTATACGACAAGTATGCCGACCTGATGGCGGCCGGCTGGGTCATGGAGGAGGCGGAGATCAAGCGGGATGTCGAGAAGCTCTTCGGCGGGAACTTCCGGGCGTTCCTGGAGAAGCGGTTGTAGAGGCGCATGGCGATGCTCCCCTGCGGACCCGCCGTCACCGCCTCCTGCCCCGCTCCGTTCGCCGCCTTCGCAGGTACTCCGCTGGCGTAAGCACCAGCACCCCGCCGACCCGCCGCCCATAGAGCGCGCCGAAGTGGCGCGTGTCGCCTGTAAGCAGATGGGTGCACCCTACCGTGAGGGCGGCGGCGAGGATCGGCCGGTCCTTCTCCGGCAGCTCGACTCCGCTGGCAGGCAACGCAACTGCTGCAGCCTCCGGTGCGATGGTGACGCGCGAGCACAGCTCGTGCAGCAGGCGAACCGCCTCCGGGCGATAGCCCAGCAGGTTTCGCCGTGCCTCTTCGAGGGCGAATGCCGAGGTGACCAACTCCGCGCGGGGGAGGGACCAGAGCTTCCGGAGGGGCGACTCAGAGAGATAGGCCGCCGAGAACAGGACATTCGCGTCGAGGAAGAGCCGGTCCATGCCGGGCCTCACTTCGGCTTGACGTGGGCGATGATATCGGGGTCTATGCCCATCTCTCGGACTTCGGCGAGAGCGCTCTCGTAGTCGTCTGCGTCCACCGCGTTGTTCAACAGGAACTCAGCCACCCGCTCGGGCGTGTATACCTCGACCGGCAGCGCCACCGCCGGCCGCAGCAGCACCCCATCCTCGCGCTCCTCGGCGATGACTAGCGCTCCCTCTTCCATCCTGAAACGCTTCCTCAACTTCGCCGGTATCACCACGGTCCCGCGCCGGCCCACCTTGCTTGTCTCAACCAGCGGTGACTTGCGCATCGTGTCCTCTGTTCGAAGATCGGATATTCAGATAATCGGAGTGTACCACAACCGGGCGAGTGCGTCAAGCTCAGGCGACCGGCCGGACTGCGATATGGACAGCCCCCTTTCGCCCCGCTATAGTTTGGCGCCGGCTGTCGGCCGACCGGTTCTTCGCAGCCAAGAGAGGACACAGCGTGATCCCCGGCCTACGCGCCCTGATGGGTCAACTCCCGCCTGCCCCCGTTCCCTTCACCCGCACCGCCTTCCCGTTTCCGGTGAGCCAGGCCTTGTTCGGCGAACCGCCTGACCTGGAGCGGCTGAAGCGCGAGGCGGCCGAGCTGGACGCCTCTGAGCGCCCTGCCCAAGACGCGGCGTGGGTCGCGCTGGTCGCGGCCGAGGCCGTCGAGTCGGCCCAGCCGGACCGTGACCAGTACTTCTCCTCCGATGGCAGCTTCCGCGGGGCGGTCTTCAGCGGCATCAAGTGGCGCGCCGGCTGGGCGCTGGTGCTGGGCGAGAACCAGCAGGAGTATGCCCGCGCCTTCGATGGCGCCGGCTTCATGGTCTACACGACGCGGAGCGGCGTCGGGCTCGGCAAGTTCCTCGGCGAGCGCGAGACCGCCTCGGTTTATCTTGCTCAGTTGCTCGCCCGTTATGCGCTTGTCTACAGCGATGTCCAGCCCGGTGACCGGCACGAGTTGACCCACTTCGTCGAGGACCATGGACCAGTGGTCCTCGTTGTCTCCGGAGCGATGCGCCCAGTTGAAGCGCTGCTTTGCCTCTCGCTCATGCGGCTCGGCACGCCGGCGGTAGCGATACCGGGATTCCCATGGCAGGTGGGCCACCGGATCGAGGTGGCATCGCCCGAGGAGGCGGTCGCGGCGGCCGCAACCTTCGAGAACCTCCGCATCCGCTCGCAAGACCCGCTCTCCGCAATGCCGGGATACGCGAACCCGGCCTACGCTCACGAGAAGTTCGATCCTCAGGCCCGGCTTGGCGGCGATGCGCAGAGCTTCTTCCACCTCCGGCGGGGACCCGCAACCGAGCGCGCCTCCGTATCGGGCGAATTGTCTGAGAGTATCGGAATAGCCGTGACCGTTGATGATGACACGCTCGACGCGCCCGCAGCCGAGGAGCTTGAGGGTGCAGCCGCAGGCTACCTGAACACGCTCGACGGGCTCAAGTTGGAGTCGCGGAACCCGCTGACGCTGGCGTTGCGCGAGGTCCGAGCGCTCACCGCGGAGCAGATGGCCGAGGTGGTGCGGCGGGGCCTGCGCCTCGAGTACCCTCGGCTGGGGCCGGTGCAGGTTGAGGTGATCGGCGACGCGGCGCGCCTGACCGAGCTAGCCCCCCAGATCGCAGCCGAGCGCGGCGAGCGCGACCGCGCGTACCAAGCAGTTCTCGCCGCCGCGCCCGAGGAAGTCTACACCTGTGAGGCCTGCGCGCCGTTCAGTCGCGAGCATATATGCGTCACCCACCCCGTTCGCATGCCGATGTGCGGAAGGCGTTGGACGGAGATGCTCGTCGGGGCGCGGTACATGGGCCTGAGTTCAGGCCGCCCCTGGCGCCGCCGCGGCCGGCCGGAGAACTGCTGCGCGGCCGTGCCCCTGGGCAAAGTCCTCGACTCCGTGAAGGGCGAGTACGAAGGGCTGAACCAGTTCGTGCGCGCCGCGACCGGCGGGCGCATCCAGCGCGTCTTCCTTCACTCGGTCCGCGACTTCCCCCACAGCTCCTGCGGTTGCTTCTATGCGCTTGCCTGGTGGAGCGAGAAGCTGGGCGGCATCGCGCTCATGCATCGCGGGTTCGAGGGCGCCGCGCCCGACGGTGCCACCTGGAACGACCTGGCCAACCGCGCCGGGGGCAAGCAGCAGCCTGGGATAAGCGGAGTGGGGCTCGACTACATGCGGTCGCCGACCTTCCTTCAAGGCGATGGCGGATGGAGTTCGGTGAAGTGGATGACCGCGAAGCTGAGAGATGAGATAAAGGAGTTCGTGCCAGTTGTTGCCGCTGTCCCGACCGAGACGGGCGAGTCATAGCAGAGGGGGCAGGTGGGTGCCGTGACGCGACCATGCTAACCTCCGCCCACCTGGCCACAGACGCTGCCATCGGATCGTGGGGCAGGAGCTTGCCTCCTGCCCCGTGAACATAGCATGACCTCTGTCCCATGGGGAGACGAGCGTGAAACGAGTGAAAGCCGGCATCGTCGGCTGTGGCGAGATCAGCCGCGCCTACCTCGAGCATCTGACCGGCATGCTGTCAGCGACAGTTGAGGTTACTGCTTGCTCGGACCTGATCGCCGAGCGGGCCGAAGGGCGCGCCAAGCAGTTCGGCGTTCCCAAGGTATGCTCGACCGAGGAGCTGATCGCCGACGCGGAGATCGAGATCGTCGTGAACCTCACCATGCCAGCCCAGCACCATGAGGTTACGATGGCCGCGTTGGAGGCTGGCAAGCACGTGTTCTCGGAGAAGCCGCTCACCGTGAACCGCGAGCTGGGAAGGGAGATCATCGGCGCGGCGGCGCGCCGCGGGCTGCGGGTGGCGGGCGCGCCGGACACGTTCCTCGGCGCTGGCTTGCAGGCCTGCCGCCGGCTCATTGACGAAGGCGCCATCGGCACACCCATCACCGCCCAGGCGCTGCTCGCCGCCGATCATGGCTCCGAGCGCTACTACAACGTCTTCACCGGCCCGATGTTCGACATGGGGCCGTACTACCTCACCGCGTTGGTGTCCTTGCTTGGCCCGGTGCGGCGGGCGACGGGCTCGGCCCAGATTCCCTTCGCCGAGAAGCCGTATCCGCCAGACTCGCCGGACCACGGCAAGAGTTGGCGCGTCACCCGAGCGGGGAACCTGTCGGGCGTGCTCGACTTCGCAAGCGGCTGCATCGGGGTCATCACTACCACCTGCGAGGTGGCCGGCGGCCCCCCGCGCCTGGAGATCTACGGAACCGAGGGCACGCTCATCACAAACGATCCGAACGCCTACACCGGGCCGGTCATGCTGCGCGCCGGGGACAAGTCGCCCGAGCAGGTATCACTGCCGGAAGGGTTTCCGGCCTGGGGCCGCGGGCTGGGGGTGGCGGAGCTGGCGCAGGCGATACGCCAGAACCGGCCGCCCCGCGCCAGCGGGGAACTGATGTACCACGTGCTCGACATCATGCACGCCATCCACGACGCCTCGAACGAAGAGCGCCACCTCCACCTCGACAGCGGCTGCCCGCGGCCGGAGCCGTTCGCGCTCAGCGATCTGCTCGCGCCGACCCAATAGCGCGACGGCAGTCGCGTGCCTCGGTCGCCTCGCGCACCCTTGACGCCCCTTCCCGCGCGGCGCCACGCTCGCCTTGGGGAAAGCACAGGGAGGTCTGTCTTAGCCTTGCGTCTCGGTCTGCCAAAAGGGAACTCGCAGGAGAGCACGTTCGATCTGCCGGCTCGGACGGGATTCGAGCACAGATCACTGAGGTCTCCAGACGTAAGTGCCGGTCCTGTCCACGTAGCCCATCTTCTTATCGGCGGTGACGCGCGCGAGGCCCTGAGAGAAAGGCTCAGCGGAATCGAATTGCGGGGTGATGACCATCGTGCCCGTCCTGTCAACGAACCCCCACTTGCTTCCCACCTGCACTGGGGCGAGGCCGTCGGAGAACGCGCTCGCGCTTTCGTACTGCGGAGCGATCACCATGAAGCCGGTCCTGTCGGTATACCCCCACATCGGCTTCTTGGGGTCGTCGCTTGTGTCCACCGCAGCCAACCCATCGGAGAACCATGACGCCATGTAGAACCGGGGCTGGATAGCGAAGCCCCCGGTGTGGTCAATGTAGCCCCAGCCTACGCCATCTACCAGCACGGCGGCGAGCCCTTCCGAGAAGCGTCCTGCAAGGGCGAAGTGCGGCTCGATGACCACCTTGCCCGTCTTGTCGATGTACCCGAATCGGCTCTCTATCCGGCCGGAGCTGTCCTTCGTGATCTCGCCGACATGCACGCTTGCCAGTCCCCCGGAGAACCACAGCGCCACCGGGAACTGGGGCTTGATGACCATCGTCCCCGTCTTGTCGACGAAGCCTTCCTTCTTGTCCAGCGTCACGCGCGCCAGTCCCTCCGAGAAGCCGATGGCATAGTCGAACTGGGGCTTGATGACGATCTCGCCTC
>Ga0315285_10006507_pt1 | contig 12042 bp, 15 predicted proteins | sample YL17G09_36_MG_FD_203698 | JGI IMG/M metagenome (GOLD analysis project Ga0315285, IMG submission 203698) | Sediment microbial communities from Yellowstone Lake, YNP, Wyoming, USA - YL17G09_36 | ecosystem: Environmental > Aquatic > Freshwater > Lake > Sediment | place: USA: Wyoming | collected... | reverse complement strand
CCCAGCAATTTCTCTCTTAGTAAATCTCTCCTTTCCCTTTTCTCCTCCGGGATGTCAAAAATCACCATTGTCCAACTACCATCCCATTTTTTATTTCTTAATGCTAACAAAGGGTAATCTCTCAATAAATTCTTTCTTCCCGCAGAAGTCAGCCGATAATATACTTCGCCATTCTTAATAATTTTTTCTATCGACTCAGTGGTCAAAAGTTCCCAAGTACGGCTTAACTGGCTCGACTTTCGGTATTTGGGTGGCACCCAACCATACATTTCCTGACATCCCCTAGCCATAAGGCCAAAAGGGTCTTGAAAATCATGAGCTAAGTCTCCACTAAAAGCTAGTCCTAGCCGGAGATAATCCTTTAACTTCAATAGTTTAGCCATACGAATTTTTCCACGATCGTATAAAATATAGTAAAACAAAGTTTTGAGTAGTTGTCAAGAAGTTATCATTAGAAGTCATTATGAAGAGTCATTATGAAGAGTCATTATGAAGAGTCATTATGAAGAGTTTTCATAAAAAGTGATCATCGAGAAATCCTCTTCTCTTCCGGTTTATTCCTCAAAAAAGTCTATGATATACTAGAACCATGAACTGGGAGAAAATTTGCGACCGAGTGATTGAATATTCCTTCTACACCCTCTTTTTTCTTATTCCCTTGGTGATGACACCTTGGAATTTTGAGTTGTTTGAATACAACAAGATGATGCTTACCTATGTTTTGACGATTATTATTACCGCCAGCTGGCTGATAAAAATGGTCCGCCAAAGGCGGATTCTCTTCAAGCGCACTCCTCTCGACATTCCCCTGCTTATTTTCTTAATTTCTCAATTTCTTAGTTTCTTGTTTTCCATCGACCGCCACACCAGTCTTTGGGGCTATTATTCTCGCTTCCATGGCGGCTTGCTCTCCACTATCTCCTACCTTCTTTTATATTATGCCCTAGTAACTAATCTCGACAAAGAAAAAGTTTTTAAATCAATTTATTCTCTCTTGATGAGTGCTATTCTGGTAACTGGATATGGTATCCTCGAGCATTTTGGCATTGATGCCAAATATTGGGTCCAAGATGTTCAAAATCGGGTTTTTTCCACCCTTGGTCAGCCAAACTGGCTGGCTGCTTGGCTAGCCGCGCTCGCGCCAATTCCGTTGGCACTCGCGATAGCAAATTTCAAAAAGCAAAAAGTAAAAAGTTCTGTTTTCTGTCTTCTGTTTTCTGTCTTCTGTCTATGCCTTTTCTTTACCAAATCCCGCTCTGGTATTCCAGGGGCGATTCTGGCTCTCGGTCTTTTCTTTTTTATTCTTCTCGCTCAAAAGCTGATTGCTTTCAAAAAACAACTCCTTCTCCCCATCATTGTCATTTTTATTCTTGGCCTTCTCGGCTCAAGTTATCTCGGCTTAAAAACTCTTTTCACCCATCCCCGACAAGATCTGGCTTATATTTTTGGCTTTACTAACCAGACAACCGTTCCTCTCCACAAATCCTACGAGGGAGGCTCGGAATCAGGCGACATTCGCAAAATCGTCTGGCGGGGAACAGTGGATATTGCAAAACATTATCCTCTTTTTGGTTCTGGAGTAGAAACTTTTGCCTATTCCTATTATAATTTTCGCCCCGTCCAGCATAATCTCCTCTCCGAATGGGATTTCCTTTATAACAAAGCCCATAATGAATACCTAAATATTCTCGCCACGACTGGTTTCCTGGGACTAGGCGCTTATCTTTTACTCATCGGCTGGGTCATTTGGTTTTTCATCCGAATCATCACGAATTTAAATAATCCGAATCATTCCGAATATTTATTAATTGGCTTGTTTTCTGGTTGGATTTCAATTTTAGTAACCAACTTTTTAGGTTTCTCTGTGGTTCCTGTCGCTTTATTGTTTTTCCTCTATCCAGCGATAGCGATTGTCATCGCCAGAATAGAAGAGCCAGAGAATAAAAGAGTAAAAGAGGTAAAAAATCAGCTCGAGTGGTCTCAAATCGCTATCATCGTCTTCTGTCTTCTGTCTTCTGCTTTCTGTCTTCTTAAATTGGCCCAGTTCTGGTATGCTGATGTTCTTTATGCTCGAGGTGGCCGAGAATTAAAACAAGGTTATGCCCAACAAGCATTCTCCGATCTCCAGCATGCCTCTCAACTTAACCCCAATGAGCCAGTCATCAGGAGCGAATTAGGTTATGCCGCCTCAATTCTGGCAACAGTGGCTCAAAAAGAAAAACAAGCCGACCTGATGAACCAGCTTGCCAATCTTTCCCTAAATGAATCAACCCTGGCTCTCTCTTCCTCACCCAAAAATTTAAATTTTTGGAAAAATCAAGTCAAGGTCTATTATGTTTTGTCGGAGCTTGACCCGAAATTTTTACAACCAGCCCTAGAAACTCTTTTAAAGGCAATTGAGCTGGCTCCAAGCGATGCGAAACTATGGTACAATCTTGGAGTTTTGTATACTAAAATTGGACAAAACGAAAAAGCAATTGAAACCCTAGAAAAGACTGTAACTATGAAAGAAAACTACAATGAAGCTCGTTATGCTCTTGGTCTCTTATATGACGAAACTGGGCAAAAAGAAAAAGCGGCTGAGATACGCTTACGTTCTTACTAAAATAAATCGATGGGTCTTCTAAAATGAAAGAGGCCAGGCTTTACCAAAAATTAAAAGATAAATCCGTTCACTGCCATCTTTGCTCCCATCGTTGCTTAATCAAACCAGGCAAAAGAGGCCTTTGTTTTGTCCACGAGAACCAGAATGGCACTCTTTATTCTCTCGTCTATGGTCTGGCCATTGCCGCTAATATTGACCCAATTGAGAAAAAACCTTTCTTTCATTTTCAACCCGGCAGTAAAAGTTTCTCCATTGCCACGACTGGCTGTAATTTCCGCTGTTCTTTTTGTCAAAACTGGTCGGAGTCGCAAATCACTAAGGGCCCAGAAGGAAAAATCATCGGCTTTCAACTTTCTCCGGAAGAAATTGTCAAACAAGCAATGAAAAACGATTGTCGCTCAATCGCCTATACCTACACCGAACCAACTATTTTCTTTGAATATGCCGAGGATACGGCTCAATTAGCCAAAAAGAAAGGTCTTGCTAATATCTTTGTCACCAATGGTTTTCAAACGCCGGAAACCATTAAAGAAATGGCTAAATTTGTTGACGCCGCCAATGTTGACCTCAAGTCTTTTTCCGAGAAATTTTATCAAAAAATTTGCGGCGGCAGATTAAAACCAGTTTTGGAATCTATCAAACTTATGCATAAGGCTGGAATTTGGCTAGAAATCACCACTTTAGTCGTTCCTAAGCAAAACGACTCGGAAAAAGAGCTCAAACAAATCGCCGATTTTATTGCCAGCATCGACAAAAACATTCCCTGGCATCTTTCCCGGTTTCATCCGGATTATCGCATGAATGATGCTTATTCTACTCCCGTTGAAACTCTAGAAATGGCTTATGAGTTAGGCAAAAAAGCCGGATTAAACTATGTTTATCTCGGCAATATTATTACTGAAGACAAGGAGAATACCTACTGTCCCAAGTGTAGCAATCTCGCCATCAGAAGAATTGGCTATGAGGTTGAAGTCTTGGGAGTGAACAAAAAGGGAAAGTGCGAAAAGTGTGGAGAGGATTTGAAGATTAGATTATAAATCTACACAAAAAGGGGGAACCAACTCAATCTCTCAGCATGGCGTCCTGAGCAAGAGCCCATTCTCCGGAATAATGAAAAAGAGAGCGAATTAGTCGTTTCGCTCTACCTATATCCCAGACTAATTGCCCAGTCGGTTCCTTATCTTTCTCTTCTAAAAGGAGGCTAAGTGCTTTGTGAGCCCCATCAACTATTGTCTTTACCTCTTCAGGACCAACCTCTAAAACCCTACTAGCAACCTGCCAGTCAAGAACCGCTTGGGGAGCAACTCTTTTTGGTCCTTTATCCAGTCCAAACAAATCAGGGCGCACGGCCCGACCACCTTGAAGAGCAGAATCACAAAATTCTATACATTGCCTCACTACCTCTTTGGGCTCTTGTCTAGCAAGACTGCCAAGTTCCCTCAAGCTCCGACCTTCCAGTGAAGGAATTTTCCACGTATCCCGACCCATTAGAGAGAGTAAATTCTCCATCGCCGCAAAAGGAAGGTCTGGTGGTGTTAAGTCTAAATTTTCATAGTGCCTAAGTTCACTAGGATCTGGACCAATAAATGAAGCTTGAGGTGAATCTTTTGATTCTTGACGAACTGCCATTTTTTTAAAAAAAACTACCTCTCGGGCAGTTGCTTCGAAAATAGCAGATTATTAATTATAAGTCAATACTGATTCGCTCAGGACAAACTATTTCTTGCCAAATTTTTTCTCCAAAAAAGCCAGTAATTTTCCTTTATCAATATCCCAGCGGTGAAGATAGAAAATGTAAGCGATTTCCAAAATTCCAAGAGTATTGAAAATCATTAAGATGATAAACCAAACCAGCTGTCTTTTCCCGGCGGCTTTCCATAAAGCCCAGGCTTTCCAAAAAATTCCCCAAATGACAAGCGGCAAAATCAGTCCTGGATTAAAAAGAATTCTTTCAATTTGAGAAGTATCCATTCTTTCTCACCTCACTTAATTCTATCTATTCATCATTATAAACTTTTTCCACAAAAAAGTTAAATTAGGGGCAAATTTAAAAGCCCTTCGACTCCTTCGACTTCGCTCAGGATAAACTATTTTTTCAGCTTTCTTCTCAAATTCTTAACAATTTTTCCCATGTCTAGCCTTTTCCGGGTGCCTGAATTAGCACCAGAAGGATGAGGAAGGCAATAAACTTCAATTCCCTGCCAGTTTTTGGTCTCTGCCTTAAGGTTTTCAAGATAATCCTCTCCTGGGAAAAACCAATTGAAAGAGAATTTGCCTATCGTAATAATTAATTTTGGCTTAACCAATTCAATCTCCTTTTTTAACCACCTCTCCGCACAAACTAAATCAGGAAGTTTATCACCATTTTTCCCTTTTCCTGGATAACATTTCCCAATCGAGGTTAAGTAAATGAAATCTGGATTATAGAAAACCTCATCTGGTAAACCAAACCAACTTCGGAGTGTCTTTCCAGAAAGATTATCCCGCCACTTTTGGCCATATGCCAACACTTTTTTTGAAGGCGCTTGACTGATAACCATAATTTTGGCCTTAGAAGTTCCTTGAAAAAGTGGATAAGAATAAGAAGGAATTTTACAGATTTTACACCTTCTTATTTGTTTCTGAAGTTTCCCCAATGCGTCCACGACCGAATTTTAACATAAATAAGGGGAAATTTTGGCTTTTAAAAAGATTTGATATAATCAAACCAGGCCCAGGAAGTGACCTAGGTTAAATCAACGAATAACGAATTAATACGGATATACGAATGAGTAAAACGAAGCTTAAAAGAAGTGATCTTGTTTATCCTGAACTTAGTTATAAAATCATCGGCTGTGCCTTTGATGTCTATAATTTACTAGGATATGGACACCATGAAAAATATTATCAAAGAGGTTTAGTTGAAGCCCTTTCAGCCCAAAAATTAATATTTAAACAGCAAGTATACTTCCCATTAAAATATCGACAGAAAATTATCGGCAAGATTTTTCTTGATTTTTTGATCGAAGACAAAATCGTTATCGAAATAAAGAAGGGAGAAAGGTTTTCTAAAACGAATATTGATCAAGTTTTAGAATATTTAAAATTAAGCAATCTAAAATTGGCAATTTTGATCAATTTTGGTAAAAATGGTGTGATTTTCAAAAGAATCGTCAATCTGTGATTTATCAACGAATTACGAATCAAATACGAATAAACGAATATTTGTACATTCGTAAAAATTTGTAATTCGTAGATTTATGTTAGTTTTTGCTTGTCTCTCACCTCACCCACCGATTATTCTGCCTTCGGTTGGCTCGAAAGCTGACCGAGCCAAAGTCAAAAAAACCATTCAGTCGCTTGAGAAATTAGGTAAAGAGTTGACTAAAGCCAAGCCTGATTGTCTTCTTATTACCTCTCCTCACCCAGACTGGGGGTTTAATGTTCCCCTTCACTTTTTAGCCAAAGATGTTCACGGAATTGAGGTCAAGACTCATTTAACTGATTCAGAATCGCCTCAAGTTCATTTTAAGCGAGGCAAGGAACTAATCAAGAATCTGGAATACGTTAAGAGACTAGCCTGGATTGCTTCTGGTGACATGAGTCACAGGCTTAAAGAGGATGGTCCCTATGGCCTTCATCCTTCCGGACCGAAATTTGACCGTGAGTTTATCGAACGGCTGAAAAAGAAGGACATTCAGGGTATCCTCAACCTGCCTGAGCGCCTGGTTGAAGAGGCTGGAGAATGTGGGCTGCGAAGTTTTTGTATGCTTCTGGGCGCCCTTGAAGGAGCCAAAATTAACTGGCAACCGGAAATTCTCTCCGATGAAGGTCCGTTTGGAGTTGGGTACCTGGTCACTAATCTTAAAATAAAACATGGACCAATACGTAGAGCTCGCTAAAAAATCAGTCCGGCACTATCTTCAAACAGGAAAAGTGATGGCAGTTCCCTCCAATCTTCCTCAATCGATGTTTAGATCACGGGCAGGCACATTTGTTTCCATCCATCAAAAATCAGGTGAACTTCGAGGCTGTATCGGCACCTTCTTACCAACCCTGCCAAATGTGGCTCAGGAAATTATCAGAAATGCTCTTGCGGCTGCCTTCGACGACCCTCGATTCCCTCCGGTTGAGGAAAAAGAATTAAAAAACCTTGTTTTCTCGGTCGACATTCTCTCTCAACCAAAACCAGCTCAAGAAAAGGAACTTAACCCTAAGAAGTATGGATTAATTGTCTCCACTCCTGATGGCCGTCGAGGGTTGCTTTTGCCTGATATTCCGGGCGTGGAAAAGCCCGAGCAACAACTCGAAATCTGCCGCCAAAAAGCGGGTATCGAACCAGGAGAAAAAATCGAACTTCAAACTTTTACGGTCGAAAGACACGAAGAAAAATAGCTTCAAACCTGATATACTTATTCCATGGCTGTTAAAAAAATCATCATTGTCCCCGACCCCCTTTTGAGGCAGAAATCGGTACCAGTCAAATGGTTCGACAAGCAATTGAAAAACCTCATTAAGAATTTAAAAGCGACGATGATTGCTCAAGATAGTCCGAAAGGGGTTGGTTTATCCGCTCCGCAAATTGGCAAATCTTCTCGGGTTTTTATTACTCGGATTGGCGGGAAAATCACTGCCTTCGTCAACCCTCAAATTACTTATCGCTCCAAAGGAACGATTAAAGAAAAAATCTCTCAGGACCAGCGCCTCCTCGAAGGCTGTCTCTCCGTGCCCGGTTACTGGGGTTTTGTGAATCGACCCTTTCAAATCAAAATTGAATTTCAAGACGAAAAAGGCAAAAAACAATCTCTCCAGCTCGAGGGCAAGGAAGCGGTTTATGTTCAACATGAATTTGACCATCTCGAAGGCATTCTTTTTATTGATCGGATTTTAGAGCAAGGCGAAAAAATTTATAAACAAGAAAAAGATGAAGAAGGAAAAAATGTCCTGGTTGAATCCGAACTAGGATAGACGTGGTATAATTATAGGGTAAAATTTCCCTTCGCTAAGGATAAGAAATAAGCTCTTATAATCTTGGTCAGGGAAAATTGCACTTTAAAAACCGGGGTAATGGGAAAATACCTCCTTTTATAAAATCTCGAAACCCCTGCTTTGGGGACAAAGATTTGCCCGCAGGGCGGGGGTTTTGGGAGAAATCAAGGAGGAACGAATGAAAACAAGGCTGAGGATAATAGTCTCGATCATCATGGGCATTGTCGCCTTGATAGTCGTAGCAACGGTGCTAGCTGCGTCAGAGCCGACTTACGGCGAAGCAACCGTCAACGGTGACATCGGCGAGTGGGACTTGGAAAAGGACTTCTTTGCTGATATGCTCCTGGCGGGCGGCCAAGGAGGTCACGAGGAAATCCTAGCAAGTCTGTATCTTAGGTACGACTGCATGAGCAAGACGCTCACTGCGCTTGTACTCACCGATACAAACCTCATCGATGTCGATGGGAAAGAAGAGCACTTCATCAAAATCAATGGCGAGACAGTCGTTAATGACCAAGAAGGTATTGATGGGGTGCCGCCGAATTTCGCCTGGGTGGGATTGAGTAGTGACCAAAAAACCGCTCAAGGATTCGAAGCTTCCACGCAAATGAACCTAGGGACTCACAGTCTTTTGGTTCACACCCTAGTATTGTATGACAACGAATCGCAAACGGCAGCCACCGAACCGCTCACACTGACCCTCGATTGCAGGTCTACTGCGATCGAGCTGTCCTCTTTCACTACCTCTTCAAGTAAGGAAGAAAGCAGGCCATGGACAGAGGCAGCAGGAGCAGTAATCGGAGGGCTTGCCCTTGGTATTGCGCTTGTGACACGAAGAAGATAGCACCATAACCCCCGGACCAAGAGAGGAAAACCTCAATCACTTTGACCTTCGCGGTCACGGCTAGATTGAGCCTCTCTTATCCTCTTGGAATAAAAGCGTTATTCCCAGAGGTTAGGAGAGGATTGAATTCAAATCATATCCGTATTAAAATAACTTCATGATAAAAACTGTCTTCTTTGGTACGCCCCAATTGGCCATTCCCATCGTTGAAACCCTCCATAAGACAAAAAACTTCAAGTTGCTCGCCTGCGTTACCCAACCTGATCGGCCAGTCGGCAGGAAAAAGGTAATGACGCCTTCTGCGGTCAAAATCTGGGCGGAAAAGAAGAAAATTTCCGTACTGACACCAACCGCTTTTGATAAAGAATTTTATGACGAGCTCCTATCGATTTCTCCAAAATTCGACTTGATTATTCTGGCCGCCTACGGTTTAATTTTGCCGCGAAAATTGCTGGCTCTTCCTAAAAAAGACTGCCTATGCCTTCATCCTTCTCTTCTGCCTCAATACCGAGGCGCTTCGCCGGTCCAGGCGACGCTGATGAATGGCGATCAAGAAACCGGCTTAACGATTTTTAAAATGGACGAGAAAATGGACCACGGTCCGATTGTTTCTCAATTTAAAGAAAGAGTTCTGCCTGACGAGACGGCCGAAGCTTTATATTCTCGTCTTTTTCAGCTTGGAGCCGAAGTGCTCACGACGATGCTGCCTGCTTATCTCGAAGGACGGATTAAGTTAAGAAGACAAGACGACGACCAAGCCACTTATACCAAAATATTAACCAGAAACGATGGCCGTATTAATTGGCACAAAGCGCCAGCGGAAATCGAACGCTTTATCCGGGCCATGACCCCTTGGCCTGGTGCTTGGACAATCGTCGAACTCACTCAAGCCGGCCGTCGGCCGTTACAAAAAAGAATGAAGGTTTTATCCGCCCGTTTAGAAAAAAAACAAATTCCCAATTCCCAATTCCCAATTGCGAAGCAACAAGCTCCGCTTATTCCCAATCTCGTTCTCGACCAAGTCCAGCTCGAAGGCAAAACCCCGACTTTTTGGAAAGAATTGCAGAAGGGGTATTTAGAAGTGAAGATCGTCTCTTGACAGCGAATTTTCCATTTGTAATACTACAACTATGACTTTAACCGTCCAAGACAAAAAAGACATCAGGGGGATCATGGATGAAGCCTTGACTGATTTTGCCGATAAACTGATTAAACCATCTTTTGAAATGGTCTTTGACAAATTTGAGCAGATAGATGAAAGATTCAATCAAGTCGATAAAAGATTCGATAAAGTTGAAGAAAAACAAGAGGAACACGACGAAAGATTCGATAAACTCGATGCTCGTTTAGATCGCCAAGGGAAAACCCTCGATAATCACGAAAAAAGAATCACCAAAGCCGAAAGTCTCGCCCTTTCTTCTTAAAGTCTCCATTCAGGCAGATTTGGGAGCAGGGGATTTTTCAGGGGCAGGTTTTTCTTTTTGAATTAGTTTCGCCAATTTCCAACCGCGAATCCCATTTTCCGAAGCTCTCACCTGGCGCAAACATTTGGTACACAGCTTCACCTTGATCTTTTTCTCATTTTTTATCAGTCTGGCGACCTGAAGATTTGGTTTAAAAATCTTAACGGTTTTTTGAGCACGCTTCATCCACTGTTTTCCCGCCACTCCCCGCTTGTGCCGGCCAGAGCGACCAATCTGTCTACTTTTACCGCAAAGAAAACATCTTGCCATATCGTCTGCTATAATAGCAGAACAAGGCTCAAGTATCAATGCTCGCAGAACTTTTTACCAACCCTTTTGGTTTCTTAATCTGGATTATCGCTCTTTTGGTGGCGATTACCGTTCATGAATGCGCCCATGCCTGGACCGCGGAAAGATTAGGTGATCCGACCGCCAAACTGATGGGTCGAGTGACTCTTAATCCCTTTGCCCATCTTGATTTAGTCGGCACTTTAATGCTGCTCATCGCCCGCATCGGCTGGGGCAAGCCCGTACCGGTTGACCCTTTTAATTTCCGTAATCCAAGAAGAGATATGGCGATTACCTCGTTCGCCGGTCCGGCCGCGGATTTGGTTTTGGCCGCCGCCTTGTCGATTATCCTGAGAACGACCTTTTTATTTTTCGGTCCAACTGCGGTTTTAATCGAGGTTTTTTTTCAGCCAATTATTATTCTCTGCGTCACCCTGGCCATTTTCAACCTTCTGCCGATTCATCCTCTCGACGGTGGCAGTGTTTTGGCTGGTCTTTTGCCTTCAAAAACAGCTGATGATTTTGAGGCTTTTTCCCATCAGTACGGAGTTATAATCTTAATCTTGCTCATTTTTCCTTTCTTCGGTCAACCCTTGATTTCCCAAATCATTTTTCCGATTATCAATCTCATTCTTTCCCTCCTCCTCCCCGGAACACTTTTAATTTAGTTTCGTGAAAAGAAATTGATCTATTACGATATAGTTTAGCCTCTTGACTATGAAAATTATCTATGCTAACCTAAACTTGTCCTGCCAATGAGGGTTTTGGCTCGAGGAGGTTTTTCCTCACCAGACAACTCAACGGGATGGCGAATTTCCCGCCGCCATTAGGCAGCGGGATGAGCCAACCCACCTGACATCGTCGGGGAAAAATTCTCGAAGCAACCCTTGCGGCAGGACTTTCTTAATCTTTTCTTCAAATAATCGCTTCAAAATGTTATAATTTCCTTAGTTTGCCGCCTTAGCTCAGTGGTAGAGCAACTGTTTTGTAAACAGTAGGTCTTCGGTTCGAATCCGAGAGGCGGCTCAAAAATTTGCTTTTTTTCTTCTTATAGGGTATAATTCATCTTTAGAATCCCGTTTAAGGCGGGATTTTTTATGCCATGAGAAAAATAAACAAGCTTTGGCTTGTTCTCTTACTACCATTATTTTCTTTCTCCATTCCTAAACCAGATCTTTCAATGATCTGGCCGATTCCTCGTGAAGAGGTCATGGCCGAAGAGGTCTTAGATTTGAATAAGCGTCTCCCCGACTCACCTTCGGGGAATGAAGTTTTCAAGTACAATATTCTCTTGGCTTTAAAATATTTTGAAGGCGACACTGGTCTGGCCGAACCGTTTACTGCCGAAATCGAATTAAAACCGGGCGAGGTTTTTGCTTTCCAGGAAAATCTCTTGCCTGAATTCGAAGATAAAACGGTTAAAACAGGTTGGACAAAATATATTGCTCAAGAAGGCTATCAGGCTTTGGCTGGTTTGTACGGTAATGGTGTCTGCCATCTAGCCTCATTAATCAACTGGGTGGCTTCTGAGGCTGGCTTGAAAGTCACCGCCCCTGCCAACCATAACTTTTGGCCAGTGCCGGGTGTGCCCAAAGAATACGGTACCTCAATTAGGTACTTGGCTGATGGTGGTTGGAAAACCGAAAATCAGAACTTGTATCTCGAAAATACTTTTGATTATCCCATCAAATTAGTCTTTAATTGTTCCAGCGATAAAGTCGAACTGAAAATCATCAAGTAACTGGAAAATCATCAAGTTTTCTAGTAAAATACTGATAGGCTGGAGTGGCGGAGCAGACAATCGCACCAGTCTGTAAAACTGGCGCCGCAAGGCTTCGTAGGTGCAAATCCTACCTCCAGCACCACGTAAAATT
>Ga0315285_10006506_pt1 | contig 12042 bp, 6 predicted proteins | sample YL17G09_36_MG_FD_203698 | JGI IMG/M metagenome (GOLD analysis project Ga0315285, IMG submission 203698) | Sediment microbial communities from Yellowstone Lake, YNP, Wyoming, USA - YL17G09_36 | ecosystem: Environmental > Aquatic > Freshwater > Lake > Sediment | place: USA: Wyoming | collected... | reverse complement strand
TGGTCGGCAGCCGCATAGGCTGCCGCCCGCCGGCCGGGAGGCTTGGCAGCCCAGGACAGGCCGCGCTCCAGGTCCCAGGCGGCGGGGGTGGTTGCCGAGCCCGGCAAGGCCTGGCCGGGGCGGCCAGCCGTCAAGCGACGGGCCGTGGCGGCCGCACCGCCACCACCACTCCCAGTCCCACCCCTGGCGGCCGCAGCTTCAGCATGTGCCGCCCGGGCGGCCGCCTCGGCTTCCGCTGCCGCTTTCTCAGCAGCCACCGCCCGGGCGACCGCCCGGTCGCGCTGGGCAGCGACTACCTCGGCCACCGACCGGTCCTGGGAAGAGGAGGAAGCCGAAGACGTGCCTGTCGCAGCCGGCGCGAGCTTGCCTGCCAGGGCCGCCGTCAGGTCGGCTTCCAGGCGGCCGGTCAGGGATCGCAAGGCTACGGCCTCCGCCTCTGCCGCTTCCGCCCGGGCGGACGCTTCGGCAGTGCGGGTGACGTCCGCCGCGGCAGCGGCCCGGGAAGCTGCGAGGGCAGCCTCCGCGCGGCGCAGGGCGGCCACGACTGCTGGTGGGGCCGCCTGGGCAGAGGGGGCCTCGCCACCACCGCCGGTGGAGGGGCGGGCGTCACCGCCCGCCGCAGCAGCCGCACCCTCATCAGACGACGACGGCGGCGGCAGGGCCACCACTGCCCGGAGCGCCTCCAGTTCGGCCGCCAGGGCGGCCGCCGCGGCGACGGTCACCCGGCCAGCCAGTTCCGCCTCCGCCGACTGCGCGCGGGCCAGGGCGGCCGCCGCGCCCGCGGACGCGGCTTCGATAGCAGCCGCAGCGGATGTGTCGGCCGACTCGGCGGCGGCTCGCAGTCGGGCGGCCGCCACACGCTGAGCTGAGGCCTCCTGGCGTGCGGCGGCGCAAGCCGCGCACGGCTGGGCCGGCGAGGGCGAGGCAGCAGCAAGAACAGCGCCTGCGGACGCGCCTGCAGCGGCCGCCTCGTCCCGGGCCGCGTCCGCGTCGGCTTGCAAGGCAGCGCGCTCGGCGTCCCACCGTTCACCGGCGGCCAGCAAATCCGCCTGAGCGGCGTCATTGGTGCGACGCAGGGCGGCCGCTGCCGCGCGCGCGGCGGCCAGGTCGGCTGCCAAGGCAGCCAGCGTGGCGGCGGCCGCGTCGGCCGCCCCGCCGTCGTCAGAAGCGCCCTCTAAAGCCGCCCTCAGCTTGGCCACCTCGTCCTCGGCCGCCCGGGCACGGTCCTGCCACCTCCGGATGGTCGGGGCTTGGTTGGACAGGCCCGCCGTTTCCGCCCGGATCTCTGCCAGTTCCGCCGCGGCGTCAACGGCCGCGCTGGCCGCCTCCACGCCCGCCTCCAGTGCGGGTGCCGGGTCGGGCGCGTCAAACAGGGGCCGGAAGGATTTGGCGTACGCCGCGTCCGCGGCTTTGGCTCGGGTAGACAGGGCATCCACCTCCGCCTGGTAACGTTTCAGGAGCGGAGCGGTCGCCACAAGGACGGCTGGGGGCGCGCCCTTGCGGAACGACCGGGTCTGGTCGGCCAGGTCGCGGCGAGAGGCCCGGGACGCTTCCGCGGAAGCAGCTGCGGCCGCTGCCCGCTCGTCCAGGGCGGTCCGGAAGGCCTCGATGTCGAAGGCTGAAGGTATGTGATGAGGTGTTGGCGCGTGTCCGTCCAATGTGTGTGTGTGTGTGTGGGGGGGCTCTCTCATGCCTCTCCGCTCCCCTCTTTCTCTGACCTTTCCAAAAGCGGGCGACCGCGGCCAGGCTTTCAGCCGACCCCACAGCTGCACCCCCCGCGGCGGCGTCGACCGCGGAAGCCGCGACAGCCGCTGCGACGGCCGCGGCAGCATCGTCGCCGCCACCTGCAGAGACAGCCACATTGAAAACGGCGCGGGGCGCCAGTTTCCCGGGGCTTGTCGAGACCGAGACGCCGCCAGGGCGTGTCAGGGAGGACAAAGAGGCCATTTGTGTTGTGAGGCGCGCGCGTGTGTGTGTGTGTGTGTGTGTGTGTGCGCGTATGTGTGCGTGAGTGAGAGTAACGCGGGGCGCGCTTGTTTTCGTTTCGAAACAATGAAAAGACCTTCTCCTACCTCTCACCGCCCGCCCGCCTCGAGCCGCCGGGCCGCCCGCTCACAGGCGTCCGACGCTGCCTTCAGTGTCCTCGCCCTCTCAGCCCTGAACACCGCCGCCAGCCCAGCCCGGCCCGGCTCCAGCGCTGGCCCACCCACGGCCGGCGCCCACCCGCCCACCCGCGCCGCCTCGGCCGCGGCCGCAGCGCCCAGCGCCCGGTGCAGGGCCGGCGTGGTGGGGCCGGCCTTGGCTCCACCGCCCAAGCCTGCAGCGGCGGCGGCGTCCACGGTGGCGACCTCCGGGCCGGCCGCAGTAAACACAGCGCGCAGGCGCGGCCCCCCTCCAACCTGCACATCCACCCGCCCGGCATCGTGCGGGTTGTCTGAAGGGACAAAGCCATAGTACTGGAGCAGGCCGTCCGAGCCCTGGGGCCCGTACGAGATGAAGACCTGCTCCCCGGGCGCGTGGGCCCGCCCCTGGACCGCCACCTCGAAGGCGTCGTTGAAGTAGCCGTACTCCATAGTGGAGGTGGCCCGCCCGTCGTGGTTGGCCATGTCGACGAGCGGGGCCATGGCATGCCATTTGACCTTGGCGGACAGCAGCACGTCGTACAGCAGGTTGAACAGGGCCGCCGCGATGGCCCCCGTCAGCACCCTGTCTGGCGGGGCGTGACCAAGCCCGATGGACGCCGCCCCGGCGACGCTCAGGGCGGCGGCCAGGGAGACCCGGGTGCGGAGGGGCGGGCCAGCGTACGGCCCCGAAAAGGCGCGGGACCGGACGCAGGCCAGGGCCCACAGGAAGCGAGCCCGGGGGGCGATGCCATCCGCGTCCCAGGCCGGGACGGCGCCCGGGGTGAGCAGGGGCGAGGCTGGGTGGGTGGCCGCGTAGGCGTCAAAGGCGGCCGCCCACGCCTTGCGCTGGGCGGCAATCTTGATGGATGATGAGAGAGAGGGAGAGGGTGGAGCGGGGTTTTGTGAGTGCGCGTGTTGTTAGTCCTCCGTGTTTTTTTTGTGCGTGTGTGCACGCGCCACCCGAGCCGTCGTCTGTGTGCGTGCGCACACCATGCGCATTTATACCATCTCCACCTCCCTCCCCCATCACAACAAGACTCACATCGGCGGCCAGGGGCGGGCACGCCAGGGCCTCCACCTCCGCCTCACTCCACCCCAACGCCGGCGTGTCCAGCCCGTCGTCCACGGCTGGTAGGCCCGCCACATAGGCGGCAGCTCCATCCACGGGCGTCGCATCCCCGCCGGCCGCCAGCGGCGGCCGCGCGGCCGCCTCCAGGATGAGCAAGCCCATTTTCACAAACCAGGGCGACGACCGCCAGTGCTCGGCGCCGCACCAGGCCGCCGGCAGCGGGCACCGGGATTTGGGGCGGACGAGCAAGGCAGCAGAGACGGGTAGGGTTACAATGGTCTCCCCATCCGCAATCGGGGCGGTGGCGGCCAGGCCACGCAGGGCTGGGAATGGAATGGGCGATGGAGGGGATGGAGGACGAGGACGGGATGGAGTAAGGGCGGGCACCCAAGCTGCATATCTCTCTCTCTCTCTCTTACTCTCTCTCTCTCTCTCTCTATCGATCTTGGCCGTACCTCCAAAGTCGGCGACCCGGACCTTGGGGAAGACCACGCCCGCCGCTGCCGCCCAGATTTCTAGCGGGGTGAGGGCGGCGGTCGTGGTCGGTGTCGGTGGTGGCGGCGACCGGGCAAAGCCCTTTGCAGGCTGGGAGGCGTGGGTTTGGGTGCGTCGAATCATGCCCAGCGCATGCGCCTGGCCGCCTTGGCCTCGCCTCGGGCAGGGCATTCGCGGCATCGGAGGGGCTGAGCGGAGGGGTGACGCGCCCGCGACCGCCGGCGCGGCTGACAAGCTTGGGTGCATCTGTCAAAGCCTCCCACTTTTCCCCCACTTGCGGAGGAATGCTGTGCGTGCTTATTAGCTGGGGCTGGTCACAAGCAACGCAGGAGCGCGCGCGCACACGCGCACACACAGCGACTGTCAAAACAGGCGAGCGCGAGTCGGGCGAAGCCGGCGTTTTAGTTTGTGAAAGAGGAAAGAAAAGCCAACTCAGGCCGTCACTCTCCTGGCCGGGCCCCCCCCCGCCTCTCTCTCTCTCAGCGCCGCGCCCGGGGCTTCCACGCACGCGCGCGCTCACGCACCCAATAGGCCGGTGCCTGGGCCAGCCGTGTGACCCTGACAAGAACCACGCACCCCACCACCCCACAATGCGGACCCCGCTCCCCGCCAGGCTGGGCCGGGCCGGGGCTGTGGCCGGCGCCGCACCGATCTCTGCACCACCCGCGAGCCTGGCCCGCCGGGGCAGCCCGGGTGGGGTGATTGGGGGTGCGACCGCTCCCACATGCTCCAGGGCTAGCCCCCCTGCCCGGCGGTCCGTGGCGAGCGCGGCTGCAGCAGGCGCGGGCGCCGCCGCGGGCTCCTCCTCGTCCGCTGCCCCTCGCCTGCTCACGCCCGTTCGGCTGGCCGGCACGGGCTCCTCCACCCCATCCGCCTCAATCCACAACGACGACTTTGCCGCCATGGGTGTCGACACGACGGACGATTGGATCTTTGCCCGGACGGGCATTCAGTGCGTCTTGTGTTTGAGAGAGAGAGAGAGAGCAGAGAGAGCGTCCGCGCCGGCGCCGACTTTTTTTTGCGGTCGACGACGGAGAAGAAGGACGCGCGGCGTCGATCTGTCGAGCCGCGCCCGCGCGCCTGCGGACCGCCCGCCCCGCCGCTCCCTCCCCTTTGCCCCCTCCAGGGCCCAGGGAATTGGGTCAGCTAGGCTGCGGGAGTGCGAGCGGCTGGAGGCGCCCCTCCCCTAACCATACCCTGCCGGACCTAGCCGGGCGCCCGGGCCGGCGCGCGAGAGCCACTCGCGGCACCCCCCCCGCTCTCGCCTCGCTCTGTCTTCTCTCACTCGCGCCCGACCCTGTCCTCTCTCTCTCTCTCCTCACAACCCAGCCGCCGCCACGTCCTCTCCGAGGGCGAGTCCCTGGTCGACCACGCCACCGCCGCCGCCGTCGCCGCCCTCACAGCCGCGGGCATCGCCCCGGCGGACGTGGGCCTGGTCCTCCTGGCCACCTCCTCGCCGGACGACCTGTTTGGGTCGGCCCCCGCTCTGGCGGCCTCCATCGGCGCCACCTCCGCCGTCGCCTTCGACCTGACAGCCGCCTGCTCCGGTTTCGTGCTGGCCCTCATCACGGCCGCCCAGTACGTGCGTGCGGGCGGGGCCCGCCACGTCGTCGTGGTGGGCGCGGACGCGCTCTCCCGCTATGTTGACTGGCGGGACCGGGGCACCTGCATCCTGTTTGGTGACGGGGCGGGGGCGGTGGTGTTGTCGGCGGCGGGAGGAGATGATGGATCATCGTCGCCATCATCATCGCCATCTACGTCCGCGCCCTGTGGGCTCCTCGGCTTTGCCATGGCGTCCGACGGCGTGGGCGCCAAGCACCTGAACGCCAAGTTTGCAAGCCCAGGCGGCAAGGCGCTCGCGCCCGACGCCGGCGCCGCGGGCGCGGCCGGCGAGTACGCCAACATCGCCATGAACGGGCAGGAAGTCTTCAAGTTTGCGGTGCGGGCCGTGCCGATGGTGGTGGAGGCGGCGCTTAAGGATGCGGGCTTGCCAGGCCCGGAGGCCATCGACTGGCTCGTCCTGCACCAGGCCAACCAGCGCATCCTCGACTCGGCCGCCGCCCGCCTAGGAGTCCCGCCCGACCGGGTCGTCTCCAACCTGGCCGAGTACGGCAACACGTCCGCGGCGTCCATCCCGCTGGCCCTGGATGAGGCCGTCCGGGATGGGCGAGTGAAGCCGGGCGAGGTCGTCGCGATCGCCGGCTTTGGGGCGGGCCTGACCTGGGCGAGCGCCATTTTCCGGTATGGATGAAACAAAAAAGGCCAGCGTGATTGCGCGTGGGGGGTGAGAGTCGGCCTTCTTTATACGTTTCTTTTTTATCATTTTTGGCGAGTGCGAGTGAGTGTGACGTGAGAGAGCATGCGAGAAATTTGGGGATGGTGGGGGTGGGGGTGGGGTGGGGGTCGTGGGGCAGCGTGCGGAGTTTTTCTTCTTCCGGTGGTGTGTGTGCGTGCGGGTGGGTGGTGGTGGTGGTGATTCTGTGTTGTCGAGAGGGCGACGGCTTCAATGAAAGGCTCGATTCTTCACGTGGGTCGTGCGCGGAATGGTGATATCAGAGAGGAGCAGGTTGGAGAGAAGAAGAGCCGCCGCTGCCCGCCGAAGACAACTTGCGCCTCACTCGATCGACTCTTCGCCGCGGCTTCCTCCTCACATCCACCGCCGAATACGCCAGGTGAGTAGACCCGATGAGCAGCCGGTTCACCTGGCTACCCATCCCCCCAGGAGATGGGTATCGTCCTTGGTGCTCGCGCGGGTGCACGCGCGGGGCAAAGAGAGAGAGAGCGCGCGCGCTCCATCCCCACGCCGCCGGATACGCGTCTCTTTCCTCTGCCCTGTCCCGCCCCGCCATCTACCTGACTCCGTCGCACGGCACACCCACCCACCCCCCGCAGTCACCCCATACACGCCCCACGCCCACGCTTACCATGTCTGACGGCATCGAACACGTTGACGCCAACCCACGCGGTGCGTATTTGTTTGCATGGGCGGTGCCCCAAACGCGCGCGGACGGCAAGGAGAGAGGCGGGGCGGGCGCACGTGCATGCACACACCCTGTCCCCACCAGGAGGGCATGTCGATGGATGTAGAATGACCGTGCCCTGACCAGAGACATCGGGTGGGCCCGCACGCGGCGACTCTCTCTCTTCCTTCCCATCATTTTTTTTTCACCGACCTCCTCCTCTCCCATGGCTCTCTCTCCCCACTTCTGCACAGCCCGCGCCGCCGCCGCCGCGACCTCCAACCCGGCCCTGACCGCCGGCCTGGTGGAGCTCATGCAGGCCCGCCTGGGTGGCCTGGTCGGCCGGCCCTCGGGCTTCCTAGACGACCTGCCCCGCCCCGTCCGGGCCCGGGTGGCCCACCTCAAGGCGCTGCAGGACCAGTATGACGAGCTGGAGGAGGCCTACCGCAAGGAGGCCGACGAACTGGAGCGCAAGTATGAGGCCCTGTACGCGCCCCTGTACACGGCCCGCTCCGACGTGGTTGCGGGCCGGGCGGATGCGCCGGCGGACGTCCTGGCCGCCACGCCCCCGGGCGCTGGTGAGGGTGAGGGCGAGGGACCCGTCCCCGCGGGCGTGCCCCGCTTCTGGTTGGGCGCCATGCAGGCGCACGACATGATCGCCGCCCACGTTTCCGAGAAGGACGAGGCCGTCCTGGAACACCTTGTCGACGTATCCGCCGCGGAGCTGCGGGCGGAGCCCGAGGAGGGCAAGGAGGAGGGCGAGGTGGCCGGCTTCAAGCTCACCTTTACGTTTGAGGCCGGCCACCCGTCCTTCGACGGGACGACCCTGACCAAAACCTACCACATGTCGCCCGAAGATGACGGCATGCTGGAACGGTGCGAAGGGTGCGTCATCGCCTGGAAGCCGGGCAAAGACCCGACGCACAAGGTGATGAAGAAGAAGGCCAAGCCGGGCGCAAAGGGGCGCAGTGGCGCAGTCCAGACCAAGAAGGAGAAAGTGCCCTCCTTTTTCGACTTCTTCTCCCCGCCCGCCGTGCCGGAGGACGGGGACGACCTGGAGGAGGACGAGATGGAGGCACTACAGGAAGCGTTGGAGGAGGACTACGAGCTGGGCGAAGCGGTTAGGGACGAGCTCATTCCCCGGGCGGTCTCCTACTTTACGGGCGAGATGGCGGAGGAAGAGGAGGAGGATGAAGAAGAAGAAGATGATGAGGATGATGATGAGGACGACAGCAACGATGACGATGACGATGACGATGACGACGATGACGACGATGACGACGACAGTGACGAGGACAGTGAGGACGACGACGGTCCGGCCGCGAAACGCGGGGGTGGCGGCCGGGTTGGCGCGCGCGGCGGTGGTGCCAAGGCCAGCCGTGGCGGCGGTGGTGGCGGCGCCCGCCGCCCGGCTGGCCCGCCCGCCGACACGGGCGAAAAGCCGGCCGAGTGCAAGCAACAGTAAAAAGGTGGAAAAAAGAGGCGTCCTGGCGTTGGCTTGTGCGTCCGTGCGGGCAGAGAGAGGGAGAGTGAGGGGGGTGGTTACTTGTGCACATCACATCATCACAAAAAAAAATCAAACCCTCAACACCTGCGCCGTCCGCCCAAAGGCGACGGCCACCCAGTCCGGCGCGGCGGCGGACCAGGCCAGGCCCGCCACAGGGGCGCCCGCGGAGTAGGCGAGGACGGGGTCCAAGCCGGCGCCCGGCGGGGTGGGCTCCCCTCCACCACCGTTGCCGCCGCTGCCGCCACCGCTGCCCCCCGGCCCGCCGCCGCCGCCGCCGCCGCCGCCGCTGCCCCCGCCCAGCCCCCCTAAATCCCAGATCAGGGCTTGGCCGTCATCGCCCGCTGTGCACATGTGGGCGGCCGAGTGCGGGGCCCAGGCCAGGGCGGTCGCGGGCGCGGTGTGGCGGGCGAGCGTCGCGACGGGCAGGGTGGGCAGGCGGATGTCGAGCAGTGCGACCGCGCCCGACCCGGCCGCCAGGGTGGCCAGGTAGCGCGGATCCGCCCGGTTCCAGGCCAGGCGCAGCAGGGCGGTCCGTCCCGGGCCAGGCGCCTCATAGATGATCGTGGAATGCTCCCGGTCGCGCAGGTCGAAGACGCGCACGCTCCCGTCCGCGGAGGCGGAGGCAAAGACGCCCACCCCACCCCAGGCCAGGTCGTGGACGGGGCCGTCGTGGGCGACCAGCTGGGCGTCCGCGACGCCGACCTCCACATCCCAGACGGTGCAGGTGGTGTCGATGGACGCGGTGCCCAGGCGGCGCGTGTCCGCCGCATTCCAGTCCAGGGCGGTCAGGGGCGCGCAGTAGGCAGAGTGCGCCGCGTTGGTCAGCAGGCGGGCGAGGCGGGTGGACGCGGGGCGCGAGTCGGACCCCTCTCCACCACCGCCACTGCTGCTGCCAGCTCCGACCTGCCAGATGCGCAGGAAGTCGCCGGACGTCGCGATCAGGTCGGGCGCGCCCGTGGACCGGTCCGGGCAGAAGGAGATGCGCGAGGGCGGGTAGGGGTGGGCAAAGCCGAGGGCGGGGTCGGGGCGCAGGCGGTGCGCGGCAGGTGGGGGGCCAGCCGTCCCCGTCCCGCCTGGCCGGGTGCGGGCGTCCGGGTCTGGTTCTGCCGCCGCCGCGTCGCCCTCCTCTTCTACAAGGCGCAGAACGTCGACCCGGTTGGGGTAGTCCTCCACAAAGGAGCCGACGGCCAGGCGGAAGGCGTCGTCGGGACGGTGCTGTGGGTTGAGTTGAGATGTGGGTGTGGGTTGAGATGAGAGGGAGGGCGAGCGTTGAGGAGTTAAGAGCGATTTCCCCTTCGCCCTTGCCCCTCTCTCTCTGTCAGTCTTAAACTTACACTCCAGGCCAGCGCATACACGGTGTGGGGTGCCTCGTACGAGTAAATCTCGTCTCGGCCGCCCGCGGCGGCGGCGACGGGCGGCGCGTCGGCAGCGGGCGGGCTGGCGCCGGCGGAATGCCCATTGCTGTGAGCAGCAGGCGGTGGCGCCTCCGACGCGGGCGCCACGCCTCCGCTTTTAGCCGCAGCGTCACCAGACGGAACTGGTGCGTCCACCTGGGGCGAAGTGGACACCATTTTTCGGCTCGGGTGTGGGTGTCCGGACGCGCGGGGCGAGGGAAAGAGCCGCCGCGTCCCGACCGACCCGCCAGACTTCGCCTGTGGAGGAGGGCTTTTTTGTTTGTTTTTAATCCACACGCCACGGCCGGCACTACAGTGTCACACAAACGCCCAGAGTCACACACACGCCCAGACACGTGTGTGCCCCCGCTCTGTCCTCTCTCTCTTATTTTCATTAATAATGGGGTGTTGAGCCGTGTGTTCATTCATTCCGGCTTGTCCAGGGAGTGCATGACCTTTTCGGCCTAATGGGGGGGGAGAGATGGGGGTGAGAAGGTTGTGGGGCGGTGTCGCACGCTCTCTCTCCCGCTCGCGCTCTCTCGCATACCTCATCGGCGGTCGCGTTCTTGAACGCCATCATCTTCTCCTGGGCCACCCACGCCAGGTGATTTGTGAGCTCGGTCTGGTGAGGAGGAGGATGAAGTGAGTGGCTAGGTTGTGGTTCGTGTCTCTCTCTTTCCACACACCAACTCTCTGACATGCACACTATTTCCCTCTATCTACCTTGGCGTTGGTAATGTCGGCAATCGCGTTCTTGGGCGAGTTCTTGACCTCCTGATTGAGGGGGGGTGCACGGTGTTAACAGGGAGTGCGAGGGCGCGAGAGAGAGAGCAGTGATGGTGTGGTGGCCACGCATGGAAGGCCGCGCGAGAGACAGACAGACACGCACGGCCGCCCCCACCTCCGTGCCCCCTCTATCACTCACCTGGAGCTTGGTCAGTAGCAGGTCCAGCTTGGCGTTGGAGGCGGTCCTGTTGTGGGCGGGCTGGGTGGACTCGGCCTGTTGAAGTGGATCGAGGTGGAGGAGGTCAGCCTTGGAACTGTCCAGCGCGGCGGAGAGCGCGCACGCTCTCGCAATGCGGCCTCCGTTGAGCGGTTTGCAATCCATGATTGCAGCTCTTTACTCGCATTCGACAGAGAGTGTGCACCTATCCGCCGCCTATGGGCGATGAAAACCGGGCAGCTCGGCTCCGGAGCCGTGGCCAAGGCTGCGCGGCAACAGGCTCACTGAGTGCGGCGCGCCACGCTCCGCCATGGGGCCGCCAAACGCCATTCTCTCTCCCTTCTCTCTCTCTCACTCGCTCACCAGCGCGGTCGCGCCGGCGCAGGCGGCGGCGGCCAGGATGGCGGCCAGGATGTAGGAGGCGGACTTCATGATGGAGGTAGAGCGAAAACAGAGAGAAAAGTGTGCGGTTGAGCTGCTTGTTTTTTTTGGCAGCTCACTCTCCACCGAACCACAGGGGCAGTATTTGAACGCTTCCCAAACCTCTCTCTCTCTCTCCCTATCTCCCTCCCCAATTCCCCAATTCACCGCCACACACCAAGGGGGTCACAAAAAACAATGCATGAATGGGAGAGGTACAAAAATAAAAAACTTGGATGAATTGGGAAGGTTGAAAACAACCTTTCACCGCCCCGGCGGCGGCGCAGCCGGCTGGTTGGTTGGCGTTGCGCCCTTGTAGCGCTGGAAGAAATCGTAGTTGGCCTGGTTAAGCTCGCACCAGATGTTCATCTGGGGGGCGCCCCGGGACAGGACGGCCCGCAGCTTGGCGTCCTGGTCCCAGAGGGCCGACCCGGACTGGCCCTGCTCGGCCGCGGGGCAGGCCCCCCCGCCCGCGGGCGAATAGGTCGCGATCTGGGCGTCCCCGCCATTCTGGGAGTTGGCCGGGTAGCAGGGCTGCTTCCAGGCCACGAACGTGCCCGGGTTGGAGGGCGGGGACTGGGGGTAGCCGGCGGTGCGCAGGGCGTCGCCCGCGACGCCGTTGGCCACGTCAACGGCCAGGCCCAGGAAGCCGACGGCCTGGCCCTTGGGGTCGGCCATGGTGATGGAGGCCACGTCAAAGGGGTCGGCCGCCGCGTCGGAGGTCGCCGTCTGCCAGCCCGCCATGACGGCGTAGTAGCGGGCGGAGGTGGCGCCATAGGGCGTGGCCACGCTGCCGGACGACCCGCCGGTCCGGTAGGCGGCCGGGCGCGCGTCGTAGCGGGGCATGAACTTGCGGGCGGCCCGGTCGTAGACGCAGTGGGCGGCGCTGGCGACGACGTAGGGCCCGATGAAGGAGCCGGAGCAGCCGGACGCGGCGGAGGTCAGCCAGGTGGCGGCCCGGTTGGGGAAGGCCTGTTTCGAGGCGATAACATTCCACTGGTTGAGCACGATCCAGCCTTTCGCCTGGGGGTCGGCTGACGAGGGCCCCTCCGCGCCGCCACCGCCACCCTCAGGCGGGGCCGGCTCCTCGCCCGGGAAGCCCGGCGTGGAATCGGTGGACACCAGGCCGGG
>Ga0315285_10006505_pt1 | contig 12045 bp, 10 predicted proteins | sample YL17G09_36_MG_FD_203698 | JGI IMG/M metagenome (GOLD analysis project Ga0315285, IMG submission 203698) | Sediment microbial communities from Yellowstone Lake, YNP, Wyoming, USA - YL17G09_36 | ecosystem: Environmental > Aquatic > Freshwater > Lake > Sediment | place: USA: Wyoming | collected... | reverse complement strand
ACGAATGCTTCTATTTCATCGCGGACCTTCACGCGCTGACGACCGAGTATCAAGACACGCGGCTGGTCGCCGAATACAGCCGCGAGATATTCATAGACTGGCTCAGCATCGGGCTTGACCCAGAAAGAAGCCACCTATTCGTCCAGTCGCACATACCTGCTCATTCGGAGCTTTACGTTCTCTTTTCGATGTTCTCGCAGCTTGGCCGGCTCTATCGTGTTCCGACCTACAAGGAGCACCTTCGCGAGGACGAGACGCACTCGTTGATTACGCTCGGCTTTCTCGGGTACCCCGTGCTTCAGGCGGCCGATATCCTCCTGTATCGGGCGCACGCGGTCCCCGTCGGCCTCGACCAGGCGTCGCACGTCGAGCTGACGCGCGAGGTGGCGAGGGGCTTCAATCGGCTTTATGGCGACGTTTTCCCCGAACCGAAAGTGCTTCTTAACGAGGCGCCGAATCTGCCTGGGACCGACGGTCGGAAGATGAGCAAGTCATACAACAACTGTATATATATGTCAGACGGCCCGGACGTTCTGCGCAAGAAGATAGCGACCATGTTCAGCAACCCGGAGCGCGAGAGGCGAGCAGACCCCGGCGACGCGGAGAAGTGCAACGTTTATCATTTTCACAAGTGCTTCACGGACGCCGAGACCAACGCCAGGATCAAGGCCGAGTGCGCTGACGCCTCAATTGGCTGCGTCGAGTGCAAAAAGATGTTGACGGAGAACGTAATCGACGCTCTTTCGGGGCCGCAGGAGGTCAGGAGGCGCGTCGAGAGCGATCCGGGCTATCTGGAGGCGGCGCTGCGTAAGGGCCGGGAGGCGGCGGGTGCGGCGGCTTCGGCGACGATGCGAGAGGTCAGGAAGGCGGTGGGCCTATGGTAGCTGGAAGGATGAAGGCGGAAGGATGAAGGATGAGCGATTGGGGATTGCGGATTGCGGAAGGATGAATGGCGCCCTAATGAATGATTCATCCTTCATAATCCATACTTCAGCCTTCCGGTCTGAGTTCCGCATTCAGGTCCAGAACTATTCTGGCCCGCTCGACCTTTTCGTGTATCTGGTCAAACAGGAGCAGCTTGACCTTCTGTCGATTTCGGTCTTGGGCATCGTGCAGAACCTGGCCAAGCAGCTTTATAATGGCTTCCTGGCCGGACAAGCCTGCGACCTGGACGCCGCCGGCGAGGCGATGCTCTTGACGGCGAACCTATTGTATCTGAAATCTCGGCTTCTTTTGCCGGGTTTGTTCGAGGACGACGAGCTCGAGGAGGAGCTGCGAGAGCCTTCCGCGGTTCTGGTTCAGCGGATACTTCAGTACGAGGAGGCTCGGGCGATGGCTGATGGTCTTGCTGAAAAGGAGCGGAGTCGGCGTGCGCTATGGTTCTCGGGTGATTCTAGTCAGTATGCGGAGAACGAGGAGGACGATATAGTTGGCGCGAGCGTCGTCGATCTGGCGCTTTCCTTCGTTGGATTGCTGACGCGGGATGAGGCGGAGCAGGTTCAGTTCGTCTCGCGGGAGAAGTATTCGATTGCGGAGACGGTCGTGAAGATGATCGGGATATTGAAGGCAACCGGCTCTTCCGGACGGTGTCCGTCGGTGTCGATGCGCGAGGTTTTTTCGCACGCGCGCGACATCGAGGAGAAGCTGGCCTTCTTTCTTGCGCTTCTTGAGCTGGTCAAGTTCTCGCTGGTTACCGCTGTTCAGCGCCGGGATTCCTTTAATATAAGGCTCAAACTGTTGGGCGACGCGGACCTTGAGATGCTTCGGCTCGAGCTCGGCGCCAATCCGGAAAGCGGCAGGCTTGAGCTCGCGTCGGGTTAGCGCGGGCCTTCAAGTTGACTTTGGACTTTGGACTTTAGACTTTGGACGTTAGACGAGTATTGACTGAGATTGGCGACGAAGAGCAGAGAGCGGAGTCTTCGCTGGATGCGGACACGGTGCGCATGGTGATTGAGGCGATCCTGTTTGCGGCGACTGACCCTGTTTCGGAGCAGCAGATTTTTGGGTTGTTTGGGCGGAAGGTCTCCGAGGATGAGATAAAGAACGCGCTTTCGTCGCTTTGGGAGGGGTATGAGAAGGCGAGCAGTTCGCTTCAGATCGTGAAGATTGGCGGCGGGTTCAAGTTGACGACGCGGGCTCAGTATGCGCCCTGGATTGAGAAGTTCTTCACGAGAAGGCGCGAGGTGTCGCTTACCAAGGCGAGCTTGGAGGTTCTCTCGATAATTGCGTACCAACAGCCTGTCACCATTTCTCAAATTGATTATGTGCGAGGCGTCGATTCGGCTGGCGTGGTTAGGGGCCTGCTTGCGCACGGGCTGGTGACGGTCAAGGGGCGAAAGAAGGCTCCTGGTAGGCCGCTTCTGCTGGCGACGACTGACAAGTTTCTCGATCATTTTGGCCTTTCGGACTTGGATAGCCTGCCGCGGCCGGATGATCGCATTTATTAAGGAATAGACGATACAAAAGCGAAGAGGCGAAAAGGCGAAGGGGCGAAAAGGGGAAAAGGGGAAAAGGGGAAAGGCGAAAAGGGACATCCGATTATGGATCGCGCATTGGCGACTTTGGACTTTGAGAAATGAACGACAGCTCAATGACTCTGGACTTTGGACTTTGGACTTTGGACTTTGGACTTTAGACAAGGATGCCTGAATTAAGCAGAAACGACTTCAACGAGTATCGACGGCTGGTTGATGCATTCAAGGGCAAGCGGATCTTGGTCGTCGGTGATTTGATGGTGGATGAGTATGTTTGGGGCGAGGTCTCGCGGGTCTCGCAGGAGGCGCCTGTTCCGATCGTCTTGATCAAGGAGCGTAGTTTCCGGCTGGGCGGCGCGTGCAATGTGGCCAATAACATCGCAGCGCTCGGGGCGGAGGCGGTCCCTGTGGGGCTTGTTGGCGACGATTACAGAGCCAGTTTGCTTCGCCGGATGCTATTGGACCGCGGAATTACGGTCGAGGGATTGATACAGGATCCGAAGAGGGCTACGACGACGAAGACGCGCGTAGTCGCTCGGGGCCAGCAGATCGTCCGCTACGACGAGGAGAGTACTGAGGAGGTGCAGGGCGAGCTCAAGGCGAAGATCCTACGATTCGCTGAGAAGAAGGTAGCGGATGTGGATGCTGTTATTATCGAGGATTATGGCAAGGGCGTCATAAGCCCCGAACTGACTGGCGAGATTCTAAAGATTGCACGCGACAACGGCAAAATAATCACGGTCGATCCGAAGGACGAACACTTCCTCCTGTACCAGAATGTGACAGTGATGACTCCTAACACCCGTGAGGTTGCGATGTTCTGGGGCAAGCCCATAAGGACCTTCGACGAGCTCGCAACCGCCGGGCGCAAGCTGCTCCACGATACGCAGTCGGAAGCCATCCTTGTGACTCGCGGCGAGCATGGGATGCTTCTCTTGTCCAAGGGCAGCGGCCTCGTGAGCATTGATACTGTGGCGAGGGAAGTCTTCGACGTGACGGGCGCAGGGGACACGGTCATCGCGGTGCTGACTGTTGCGCTTTGCGGGGGCGCCTCGATGGAGCGAGCGGCTCGCCTTGCGAACTACGCGGCAGGGATTGTCGTAACCGAGATAGGCGCGGCGACGGTTTCGCCCGAAGATTTGCTGGCTTCCCTTAGCGGCCATTCGCAGGTGCGCCAGGAGACTACAAATGTCGCGGGCCAGGAGACTAGAAATGTCGCGGGATAGGTCGTGATGTCGAGAGCTGTTGTGATAATCCCGGCCCGGTATTCCTCCACTAGGTTCCCCGGCAAGATACTGACAGAGATACTAGGAAAACCCATGATAATGTGGGTCTATGAGCGCGCCAGTCTGATCTCGCTTGCGGACGATGTGATTGTTGCGACCGACGATCTCAGGATATTCAACGCCGTGAAGCAGTTCGGCGGCAAGTCGCTCATGACGTCCACTTCGCATGAAAGCGGTTCCGACAGGATTGCGGAGGCCGCGTTGAGCCTCGACTGTGACATTGTGGTGAACGTTCAAGGCGATGAGCCGCTCTTGGACCCCGGGGCAGTCGATTCTTGCATTGCCGAGCTTCTTTCCGATCCCGGCCAGGAGACCGTGACGCTGCGGGCGCCGATCCTGGACGTTAGCGAGCTATTCGACCCTAACACGGTGAAGCTCGTGTGCTCTTCCGACGACTATGTGCTTTATTTCTCTCGCTCTCCGATTCCCTGTGTAGCCGAATTCGCTACAGCCTTCAAGTCGGGCTCTCTTTCAAAGACACGTTTCAAAAGCTGCGGCGTAACCTTTTACAGGCACATCGGTGTGTATGCCTATAGGAAGGATTTCCTGGTGCGATTCTCTCAGATGAGTCGGACATCCTTGGAGCGGGCGGAGAAGCTGGAGCAGCTTCGGATCTTGGAGAGGGGCTATCCGATTAAGGCGCTTTTGACTGAGGCGGTCATGAAGAACGTCGATGTTCCGGCTGACGTGCCAGAAGTAGAGGACCTGCTCAGACGATTGCATTTCCGTGCATCTTCGTCGAAAGTCGAAAGTCGAAAGTCGAAAGTCGAAAGTCGAAAGTGAAGCGGAAAGTAACCAAATACATATTCGTGACTGGCGGCGTTGTCTCATCGCTCGGGAAGGGACTTGCCGCCGCGTCAATCGGTCGCATCCTTGAGAGCCGTGGCTTCAGGGTGCAACTTTTGAAGCTCGATCCTTACATCAATGTTGACCCCGGCACGATGAACCCTTTCCAGCATGGCGAGGTCTTTGTGACCGACGACGGAGCGGAGGCTGACCTTGACCTCGGGCACTACACCCGTTTCACAAACGCCAAACTGACCAAGAAGAACAACGTCACCGCCGGACAGATCTATTATTCAGTTATAAGTAAGGAGCGGCGAGGCGAATACCTGGGCGGAACGGTTCAAGTGGTTCCACACGTTACTGATGAGATCAAGAGGCGGATACGAGCTCTTTCAAGGGGCAACGACATCGTGATTGTCGAGATCGGAGGCACGGTCGGCGACATCGAGGGCCTGCCGTTTCTTGAGGCTTGTCGTCAGTTCAGGTTCGACATGAAGGCGGAGCACGTGCTCTATGTTCACGTTACGCTGGTGCCCTACATCAAGGCTTCTTCCGAGCTGAAAACGAAGCCGACGCAGCACAGTGTCAAGGCCCTTAGCCAGATCGGCATCCAGCCGGACATCCTGCTTTGTCGAACTGAGACGTTTCTCCCCAAGGAGCTCAAGAGGAAGATCGCTCTGTTCTGCAATGTTCAAGAGGAGGCAGTGATCACGGCGAAGGATGTCGAATCGATCTACGACGTTCCGCTGGTCTTCGAGCAAGATGGGCTTGGCCACGCGATTGTCGCGCATCTGAATCTGCCCAAGAAGAGGCCTAACCTTTCGGCATGGCAGGCAATGGCCGATGTAATGAGAACCGCCGATTACGGCGCTACCGTTGCAATCGTAGGCAAGTATGTGCTGCTGAAGGATTCCTACAAGAGCCTGCTCGAGGCGTTCGCGCACGGCGGGTGTGCCAATGGCATCCGGGTGAGGCTTAAGATGGTTGATGCCGAAGACGTGGAGCGGGACGGGGCATCAAGGTGGCTCTCGGATGTTGACGGACTCATGGTGCCTGGCGGATTCGGTGTGCGCGGCATTGAGGGCATGATCCGCGCAATTCAATACGCCCGAGAAAGCAGGCTGCCCTTCTTCGGAATCTGCCTAGGCCTGCAATGCGCGGTGATCGAGTTTGCGAGGAACGTCTGCGGGCTTAAAAGCGCGAACAGCACGGAGTTCGATGAGAATACACAATACCCAGTCATCCATTTCATGCCGGAGCAGCGGAAAAAAAGAAGAAAGGGCGCCTCAATGAGATTGGGCGCGATGCCGTGCAGGCTTGTTGAGGGTTCTCTGGCTCACAGGGTCTATGGGCGGCAGGTAATCTCGGAGCGCCACCGACATCGATATGAGGTAAACCGGGAGTTCTGCGCCACGCTCTCTGCAAATGGGCTGCGGTTGTCTGGTTTGTACGAGCAGAAGAACCTAGTCGAAATAGTGGAGCTTCCCGACCATCCCTGGTTCCTGGCCGGGCAGTTCCATCCCGAATGGCGGTCCAAACCCGACCGACCACACCCGCTGTTTGCCTCATTTGTCGAGGCGATGGTCAGGCGCCGGCGCGGACAAGGGGCGAAACGGGGAAAGGGCGAATAGGCGAAAGCCGAAACGGGCTGCCCACGCTGTCACAGGAGACTTTGCCTTTAGACCTTAGACTTTCGACTTTGGTAAGCGGGCCGTGTTCAGAAGTCGCGGCCTTCGTTACTTCATGATTTCTTGAAGGAATCGCTTGAACATCGGATGCTTGCAGGAGCCAAGCGTCTCGTACATGAAAGCCTCAAGGGTTGAGATGACAGCTCCCGCGTCGTGCATCTTGAAAAGGGCCACTTCGTGGTCCTGCTGTGCCCTTGCGCCAACACAATCCGATAGCACGTGGACGGAGTAGGATGCGCTCAACAGATCGCAGACTGTCTGAGCCACGCAAATGTGAGTTTCTATTCCTGACACAACCACGCAGGTTCGGCCAGATTCTCTCACCGCCAGCGAGATGTCGTCGTTGCGCATGCACGAAAATCCGGTCTTTCGGAGGATGGGGACGTTGGCGTGGAGAAGCTCGGCGATCTTTTGCGCCGTGGGCCCGAGGCCTTGAGGATACTGCTCGGTAACAATGGTCGGCAGCGAAAGCAGGTTGCAGAATCTGACCAGCTTGCATACTTTTTGCAGGATGGTTTCGTGCTGAAAGATGTGGGGCAACAGCTTTTCTTGGTGATCGATGATCATGACCAGTATTCCCTGGTCGGCCGCTGTGTATTCTTTTCTAATCGCGTTTTGGTTGTTCATTTTCTTGGCCTCTGTTGGTTGTCGGTGGCGAAGCTAAACGACCGCCATTGTGCAGCATGTAGTATGGTTTGTGCAACGCGATCGCGAGCGGGACAATCCTTAGCGGAGCTGTTCATAACCGAGGCTATATATTGCGATCTATGGGGGCTTGCCATTCTCGGCTAGATTCGCTATGTTCATTTGAGCATAGTGTCTTGGAAAAAAGGCTTGACTCTGGACGAACAAGCGTTGTAGGCTTGCCGTTATGATGAGACGAATATGTTAGAGATTCAATTTTCAATTGGTACCATCACTCCTAGCGTCATACCAAGCATGGCGACAGAGTGGTGCAAAATCTCGATGAAAGGGAGGTGAGATTATGAACAGAAAAGGGTTTACCCTGATCGAGGTTGTTGTGGTCGTTGCCATTATTGCCTTGCTGGCCGGCATTCTGACCCCGTTGATCTTCAAGTATATCGACGAGGCCAATGAGACCAGGGCACTTGGTGACTGCCGTAACATTTCGACCGCGCTGCTGTTGTTCCATAAAGACACGGGGACCTGGCCGTATTATGATCGGCCGCTGGGCGATCCCAAGTATGATTACCTTTATGGAAACATGGGCGACATGCCGCGTATGTCTGGCGATGCTCAGACATCTTGGGGCAACCAAGCCGATGACATGTATTTCCATTTGGTGACGAACGGGAATCCAGACCAGAACACTTATATCTACAGATATAAGAAGGATGTTACCGAGGGTGGCAGCATATTGTCACACGGCTGGAATGGCCCTTATTTGCCATACGTGACCGATGATCCTTGGGCTTACAAGTATCTCGTGTCGGTCGGAGCGTTTGAGTATGGGACGAAGGCCAAGGCTGGGCAGCAGAATAATCACGTTTGGTGCTTGAGCGCGGGTCCAAATTTCGTGGTTGATACACCGATTTGGGCAACAGCGACACACTTTGACGATATTGGTTATCGCACCAAGTAAGGTTGTAGAGACACGACCGTATTGGGGTGAATTGACATGACAACAAGCCGGCGTCTCCTGGTTGTGGTGCTTGGGCACAGCGGAGACGCCGGACGCAATCATTACGCATATTCTATTAGGAGTTTTGCGCAAGTTTAGATGCTGGTGTTAGATGCTGGTGTTAGATGCTGGTGGGGGATATGCCGTGGCATCTTGTGCAGGACCTTGAGATAGAGGTATATGAAAGATGGCGTTGCTAGGCGAGAAGCTAAGGGAACTTGGTCTGATAGACGACCAACAGCTCGAGTTGGCGTTAAGCGAGCAGAAGCGAACAGGGGAGCTGCTTGGACAGATTCTGTTCGACCTCGGATTCATAACCGAGGAGGCCCTTGTTGACGCGCTTTCGGGCGAGGGCGGTCGTTCAGAGATCGATCTAAACGAGGCTGAGATCGGCGAGGATGTCTTGAAGTTGCTGTCGGCCGATTTCTGCAAAGAAAACAGCATATTGCCTCTTTCAAAGGACGATTTCACGCTGACCGTCGCGATGGTTAATGCGTACGACGTGAACGTGATCGACGGCCTGGAGCGCCGAACTGGTTTGCAGATACGCCCTCTCGCGGTTACCGACCAGGATCTCGTAAAGGCGATCGACAAATTCTACGGCAGCGAAGAGGATGTGGAGGACATGATCGACGAAGGCATGCGCATGGCCGAGGAGACGTTGAAGAGGCGGGGCGAGGCTGGCTTGGGAGCGATCGAGGAGGCTGCGTCCCAGGCTCCGATCATAAAGCTGGTTGACAGGATTATCGTTCAGGCGGCTCACGAGCGATCCACAGACATCCATTTTGAGCCTGACGAGAAGCTCATGCGAGTCCGGTTCAGGATCGACGGCATCCTGCATCAGAGAAAGACCCTGCCCTTGGACCTTAGGGAGCCGATCATCTCGAGAATCAAGATCATGGCAGATCTCAACATTGCTGAGCGTCGTATCCCTCAGGATGGGAAGATCGAGTTTTCGGTAGGCAAGCGGAAGGTTGATATTCGCGTGTCCGTATTTCCAACTGTCACGGGTGAGAATGCCGTTCTTAGGCTGCTTGACCGTGCAACGTTGCGGCTGGACCTGACCAAGCTCGGGTTTCCCCAAAGGGAAAAGGAGGATTTTGAGGCGCTTCTGGATATGCCGTACGGTATCGTCCTCGTTACTGGTCCTACCGGTAGCGGCAAGACGACGACGCTTTATTCCGCCATTTCACACGTAAATACATTGGAGAGAAAGGTCTGCACTCTCGAGGACCCGGTCGAGTATCAGCTGCCGATTATCCAGCAGTCTGAGGTCAATCCCAAGGCGGGCTTCACGTTTGCGCTGGGGCTGCGCTCGTTGCTCAGGCAGGACCCAGACGTCATTCTGGTCGGTGAGATCAGAGATGCCGAGACCGCGGAGCTTGCCGTTCGGGCTGCTTTGACGGGGCACTTGGTGCTTTCGACGCTGCATACGAACGATGCTGCTGGGGCACTGCCGAGGCTCATGGACATGGGGATTGAGCCGTTTCTCGTCTCATCCTCGATCCTGGGCATCATGGCTCAACGACTTGTCCGCTTGATCTGTCCGAACTGTAGGGTGGCTTATGAGCCCACGGAGCAGGACTTGAGGATTCTGGGGCTTCACAGGGAGTCAATCGAGGGCACCCTGGGGCTTGATGCGCTCGAGTCGGTTGTCCAGGACAAGGAGGCGATCCAGCGGAAGGATCAAGTTTTGACGCTGTCTCGCGGCAAGGGCTGTTCTTACTGCAATCAGACGGGTTACAAGGGCCGTATAGCGATCTTCGAGCTAATCGTGATGAACAAGAAGATTCAGGCTATGGCAGAGCAGAACGCCTCAATTGAGGATATCAGGCGCGCGGCACGGAAGTTCGGGATGAATTCGATGTTCACGGATGGCATGAATAAGGTCTTAGAAGGCATAACGACAATCGACGAGGTTCGCCGGGTTACGCTATTGTCAGCAGAGGTTGAGTTCTAAGGACAGCAAAGCGAGGAAGTTTTGCCCGTATTTTCGTATAAGGCTAGAGACGCGGCCGGTCGTGAGACCGAGGGGGTTTTGGAGGCTGAGAACTCCGGGGTACTAGTAGAGCGGCTGGGGGAGCTTGGGTATGTAGTGACCAAGGTGTCGAAGGCGCGCGGCAAAGGCGCGAAGAAGCGCAAAGTTCGGGGCACGAAGGTCAAGCGCCGCGAGCTTATTACCTTCACGATCCACCTTGGTACTGTTATCTCGGCAGGAGTTCCTCTTCTTACGGGCCTTCAGGACCTAACGCGTGAGACCGAGAAGCCGGGTTTCAAGAGGGTAATCCACGACGTTACTAACCAGATTGAGAACGGCGCCATGCTCGCGGACGCGATGAGCGTTCATCCAACGGTCTTCAGCAAGCTTTACGTCAGCATGGTTCGCGCGGGCGAGGCGACGGGTCGGGTTGACGAGGTTCTCGAAAGGCTCGTGCCGTATCTGGAATGGCAAGAGGAGCTCAAAGGGCAGATCCGCGAGGCGCTCGCCTATCCTGCGGTAGTTATGACGGTTATCAGCGGCGTTATTACCTTTTTGTTTGTGTTTCCGATTCCTCGGTTTGCGGCCATCTTTAAGAAGTACGACATGAAGCTGCCGCTTCCGACTCGGATCGTCATCGGGATAAGCAATTTCATGGTTCACTATGGTTTCTACACCCTCGGCGGTTTAATACTTGTGTTCTTTGTTCTTCGGGCGCTAGTCAAGAAGACAAAGACTGGCAGGAGGATCTGGGATACTACTAAGCTGAAGCTTCCGTTGTTCGGGACTCTGATAAGGAAGGTTGCGCTTTCCAGGTTCTCTCACACGATGTCGGCGCTTTACCGCGCGGGCGTTGAGATAACAGAGTGCTTGAGGATCGTTGAACAGGTTATCGGCAACGTAGTCCTGGGCAAGGTCGTTCGAGAGGCTCACGACAGGATCCGTGCCGGCGGCTCGATGCCTGAGGCGCTTGCCGAGAGCGGCGAATTCCCTTCGCTCGTTCTGCGGATGGTTGCGATTGGCGATGAGACTGGCGAGCTCGACATGACGCTCGAGAAGGTTAGCCTTTACTACGACAGGGAAGTCCCTTACACGATTAGAAGGATATTTGCGATAGCAGAGCCTTTGATGATCGTCTCGATGGGCTCGATAGTAGGCACGGTTGCTATGTCAGTCTTCTTGCCGCTTTATGGGATGATCGCATTTATTAAGAAATAGACGTTACATTTGGCCAAAAGGGTCCGTATGTTTGCGTTGTCGGGCGCCGCTGCTGCATTCTACGGGAAGGCGAGGTGTTAACCGATGATCGGAGCTATAGCTTTGTTGCGAGATAACTACAAAAAAGGCTTCACCCTAATCGAGATGGTTGTGGTGGTAGCGATTATTGCTCTTCTGGCCGGGCTTTTGACGCCGCTTCTTTTCAACTACTTGGACGAGGCGAACGAGGCAGCCACGCGGGAGGAGATGGCTAGTATCCGCACCGCAATAATGAGTTACTACGAGCACGTGAACAAGTGGCCGCCCACTTGGGTGACGGACGGAAGCGGCGAGGCGTTTTCTGGATTGAGGATGCTTGTGGCGACACAGACCACTCGCGGCTATCTGCTGCCCTGCGACAGCAGCGGCAAACCCTATACTTATGCGGCGCCGGAGTCCGGTTACGATCCGTCGAAAGGTTCGGGTTGGAACGGGCCTTACATAGCGGAGGGCCAGGAAGAGGGCCTCTATCGCGACGCCTGGGACAACAAATATGCGTATGTTTCCTACCCGGATTACTACGTGGTTTACTACGACCCTTCGTCGGACAGGCCGTCGCTGGGCCTGGAATCAGCCGGGTATGAGGCCGTTCCGGTCCAGGCGTTGCGTGTGTTCATAGCTAGTAAGGGGCGAGACCAAAAGCATACAGAAGTCCCGCCGAGCAGCACGGCCAAGATGAAATCAGAGGACGAGCTATATCCTGACAACAGGGACGACATAGTCCTTACGATAGCTGGCACGGATTATGCGAAAAGTTATTGGTTTCCGCTTGCTGCGACCAAGGGATATGAGTAGCTTGGGGATATAAGTAGCTTGGATAGGCTTTTAATTCGTGATGCCTTAAGAGTTTGGGGCAATAACCGAGGTCATAAGATATGGCAAAGACTGTAATCGGCATCGACATCGATGCTAGCTCGGTCAAGGTAATCGAGAT
>Ga0315285_10006504_pt1 | contig 12045 bp, 6 predicted proteins | sample YL17G09_36_MG_FD_203698 | JGI IMG/M metagenome (GOLD analysis project Ga0315285, IMG submission 203698) | Sediment microbial communities from Yellowstone Lake, YNP, Wyoming, USA - YL17G09_36 | ecosystem: Environmental > Aquatic > Freshwater > Lake > Sediment | place: USA: Wyoming | collected... | reverse complement strand
CAGTGCATCATGGTCCGCAAAGAAGGCGTAGGTCGAAAACAACAAAATCAAACCGGCCGCAATAACAATCGCAAACGCAATCTTGCGCCGCCCGAACAAGGGCGACCTCAGCTCTTTCCACAGAATGGCCGACCCCTTGACTCGCCTGGGCGCACGCCCAAAAACACGCTCCTCGCCTCCAACGCCGAGGTCTGAGGTTTTGGGACGCCGTTTGCGGGCAGACGTGCCCAACTGCCCTGTCGCCTGTCGCAGTCCTGCCCGGCGAACCATAAGCATCGACAGAAACAGCAATAAGCACGACGCGCCCAGAGACACAATGCACTGCACGGGCCACTGCCATCCGCCCACAGGGCCGACCGCACGTGCAGAGGCCATCCTCTCGGTCTCGAAGAACAGAAGAACATACGGATTCAAATAGGAAAGAGCCGAAACGAACTCGCTGTGAGAAACATAAGGATAAAGAAACATGGCCGCCAGAGCGGGCAGCAGCGCAAAGAGCACACCGACAGTCAGAATGCCCAGAATAATGACCACGTACGCCCTTCGGCTGAATATGGAAAAGAACAAGCTCAGCGAGCCGATAAAGAGCACCGTCATCAGCGTCACACAAAGACCCGATACAATGTAGCCCCACGGCACGCCCCCGAACACACGCACAATCGCAAGAAGCGGCAGACTTATCGCCAGCAGCAGGAGCAACTGCAGCAGCTTGCTGAGGAGCTTCCCCGTGACTACCTGAAAGCTGTTGATCGGCGTGGTCATCAGAAGACCCAGCGTCTTGTTATAAATCTCATCGCTCACCGAAGTGCTCAGCATAATGCCGGCAATGAGCTGCGTGGCGATGAATTGGAACCAAATGACAAATGCGGTCATTATTTTCCCAGCCTCCGCCATCCGGGAGCTTTGATAAAGACCGGAGCCTTGAGACGGCACCGAGTTCATCCAGAACAGCGCCAAGAACACTGTCAATAGCGCCACGTATGCAAAGCGAAGGACATAATTCCTTCGCCGCCGGCTGGATACGCGCAGCTCCTTGTCAAAGATCGGCCCCGTCACCCAGGAAAGGCTCAGGAACCGCACTACGTAATTGAGCAATACTCCGGCCATAATCTATCCAGGCAAAACCTAAAAGACCTTGCGCCGCAGTTTAGTATTCGCAATAGCAATACAAACACCGGCCACGAACAAGTATATTGTCACTATGCCCAGCAACGCAACAATTGACACGGAAAGCACTCGGCCCTTGTCAAAAAACACTGCGCCTTAATTGGCGCCTCGCAGCGCGCACCGCGAGCAGCCCGAAACCTGCGTAAACAAGGCCCGAAAGCCCCGTGCGGGCAAGCGACACCAACAACACAAAGCTCATGCCGCCGCCCCCAGCGGGGCCGAGCAACCGCATCACAAAAAAACCCGAGAACGCACTGAATAATCCGCAGCAAAACCAGGAGAGTCCTATGTACACACCCACTGTTGCGGCGACCGCGGCGCTGGTGCTCTTCATCCGAACGCCGAAATACAGGCCAAGCCCTATTAGAAAAACAACCGATCCCGCCAGCGTCACTACTTGAGGGATCACATAGAGCCAGTAAGAATAGGCTATTGACCCGCGAAATGGCGCAATCAGACGCAGGAGCAGGTACCATAGAATCATTGCCGCCAGCAACGGCAGGTTCCTGCGAAACGAAGCGATTCCTTTGCCGTAAAGTATTTCCCTGTCTTCCAACGGCGTTGTAAGCAGGATTGGCCAGGTCATGCCTTCTTTCTCGCTGGTGATGCTTGCAGCCGACAGCACCGCCAAACGAATCATGACGAGTAATGAAAAGCCACTCATAAGATAGCTGAATAGAATGTACGCGGCGGTTGCGCCCCTGGGAACCAGCAGCAGCCAAACAACGGCCACCAGGACTACCCCTGCCAGTACGGCATACACGACCACGTCCGTTCTGCCGTGTCCGAAGCAGGGCTTGCGCATCTCCTTCCAGACAATAGGCGCTCCCTCGACACGCCTTATGGCGCGGACTCCGGCCCGATGGTATCTATGAGTCGATACGCCGTTTTTTTTCTCGTCCGCTCTTCTCGACGTCCCCCCAAATGCCCGGCTCAGCGCGATTCCGCGAACCCGCCATACCGCCAGTGCCACCACACCCGCCGTCGTAGCCGCCATAACCGCGCAGTGCAGCGGCCAGGACGAAAATGCCCCCACCTTTCCCGGGATCGCCAGCATTACATACGTGCGCATGAGCATCGCAATGAAGGGATTCGTCAGAAATAAAACCGAACCGGTAACAGCGCCTCCTCCAAAAACCAAACCGATCAGACCAGGCAAAAGACCGAATAAAATCAGGTACCCCGTAACGATTGTCAGAACAACCGCATAAGCCTGCCGGCAGGTTACAGACCACAGCAGGCTAAGCGAGCCTGCAAAAAGCGCCGCCGTCAGCGTTATGCAAAGGCCTGATACGACATAGTCCCACGGTACGCCGCCAAAGACGCGGACGACAGCCAGCAAGGGCAGGCTGATGCCCAATAACAGGATTATCTGCAGCAGTTTGCCCAGGAGTTTTCCCATAACGATTTGCAGGCTGTTGATCGGCGTGGTCATCAGCACGCCGAGCGTGCGCTGCCGGACCTCACCGCCTATGGACGTGCTGAGCATAACGATGGCTATCAACTGCGCCGCGACAAACTGAAACCAGATTATCGTCGTGATGACGTACTTGCCCGCCTCCGGCATCCTCGACGCCGCAAACACGCCCGGGGCGATGCGCCTGATGCTGACGGTGACAAACCACACATACAGAATGAACAGGCTCAGCAGCGCAATGTACGCCGAGCGCAGCACATAGTTTCTCTTTCGTCGGCTCGATACACGAAGCTCCTTGTCGAATATCGGCCCCGTCAGCCACGAAAGGCTCAGCAGCATCGAAATAACATTTTCTAAAGCGCCGGTCATAATCAGGTCAGGCAAGAATCAAAAGATATTGCGGCGAAATCGGCACTTCGTCCGCCATGCAAACAGCAAGCCGAGAGAAATATAGATGAGCATAGTTACTACCAGGAGAGTCGTTGTCAAGCCGGCGTCGAGGCTCTCGTCCATCCAGTCATATCTGAGCTTGGCCAGGGCCGCGTGAGCATTGTATCTGCCGCCAGCGCCGTGCATAATAACGACGGCCTGCACGATAGGATTTGCGCACACGCCAATCCTGGCGATCTGCTCGCTGCGGCTGATCGTCGCCATTAATCCCAACACCATCGGAGCAACGACCCACAGTGCCAGGGCAAGCGCAAAGGTCGCCACCACCGATGAGGTCGTTCGCCGCAGAGCGGCGCTGAAATACAGCCCGGCACTGGTCAGAAACACGACCAGCCAGGCCACGAGCATAAGCAAGTGAACTATGGCGATTGGATGAATGTAGCCTACAAGGACGAACACCACTACGTGCCCGGCCAACAGAAGCCAAACTGCAGAGCAGCGAAGAAACACCGCAGCGGCCTTTCCCGCCAGAATCTGCCAGTCGTCCATTGAAGTGGCCAGCAGGAGCGGCCAGGCCCGTGACTCCTTCTCCGACGTAATGCTGCTCGCGGAGAATACTATATGGAAGACCATAGCAATCAATACGAACATCACGGCATACGAAACATGAGTGAAGTCCTCGTCCAGGTATCCCTCTTTCGCCCAGGCCCCGTAAGTCATCAGCAAGACGCCAATAGTCACCACAAGCCCGATGATACTGTTCCTTCCTTCGAAGCCTTGAATCAACGGAGCTCTTACATCCTTCCAGAAGACAGGCCAGCCGCGCACCCGCCGTACTACGCCGCCGGTATCATCGCTTTGCGCAGTCCGCCCGGGCCATTTCCCTCCCGTTCGGCGCCTGCGTTTTGGAATATGATCGATTTGTCCCGTCGCCTGACGCAGTGCAACCCTGCGCACGGTACCCGTGCACACAGCTATCAGCAAACCCGACAACCCTAACATTACCGCACAATGCACCGGCCAATAGAAGCGGGCCACGCCGGCAGGTAAGCTCGGTGACATCAATAGCGCTGTATTGAATGACATCGCGTAAAAAGGGCTAAGATGTGACAGCGCATGCCAGACTACCGGATAAGAAAACGGCCGCGGCACGCGCAGCCCGATAAACGTCATTGGCACCGTCCGCAGCAGGCCTATTACCATCGGGAGCAGCCCAAATAGAAGCCCAACGGCGGCAATCGTTTTGATGATGACCACGTATGCCCGGCGGTTACTTATCGAAAAGAACAGACTCAGAGCCCCCGCGAAGATGACGGCCGTGAGCGTTATGCAAAGGCTCGATAGGACATACGTCCACGGCACTCCGCCGAAGATGCGGACAATCCCTAACAGCGGCAGACTGATGGCCAGCAGCAGCACCAATTGCAGCAGCTTGCTGAAGAGCTTTCCCATTACGATTTGGAAGCTGCTGATCGGCGTGGTCATAAGCAGGCCAAGCGTCTGGTGGTAGATCTCGTCGCTGACCGAATTGCTCAGCATAATGATAGCGATCAACTGGGTCGCCGCGAATTGAAACACCACAATGGTGCTGGTGATGGTCTTGCCCGCCAGGGCCATCCGCGATTTCTGAAACGTCGTCGAAACCTGCCAGACCACCATGCTGCGCCAGACAACAGCCACAAAAGCCGTCAGCATCGCTACATATACAAACCTCAGGACATAGTTTCGCTTTCTACGGCTTGATACACGCAGCTCCTTATCGAACAAGGGACCGGTCAACCGGGCTGGGTTCAACAATCTCCACAAGCTGGTCACTGCACCGGTCATGAACGCCTCTTATTCCGCCGACTATTTTGGCCCCGAGCCTCCGCGGCACTTAGTGGACTATGCCTTTGGTCAACTGGAGGAATGCGTCGTCGAGCTTGAGCTGTTCCGGCTGCAGGAACACAACATCAAGATCCGCCTTGACCAGCGTGCGGGCAATAAGCCCGTCGCTTTTCCTGTCCTCGTGGAAAGTCACCGAAATGTAGTCGTTGATGGCTCGGACGTCGCGTATCTCCGGCAAAGCCGAAAGCAGCTCGACAGCCTTATCCTGATTGCTCGCCACCTTCACGCGGACCTTGCTTTGTATGCCCAGGCGCGGGCGAATCTCCTCCAGCGTCCCGCTGAACACCAGCCGCCCGTGCTCGATGATACCTACGTGGTCGCATATCTCCTCAAGCTCGCTCAGGATATGGCTTGAGATCATAATCGTCTTGCCCATACGTTTGAGCTCGCGCAGCAGCTCTCTGATTTCTATCCGCGCACGCGGGTCGAGCCCGCTGGCCGGCTCGTCGAGGATCAGCACCTTCGGATCGTGGATAAGAACACGCGCCAGGCCGAGCCGCTGCTGCATACCACGAGAAAGGCTATCGACGGTGGCGTTTTGTTTGGACTGAAGGTCGGTCAGTTCCAGCACGCCATCGACGATGGCTTTGCGCTTCCCGCGGTCTATCCCGAAAGCAGCCGCGAAAAACTCGAGGTACTCGAACACCTTCAGGTCGTCATAGACGCCCATAAAATCGGGCATATAGCCTACCAGCCTGCGCACCTTCTTGCCGGCTTTGCGGACATCCAGCCCGTCAATGAAAGCCGTCCCGCGTGTCGGCTCCAGCAGCGTAACAAGAATGCGCATGGTGGTGGTCTTGCCCGCACCGTTCGGCCCGATGAACCCGAAGATATCGCCCTGATTGATTGTCAGGTTGAGGTTCGCAACGGCCGTTAAGTCGCCATAGTCCTTACTGAGATTCTCTGTTCTTATCATTTCCTGGTTCCCTGTCATTTTCTTTCGGAAAAACCACAAGACGCGCCAACTGAATGTGGTCGTATCTGCAAAAACGGGCATCGACGCCGAAAGACAAAGGCGCCTGCTCGTACTCCACGCACACAACCGCTGCGCCGCGCGCAAGATAGGCGTCAATCGCACGCGTACGCTGCAAGCACCCCTGCGCAAAAAACGCATCCTCACGTTTGAACACCTGCGAATCGCTCGACGGGCCGCGCCCGGAGTAAGAGCTGCGCAGCCGCTGCGTGTCGTAGCTCTGCCACGCATCCAGGCGGAGTAAGCTGCCGCGGAACTCTCTGCCGGCATGCGGCCCAACGCCATCCAGGCGGATTCCGCTCTTGTCTCCAAGCAGAACGTAACCATTGAGAATCGGCGCATCGGATTCATTAAAGACAGTCACGACGATCTCATCGCCCCGGCGTTGAACATCCGCCCTAAACGGCAGCCGCTCCGCAACCGACTCGTTCAGCAGGCACTGGACAGTCCATATACTGACAGGCAGAGACGTCGGCCAGTTCTCACCGTCCTCCTGCCGGCAGTAAATCCTTCTGGCGCTGCTTTCCCGCTGGTAAGACCATATCGATTCTTGCGTAGGGGCAATCCCGGACCACCACTGGCTCTTGCTCAGGTCTTTTAGCCTGTACTCGGCGCTCCGCGGAGCGAATAAACCGCAATAGTCCGTTGACCAGACCGGGCCGCGATCCTCAATGCCGTCGAGAACCGATACCACTCTCAGCTCAAGGTCGCCGCTGCGAAGAAATTGAACGCCGTAGTACGCCCCCACCGTGAAGACAACTATCCAGAATGCGCACGTCACCCACGTCAGCGGCAGCCGGTCTTTGCGCTTCAGAACGATATAGTCAACAGGTCCCAGCAGGACTGCCAGAACGCCCAGCAGCAGGATCACCCACCAAATACTCAACGGGCGAATCCCCTTGTAAAGGTAGTTCATAACCGCGTTGCTTGCCGCTTGGGCAAGGCCGATTTCGTAAGAATTTACGTTCTGATTGCTTGCAGTGCTGTTGGCGTCCCCGACGAATTTGATCGTGCGAAAAGACTCCACCACGCTAAACTCATAAGGGCCGGTGCGACGGTTACTAGTCGTATCGGCTTGTGGATTACCGCTGTCTTCGAGCACCGCCCGGATCCGACCGATCCAGAACTGCGAAGAATTCAACCTGTGCTTTTCAGTCAAGGTCGAAGGGTCAAAGGCCAGAACACCCGCTCGCCCAAAGCCCGCATAGCCCGTCGCGAACACACAGTCATTTGCATCGCCCATCTCAACCTCACAGACCAGCGCCCCGGGCTTTTGTGCTAACGGCCAGCAAGCGACAGTCTCATCCTCGCCGGATACGAGCTCCCACTTCGCAAGCAGCGCCGAGTCAACCACTGTCTGCCTTATCTGACCGACCTCAACCGGAAGGACCTCAGCGATAGGATTTGTCGCCGCCAGTGGATGCGTCCCCATAATCAGCAGCAGCTTGCCCCCGTTGGAGACCCACTGTGCAATGGCTTCCAACTGCCGCGGATTAAACTCGTTCCAGTCCGGATCGTAAAGGACGAGCAAATCCAGACTCACGAACCCCGTCCAGTCCCACGGCACCATTCGAGGTAGCTTGTCGCCCAGATAGACCTTGCCCTGCCTTCTCTGTGAGTAGCAGAAAGACTGCGTGGGCAGCCTTAGCAGGCCAAACCGGCTGCCGCCGATGTGGCCTATCAGCATGTCGCTCTCGGTAACCGCGGTGAGCGTTCGATTTTGCGCGGACCGGCCCCAAAGGTAGTATTTCTCCTCCCAGACAGGTCGCCCGAGTCTCTCGCCGCCGGCTTCCACCAGCCGCACGTTGCAGCTATCCGCCGCAAACGCAAATTTCGTCACAAGCGGCAGATGCAAGTACAGGTCCGGCGTCAGCACGAACCTGTGCGTGACATTCAGCGTGTTCAGGCCGTCCTGAGGCGCCGACATTATCACCGCGCCGCCGAAAGGCTCGCTGAGGGTGCTCCCGATTCCGATCTCAACCGGCGTCCACTCCATCGGACGATAGTAACCGCCCCAGCCGCAGAAAAAATCGACGTTAAACGGCGACTCCTTCGCCGAGGCGGCCCCGGGAAGACCCAGAATCACAACTACCAACAAAACCGGCCAAATACGCAACATGCTAACTCCCACCGTAAGCACCGGTCATTCATTAGATTCTCACTTTGCCATTATATACCAGCCACTCCACGCACGCAAGGAGCAAAACGGCCCCCACGAGAAACGGCCACAACGGCAGGTTCGACCTGCTAAGCGCCCCCTCCTGGGCCTGGACCTGCTGCCCCGAAATCATAATCTCACGCTGAGGCTCAATATTGCTTTCGAACTCATCAAGCAAATTGACCGCAAAGAGCCTTCCAGGCTGCTCCGCCGCCTTGACGCCGTAAACCCCGACGCGGTCCGTCCCCGGAAAACGAATAGAGCCGGACGAGGTCGCCTTAATCTCCATATCAGGCAAGCCCGGCCCCTCTATGCGGGCCGACACGTCGGCGGCAAGTCCGTCGATTACAATAGGCTCCCCAACCTCCAGATTCGCGTTCTCGTTCTGCCCGACCTGCATCCCGAGAAAGTTGACGGCGTTGTAGCAGAACAGCACAAAGCTCGGCTCAAACGGCCACGTGCTCTTTAACACGTCGAACCCCACAAGAAGAAAGACGCTCCCGTTTCGCCGCAACAGCGCCATCGCCGGCGACTCGTTGAACTCCGCAAGCACCTCCGCATCGCGGGGCAGGTCCATCTTGTAACATTTCTGAGCAAAGAGATTCGTCAGGCTGACGTATTTCAGCACCGCGTGCTTCGGCCTCCAGTCCACGACCACCTGGTTCTCAAGCTCCTGTGGCACGTTCACGTCGATGTCGCCCGGCGGCCGCCCGAAAACCAGGTACCGGCACTTTGGCGTCTTTGCCGGCAGATGATTGTCAAGCACAACCACGTCATAACGCTCCTCCACGCTGAAGCTCGTAACATCGTTCGAATCGAACTCGCTCGGGGTCACTATATCCAGGACTGCCACCGAACAGGCTCGAAGCGCCAATTCGAGCACCGTGTTGCCCGCGGTAACAAGCAGAACGGACAGCCTCTTGGGAGGCGCCAGAATCGACCACGCCGCATCGTCGCTCGACAAGGAGTCCGTCTGTAATTGTCGAACACTCAACACCCCGGCCTCAGCGTACGAAAGTGAAAAATTCACCGCCACTCTGCCCGGCCCGCCGGCATCCGCCCCCTCACTGTTCTTTCCCGCCGGAATAGTCACCGACTTGACCGCACGGACATCGTCGTTGACGCTCAACTGCACGTCCGTAGTTACCGCCTCGTCGCCGTAATTCGCGACCGTCGCAAAGACCTCTACATCATCAGGGTTCTCGTAAGATCGGCGCGCCCGCATGGCCGTTACGCCCACGTTCCTGCCGGATTCTCCGATGCACTGAAACGTCAATTCGTCCGTATTGACCATAATCTGGTCGAGATCGCTAATCCGTCCGTCGCTGAACAGCATCAGCTTCGCCGTTTCCTGGCTGCCCTGGTTGGCCGGTTCATCGCCCGGCGCCTGCGAAAAGGCCTGAGCAACCATAATGGCTTCGCCCAACGACGAGTCACCATCGCCGGCGGCTATCCGGTCTATGGCCATAATCAATTGATGCTTGTCGGACGTGAAGTTGCACATAACCTTGGCGTGACTGTCGAAGGCGATCACCATTGTCTCATCGCGGGCGCCCTGCAGAGAGAAGAATGACTCCCCGCGAAGCGATTCAACGAATACTCCGGCCTGCCTCTTGGCCTCGTCACGACGGCTTGGCTGTACGTCGGTAGCGCTCATACTCGCCGAGCGGTCTATCAAAAGCACATACCGCCTCGCACGACCGGACGTCAACGACAGAATCGGACCTGCAATCGCAAAAAGAAACGCCAGCAGCATCAGCAACTGCAGGAACAGCAGGATATTTCGTCTGAGCCTTTGGAACGGCGCATTGACCTGCAGGTCCTGCACCGCGCGCTTCCAAAGCAGCGTGCTCGATACGATCCGTTCACGGCGCTTGAGCTTCAGGAAATACAGCAACAGCAGCAGCGGCACTGCCACTGCCGCGGCGCCAAGACCTGTCCAGGGCGTCAACCATTCCATAAACGCACACTCCGAACAAATGCCGCTTCGCCCTCAGCGAAGCAGCCGAATCCGACGCAGGTAATTCAGCACCAGCGACTCGACCGAGTCGCCCGAGTTCGCCAGCGCATAGACCGCCCCGCGGCGGCTGCAAAAATCCTTCAATTCGTTACAATACGCGGTGACGTTTCGTTTGTAGTGCTTCACCAGCGCCGCGCTCACCGTTATCTCCGCAATGTCGGCGTCTTCGATGTCAATGAGCTTCAAATCGCCTGCAAAATCGGGCGACAGCTCCTGGGCCGAGAGCACCTGGATAACGTAGAGGTCGTACTGCCTGCCGATAAGCCGCCGCAGCCCGGAATCATACCCTTCCTTGAACAGAAAATCGCTCAATACAATCATCACGCCGCAGCCGATCCGTCCGCTCGCTATTTGCCGGCACGCCGTCTCGAACTGCGAAACCCCGTCGCACTGGGCCGTCAGAAGAAAATCCGCCATCTGATGAAGATAGTTTCGGCCCCGCATATTCGCAAGCTGCCCCACCACGCCGTCTGCGAACACGCTTATACTTACCCTGTTATTATTGACCAGGCTCACGTACCCGAGAGCGGCAGCCAGTTTCTTAATGAAAAGCTCCTTCGAAGGCTCGCCCACGCTCATTGAGGCGCTGCCGTCCACAACTACGTGCACGGTGAGGTCCTGCTCTTCTATGAATAGTTTCAGGAACAATTGCTCCAGCCGGCCGTATATGTTCCAATCGACAAACCGCAGGTCGTCGCCCGCCACGTAAGGCCGATGGTCCGCAAATTCGACGCTCTGCCCCCGCCGCTTCGACCGACGCTCGCCCTGGAGCTTGCCCTGCAAAATCTTTCTGCTCAGAACGTCCAGCGAATCCAGGCGGTTCATGAACTCCGGATCCAGCAAATCCGTCAGTCTCTTTCGTGATGTTATCGTCTTACTCTTGTCCATAACACACCGGTAGGGTGGGGCTCCTTCGACGGGCTCAGGATGGTGAGCTTGTCGAACCATTGCCCCACCGAACTGGTGGGCTGAAACCCACCCTACATCAATACGCACGAGCGACCATTATATTGCCTACGGAACGTCAAGTTTCTGCTCCAGAGCCTTGGGCGTGCCGTGGACTATCTCCCTGAGCAGGTCATCTGTGCTCACGCCCTCTGCCTGGCCCTCGAAGTTCAGCAGAATACGGTGCCGCAAAGCCGGCAGCACAGATGCCTCGATATCGCTGAAGCTCACGTGGTAACGCTCATCCAACATCGCCCGCACCTTGCCTGAGAGCACCAGGGCCTGAACGCCCCGCGGCGACGCGCCGAAGCGAACGTACCGGTTGGTTATCTCCGCCGCGAATTCGCCCTGCGGATGCGTCGCCAGCACCAAGCGAATCGCGTAGTCCTGCACGTGCTCGGCTATCACGACGTGCTTGACCAGATTCTGGGCCTCAATTATCTGCTCAGCGTTCAGAACGGCCCCCGCCTTCGGATCCGCGCCGGTAGTCGTACGGTCTATAATGCTCCGCAGCTCCTGCCGGTTACTGTACGGAACCAGCAGCTTGAAGAAGAATCGGTCGAGCTGCGCCTCCGGCAGGGGATAAGTGCCTTCCTGCTCGATGGGGTTCTGCGTGGCGAGGACTATGAACGGCTCGGGCAGCTTGCGAACCTGTCCGCCGGTCGTAACCGAGTGCTCCTGCATAGCCTCGAGCATGGCCGATTGGGTCTTAGGCGTCGCACGGTTGATCTCGTCGGCCAGAATTATCTGGCCGAAGATCGGCCCGGCCTGGTATTGGAACTGCCGTCTGCCGGTGGCCTGATCCTCCATCACGATGTTCGTGCCGATGATGTCCGCCGGCATCAGGTCGGGCGTAAACTGAATACGCCGAAACTCCAGCGAGAAGACCGAGCTAAGCGTCCGCACCAGAAGCGTCTTGCCCAGCCCAGGCACGCCCTCCAACAGAACGTGGCCGCCGCAAAACAGACAGATAAGCACGCTATCGACAATATCCTCGTGCCCGACAATGACCTTGCCTATTTCCTTTCGCAGCGAATCGAATTTCCTGCGAAAATCCCGACACAGCTCTTCAACATTCTTCGGTTCTT
>Ga0315285_10006502_pt1 | contig 12046 bp, 13 predicted proteins | sample YL17G09_36_MG_FD_203698 | JGI IMG/M metagenome (GOLD analysis project Ga0315285, IMG submission 203698) | Sediment microbial communities from Yellowstone Lake, YNP, Wyoming, USA - YL17G09_36 | ecosystem: Environmental > Aquatic > Freshwater > Lake > Sediment | place: USA: Wyoming | collected... | reverse complement strand
GGGAGGCCAGGCGGAGGCCCACCAGGCCAATGATATTGGAGGTGCCGTCGAAGAAAGAGTGCAGTCCGTCGGTGGTCATGCTCAGGGATCCTGTAAAGAGGCCGTAGGCACCCTTGACAAGGGCAATAAGGATATTTATTATGAATATTATTATGAGGAGGCGCCTGACAGTAGAGAAGTAAGCGCCCTCGAGCATGATGGATGAATATGTGTGAGAAGCGATAAATAATTTTTTGAATTGAGGGATTGCAGAATGATCATCACTAAAGAGCTTCAGCTGGAGACGCATGCCGATGAGATCGTAGATATAACTGATCTGGTTGGAGGAGCGGTTGAGGAGTCCGGCATGCGCTCCGGCCTGGCGGTGGTCTTCGTTCCCGGAGCAACAGGAGCAGTGACCACGCTTGAGCACGAGCCGGGCCTGGTCAGCGATCTGCAGGATGCGCTGGAGCGGATCGCACCGAAAATCGGGGAGTACGCCCACAACCGGAGGTGGGGAGACGGAAACGGCCACTCTCATATCAGGGCGGCGATCATGGGCCCCAGCCTTACAGTGCCCTTCCTAGAGGGCAGACTGATGCTGGGTACCTGGCAGCAGATTGTGTTTCTGGAGCTCGACATTCGCCCCCGATACCGCCGGATTATAGTGCAGATGGCAGGAGAATGATGCCCTCGGCCACCGTGAATCCTGAGGGCATCCCCAGATTCAGAAGGTCGGCTCTCTTCAGAGCCAACGTGTTTCCGGCTGCGTCCGCCAACGTCAGGTCTTCAAGGACCCACTCCCCTACCTCAGCGGGAATCCTCATCCTGATGACGTACAGCCCATCTCTGGGGGTGCCATTGGTTAGATTTTGGGGCAGAATCAGGACCTCCCTCATATCTGCTCCAGCCGGACCGCTGAAATTTGCCCGGCCCTCTTCCATGCCGCTCTGGTCGTCGAGGACGTGCATGGCCAGGATCACTGAGGCATTTGAGACATCCGCAGCAAGGCTCAGACCTGCCAGGCTGGGAGGCTGGTCGTCGCCCATAGGATTGCGGACGTATTGCAGCAGAGAGGCGTCCAGGGGATCCTGCGCCCCCTCTCCTGAGGCCGTGAAGCAGGTGCTGCTGCTGCCGAGTTTTATGGTCTTCTCGATGTTGAAAACACCCACCAGATCCTCAGTGCTCTTGCCGTAGGTCTGGGCGCCGCCTGGAAAGAGAGCCAGAAGGATGAGCGCCAAGAGCGCGAGAGCACACAAATTCCGGGCCATAAGCTTCTACATGGTCCAGCCTCGATAAATTCCTTTGCGAGCCCTTAGGCCACCCTAAGCAGGACCAGGAGATAGGCCATCCGGACAAGCACGCTAATGCCTGTGGAGAAGCATACTACCGATAAGCCCAGCCGCGCTCCAAAGAGGGCGGTATAGTTGGGCACCATGGACCGCAGGGCGAAGATGGGGAGCATGAAGATGCTTCCCAGCATCAGAACTATCATGGCCTGAACTGCGGTGATCCCGCCCCCCCTGATCATGGGCCCTAGCATCGTGATTCCCATGATGGGACTGGCCACGTAGGTGGTCAAGGGCACAATGGTCTCCGCGGGTATGTCGACCATGCTTGTCAGAGCCCCGAAGTTTGGAGACTGGAAAAGCCCTGCGTCCTTGAGGGCGAAGATGAGAAACGTCATTATCAGGTAGACTATCGATATGCGAAAAAATAGCCTGGCCTGGCCGTGCAGGGCCCTGCGGGAGGCGGCCAGCAGGGGAGTCCTGGCTATGGGGGGAGACTTTTCCAGATTATAGGAGCGCTGGTCGAAGAATATCCTGCCTAAGAGGACGACCACTGAAACCTTTACCAGAGCCGTAACCATGAAGACGGAGGCATAGAGCCCGCCGGCCACCAGGCCGAGGCTGGGGAGGACGATGGGGATCTGGTAGGTGAAGATCTCTCTGACATAGGCGGGAATGCTGTTGATCATGGCGCAGAGAAAGACTTCTCTCTTCTCTAAGAGCTCGTCCTTATGGAACCTGGCGATCATGCCGTTGGCAGCTACAGTTGAGCCCATGGATAGGACCAGGGAGGAGGCGCAAACCTCGGGAAGCCGGGCGTGCGCAACAAGCGGCCGGGATAGAGATGAGAAGGAGTTGAGCAGGCCCGACTCCAGTAGGAGCCCGGCCAGGAAGAGGCCTAAGAATATGGTGGCTAGAACGGGGAGAGAGAACTGCAGCGTCCTTGTCAGCAGGCTTTCAAGCATTGAATCGTATTTGTCTCCTTGATTAGATCAACCTATCTAGAGAGGAGCCTGGAGTAAGAGCTCTCCATCTGCGGTTACGTACAGGTCGACGTCCTGGCTGACGAACCGCTTCCGGAAGAGGTTCGGAGCCCTGCGCCTCAGCTGCACAATGATGTCTAGAGAGGTTGTGGGCAGCTGGATGGATCTGCGGTCTGCCTCCTGGAAGATCAATGCCGGCAGGTCGAAGACATCAGTTCCCGCCTTTATTCTCAAGGATATAGGGGCCCGGATCATCATCCACTGCTGCAGAGTGCGCTCAGCACGAGCGATATTGTTGTGAGCCCTCTTCTCGAGAATGCTGACGTTGGAGCGAGTGGTGCCCAATATCTCCGCCACCTCCTGCTGAGGTCGGCCCTCGCGGCGCAGCTTCAGCACCTGCAGCTGCCTTCTGGTGAGAAAAGAATCCGAGCTTCCCGTGTCTTCGGGGGAGCTTTCCTTGGTGTTCTCGGGCGCCATGCCATTTATCACCCTGATATTTCCCAGGAAATAAATCTCTCCTTCTAAATAGCTCTCCTGCTAAATAAAGCCTGGCTACCATGGGACAGAAGCCCAGCTATTATGGATTAGGGACGCGCCTTGGATAGAGTTGATTTTTGCTCCCAGCACCTCCGCTGGCTTGCCCAGCGCCGCCCGCCTCCCTTCGAGAAGAACCGCCACTCTGTCCGAGAGCCTGAGGCACTGGTTCATGTTGTGGGTGGCCATGATCACTGTGGTCTGTAGACCTGAGATAAGCTCTTCCACGGATGCGGCGCTCCTGGGATCGAGGTTGGCCGTGGGCTCATCCAGCAGAAGCACTTCAGGCTCCACTATCAGGGCGCGCGCCAGGGCGATCCTCTGCATCTCTCCCCCAGAAAGCGTCGTAGCATCTCTATGCGCATAGCCCTGCAGTCCCGCTGCCTTCAATACCTCATCGACCTTCTCCGGGGCCTTAATCCCCCTGACCTTGAGGCCGTAGGAGACGTTTTCCTTCACTGAAGCCTTGAACATGACAGGCTTTTGAAAAACCATGGCCATCCTCCTCCTGAGCTTTAGCCTCTCTTTTTCAGGGAGCCGGGTAACCTCCCGGCTGTCCAGAAGTATGCTGCCCTGGCTCGGCTCCTCCAGCAGGTCGATCAAGCGCAGCAATGTGGTCTTGCCCGACCCTGTAGGACCAATCAGGGCCAGCACCTCCCCTTCATTCACCTTTAGATCGATGTCTTTCAGAATCTGCGAGGAGCCGTAGCTCTTCCCCACGCCCTGAAGCTCTATGAAGGCCATCTCGTGTACCCTATCTCGTCTGCCCGATCCCATTTATCCTATCTCATCTGCCCTGAAATCTGCTCAGGAGAAGGCTGACCAAGAGCGATAGGGATATCAGTATTATCCCCAGGGCCAGGGATAGCTCCAGGTTGCCTTTAGAGGTCTCCAGAGCAATCGCTGTGGTCAGCACCCGTGTGTAGCCTCGAATATTTCCCCCGATCATCATGGCCACGCCCACCTCGGAGATAGCCCGTCCAAATCCCAGGAGCAGGGCTGCCCCCATGGCGTACCGGGCCTCCTTTATCACCGTAGCTATGATCTGTCGCTCTGTGGCACCCATGGACTTGGCCGTCTCCCTGGTCAGGGAGCTGACCCCTCGCAGGGATGAAATGGTGAGGCCGATGATGATGGGAGAGATGAGAATGGTCTGGCCGATGATCATGCCCCCTGGTGTGAACAGCAGATTCAGGCCTCCCAGCGGCCCGGACCGGGAGATGAAGAGAAAGACCAGCAGCCCTACCGTCACAGTTGGAAGGCTGTACAGAGTCTGGATCAGATTTATGAGGCTTCTCTTTCCCCGGAACTCACGGAGCTCGATCAGGGCGCCCAGAGGAACGTCCACCAGGGATGCCAGGATAACGGAGGCAAGAGAAATATAAAGGGACCGGGCCGTGATTCCCACCACCTCCGGATTCAAAGAAAAAATGAGCTGCAGAGCCTGGATGAATCCCTGCCCAATCTCGTTCAAAGGCTATCTCCTTTTTCAGGCGGTGCATGAGGCGGTGGCCGGCGTAGCGCACTCCTCCTTCGGACAGCCAATCAGATCGCAGTTCCCGCTGGCGGCGAAGAAGAGAGGCTGGCCGTACTTATCCTCGCCATAGGCGCCTATTATTTTCTGGCCATCTTCAGAGACCAGGAAGCCTATGAACTTGTTGGCCAACTCGCAGTTCATGCCTGGATGCTTGCGGGGGTTGACGGCTATGGCCTTGTACACGTTCAGCAGCTCGTCTCCTCCAGTGATCAAAGGCCCAATAGTGAGGTTGCCTTGGTAGGCCATGAAGGTGCCCATGTCGGTCAAAGTGTAGGCCTGCTTTTCGTTGGTCATGAGCAGGGTTGCTCCCATGGGTTGACCAGCATCAATATACCATGGACCGGAGGCGTTGACATCAGAGTAATTGTATCCCGCCCCCTTCCAGAGGAGCTTCTCCTTGCTATGAGTGCCTGAGTTGTCCCCTCTTGAGACGAACATGACCTTATCGGGCTCTTCTTCTCCCTTCTCCATGATAGCCCGCAGCGCCTGGGTGGCATTCAGGCCTTTGATGCCTGCTGGATCACCCGCGGGACCTACGATGTAGAAGTAATTGTAGGCAAAGCATCTTCTCTCCAGGCCGTCGCCCGAATCGATGAATTTTTTCTCTGCCGCCGGATCGTGCACCAGCAGAAGGTCCACGTCCCCTCGCTGGCCGTACTGAAAGGCAATTCCAGATCCCGCATGGGCCGGAATGTGCACAGTGGTGTTGTACATCCCCTCGAACTGCTCAGCCATCAGCTCAACCAGTCCGGTATCGAATAGGCTGCTGGTGGTGGCGACCTTGAGCCTGCTCTCCTCGGCTGATGCCGCTGAGACGGCGATCATAGCCAGCACTGCAAGCAGAACTAATTGCCTGAGATATCTCCTCTCCATAGAGATCACCTCCTTAAACACAATAGATTACGATAAAAAGGTTTTGTTAACATTATCATTAACATCATTATCCACATCATCATCTCGACGACTTGCTCTGACCTAAGGAGTCCCGAAAAACTATATCTTCTCGCCAGCCATAGACCCGGGCAAAATGTTGAAGGACAGGTCCATCCTGGTGACCGGCGGGGCAGGATTCATAGGCAGCCATCTGGTGGAGAGGCTTCTTTCCGAGAACAGGGTGACGGTGCTGGACAACTTCAGCTCCGGGAGGAGGGCGCATCTGGCCGGCCATCTAAAAGATCCCAGCTTCCGTCTGATAGAAGCGGACATGATGGATGCGAAAGCGCTTGAGAAGGCCTTGGAAGATATGGATATGGTCTTCCATCTGGCCGCCAATCCTGACGTCAAGCTGGGCGCCCAGGATACCAGGGTTCATTTGGATCAGAACGTCCTGGCAACCTACAATCTGCTGGAGGCCATGCGCAAGGCCGGAGTTCGAAATGTGGCCTTCACCTCCACCTCGACGATCTACGGTGAGGCAGAGGTCGTCCCCACCCCCGAGGAGTACGGCCCCCTCAAGCCCATCTCCCTTTACGGCGCCTCCAAGCTGGCATGCGAGGCCCTCATCTCCTCCTACTGCCACACTTTCGACATGCAGTCCTGGATATACCGCTTTGCCAACATCGTGGGAGAGAGGGGGACGCACGGCGTTCTGGTGGACTTCATATCCAAGCTCAGAGCAAATCCGAGAGAGCTGGAGATCCTGGGATCGGGAGAGCAGCGCAAGTCCTACCTGGAGGTAAGGGACTGCGTTCTGGCCATGGTCCACTGCGTAGAGCGCTCCTCTGAGGAGACCAACATCTTCAACATCGGCTCTGTAGACCTGATAGATGTGAAGGGAATAGCAGACATAGTGGTGGAGGAGATGAACCTCCCGGAAGTTAGGTATAGGTTTACAGGGGGACACCAGGGCCGGGGATGGAGAGGCGATGTGCTGGTGATGCAGCTTTCCATAGATAAGATATCCAGGCTGGGATGGAGGCCGAGACATAACTCGGCGGAGGCCATTCGTGCCGCCACAGAGGCTCTGCTTAGAGATATGCAATTGTCCTAAGATGTCAACTGGGTGATGGATGGGAAAGGCACATAAAGGCTCATAAAAAATTAATGACGGGAATAAAAATTAGCGGGATGCCAAAAAGGATCACAAGTTTGAATTTAATGATGCCATCTTTCTTTCCCCTCACTGCCGCCAGGATTTATATGATCAAGTGTAGTGTGGCATGGCGAGCGCGCTGGCTTGGCTCTGCTCTCCCGGGTCTGGCCGTCCTCGATGCTTCCACTGCATTGGTAGGAAAATGGCCCAATCCTTGGACCATTTTCATCCTCATGGGTGACATTAAGTCATGAGCGTTTCTTACTATTGTGCTTCTTCTTCGTGAGTCGCCCCGGCGCCTTTAGCTCCCGCGCGAGAATGCGGGCGGTAACCCTCCAGCGGTCGCGGGGAACTCAACACGCGGGGGCGTGTCGAAAACGGTTGATAGATCGATTTGCTCTTGGCTCCCGGCACCTATCGGGCGAGGAGGGGAGCGCCATTCGGAACCTCTTAGTCCTTACTCTCCACCCCTTCGGTCCCGGCACAAGTGGGCCCGTGGTTGATCTTCCAGCAAAGGCTCTTAACCACTCCCAGCAGGGTCCGCGCCTCCCGCTCAGTCAGCTCAGCCCTTCCCAAGATGCGGCGAAACATCAGCAGGGTGAACTCTACCTTATGTGCAGGATAGCCCGCCTCCAAAAGCATAGACCTGGTCCTTTCCAGCAAGATTTGCAGGCTGTCCCCGCTGGCCAGCCTGGTCCTTCCCCCTTCCACCTGGCCGAGCTCATAGAGGAGAACTGCCGCCGCATGGGAGAGGTTCATGACCGGGTAGCTCTGGCTGGTTGGTATAATGGCCACCATATCGCAGGCCATCAGCTCGGAGTTGGTGAGCCCGATGTCCTCCCTGCCCAAGAGGAGGGCCACCTCGCCCTCCTTTCCCTGCAGCTTCTCTTTCAGCTCCTGGGGGATGAGGAAGGGCACCCGCAGGTGCAGCCGCAGGTGCCTGTCCACGTTCTCCAGTCTCTTTCCTGTGGTTCCCACAACTAGATCTGCGCCTCTGGTAGCCTCCTCGAGGCTGGACACAGTTCTGGCCCTCGCGAGGACCTCTCCGGCATGTGACGCCATGGCCCGACCGAAGTCTTCAATGGGGCACGGATTCACCAGAACCAGCTCTTGGAAGCCGAAGTTCAACATGACCCGAGCTACGGATCCCACGTTTCCTTCATAGCGCGGCTCCACTAAAACCAGGCGCAACATCATATGTGGGATGCTCCTCGGGAGGCTGGCTTTGATTCTAGGGGGGCGCCCGGGTCAATGGCGGCCTGGCATGTGCAGGCCTGAGACAGAAGGCCAAATCTCAAGGACGCTTGAGAGCAGGGCCTGAAATACGGTGCCCTCCAGAGCATCAAGTCTATTCTTGCCATCCTACATGCAATTGTTTGCCGGAACGAAAAAGGTTTTCGCAAAGTGAGATGACGAGATTTCCGAATGCCCGGAGCGCTGTAAAAAAATTGCAGCCTTGCTCTTACGATCTCCTGCCCGTCACGAGGAAGGCTGCCATAAGGAGACCAGTCAGGGCAAGGATGCCCTCAAAGGCCGGCATCTTCGTCTCAGCTGGAGCTGCAGCTGCTGCCATAGTCATATTTTTCCACTCATCATATGTCCGGGCCGGCTTGTGGTACATTAGGTGGACGAGCTTGCACGTGAGCGTCCTTGCCGAATTCGCCAGGAACCGGGCCGTGGGTCTGGCCGTCGCTATGGTATATCACCGGAATTAGGGTCCAGGTTATGTTGGCAGTAACTGGGACCTTTTTGGTCACGTACATGGCCACATAGTCCGGAAAAGTCAAATTGGTGCTGGCCGGCAAAGCCGCAAAGTCCAGACTGAAGGTGGCATTGCATTGCCACCGGCATCTGCCTGGAAGGCATTCAGTGAGCCGTCAGGGGCTCCGAGGGGCGAAAATGTGTACTCGTAATTGGGCGGCATAGTCACTTGATGGCTCCAGATGCTATAGGTTCCATTGGGCACCAGGTTTCGAAATGTCAGGTTAATGGTGGCAGTGCCATTTTGTTCAACATAAGTTCCTGTGCCGATGGCCGCCAGCCACTGTCCCAGGGTGAATCCGAGATCGTCCCCCCTGAGAAATGGCCCGAGAGCATGAGGCGTCACCTTGTAAGTATCGTGGGGCGTGGCGTTGACGGTTGAATATGCCGTCAAAGCCAGGTTCGTCGGTTCTTCGGCCTGCTGGCGTTCGATGCGATAGACCATATCGGGCGTGCTGTTGTTGAGCATGAAGAAGACATCCTGAACGGGCCTTGGAGTTGGAAGGTAGATGGAGCTTCTGAGTACAATGTCAACCTCCCAGGGGCTTGATGTCGCCTGAGATCTGGCTGGCAGATCAGAGGCAGATGATGAGGTCGCGAGCAAGACTACAGCTGCTAATAACATAATACTGCGTCGAAAATACATAGTCTTCCCCCTGCTATGGAATGATTGATGGGAAACTATTTAAAAAATATGTAATGCTCTCCTGTCGCCATCAATCATTTCCTGATATCATTTCTTGACAACTCGGATCTGCTCGGGAGTCTAGCACGATCTGGCCTGATTTTTGGACAGCAAGGTCTCCTTTCGAAGCTGGCCATCCAAAAACTAGGGGATTGCTGCAGCTGGGAGCGGCCTCATCCTTTGGATACCCCCAGGGGCACCAGCTTGGCCACCTTGGTGGCTATGCCCAGGCGGTGCACCACCTCCACCACCGCATGGGAGGGCTTGTAGACCTGCGGGGCCTCCTCGGCCAGCATGGCAGGAGAGGTAGACCTCACCACTATCCCTCCCCGGCTCAAGGCGGCCTTGACCTCCTTTCCGGCGAACCTCTTGAGGGCCTGGCTCCGGCTCATGATCCTGCCAGCTCCGTGGCAGGCCGAGCCGAAGGTCAGGTCCGAAGCCTGGTCTTTGCCGCATAGGACGTAAGACGGGGTGCCCATGCTTCCTGGTATGAGGACCGGCTGGCCGACGTCTTTGTAGGCAGCGGGCACTTCCTCCCGGCTGGGTCCAAAGGCCCTGGTGGCGCCCTTGCGGTGCACGTAAAGCGCCTCTCTGCTTCCGTCGATCGAGTGCTCCTCGATCTTGGCCACGTTGTGAGCCACATCGTAGACCAGGTCCAGCTTGGGATTGCCGAAGTACTTATCGAAGACCTCTCTTGTCCAGTGAGAGATGACCTGCCGGTTGGCCCAGGCGTAGTTGGCGGCGCAGACCATGGCTCCGAAGTAGTGCTCGGCTTCAGGTGTGCCCAGCGGAGCGCAGGCCAGCTGCCTATCAGGTATATCGATGTTGTACTTGCGAACCGCCTTGCCGAGGACCTCGAGGTGATCGGTGCAGATCTGGTGGCCTGCCCCCCTTGAACCGCAGTGAATCATGACGGTGATCTGGCCGGGGAAGAGGCCGAACCGTTCGGCCACCGCCTGATCGAAGATCTCCTCCACCCTCTGGATCTCAAGGAAGTGGTTCCCGCTCCCGAGGGTGCCCAGCTGCGGCCTGCCCCTCTTGCGGGCCTTCAGGCTCACCTGCGATGGATCAGCTCCCTTCATATGGCCCTCCTCCTCGCAGTGCTCCAGGTCCGCCTTGACGCCGTAGCCGTCCTCCACTGCCCACTTTGCCCCGGCCACAAAGGCCTCAGTAAGCTGCTTTTCAGTGGCGCGAAGCCTGCCTGTTGCCCCCAACCCGGAAGGCACGGCCTGGAAGAGGGAGTCTATAAGGGCGGAGATCAATGGCGCAACAGTCTTTGCCTCCAGATCTGAGCGGAGCAATCTTACGCCGCAGTTGATGTCGAAACCCACGCCTCCAGGGCTGATGATCCCGCCCTCCTGCCGGAAGGCAGCCACGCCCCCGATGGGGAAGCCGTAGCCCAAATGTGCATCCGGCATGGCCATGGAGTACTTCACTATGCCCGGCAGAGTAGCCACGTTGGCCACCTGGTCGATCGTCCCCGGCTCCACCATCTTCAGAAGCTCCTCGGAGACGAAGATCCTTCCCGGAACTCTCATCCCTGCCTTGTAGCCGATGGGCAGCTCGTAAATATTTTCAGCAATCTTGTTGATCATGATCATACATCCAAAACCACTTGCATGCACCACATCTCGTTCTTCTTCACCTGAAATTCATGCCAGGTCACGGCTTTGACCGCGTTTTTAAAGGCATGCCTTCCGAGATCGATCTTCTCGCCATAAAGATCGACCGCCAGCCTCCATTGCTGGTTCTGCTCTAGCTTAATCTGGAAAGACGAGAAGAGAGCAGCCTCCGTCTCGGAGAGGAAGATCAGCTCTGATAGCCAGTCATAAGCCAGCTGTTCCAGGTCTGCAGCCTCCAGCTCCGTCCTCCAGGACTCCTTGAGCCGGACTGAAGATATATCGGCCATGGTGTTCATCAGGGCCAGGGCGGCATTTTCGAGCATCTCCACAGGATCCCGGCCATAGGCCCGAAACTTGACGTCTGCGGTATGCTCCAGGTACTCGAAGGCCTTCATCCTAATCTAATAGGTCGCGGGAAGATTAATAGATTGTCAATCCCCGCGTGAGCCCTGCCCGAGCTGCGAGCAGGACAGCATCTCTGTACTCCTTTACCGTAAGGCGTCTGTCCAGCTCAGGATAGTCGCAGGCGCTATACTCCGGCCTGTACTGGGCCATGACGTTGAGGTAGGTCTCCTTAGAGATCTCCTCTGCTAAGAACCTGACCACCTCGGCAGTGCCGGCAAGATCGCCGGGAAGCACCAGATGGCGGACCAGAAGCCCTCTTTTCGCTATGCTGTCCTGGATGACCAGGTCTTTAACCTGGCGATGCATCTCCAATATGGCAGTCTTCATGTAGTGAGTGTACCAGGAAGCTTTGGAGTACTTAAGAGCCATCTCGTCGCTGCCGTACTTGGCGTCAGGCATGTAGATGTCGAAGATGCCCTCCAAGAGCTCAAGCGTCTCCACCAGATCGTAGCCCCCGCTGTTGTAGACCAGAGGGACGTTCAGGCCTTTGGCTCTCGCCACTACCAGAGCTTCCAGGATCTGGGGGACGAAGTGCGTAGGGGAGACGAAGTTGATATTGTGGCAGCCCAGGTCCTGCAAGCGGATCATCATGGTGGCCAAGCCGTCTGCTCTGGCCTTCATGCCCTGGTCCAGCTGGCTGATCTCGTAGTTCTGGCAGAAGACGCAGGCCATGTTGCAGCCCGAGAAGAAGATGGTCCCTGAGCCGCGTATGCCGACTAAGGGCGCCTCTTCCCCGAAGTGAGGTGCATAGCTGTAGATCCGGGCATGCCTTTCACCCCGGCAGAAGCCCTTTTCGTCCTGCAGGCGGTCCACACGGCAGCTCCGGGGGCAGATCTGGCAGGACTCTAGCCTTGCTAAGGCTTCTATGGCTCGTTCTTCTAGAACTTCTGCAGGCATCTGGTTGTAGCTGGCCAAGATAATCCCAATGCCCAGATGGACAGGATCGATGATCAGCTTTTCGGGAGATTGAATCCTTTCGGGAGATAGATTCTAGCCCGTTGCAGTGGCAAAAGAATTATTATCCCAACGATTCAGCCAGCAGCCGCAGCTTTCTGATCTAGAAGACAACTACTGATGGCACTGCTATTCTTGTTCCTGCAGGCGCAAATTAGCGGATTTTCAGCCGAGAGCCCTCGCGAAAGAAGGGCATCTTCGGCAGCAGGATGTAATCTGTAGAAATCGAGGCATGCTCGTCGTGAAAGGGGGCACCGGCTGGTCG